>Ga0209648_10003403_pt1 | contig 13342 bp, 9 predicted proteins | sample GraSoi2013_115cm_FD_185830 | JGI IMG/M metagenome (GOLD analysis project Ga0209648, IMG submission 185830) | Grasslands soil microbial communities from the Angelo Coastal Reserve, California, USA - Sample 9_17_2013_115cm (SPAdes) (version 2) | ecosystem: Environmental > Terrestrial > Soil >...
GCCGAATCACCGTTGCGATTCCGTCGAGGCCGATCCCCGTATGAGCAAGACGGCTGCCAAAACGAACAGCAAGCTTCTCCACGAAGTGGAGAAACTTCGCGACAAAATAAGGTATCACGACTACCGCTATCACGTTCTAGACGACCCGGAGATTTCCGACGCCGAGTATGACCGGCTGATGAACCGGCTGAAAGAAATCGAGGCAGCGCATCCGGAACTGGTCACGCCAGATTCGCCGACCCAGCGCGTCGGCGGAGCTCCGCGCGAGGGTGTCCAGACGGTACGGCATTCGCGCCCCATGCTGAGCCTTGACAACGCATTCTCTTACGATGAGCTGCGCGACTTCGACAGGCGCGTTCGTGAATTGAGCGGGCATGAAAAGATCGAATATGTCGCCGAACACAAATTCGACGGCTTGAGTATTTCGCTGCAATACGAGAACGGCGTGCTCACGCGCGGAGTGACGCGCGGCGACGGGACCACCGGCGAAGATGTGACGCCGAACGTGAAGACGATTCGCTCGATCCCTCTGCGCGTGGACGCCACCGTGCTGAAGAAAGCAGGCCTTCCGCCGGATTTCGAAGTGCGCGGCGAAGTGATGATGTCACACAAGTCGTTCGAGGAGCTGAACCGGCTGCAGGAAGAGCAAGGCGGAAAGCGCTTCGCGAACCCGCGCAATGCCGCCGCGGGCGCGGTCCGAGTGCTGGACCCGGCGATTACCGCGCAGCGGCGGCTGGAATTCTTCGCCTACTATTTGTATGTGGACGGGCGCGTCCCGTTCAAAAAGCACACCGATTCGCTCGCGGCTTTGCAGCAGATGCAATTCAAGGCCTCGGAAGACTGGAAGCTATGTGCTTCGATAGAGGACGTCTTGCAATACTGCGAGGCGTGGGAATCGCGCCGGGAGAAATTGCCCTACGAAATTGACGGCGTGGTGATCAAGGTCAACTCGATTGCCATCCAGCAGGAGATTGGTTTTACGGCGAAGGCGCCGCGGTGGGCCATTGCTTACAAGTATCCGGCGCGGCAGGAGACGACAGTCGTCAACGACATCTTCGTGCAGGTGGGGCGGACCGGCGCGCTGACTCCGGTCGCGGTGCTCGAGCCGGTGCAAATCGGCGGCGTCACGGTGAGCCGCTCGACGCTGCACAACATGGACGAGGTCGAGCGCCTCGGCGTGCAAATCGGCGACACGGTGATTGTCGAGCGCGCGGGTGAAGTGATCCCGCACGTGGTGAAAGTGGTGAAGGAAGGGAAGCAGCGGCGCGCGTTCCACATGCCGAAGAATTGCCCGGAGTGCGGGACGCGCATTCACAAGGCGCAGGACGAAGTCGCTTACCGGTGCGTCAACGCCGCGTGTCCGGCGAAGCGCAAGGAGTCGCTCCTACATTTTGCCGGACGGCACGCGATGGATATTGACGGGCTGGGTGACAAGATTGTGGACCAGCTTGTGGACAAAGGAATGGTCAAAGATTTTGCCGACCTGTATTCGCTCAAGCTCGAGGAAGTCGCTGGACTCGAGCGGATGGCGGAAAAGTCGGCGCAGAACCTGCTGGAGGAGATTGCAGCGAGCAAGAAAAGCAGCTTGGCGCGGCTGATTTACGCGCTGGGGATTCGCTTTGTCGGGGAACGCACCGCGCAGTTGTTGGCGGAACACTTCGGCTCGATGGAGAAGCTCGTTTCGGCTTCGGAGGAGGAACTGACAGAAGTGACCGAGGTCGGGCCGAAAGTCGCGGCCAGCATCGTGGAATTCTTCTCCGAAGCTGCTAACCGCGAGGTCATCAAGAAACTGCGCAAGGCGGGCGTGAATCGCACGGAGGAAAAGCGCGCGCCAAAGAGCAACAAACTTGCGGGGAAAACATTTGTGTTTACGGGAGCGCTGGAACGCCGTTCGCGAGAAGAGGCCGGCGAGTTGGTGAAACAGCATGGCGGCTCGGTGGTTTCTTCCGTAAGCAAGAAGACGGATTACGTGGTAGTCGGCACGGAGCCGGGATCGAAATACGACAAGGCGAAAGAGCTGGGCGTGACCATCCTCACGCAAGGCGAATTCGAAAGACTCATCGGCGTGAAATAACCGGGGTGACCTATGCAACCGCTTTCGCAGCGTGTCCTGCAAATGTTCAAAGACATGAAGAGCGATGCTCTGGATTTGCACGTCATGTTTGAAGCGGCGGGCAATGACCCTGCGAAACGGCAAAACGTCCTCGACGCGGTTGAAGAGCTTCAGCGGGAAGGCCTGGTGGTGGCTCGAGGCAGCGATTTTTATGCACTGACAGCGAAAGGCAAGCAGGCCATTGGCAAACCCTAATCGGTCACGACCTCTATATGGCGATGGGCGGAGCGATTCTCGACAAGGCCTCGGTGGAAAACCTAGCCGGTTTCAAGTGACATCAAAGCCGGCAAACTGCGTGTATAATTAAGGCTGGCGGGTAGGTCGGGCGATCGCCGGTTCCGCCGCCGCAAGGCGGCCGAGCGGGAGGAAAGTCCGGACACCGCGGCTCGAAGCCGCAAGGCGACGAGCTGAAGGGCAACGCGCCTGGTAACGCCAGGGGGCTTGGTTCGCGTAATGAGCGAAAGCGAATCGCGAGGATCGGGCCACGGATAGTGCCACAGAGAATAAACCGCCGGCGCGAAAACGCGGCGAGTCCGCTTTCGCGGATTGGCCGCAGCATCTCGATGACAGGCAGGAGGCAAAACCTCCGGCTCGTCTTTTTTGATGCGCGCGTTTTGGCAAGGGTGAAAAGGTGGGGTAAGAGCCCACCGCTCCGATGGCAACATCGGAGGCATGGAAAACCCCGCGTGGTGCAAGGCCAAATAGGAGGGGAGGGCTGGCCCGGCCCGCTTGCCCTGAGAGTTGACAAAGTCAGCTTGAAGGGTTCTCAACCCTCGGGTAGGCCGCTTGAGCGGCGCAGCGATGCGCCGCCTAGAGGAATGATCGCCGCGTCGCGCAGGCCGATGGTTGGACGCGCGAGGCACAGGATCCGGCTTACAGACTTGCCCGCCAATAATTTGTTTATAATCAAAGGCTTACGGGTCTGGGGGAGCGATAGCCCGCCCGGCCAGTCCCGGAACGCCTGGACCGTTTTTGGCCTTCCTGTCAGTTTCCAGCAGCAGTCCAATCTTCTACTATAGGCATGACCCAGCAACCGCAGCATCCGGTCCCACGCGCGGGGGGTCTGGAGGTATTGCCTTATGAGCGAATTTGGAAATTGGCTGGCGAGCAACTGGTATGAGGCAGGAACTCTTCTGCTTCACGCCGCTTTGTTGGTGACGGTAATCTGGTACGTCCGGAAAAACGTGAGCCTGAAAATGGCTTCCTTACGCGAATCTGAGCACCAATCTGACCCGGTGCAGCGTGAGCCGTTGACATTGGGAGAAGCCGATCTAGGTGCGGCGATTCGCGGAGAAGACAGCAGACGCAAAGGTCCGAATCCGTTGCGCAGGCTTACACACTGGCTCTCGACTCCTATGGGAAGCTGAGGCGTCCCTCGGATAGCCTGGCGCTTGGCCTCGCCGCGCTTTCGCAGGTGCCCGCGCGCGAATCGGATTGCTGTACACTCTCGCGTCACCCGGCCTCTGCAGACGCGCCTATCTTCCACCTGAATCTGTAGGTCGCCAGGCTATTCATAGACGCTCTTGGCCTCTTCCGGCTTAGGCAGGTGGTCGGTTGGCCTTGCCCACCAAACATAGAAAGTGGGCAGCAGGAAAATGCTCATCAGTAAGTCGGTGATTAGGCCACCGACAATGACGATGGCGAATGGCCGCTGAGAGTCCGATCCAATGGCGTGGGACATGGCCGCCGGCAACAGACCCAGAGTGGCTACGAGCAGCGTCATCATGATTGGTCTGAGCCTGCGCGTTGCTCCTTCAATGGCGGCGTCGACGACCGGCATTCCGCGGGCGCGCAATCGATTGATGTACTCCACCATGATGACTCCGGTCTGAACTGAAACGCCGAACAGGGCGAGAAATCCGATCCCCGACGACACGCTGAAATGGGTGCCTGTCACCAACAAGGCGAAAAGACCTCCGATTGGCGCGACAAGCATATTCACCATGTTCAAGGAGGCCGATTTTGCGGAGCCGAACATGGCGTACATGATCATGAATATAAGAAACGCAGTAAGCGGCACGATGACCAGCAGGCGCTCTTCCGCCCTCTTCTGACTCTCGTATTCGCCCTCCCAGTCGATGCGGTAACCCTTCGACAACTTCACTTGCCCTTGTACCTTGCTGATCGCTTCCTCAACAGCCCCACCGAGGTCTCGGCCGCGCACGCCATACTTGATGGCAACGTACCGCTGGTTGCCCTCGCGGTAGATTTCTGAACCGCCGTCCTGTTCTTGGATTCTGCAAAGCTGCGCGAGCGAGACTCGTTCGCCCGCGGGTGACAGCAAGCGAATGTTCTCGATCGCTTCCTTTCTGTCCCGGTACTGCGGAAGATAGCGCAGTACCAGGTCGTAACGCGCTTCGCCCTGTAAAACTTGAGTCAGGGCACCGCCGCCGACTGCCGTCTGGATCGCGTCCTGGACGTCAGCCACGTTGATCTGGTAGCGGGCCGCCTGCTGGCGGTCCACCGTTATGTTCAGGTTGGGCTGGCCGAGGACTCGAAAGACTCCGAGATCCTCGATTCCCTTGACCCCGCGCATAATGTCGGCGATCTGGTTGGCCTTTTCCTCAAGAATCTTTAGGTCGTCGCCATAAACCTTGGTGGCAAGCTCGCCCTTGACTCCGCTGACGGCCTCCTCCATGTTGTCCTCGATGGGTTGCGAGAAGCCCCAGACCACGCCCGGAATTTTCGAGAGCTCGCGGTTCATGGCGGCGATCAGTTCTTCTTTGTTCCGGTGAAACACCGGGCGCCACTGCTCCTTGGGCTTTAGATCCACGAAGTACTCCGTATTGAAAAAGCCGGTGTGGTCAGTCCCGTCATCCGGGCGTCCCACCTGGCTGGTGCACCGGGTCACCTCAGGCCAGGAGCAAAGCAGTATCCTGGCTTGATTCGCAAGCCGGACGCCTTCACTGGGGCCTGTGCTGGGGGCAAGAGTGCCGCGCACCCACAGTGCGCCTTCATCCAGGTGGGGTAGAAATTCCGATCCAATCACTGGCCCGAACCACAGATAGAGAGTGCAACACAGGGCAATCGCCGCCACGCCCACCATGGCCCAGCGATGATGAATGGACCACGTCACCGCCTGCCGATAGTGTTCGGTCAGCCAGGCGAGGACGGGATTGCGCCAGTCGCGGATCTCTTTGGGGAACAGGAAGCTTGCCAGGACCGGCGCTACTGTCATCGAGAAGATCGCGGCGCCTAACAGGGCAAATGCCACAGTCCAGGCCATCGGCCGAAACAACCTGCCTTCGACGCGCTGGAGGGTGAAGATTGGCAGATATGCGGTGATGATAATCGCGATGGCGTAGAAAACGGGCCTCTGCACTTCGTGGGCTGCCGCGCGGATCCTCTCGCCTAGGGACTTTTTGGCGTGGCCGCGTCCGATGTGACGGACGATATTCTCCACCATCACGACCGCGCCATCCACGACCATGCCGAAATCAAGAGCTCCGAGCGATAGAAGATTCGCCGGGATATGACGCAGGTCCAGACAGATCGAGGCAAACAACAAAGAAAACGGAATCGTGAGGGCGACGATCAGCGCACCGCGGGCATTGCCCAGAAAAAGGAACAGGACAATCGTGACAAGAATGAATCCTTCCGCCAGGTTATGCAGCACGGTATGCGTCGTGAAGCGAATGAGATCACTGCGATTGATGAACGGTACGATCTTGACGCCCGGCGGCAGAATGAGGTCATTCAACTCTTTGACCTTTGCTTGGAGTCCCACGAGCGCCGCGTCCGCATTTGCGCCTTTCCGCAAGAGCACGATGCCTGAAACCACATCCTCGTTATCGACAATCTTTCCATCCTCGCGGTGAATCGCCCGGCCAACCTGGCCGAGGCGGATTTTTGGACCCTGCGAGACCGCAGCAATGTCCTTCACCCGGAGCGGTGTGCCGCTCTTGGTCAGAATGACCGTATTCTCGATGTCGTGTACGTCCTTGACCAAGCCTACTTCCCGAACGTTGATCTGCTGCAGACCGGCCTCGATGAAGCTGCCGCCCGCATTAACATTGTTATTCGTGAGCTGCTGCTCCACCTGGGCGAGGCTGAGTCCGTACGAAATCAGTTTATTGGGGTCAACACGAACCTGATACTCGCGCGTGGGCCCGCCGAAGCTGTTCACGTCGACGATGTCCGGTACAGATTTTAGATTCTTCTCCACGACCCAGTCTTCGACGGACTTCAACTCCATCACGTCGTACTGGGGGTTGGTGCTGCGCAGCGTGAAGAAGTAGATCTGGCCGACCGGACTGTAATCCGGGCCTATCTGTGGGGTGACCCCCGGCGGCAAAGTAACTTGCGAAAGGCGCTCGAGAACCCGTTCCCGGTTCCAGGCGTTTTCGGTGTTATCCTCGAAAATCAGCTCCACGAACGAGAGTCCGAAAAGTGAGAATGAGCGCAGATGTACAATTCCCGGAACACCGTTCATCACGATTTCAAGGGGAATGGTGACCTGTTGCTCGATTTGTTCGGCGGAGATTCCCGGCCACTGCGCGATGATATCGACGTAATTATTGGCCACGTCCGGATACGCCTCAACCGGAAGGCGGTGGAACGATACGATGCCAGCGGCAAAAAGCAGGAGTGCGAAGGCCAGCACGACGGGCCGATGGTTCAGGGCAAAATCAACAACGCGGCCAATCATTCATTGCTCCACTGTGTTCTGCATGTCCAGGGCATTCGATACCACCTGATCGCCGGGTTTGATGCCGGAAATAATCTCCTGCATGCGGTCGGGAAGCATGTCTCCCGCGACGACTTCGACGCGCCGGAAGTGACCTCCGCCCAGCGGCGCGAAGACCCAGTTGCGGTCATGCAAATGCAGAATCGCGGCGGCTGGAACTGCGGCATGTGTTTCTTTCTTCTGCCCGTGAAACGTCGCCGTCACAAACATTCCGACACGCATGAGCCCCGGGTTTTGGAGTTCCAGCCGCACTTTCGCTGTGCGGATGGCGGGGTCGAGAACCGCTCCAATATTGGCGATGCGGCCTTTCAGAGCTTTATCGGGATAGGCGTTCAGACGGACGTCCGCATACTCACCCAAACGGACATTCGCTAATTCGTTTTCATGCACATCGCAGATAATCCAGACGTAAGAAAGGTCGGAGATAGTGAAAGGGTTGGGCCCGGACAGGGCTTGCACTCCCGCCGCATTCGTGACTTGTTGATCCGTGATGGTGCCCGATACGGGGGCCACCACATCGACGATCCCGCCTGGATGGTCTTTGTCCACGCCGAGGACGCGCAAGCGCTCCGCCTTGGCGTTTAGATCGGCTTTCGCATCCTGTTCGGCAGCCTCGGCAACTTCGAGGTCTTTCTGGGCGATCGCGCCCTTGTCGAACAGGATCTTCGCACGTTCCGCCTGCCTCTCCGCCAGCCTCTCATCATTGACGGCCTTCTGGTAATCCGAATGCGCTCCGGAGATGTCCGCGCTCTGAACGCGCATCAAAAGCTGGCCTTTCTTTACTTGATCACCGAGCCGCGCGCGGATCTCCACCACCCGGCCGGAGGCAAGCGAGATGACCGGCACGTTGCGCGCCACGTCGGGCTGCACCACTCCGGTCACCATCAATGCCGGCGCGGCACTATGCTCAGACGCTGTGGCCAGCGGGAATTGTTCCGGATGATCCACCTTGAAATTGTTGGCATCCATGTCAGGCTCGACGACTGCCGGAGGCGGGGCCCCCGCCTTGGGGTCCGCTTTGCCCGATCCGCACGAGACCAAAAGACTGCTCAAGCCGAGACACACGATTGCTCGCGGGAGACAGGGAAGAAGTTTTCTTGTCACGGCACCACCTCCCGGCCCACGGCCAGGTTCAGTTGACCGGCTGCCATCAAGTAAGAACCGATTAGGGTCAGGTAACTCCGTTCGACGCTGCGGTAGTCATTCAGGGCGTTCAGGAAATCCAGCAGCGAAGCGCCACCACGCTGATAGGAGAAAGTGATCGTGTCGCGCACTCGGACGGCTTGCTGCAAATACCTTGCCTTGTATGGGCGCAGAAGAATCAGGTTACCGGTTAGCGTGGCGTAGGCGGAATCGACATCGCTGAATACGAGTGCTCGATTTGCATCCAGCAGTCTTTGGTTGCGGCCGATCTCCAGTTGTGTGCGCAGCTTCTCTCCCTGGTTGCGATCAAAAATGCGCAGGGGGATGCTTACGCTCGCACCGAGGGTATTGAAGTCGAAGGGATTGTTGAACGACGGATTCCGCGAATACCAGGCGGCGACGACCGGGTCAGTGCTGCCGTTGGCCCAAGCGAGGCGATGATCCGTTTTGGCTTTCTCCACCGATTGCATGGCGGCTTTGAGGTCCGGCCGGGTGTCGAGCGCGACCTTGCGAAACTCGTCCAAAGGAGCGATCTGATCAGGAAAATCGTAGGGTCCCGTGACATCAAATTGCTCAACCGGAGTCCGATCATTTAGGAGCATCAGGAGCTGAATCTTTGCGGTCCGCAGATTCACCTCTGCTGTTTGCACGTCGGACTCGTACTGGACGCGCTGCAATTCCAGGCGATCCAGATCTACCTGCGCGATGTCGCCGACCTTGTATCTCTCCCTGCTCACGTCGAGCACATGATCGAAATAGGTCAGGTTGCCATTCGCCAGTCTCAATACCGCATCGGCTTGCAGTGTTTGCACGAAGGCCCCGCGCAGGCTAAACAGAAGGTTCCTCTGCAAATCGGCTTGTGCTGATGTTGCGATGGGCGCTCTCCAGACGCAACGCGCGCTTGTGCTGGCGCTCGATCAATTGGCTCACGCCGGGCGACTTCACGAAGCCGGCCAGCGGCACCCAATGTCCTGCGTAGGGGCCCAGTTGAAGCCCGTCCGCAGTGAAAGTGAATTGGGGATTGGGCCGCAGCCCGGCAGTGATTTCCTGCGCTTTGGACTCGTCAACGTTTAGCTTGCTTGCTAGCAGCGTCGGATTGTTCTGTTCAAAGCGTTGTCGCACCTGCTCCCAGGTCAAGGGCGTTGGGACCGGCGCTGGCGTTTGGGCCCCTGCTCGTAAGCCAAGCAGAGTCCAGGCAAGGAACAACAGCAAGTTTCGCATCATCGGTAGCCTCTTCGTGCCAGGAGACAGCTGGCGATGCTGGCCGGGCGCTTGGGCAGCCAGAGGAACCGCGCTCGCCCAAAGCGGACCCATGTGGAGCATCACTCGCCTCATAGGGCCTCACTCAAATTTGATTTCCTAAGATTAGAAATTCTGCCGGGATGGGTTACGCCTTGTTGAAGGGAGGGGCGCGGCCTTCGTGTGTGCCTTGCAAAACGTCGGGCAGCAGCGGTCCAATCTCTGCCAGCAAACAACCGGTGAAAACGCTTGGTAAAGCGATGGGGTGAAATTCCGTGCAACCGATGGAAAGGGTCGGGGTGTGGCTCCTCATATCCGAGGCATTGAACTTGCCTTTTGAGGCCTTCCGGTAGCCCGCGCCCGCATCTTCGACTAATCCGGCAGCTTGCTGCAAATCGTCACTCAGCGAAATCACCGGAAACAAAAGAAACAGCACAACGCACAGAGCCATGAATCTCTGCGATTGCCTCAGGTAGCCTTCGGATTTTTGCCACCTTTCCGACCAGCAGAAGCGCCAGAGCAGCAAGCCGGCGATCACCACGCCCACCCACACTAGGTTGAGTGTTGTTTCCATATATTCGACAAGTCCGTTCGAACGCTACCCAGCTACAAGAATGTCATCAGTAGCCGCTCAGGATACCATCATCCTAACAAATGCTTGTCCTTTCAAGCAACGACGGCCCTTGTGGCCGCGATGGAGGGAAGGCGTTAACGAGGGCGGGAAGCGAGGCGCTCGCGGGCGTACTGGCACCAGGGGCTTGTGGGATCGAGTTCGATGTAGCGCTGCCAATGCCGGCCCGCCTCGCGGAAAGCGCCCAGCTTCTCAAATATGATGGCGAGATTATAGTGGGCGTCGGCATGTTGCGGGTCGAGGCGCACCGCGATTTGCAGGTGATCTCTGGCTCGGCCGAGCTGCCCGGCCTCGTCGAGCAGGCTGCCGAGATTGAAATGCGCCAAGGCGTTGCCGGGTTCGAGTTCGACGGCGCGCCGGAAGCAGTCGGCCGCCTTATCGAAATTCGTCTGTTCGTAATACAGAGTCCCCAGGTTGATGAGCGCGTCGGTGCGGCGCGGGTCTGCGGCCAGTACGCGCTCGTAGGCGTCGGCGGCTTCCGCAAACGTCTCGGGTTCGGCCTCGTACTGAAGCGCCAGGACAAACCAATCGTCGGCGCTGCGCTCGGGCATGACGCGGAGCTTTTCGCCCAACTCGCGGGCGTCGAAATTCAGCACGAACTGGCCGGAGAGCGGTTCGAGCCGCGCGCCGTGGGTCTCCACGATGACGTCCCGGCCGTTGGAAAGAATGCGGAGCTCGGTCAGAGGAGTCTGGACTTCGGCCAGCTTCTGCTGCAGGGCGGCGAGGGAGCGGCGCAGCCGGTTTGCCGGGACTCCTTGTTCGATTAATTGCTTTGCGGTGCGCAGGCTGAGCAGGTCGCGGAAGTCGTAGGATTTTTCAGCTTTTTCACCGGGAGCTCTTCTTGGAGAAACGAACCGCAAGTGTTCCCAGTAATCGAGCTGCTTTTCGGTGACGTCCAAGAGGCGCTGGACTTCGCGCCGGGTGAATCGCTCCGTCGTGTTCATGGCGGACCGCTTGATTTTCTACTAGGACGCTTTATATCACGCGGAGAAGGAGTTGTCCCAGGAAGTTGGGGCGTCTCTAGCCCACGGACTTCCTGCCCGCTTTCTTTGGGGCGGGCATTTCCGCTACGGCCGGCACCGCGCGAACCGGGGGCTTCTTTGGCGAGCCCGCCTGTTTTTCGGCGAGGCTCTTCTTCAGGGCGTCCATCAAGTCAATGACGGGCGCCAATTGAGGGTGCGGAACGGTGGTCAATTCCTGACCCTTTAGCTTCGCGGCGATCATCGAGCGCAGGCTTTCCTGATACTCGTCGCGGTATTTGTCAGGATCGAAAGGCGCGGCGAGGCTTTGGATGAGCTGCTGCGCGAGCTTCTGCTCCTGATCCTTGACCTCGATCTTGTCGGTCTGGCCGTATTCGGCGACGGCGCGGATCTCGTTGGAATAGAACATCGAGTGCAGCGTCAAGCCTTTGGCCCGGGGACGAACGATCACGATGTATTCGCGCTGGTGCATGGAAAGCTTGGCGACGGCGGCATAGCCGGAATCTTCCATGGCCTTGAGCAGCAATTGATAGGCTTTCTTGCCGGCGTCTTCCGGTGTGACGTAGTACGAGGCGTCGAAATAGAGCGGGTCCACTTCGTCCAGCTTGACGAACTCAAGGATCTCCATGGTCCGCGCCGAGCTGGGCTCGACCTTGTCCATCTCTTCCTCGGTAAACAGGACGTACTGATCCTTTTCGAATTCGTAGCCCTTGACGACTTCGGTGCGCTCGACATTCCGGTTGCAGGTGGGGCAGAACAACGGCTGCTTGAGGCGCGAGTGGCACACTTTGTGGAGCTGATTGAAGCTGATGCGCTCGGTGCGCGCAGCCGAGAACATGCGAATCGGAATCGAAATCAACCCGAATGTCAGATGGCCCTTCCAGACCGTGGATGCCATAACTCTCCTCCCACTCGATTTCGTGCCCAGACTTGCTGTGGGAGTTGCAAGGTTAGTAGGTCAGGCGGGGCGATTGCAAGGCGAATAAGCGGCGAAGACACGAGAAAAGCAATGGATCCGTGGCTGAAATACGGCGCACCGGACTTGGCAGCGGCCTGGCACGCACTACGGTTCGGTCAAGTCTGGCAAAGACTACCCGATGGGGTGGGATAGAATGCAGCGATGGCCCAACTCGAGGAATATCGGCGGAAACGCAAATTCGGGCGGACTCCGGAGCCTGCGGGGAAACCTGCCACACAGGAAGACAATTTCTTCGTGGTGCAAGAGCACGCCGCGCGGCGCCTGCATTTCGATTTCCGCTTGGCTATCCAGGGCGTGCTGAAATCCTGGGCGGTGCCCAAAGGGCCGTCTCTGAATCCCGCGGACAAGCGGCTGGCGGTTCAGACCGAGGACCACCCCATGGACTACGGCAATTTCGAGGGAAAGATTCCGCAAGGGAACTACGGGGCCGGGACGGTGATGGTCTGGGACCGCGGGACCTATCGCGTCATCGGAGAGGCTGACGCCCACAAGCAGTTGCAGCGGGGCGAGATTAAATTCGAACTGAACGGAGAGAAGCTGCGCGGAAGTTTTGTGCTCGTCAAGCTGAAGCAGAGCGAGAAGGGCAACGAATGGCTCTTGATCAAGCACAAGGATGCGGCCGTGGACCCGGCGTGGAACATCGAGAAGCACGATGGGTCCGCGCTGACGGGCCGCACGCTGGAAGAAATTGGCGAAGAGTCGCCGCCCAAGCGCAGCGCGAGTCCCATCCGGCCGGCCGAAGTGCACGTCGCGCGAAAAAGCGCGATGCCATCGCGGCTCGAACCTATGCTGGCGACGCCCATCAGCCGTCCGTTCTCCGACCCCAACTGGCTCTTCGAGATCAAATGGGACGGAGTTCGAGCGCTGACGTGGATCAAAGACGGGAAGCTGGAACTGTGTTCGCGTGCCGGTGGCGACATCACAAAGCAGTATCCGGAGCTGGCCGCTCTTCCCGAGAGTATGAGCGCGGCGCAGGCGATTCTGGATGGTGAAATCGTCGTTCTGGATGCGCGCGGGCATAGCGATTTCGAGGCGTTGCAGGAACGGATGCACGTGCGCGCGCCTTCACCAACGCTCCTTTCGCAAACCGCTGTGACCTACTACCTGTTCGACCTGCTTTACTGCGACGGGTACGACTTGCGCGACGCGCCGCTGGCGGAACGCAAGGAATTGCTGCGCCGCCTGTTTCGTCCGAGCGACCGATTTCGTTTTTCCGATCACCAGGTGGAGCACGGAAAAGAGCTTTTTGATCTTGCTCGCGAACAAGGGCTGGAAGGGATTGTCGGGAAACGCTCGGATAGCCGCTACACGAGTTCGCGGAGCGCGCAATGGGTGAAACTGAAAGCGACGAAAACGCTGGATGCAGTCGTAGGGGGATGGACGGCGCCGCGCGGCAGCCGGGCTCACTTTGGCTCTCTGCTGCTGGGGCTCTATGAAGGGAAGGCGCTGCGTTTCATCGGACACGCCGGCAGCGGGTTCGACGAGAAGACGCAGGAGGCCATCGCCGAGAAGCTAAAAGAGGCGGGCGTTTCGGCGTGCCCGTTTGACGAAGCTCCAGAGACGAATGAAA
>Ga0209648_10003405_pt1 | contig 13341 bp, 10 predicted proteins | sample GraSoi2013_115cm_FD_185830 | JGI IMG/M metagenome (GOLD analysis project Ga0209648, IMG submission 185830) | Grasslands soil microbial communities from the Angelo Coastal Reserve, California, USA - Sample 9_17_2013_115cm (SPAdes) (version 2) | ecosystem: Environmental > Terrestrial > Soil >...
GCTCCTTTTATTGAACGATCGCAATACGACCGACAGAAAAAAATGAACCTGGAAAAAGAATTGCCGCAGCGGAAGCGTGCCGCGTCCCCAAACAAACAAATAATGATGAGGGAAGACTTGAGGATTTGCAAATCGAAGGGACAGGAACAAGCGCGTCCTGCGAGCATTCATTTGTGGGAAGGCAGGAGTTCCCAGATGGCAGCGTCTTCCTCCCCGAGAACCCAGGAGCAGAATCCCTGCAAACCGCGGTCTTTTACCAGCGTATAGCGCTCGCGGAACGTGCGGGCGTCAGTGAAAAATATCCATTCTCTCAAGTCGTCGCGATAGAAGAAAAACCAGGCGGAACGGTCGACGGGATCCCATTCGACGTGGCCGTTGTAAGCCCTGGCGAGATCCAGGGCGTCGTCGGTGGCGATGTATTCCGCGCTTGGGTTGGGTTTGTCCGTGGCAGGAAAGCCTGTTTGCGCGGGAGCTTTCACCGGCGTACCAGCGAACCAGTGATAGCCGTAGAGCGCGATCCCCAGTGAAAGCTTTTCCCGAGGTACGAACTTTAGCGCGTAGTCGAGGTTGCCGGTGGTCCAGGCCCATCCAGCTACGGGACCCGGGGCGGTCCAGCGCGTGTGCTGATCATAGGTCATCAGGCAGACGAGATCCACGCTTTGCGCCAGCGCCGACAAGTCGTACGCGCCACGCCAATTCTCGTAGATCCAATTGGAAAACCCGCCTTCACCGGGCGCGCCCGGAGCATTCGGCACGGTAGCGATGGTGAGCTGGAGTTTGGCGCTATGAAACCCCGAAGCGACGTTAGAAACCATGGTCGAAAACGCGCTGCGGTCTGTCCAGCTGATGTTTTCGAAATCGAACTGAAAGCCCATGTAGCCGTTTTCCTTGCAGGCGGCCATAAGCCCGCTAGCCATGGTTTCGTAGGCTGCTCGATTCATAAGTAGTTTGTGAAAATCTTCTTGCGAAAATCCATTGTTGACAACGATAGGCATGATGGGGACATGGTGCTGACGCGCGGTTTCAAGTACTAGTGGATTAGGGCCGCCGGAGACGAGGCCGTTCGAATCAACGGAATACCATGCAGGAACGAGGATGTCGATCTTGTCGGCATGGGCCAGGAAAGAACGCACGGACTTGGGATCGCGCGTCAGGTAGAAAAGGGACTTGGGCTGTTCCGCCCGCACGGGGAGACCAAAAAGGATCATCGCGGCAACGATGAAGAATTTGCGTTTCATAGTGCCCGAAGTTTAGCTGCGTTGCCTCACGAGACGCAACGTAGATATCTTCGTTGGCTAGCCCGTCTTCCCGGAGGGTAATGACCTGCGAGTCTGCAAATCGAGCGGCGCTCCCTCGCCAGGGACACCACACCGATACGACTATTGAACCGAAGGCCGCGCTGGAAGGAAGCGGTGCTGTGGATGTAGACATTCAAGACAATCTCGCCTCGATTAGTTATTACCAGCTGCCGCCACCAGAGTTAAAGTGGAACAAAGAACGCAGAGGGCCTGCGCCCTGGAGGAGCCTCGAATGAAACTTGCAAATCGATATGTTCTGTTCGTCATCGCCTTGGTCATCTTCGCCATTGGCGCCACTCTTTTCACGGCCGGATTGCGCGCCCAGGAGGAAGGCTGGCAGATCCAGCGTGCTGACTATGGTTTCAAGAACCAGCGGAGTGACGTCACCGATATTCTCAAAGACCTCATCGAGCGCGGTGGCGTGAATGGCAGAGTCGCAGTGAATAATCAAACCATGGGCGGGGATCCCGCCGTAGGAAAAGACAAGTCTCTGCACATCTTCGCCAAAAATCGCAGGAATGAGGAACGCCAATTCAGTTACAACGAGGGCGGCTTCGTGGAAGCCCGTATGTATACGGTGCGCCATGATGATCGGGACGATCACCCTGCGAATTACAGCGACCGCGATCGGGACGACCACGGCGTGAACCACGGCGACCACGACCGGGATGCCCGCCCTGCGCATTACGGCGACCGCGACCGGGATGAGTGGAACAGCCTAAAAATCATCGGCGGTTATTACGGCGTGCAGGGAAGGACTGTGAACGTGACGGAGGTCCTTCGGAGCAGGATTCGTGAAGGCGTGCTGAGTTTCGTCGTCACCAATAGCGCCTTGGGCGGAGATCCAGCCGTAGGCGCGGACAAGATTTTGATCGTTGTTTACCGCTATCAAGGCAAGGAGAGCGCCGCGGCCGTGCGTGAAGGGTACAGCGTGACGATTCCGTAGCGTTTGGCCGGCAAGGCAAACCTCTCCAATTTTCTTTCGTAATAAGCTATTTTTATTCGCCACGGCGTCTCCGCGACACGCGCCCCATCAAGAGCCCTGACCGTCCAGTCTGAAAATCGGGCGGAGCCGTCAGGATCGCTTTGGAAAGCGGCGAAGCTCGCGGATCAGGTAGGCAACCACGGCGAGGTTGATCACTAGCACGACGCCTTTGCCGATGCTGGCGTGTTTGGCGAGTTCGTAGACTTCGAGCGGCAGCAGGGAAGCAGTCGTGACGATCGTAAGATACTCAGCCCAGCGCCTGCCCAGTGCCAAGCCGACGCCTTCGGTCAGAAAAATGGCTGAATAAAAGAACGTGCCTATACTGAGTTGTTTCAATCTCCGGTCATCCACCAGCGACAACTTCGCGAGAAGCAGCTGAATGTAGTGACTGTGGGGATCAACCTGGAAAATGTTGATCCAGTGCTCGACCACGTCATCGACGTCCTTGTGAAGAAGTTTGAGCGCGCCGATGCCCAGGGCGAGCAGCGCCAAACCTTTCAAGAGTTTGAAGGCGGCGATGAGACGCAAGCCACGGGCAGGATCTCTTCTCTCAGTCATTTTTCCCGGCCACGATTGTATCTCAAGAAGCAGGCACGCCCCTGCTGCGGGCGGCCGAATGAGTACGTTTCCTTCCGGCCTAGCGGAAGGAGCCGGCTCGGCGGCACGGCGAGTCGCGAAGGATTTCTAGCGCCATTTCTTCAATCGCGGCCACATCTCGGCAAGGGAACCGAACTTTGCGCCGCGGCAAATGAAGACGGGGATTTCGCGCTCCATCGCGTAGGGGTTGTCGGAGGACTTGCCCACATATTCGACGTGTTCGAATTCGCGTTCCAGGACTTCCTTGGAATCGTCAAGAACGATCAAACAATTCCCCGAAAAGCCGCGCGGGCCCCACAGAAAATAAGTTTGATGGCCGCTGAGGGCTGGAGGCAATCCGTAGCGGCGGCCAAAGAAATCGATGGCCCCCGCCTGCCCGTAGTTCTGCGCGAAGATGCCGCAGCCCGGCCGTTCTTCGAGAGAGAGCCGGCTGTAAGCCTGATTTACGCTGCCCACGAGCTCTTCCCATCCGAATTCATCGGCGAAATGTTGCGGGAGGATCGCGCGCATGTGGCTGTGCTCGCTGCGTGGAACTTTGAAAGGCAGGTGATCCATGTAGGAAATGAATTTATCAACGGGGAGCACCGGCATGACAACCGGGGCAAGCCACGCTCCTCCGGCTACAACCAACACTATGATCGCGGGCTTCAGCCAGACTTGACGCGATCGTGCGATGAAACTCTCGATCACCACCGCTCCTGCTGCCAGGAAGGCTGGATAGATTGGCGCGAGATAGTAGTTCTTGCCCTTGAGAATGACGAATACGGTAAAGGTTGCCAAATAGCACCAGCCGAGGAACCGGTAAGGTTTCAGCCGCCCCGAAAATAGAAAGGCGAGCACACCGGTGATCCAGATGGGTGCGAGGATCGGGTGAACGATGAGAACCTGTTGGGCGAAAAACGCCGCAGGAGAGAGCACTACGTCGCGGCCTTCGGCCTTGATGTTGTGCATGAGTTGCACAAAGGGCCAATGATTCTGAACATTCCAAAGAAGATTCGGAACAAAAACCAGAAAGGCGAGAGCGCCACCGAGCCAGATCCATTTCCTGGTAAAGAAGCGGCGGTGCTCTGTCAGAAACAGGCCCACAACGATGCTGATCCCGAGAACGGCAATCGAGTATTTCTCTTCAAGACCGATGCCTGCCACCACGCCAAACCACAGCCAGTAGCGGGGATCGTCGCGCTTGATCGCCAGGATTGCGAAATAAACGCAGCCCATCCACAGCAAAGGCTCGAGGCAATTGGTGGTCATGACGCTGCCGTCGTTGAGATACATGGGCACAGCGATGAACGCCAAAGCGGAAAGCACCATCGCAAATCGCCGGCCACCGAGTTCTCGAGCGATCAGGGCGGTCAGAATGACGGCTGCCGAGGTTGCCAGCGCCGGTGTGATTCGAATGCTCCGAAGCGAGTCACCGAAGACGAGCCGGGAGATCTTCATGAGGAACGGAACCAGGGGAGGATGATCCACATAGCCCCAGGCGAGATGGTCCCCGCAGGCCATGTAATCAAACTCGTCGCGGAAGTAACCGTATTGATTGTTGAAGTAGACATGCAGCAGGAAGTTCGCGAAGCCGAGAAATAGGACCACGAGCATGCCATCCGCGAGGAAGGATTGCCTTTGATCGTTGAGAGCGGGCGCTTGCTCAGCGGTGATTTTCATTTGGGCATCTGTAGTTACGCAAGAGCGAGGAAAACGTTTCGCTCGTTCGATTCCTTTAAGGAGGCGTGAAAGCGATTACGTGGCAAGGAGTAATATCGCGAACGGACGGCGACGCGCAATAGGTGAGGAATAAATGCGCTCAAGACGGGGACAACTGCCACTGGCGACCCTGATTCTCGCTGAACGACGAGATTCAGTGGCGGCGAGTGTTGGAGAAATCGATGGAACTGATAAACGTGACCGCTACCAGAACCACCAGGGCTGCGAACAGGGCTAGGACAATCACAACATTCTCCTGAAGAACGAGGAAGGGTAGTGCATGTCAGACGCCATAGAGTCGCGGCGTTTATTTTCAATGAGTTGCAATGAAGCGAGTGTGCAGAGAAGTTGCCAAATGAGGACAGATGCATGCTCTCTTTGACAGCTACCGAGTACCGGTACTAGGGTGCCTAACTTGCTCTTGTTTCCCCGTCGAGGAGCAACTCGCCTTAGCTTTTGCTCAGCCGGATCGAGCCATCACCTGTATGGATGGTCAGCGGCTGACCGCCGCCGTTCATTTTGCCGTGCATTTCCGAATTCTTGAATGTTCCCTCTACGGTAACCGGGATACCCAGGCTGATGTGGCCGTCGCCGGTGCTGGCGTCGATGTTCGTCTGGAAATCGGCCGGGAGAACTAGGTCCACGCTGCCGTCACCCGTTCGAATCGTCCAGCTCGAAACCATCTTGGAACCCGGCAGAACGCGCGTGTCCACGCTGCCGTCGCCCGTCTTGACATTAAGTGCATCGAAGCGGCCGGCAATGCGGATATGGCCATCGCCCGAGTCCGCCTCCACCTTTCCATCCAGATCACGGGCCTCAATCGATCCATCTCCGGTGCGCAGGCGCATGTCGCCTTTGAGGTTCTCAACGGTAATGCTGCCGTCGTTGGTGTGCAGGTCAATCGTCCCGCTCAGCGCGCTGGCCTTTACTGACCCATCGCCGGTATGAACGTTCACGGTCCCATTGATGGATTCGGCCTCTACGGCCCCATCTCCAGTTTCCACCTGAAGATCAGCGTCGCGAGGCATGCGGACCTCAATGTGAAGGTGTCGCGAATTGTGGCCGAAAGAGAAGCCCCAGTGGCCGGTGACTCGGGCCGTCAACTCGACCTTGTCGCCGTCCTGGCGGGAGTCAACGCGCAGATTTTTTCCCAACTCATAGCCCTGGGATTCGACGCGAAATTCCACCTGCTTCGAATCGCCAGAGGTAACCCGCACGCTGCCGTCATTGGTTTCCACGCGCACGTTGGCCCGTCCAGACACGGCAAAAGACTTGGTGACGTCTTCGGCGCGGGCCGCGACTGCGGAAGCGGCCAAAAGGGCTATGCTGGCAATTCCCAGCCGAATACGGGCCGAGCGGTGGGGAAGTGGGTTCATGTCTAATACCCTCCGTAAGATGGCGTTCTAACACTATATACGACGCTCTGGAACGAAAGGTTCCCCATAACCGAGTCGAACCACGGCCTCAGCGGCTACTGGGGTCGCTGCACTTCCATGTGCCAAATAGGAGACGGGTTGCTAATCGGCTGGGGAGTGAGTATCCGTTCGGCTGAAGCGGCATCGCCGTGGATGACCAGTCCAACACCAGGCGGACCTACGGTCAGTGGAGCGGAGACAAAGCTTGCGAACGCGATGGGAAGTCCGGAGCGATTCGGGCTAGTCTCTACATTCGCCAGCCCATCGACTTGCGCAGTCACCAACAGGACAAAAACCCGGCCTGCCGGCAGCGTCACGGGCGGGGTCATGGACGTCTTAGCGGTGCTGAACTTTTGCGAAGGGAAATACAGCATACTGCCATCCGGCTGTGTTCCGAGCACGAAGAGTTGCACCGAATAGCTGGTTGGCGTCCCGGTGCTTGGCGGAGACCAACTCAAACTGATCGCCGTGCTGTTGATTGTCCTCGGCACAGAGAGGCTGACGCCGTTGATCGTCGGATTCCGCACCGCGGAAACCAACGGCGCCACAGGCCCGGTTGGCAGGGCGGTGCTCTCTCCGTCCACGATGAGGAACGGAACGTTGGCACCGGAGCTGGGAACCGGGATCTGAAGCGAAGCTTTTTGGCAAAACGAAAAAATCCGCAGCCAGGCAGAAGGAAACGGATCACCATACAGAAGCGTGCCGAAATTCTGGTCGGTGAAGATCGGTGGCTGAGAAGCTACGGGCAATGTAAATAGCGTGTCGGAGGAATTGGCGCAACTGGTCACTGCTGCGCTCGGCGAACCAAAGGCGATGCCCTGCGACGCCGATGTGAACAAGGGCAAGTTTGGCCCCAAGAAAGAATTCATTCCGGAGGCAATTCGGCCGGTTGCAAAGGGTTGCGCGGAAACGGTCAAAACAGACCCGATGGGGTTGGCGGTGGCGGGTCCGGCGTTATTGAACAAAGGCGCCCACGATGATCCGTTAACCGACAGTGCAAAGGAAGACGTTGGGGAGGCATTGAGCGCTCCCGTAATGAAATTTGTTGCCCCATTCTGCACGGAAAGATTGGCCAGCGTGAGCTCAGGTCCTAACGCGAGCCCGTTCATAGAACCCAGGGACACCGGCTCAAATTGCATCAGAAAGCCCGTATTGGCCTGCGAAAGATCGATATTCGAACTGACGTTTGTCGACACGTCAACGGTGGTCGAGCCCGCGGGGACATTCCGAGGGAATTCAATATCAAGCATCTGCTGGTCTGTTAGGAACCCGAACCAATCCTCCGTCAGCAATGGGTCGAGTCCTGAAGCACTGATATTGAAGATGGTGTTCTGGACGCCGCTCGTGGCGCGCAGGGGAGAACCAATTAGATCGCGGCCAAAATCAAACGTGCTGCTGCTCGTCCAGTAGGTCGCCAGCGGCGCCATGCGCAGCCAATAGAAGCCTCCGGGCACGTTCGGGATGCTGAAAGTGCCGTCAGCATTGCCGGACCCTTTTAGCACCAGAAGGGAGCCATCTGCTTGCGGAACGAGTGCGGCCACACCAGCGGCTACTCCGACGTTCTGCGTCCAGTCGAACGGAACAGTAAGGGGGCCGCTGGCATTCCAATAAGTGTCGATCCAGCTCAAATGAACGGTGCCACTGGGGGTAACGGCCCACGACTGCGTGCTGACGTCGCCCGCAGCAGCGGTCGCGGTGACGCTGAATTTGTTCGCGATCCGCGATTGGGCCGTCGTGGGCGTCCAGGTAATCGTGTTGCCGCTCAGTGCCGCGCCGGCGGGAGCAGTGGTAAGCGCAAAGCTGACCGCAGTTCCTCCCGGGTCGGTCGCTGCAATCTGATACGTGTAAGCGACACCTTCGGCCGCCTGGGTTCCGGGTTTGGTAGTGAAAAGGGGACCGGGCGGCGGTGCAACTTGTGTACTGCTGCCGCAGGCAGCCAACGTAGGGATGACCAGAATAACGACCGCGAGGAAGGGGGTTCGCCGTTGCATGAGGGGCCTCTAACTCTTGTCAGCGGGACCGGGGGATTATACCGTTGCAGGCCGCGCAAGCAAACATCACCCCCATAAACTATGCCGCGTAACCCACGCCCGGCGCGCGGGGCACATTTTGAGCAAGATAGGCAAGCTCCATCGGCGGAGTGAACGCCGCTGCCGTCTCAGCCACGTCTTGCAGCGTGCTTCTTTCCTGCAATCCGGGCGGGGGAGCCTGACTTCGGACGTAGCGCGGCCAGGAACTCAGCGGTGGGAAGGGTATTGATGACATCCTTTTTCTCGAGCCAGCCGCGGCGGGCCATCGTGACGCCGTGACGAATAAAAGAGAGGTTGGCAGTGTTGTGGGAGTCGGTCGAGATCACCACCTTGACGCCGCGCTCCTTGCACATGCGGAGATAGACGTCCTTTAGATCAAGGCGGTCGGGATAGGAGTTGCACTCCATGGCGACGCCCTGCTTGGCGCAAGCATCCAGCACCCTTTCCATGTCGTAATCGAAGGGATCGCGCCGGAGCAACAGTCGTCCAGTGGGGTGAGCGATGATTTGCGTATAAGGGTTTTCGATGGCGGCGAGCATGCGCTCCGTCATGGCCGAGCGGTCGAGGTTGAAATAAGAGTGGATCGAGCACACCACCACGTCAAGCTGCGCAAGAATTTCGTCGGAGTAGTCGAGCGCTCCGTCCTTGAGGATGTCCACTTCCGCCCCCGCCAGAACGCGGATGCCCAGGCCTTTGTCGTTGGCGGCGTGAATTTTCTTGATGTGTGCGGCCATGCGTTTTTCGTCCAGGCCGTTGGCGACGGTCACTGCTTTCGAATGGTCGGTGATGGCGATGTACTGGTGGCCGAGTTCGCGCGCCGCTTCCGCCATTTCTTCAATCGAGTTCTTTCCGTCGCTTGCCGTGCTGTGCATCTGGAGGTCGCCCTTCATATCTTTCAGGGTGATCAGATGCGGCAGCTTGTGGTTTTCGGCGGCGGCGATTTCGCCGGTGTTTTCGCGCAACTCGGGCGGGATGAAATCCAGCTTGAGTTTCGAATAGATCTCTTCTTCGGTGCGCCCGGCCACGCGCTTTTCACCCTTCAAGGTTGCCAAGGCATATTCATTGAGGGTGAGTCCCATGTCGTTGGCGCGGCCGCGGAGGGTCACGTTGTGCTCTTTCGAGCCGGTAAAATAAAGCAGCGCGGCGCCGAAGTTTTCTTTTTCTAGCATTCGAACGTCGACCTGCAATCCGTTCTCCAGCGTGAAGCTGACCTTGTTTTCTCCGTGCGCCAGCGTTTGATCGATCCCCGGAAATGCCAGGATATGCTTGGCCAGCTCGTCCACGTGCTTCTGCGACGTGTGGCCGTCCGAGAGGGTGACAAGAAGGTCGAGATCGCCAACAGTTTCCTTCCCCCGCAACGATCCCGCCGGTGTGACGGATTCGACCGCCTTTCCCGCGTTTTCAATGTGTGAAGCAATCGCGGCTGCCGAGGCTTCGGCGGTATTGATGAGAAATCGTCCGCTGGACTTCTTGAAGACTTCCACCGCTTTGAGAATATTTTGTTCGCTTTTTTCGCCAAAGCCGGGGAGGTCCCGGAGTTTTCCTTCTTTAGCGATTCTCTCCACATCGGCGACCGTGCCGGCTTTAAAAGTGGACCACAGGAAAGCGACCTTCTTCGGGCCCAGCGACTGGAGTTGCAGCACATCCAGAATGCTCGCCGGGTATTTCTTGAGGAGCTTCTTGCGCAGCGCGTAGTCGCCGGTCTTCACGATTTCCTGCAGATGCTCGACCATGCGGTCGCCGATTCCCGGTAGTTCTTTGAGCTTTTCCGGTTCCTTCGCGAGTTGTTCGATGGATTCGGGGAGGCCGTCGATTAGTTCCGCGGCCTTTTCGTAGCTGCGATATCGGCCGATAATGGCGCCATCAATTTCCAGTAGTTGCGCAGTTTCGCGGAGAATGCGGGCGATCTGTTTGTTGTCCATGGCAGGAGATTATAGAACCATTAAAACGACGCAGGGCGAAGTTCTTCTGGATGCTCGCGCAAATAGGCGAGCAGCCGCTGCTTCTTCTCCTTGCCGCGCTCCGAGGATAGTTCTTCTGGAATCTTATCGGGAATGAGGCCGGGGCTGAGAGGCGTCACGCGGTCGTAAATCGACCGCCAAGTCTTCTTCACTGCGGAAAGGGTGATCTCAAGCGCGGTGGCAAGATCCTCGTCTGTCCCGCCGCGCAACGCAGCGAGCAACAAGCGCTGCTCGCTGGGCGGAAACCGAACTGAGGCGGCCGGTAGACGAAGAGCGAACCAATCCAGGTGCCAAACCGGACCACCGCGAGTTCTCGCGTCAGGCCAACAAGGTGAGGCTCGGCAAGAATTTCCTGCAATGGCCTATTTAGGGAATCGACATAGCGGCCACTGACAGGACTGAGGAACAAGCCGCCGCTGCGAATTGTGCCCTCCAACGTTTCTAAGCTCATACCGTGTGAAACGAGTTCCTTCACCAGAAACCCCCGGTGCTCCCCGACAAACGCAGCGAACATTGCTGTATTTGCATCCACGGACTGCAAATAGTCCGCATGCAGGGCGCCGACCCAAGTCACTAGATTCAGGCCGCCGTCAGCGTTGGCTTCCCGTACCTGCTTGTCCGAAAGCAACGGAGACTCTCCGCGGAGAACGCGTTTAGCCATCTCAGGGCCTGCCCAGAAAAAGGGCGGGGTCTTCAGTTCGAGAAGAAAGTCGTGCGAAACAAACGCGCTGACACCAACTCCCATGATTCGAACCTGCGAGTCTTCGCCATCCTCAAACACGACGGCGCGAAAGGCGTCGCGACCCAGAAGGCTCAGCCAGACAGTTCGCAAATCGGTGGTACCGCTTCCATATCGCGGACCCATAAACGGATGCGCGGCCACGATCTCAACGCACTCCTTCGCGTCATCCGGCCGCATGGGGCGATATCGCACGGCCATATGCCCTCGTCAAAAGAGGACCAAGGTAACCAGGCTGGTAGTCTTTTAGGTCAGTTGTTTATAGCACTCTTCGGCCTAGAATTTCAGCCCATAGCACGCCCGGCGCGAAGCTTGGTCCCCGCTTTCGAGGCAGCGTCAAAGCACGACACTTTTCCAGTGCACGCGATTGTCGTTCCTTGTCGCTTGCCATGCCAGGGCAGGCTCCGTAGGCTTCACGCAGGTCCCTGTTTAAAAATCTGAATCCATCAGGAGGTTTACAATGAAGCGCTTCGGTGTTTTGGCGATTACATTCGGTCTGGCGGCGCTGTTTCTCTTTCCAATCGCCGCACGCGCACAGTTCTTAATTGTGGATTGCTCGGGCGCAAATCCGTATGCATATCACACAATTAACTCGGCACTTCCAAATGCCGGGCCGGGAGCTTTCATTGCGGTGACCGGCACGTGCAACGAAAATGTCACCCTCTACGACGTCAACAATCTCAGCCTGGGTGCATTCTTCGGACAGACCGCAAATCTCGTCGGCCAGCTAACCATCATCAGCTCGCAACTTGTTTACGTCTATGGGTTAAACGTGACCAATCCCTCCGGCGAAGGGGTCTACGTGCAAAACAGTCGCGTAGTCCTCGATACATTTAGTAGCAGCGGAAATGCCGGGAACGGCGTGCAAGTCACACAAAGCTCGGACGTAACAGTAAACGCGATGGGCACCTTCAATAACAACCAAGGGTATGGCATTTACAACGACGCCAATTCCTTTACACACATCGTCTCATGGGCCGGTACGACGGACATCAGCAATAACCAGAACTCAGCCGTGTGGAATACCCAGGCCAATTTCCTAACTTTCGGGAATACCCATATGGCGAACAATGGAAACAATCCGAACGCGGGTGTGCGCGCCGCCATCGACATGCGTGGTGGAGGAAAGGCGCAAGTGTTTTCCATTTTTGGCCCGAATGTAATCGAGAACAATCCTAACGGCGGGGTTTCTCTTCAGGAGAACGCTGAGATCTCAATTGGGAGTGTGCTACCCAACGTCCCGAACATCATTCGCAATAACGGCCCATTCGGTATCGAAGCTGGATTTGGAAGTCAAGTAACGCTTGTCGGAGCTCAAATATCGGGCCATACAGGCCCAGGCGTAGACATCTATGCGCACAGCCAGCTTTACGGCACGAGTCAACTCTCAGGTCTGGGCGCGACTCAAATCCTAAATAACGGAACAGTGGGCGATCCGCTAAGTGCTGCAATTCGCGTGGACGGAAACTCGGAGGTGCTGCTCAGGGGGGTTACGATTTCCCAGAACAATGGCCCTGCTATTTTAGCCCTCGTAAATTCCAGCGCCGATTTCACCGGGGCGACGTTGACCGGGAACACGGGTGTGATTACCTGCGACTCGACATCCACGATGGTGTCCGACCTGGCGATTCCGTCCAGGACGCCGGCAGCTGGAGTTAGCTGCACCACTGCTCATTCGCTTGGCAATCGCGTCTCGAGCGCCACTACACTGGCAGTACCTGACATTACTTCTTGGAAGGCCATGCATAACAGGTATCAGCAGCGCTCGAGTGCTCAGAAATAGCGGAGACATTGAAGGGAACGGACCGCGGCCGGATACTCGGCGCGGTCGTCGGGATAGCGCTTGAGCCTATGCAAAAAGAGACCGGCGCAATCCAGGTCCCTGTAACGCTTCAGTAGAGGGAGTTTCGCATTTGCGATGGCAGGAATTTTGGACGATTGCAGCAAACCGGGGTCAATATTCGAAAATTTGAACACATTAGGAGGCTTACAATGAAGCGCATCTGCATTCTGTCGATCATGGCTGGTTTGGCTGCGCTGGGCGCAAATGCCCAGACCGTCACCGGCAGCGATGATATGAATGGTCCGGTCGTCGTGAATTGCGACCAGGGCCAGTCGCTCAATAGCACCCTCTCCAGACTGCAAAAGCACTCCCCGGCCACCGTTTTGGTGAAGGGCACCTGCACCGAATTCGTCCAAGTCAACGGATTCGAGGGCCTCACCCTGAAAGGTCTGCCGGGTGCCACTCTACAGCAGCCCAGCACGGATCCAACCAACGGCCTTCTTATTCAGGTCTTATCGATCGCGGCTTCGCGCAGCGTCACCATCGATGGGTTCGCGGTTCACTCCCGGGCATCCGCACTAGACGACATCGGGATCGGACAAAACAGTATCGATGTCCGGCTCCGCAACCTGACCGTCGACGGCCCCGGCGCGTTTGGGATCTTTGTCTACGAGGGCAGCCAGGTGTCGCTCGCCCGCGTGACCGCCCGCGACGCTTCCACCGGCGAGATTCTGGGAACGCCATCGGGCGCGTTGGGCGGCAGAATCGGCGCAGTACGATCGACGCCTGAGTGAGACAGCCACGACTTCGCCGACGACACCAGACGGCCGGC
>Ga0209648_10003406_pt1 | contig 13340 bp, 12 predicted proteins | sample GraSoi2013_115cm_FD_185830 | JGI IMG/M metagenome (GOLD analysis project Ga0209648, IMG submission 185830) | Grasslands soil microbial communities from the Angelo Coastal Reserve, California, USA - Sample 9_17_2013_115cm (SPAdes) (version 2) | ecosystem: Environmental > Terrestrial > Soil >...
GAGCACGCCGACCGCCACGCCCAGGGCGAAGCCGAACGCGGCGTAGCTGACCGGGACGATGTCGCGTGCGCCGAACGCCACCGGCGAGAACCGGCTCAGCTGGCCGAAGCTGGTAGGGAATCCGCCGGCCCGGTCGACCGGGCTGGCCCACCAGGTGACGACGAGGCTGAGCAGCCCGGCCGTGACCATCGCGGCCAGGCCGGTCAGGGCGAGCTTGGCCGCCATCCAGCGGGTGCGGGTGACGCTCTGGTTCCAGGCGAGCCGGAAGGTGCCGGCCTCGAGTTCGCGGGTGACCAGCGGAGCGCCCCAGAAGACGCCGATGACGCCGGGGGTGACGTACAGGAGCATGACGCCCGCGATGTACAGCACCGGGTAGATCGCGTCGGACTTCACGCTGTCCAGGAAGCCGGCGGTCAGCCCGGAGCAGCTTGCGCGGCAGGTAGCGAGACCGCTGACGTCGTACAGGTGGGCCAGGTGCGGCCCGGTCATCCCGAAGATGAGGGCCAGGATGGCCAGCGCGGCGGCCGCCGCGATGGCCTGGGCGCGGAACTGGCGCCAGGTCAGCCAGATCATCGTGATCCCTCCAGTGAGTGATGGCCGTCGTCGTGGCTCATGTTGGCCAGGACCAGGTCTTCCAGGCTGGCCTGCACGCCGGCGCGCAGGCGGTGAGCGGTGAGTAGTTCGGTGACCGGGCCGGCGAGCTGCAGGCGGCCGGACGTCAGCACGATCAGGAAATCGCAGGCGCGCTCCAGGTCGGAGACCAGGTGCGAGGACAACACGACGCTCATCTGGTGTTCGGCGGTGGCCTCGGCCAGGTCCCGGAGGAAGTCCCGCCGGGCCAGCGGGTCGAGGCTGGCGACCGGCTCGTCCAGGATCAGCAGCTGCGGCCGCTTGGCGACGGCCATGGTGAGGGCCAGCTGGGCGCGCTGCCCGCCGGACAGCCGACCGGCCTTCTGGCGCAGGTCAAGGCCGAGTCGCTTTATCCGTGCCGCGGTGGACGGCGTGGCCGCGGCGCTGATCGCGGTGGTGGCCCTGGCCGGTTACAGCGAACTGGCGTTCCTGTCGGCCATCCCGCGCTGGCTGGCCGCCGTGATCGCCGCGGCCGGCTTGCTGCCCGCGGCGTGGCGCCGGCGCTGGCCGGGGGCGGTGCTCGCGCTGACCGTGACCGGCTGGGCGGTGGCCGCGGCGCTGAGTACGTCACCGGCCCCCGCGCTGACCGTGGCCTTCGTGATGTACCTGATCCCGCTGCGGTTCTCCTGGCGGGGCGCGCTGGTAATGCTGGCCGGCACGCTGCTGGCGCTCGCCGCCGGGCTAGCCGTGTTCGCCGTCGTAGCGCACGGCGTCGACCGCCCGGCCGGGGCCGCGGAGGCGGGCGGGCGGCTGCTCGGGAACGGGCTGCTGGTCGTGGTCGCGTGGCTGACCGGCTCGTTGGTACGGCAGCAGCGCGCATACCAGGCCGGGCGCCAAGAGCAGGCCGAGGAGCGGGCCAGGGCCCAGCTCGCCGAGGCCCGCCGGGCCGGCACCGAGGAACGGCTGCGGATCGCGCGCGAGGTGCACGACGTGGTGGCGCACACCATGAGCGTGATCGCGGTGCAGGCCGGCGTGGCCAGCTACGTCGGGCGGGCCGAGCCCGACGAGGCGATCCGCGCGCTGTCGTCCATCGAGGAAACCAGCCGGGGCGCGCTGCGCGAGATGCGGGCGCTGCTCGGCGTGCTGCGCGCGTCGGACTCGCCGGCTGGGCCGCGGGAGGCCGGCCTGGGCCTCGCCGGCTTGGGTCGCGCCGGCCTGGGTCCCGCCCCGGGTCTTGACGACCTCGGTGCCCTGGCCGCGCGGACGGCCGAGGCAGGCGTCAAGATCGAGATGGACGTCCGCGGCGAGCCGCGCCGCCTTCCCGCTGGCCTCGATCTCGCCGCGTACCGGGTGATCCAGGAAGCCGTCACCAACGTGATCAAGCACGCGGCCACGGACCGGTGCACGGTCACCGTTGACTACCAGGCGGACTCGCTGACCGTGGAGATAGCCGATGCTGGTCCCGGTCCGGCCGGCGGCGTTCCGGCCGATGGCGGCCCGGCCGGCGGCCGCCCGGCCGGCGGCCGCCTGGCCACGGGTCACGGGATCGCCGGGATGCGGGAGAGGGTCAGCATGTACGGCGGGGAGTTCCGCGCCGGGCCGCGGCCCGGGCACGGGTTCGGTGTCACCGCCCGCTTCCCGCTGAAGGACCGGCCGGCATGACGATCCGCGTGCTGGTCGCGGACGACCAGGCCCTGGTGCGAGGCAGCTTCCGCCTGCTGGTGTCCACCGCGCCCGACCTGACCCCGGTCGGCGAGGCGGCGACCGGGATCGAGGCCATCGAACTGGCCCGGCGCGAGAAACCCGACGTCGTCCTGATGGACGTCCGGATGCCCGGACTCGACGGGATCGAGGCGACCAGGCAGATCACCGCTGACCCGGAGACCTCGGGCGTCCGGGTGCTGATCCTGACCACCTTCGACCTCGACGAGTACGTCTTCGCCGCGCTACGGGCCGGCGCCAGCGGCTACCTGATCAAGGACACCCCGCCCGCCGACCTGCTGGCCGCAATCAGGGTGATCGCGTCCGGCGAGGCGCTGCTCGCTCCCCGGGTCACCCGGCGGCTCATCGCCGAGTTCACCAGCCGCCCGGATCCCGGCCCGGCCTCCGCCGCCGCCATGCGGCCTGCGACGGCGCTGGCCGAGGTGACCGACCGGGAACGCGAGGTCCTGACCCTGATCGGGCTCGGCCTGTCCAGCACCGAGGTCGCCGACCGGCTGCACGTCAGCATGTCCACCGCCAAGACCCACGTCGGCCGGCTGCTCATGAAGCTCGGCGCGCGGGACCGGGCCCAGCTCGTCATCGCCGCCTACGACGCCGGCCTGGTCAGCCCGGAGACCGGCTGAGAACGTACCTAGACCCGGGCCCGGCGGAGGGGCCAGGAAATCTAGGTACGCGAATCGGTTATCTCACCGACGCGACGGGGCGGCGCCGCGGGCCACACTAAGTCAGCTGGGCCGCCCCGGAGGGAACCTCCGGCTGCGGCAGCCGCAGCCGGTGCTGAGGGCGGTCCAGCCTCAATCCGGCGTGGTCAGGCCTTCTGCACCCTGCGGCCATTCCGGGCACCGCGCTGACCTTTCTGGCCTGGCCGGCCTTTCTGGCTGTGGTGCGCTTCCTGGCCGGGCGGGGCTTTCGGGCTGTCTGAGACCGTAGCGGCGACGGCTGACCGCCAGAAAAGCTTCCGCTCGGCCAGGGACCAGGCCAGCGACGTGACCAGGTAGATCCCGGCCGCGAGCGGCGCGAACGCGGCGATGACCACGGTCAGGTACGGGAGCGCCTTCAGCAGCAGCCCTCCTCCCCCGGCGGGCGCCGCCGCCTGGGCCACGCCGGCCCCGGTGCTGACCTGGACCGGGCTGGCCGCGTGGGCCGCCAGCTGGCGGCCGAGCCGGGCGGTCGCCCAGCACAGGACGGCGAGCAGCGCGAACAGGCCGAGGAAGACCGCGCCGTGCACGCTGGCCAGGCTCGCCGGGGCGAGGGGTCCGGCCCCGCTCAGCCAGTGGCTGCCGAGCGGCACGCCGAACAGGTCGCGGGACAGCAGCGTGTTCGCCTGCCCGCCGACCTGCGGCGACCGGAACAGCAGGTACATGACCGACAGGAACGGCCACTGGAGCAGCAGCGGCGTGACGCCGGCGAACAAGCTCGTACCCTCTCGCCGGTACAGCGCGGTCATCTCGCGCTGCAGCCGCTCCGGCTGCCGGGCGAACCGCCGGCGCAGCGCCTGCAGCTGCGGCGCCAGCCGGGCCTGGACGGCCTGCCCGCGCAGTGCGCGCAGGCTGAGCGGCAGGAGCAGGACCCGGACCGCCATCGTGAACGCGACGATCGAGGCCACGGCGGCCAGGCCGCCGAGAACGGGCGTGAGGATCCCGGTGAGCCCCGAGACAAGGTGGTAAGCGGCGTCCACGGGGACGCCAAGGAGACTGAACATGAGGCAACGGCCTTCCAGCTGTGACGGATGAGGGCTGGAAGCGGCCGCGAGGTCCGCGGGTCAGCGAGAGATGGCGGCCGCCGAGGCCGCCGATGGCGCTCTGGGCCTGGATCTTCCCGCCGCGTCGGGATCGCGCTGGCGCAGGAACGCCGCGCGCCAGGACTTCTCCCGCAGCGCCGAGGCACGGCGGATCATCGGGAGGCCGGCGGTCGCGCGGGAAAGGCTGGCTACCGAGGTGAGCAGGGCCAGCACCGCGGCGAACATGACCCCGGCCAGCACGGCTCCGGCCAGGGCGGTCAGGCCATAAGGGCTGACGGCGAGCTGCGTCAGGTCGCGCAGCAGCCCAGCGAGGATGGCCATCACGGCCAGCGGGCTGCCGGGCACCGTCACCGTGGACCGTCCTTTCGTACGGGCCGGCTTTCAGCGTATGCGGTCAGGCAAGCTCGGCGACAGCGGCCAGCAGGCGGTCGACGTCGGCCTCGTCGTTGTAGTGGACCAGGCCGGCGCGGACCGCGCCGCCTGAGTCCCGCAGCCCGTACGCGCCGGCCAGTTCCCACGCGTAGTTGTCGCCGTTCCAGACGTTGACCCGGCGCGCGGCCAGGTGCTCCGCGACCTGCCGGGGCGAGTGCCCGGCCACGGTGAAGAACGCGGTCGGCGCGCGCCTGGCCGCCCGGCCGTACAGCGTCACGTCCTGCATCGCGTCCAGCCCGCCGAGCAGCCGTGCGAACAGCCGCGTCTCGTAGTCCTCCACGGCCGCCATCGAGGCCAGCACCCGCTGCCGCCGGCCGCCGGCCGCGGTCTGCGGGCCGGGGGCGAGCGAGGCCAGGTGGTCCACCGCCGCGGCGACCCCGGCCAGGTCAGCGAAGGCCGCGGTGCCGCGCTCGAACCGGCCGGGCACGCCCTCCGGGGCGGGCGCGAGCTTGTCAGGCTCCAGCGTCTCCAGCAGGGCCGGGTCGGCGACCACGGTGCCGATGTGCGGCCCCGACCATTTGTAGGCGCTGGTGGCGTAGAAGTCGGCGCCGAGCGCCGCGACGTCCACCGGGACGTGCGGGGTGGCGTGCACGCCGTCGACGTAGACCAGCGCGCCGACCGCGTGCGCGGCCGCGGCGATGGCCGCCACGTCCGGCCGGGTGCCGACGACGTTGCTGGCCGCGGTGACCGCGACCAGCCGGGTGCGCTCGGACAGCAGGCCGGCGTACTGGGCGGCGGGCAGTTCGGCCGTCGCCAGGTCGACCTCCGCCCAGCGCACCGTGGCGCCGCGACGCCCGGCGGCCTGCACCCACGGCCTGATGTTCGCGTCGTGGTCGAGCCGGGACACGACCACTTCGTCCCCGGGCTGCCAGCGCCGGGACAGCGTCTCGGCGAGCCGGTAGGTGAGGGTAGTCATGTTGGGGCCCAGGACGACGCCGTCCGGGCTGGCGCCGGTCAGGTCGGCCAGGGCCTGGCGGCATTCGGCCTGGAGCGCACCGGAGCGCCCGCTGGCCGGGAAGGTGCCCCCGACGTTACCGATCCCGGACCGGTAGGCATCCGCGATCGCCTCGATGACCGCCGCCGGGACCTGCGTGCCCGCGGCGCCGTCCAGGTAGGCGTAGCCGTCTCTCAGTGCCGGGTACGCCGCCCGGACGCGATTCACGTCAAAGGTCACCATGACCTCCGGAGAATGCCCGGCCTTCAGCCCGGGAAGGAATCCGGCGCCCCGCGAAGCGGGGCAGGGAAACAGGGCACCGACGGCGCGCATCCCGCGGTTTGACGGTCAGGCATGCCACTCTGTAAGCGTGAGGACAGCGTTCCGGTGCAGGGCGTACCCGGACCAGGCACAGCAGGTCATGCTGGCGCGGACGTTCGGCTGCGTCCGCGTCGTGTGGAACCGCACGCTGGCAGCCCGGCACGCCCGCTGGCATGCCGAGCGCAAGGGCATCAGCTACGCCGAGTCCGACCGGGCGCTGACACAGCTGAAGAAGGACCCGGGCCTGGCGTTCCTGAACGAGGTTTCCAGCGTTCCGCTGCAGCAGGCGCTGCGGCACCAGGACAAGGCCTTCACCGCGTTCTTCGGGAAACGCGCACGGTATCCGCGGTTCAAGTCCCGGCGCGGCCGCCAGTGCGCGCACTACACCCGCAGCGCGTTTACCATGCGCCGCGGGGTGCTGCGGCTGGCCAAGACGGAAGCGCCGCTGCGGTACGCCTGGTCCTGGCCGGACCTGGACCCGGCAGGCCTGGACCCCGCGATGGTAATGGTGTCCCGCGACCCGGACGGTCGTTGGTACGTGACCTTCACGGTCGACGCCGCCGCGCCCGCTCCCTTGGAGGAAACCGGGAACGCCGTCGGCGTCGACCTTGGCGTGACAGATTTCGCCGTCACTAGTGACGGGAACCGGATCGCCAACCCCCGGCACCTGGAGCGCAAGGCCCGCACGCTGGCCCGATACCAGCGGCGCATGGCCCGGTGCCAGCGTGGGTCCGCCAACCGGGCCAAGGCCGCAGCCAAGGTTGCCCGCGCGCACCGCAAGGTCCGCGACGCACGCCGTGACTTCCTGCACCAGGCTAGCACGCGCCTGGTCCGGGAGCACGACGTGATCGTGATCGAGGACCTGAACGTGGCCGGCCTGGTCCGCAACCGCTCGCTGGCCCGCGCGATCTCCGGCTGCGGGTGGGGCGAGTTCCGCCGCCAGCTCACGTACAAGTGCCAGCGCGCCGGGCGCACGCTTGTCGTCATCGACCGCTGGTACCCGTCGTCGAAGACCTGCTCGGGGTGTGGGCACCTGCTGGCGGTGCTGCGCCTGTCCACCCGGACGTGGCAGTGCCCGTCCTGCGGCGCCCGGCACGACCGGGATGTCAACGCCGCCAAGAACATCCTGGCGGCAGGTCTTGCCGTGGCTGCCTGCGGAGGTGACGTCAGACATTCCGGGTCCTCCAGGGTGCGGTCGCCGGCGAAACAGGAAGCCCAGCCGGTGACGGCTGGAGTCCCCGCCCTTCACGGCGGAGAGTAGTCAAGAATCCAAGACTCTACTCCGGCTCCGGGCCCCGGCCGGCCTGGGCATACAGTTCCCTGACCTGGCCCGCGAGCGCCGCGAGGAAGCCGGCCAGCCCGGCCGCGGCCAGCGCCGCCCCGACGGTGACGTCCAGCCGGGCCGCGCCGGTCCACGGCGCGCCGGCCGGCTGGTAGCGCAGCACGAACGGCGCCGCGACCAGCCAGGCCCCGGTCGCGAAGATGATCGCCAGGCCGGCCAGCGCGAGCCTGCTCACCATGCTTCCTCCTCGCCGGCACCGGCCATCAGCAGTTCGGCGCTCGCGAGCATGGATTCCATCGCCGCCAGGCCGCCGGACCTGGCGTGCGGCACGACGGGCAGGGCCGGCTCGTCCTCGGGCACGTTCCGCGGAGCGGGAACACGCGCCGCTTGCCCGTCCGGGGGTTGCCCGTCCGGGGCTTGCCCGTCCGGGGCCGTCGGCTCGGCCAGCAGCGGGGTGAGCAGCGCCCGCAGGTCGCTCAGGACCCGGCCCGGATCGGGCACGCCGGCCGCGGCCCCGCCGCCGCGCTCCCGGCGGCGCCGCGCGCGGGCTTCCCGCCGGGCCTGCCGCCGCGACGTCCCGGATACGATCGCGTCAGCGCGGAGCGTGCGCCGCCAGGCGATGACCCAGCAGGCCAGCGTGACCAGCGACACGAGCGCGAGGCCGGCCCCCGTGGCTCGGTCGGTCAGCACCGCCTTGTGCTGGCTGTTCCCGCGGTAGCCGAACGCCATCGGCACCAGCGCCAGCCAGCCGGCGGCGCACAAACCCACGATGGCCACGCACAGCCCGGACACGTATCGCCCGACGGAACCCATCTGTGACTCTCCGAAGTTGAATGACTACACCCAGTATTGAGGCGCACCACTCTAACACCTGAGGCCAGCCCGGATCCCGGCCGGACGAGGTCAACAGGAAATGCCAGGGATCGCCGCCGTCCGAACCGGTCAGGACCGGCCATAGCTGCGGCGTGCCTGCCTGCCAGGCGGCCAGGACGAGCTCAGGGTCGGCCGGGCGGTAGTCCTTGCCCAGCGACCTGGCCAGGTCCCAGGCGTGCAGGTGCCATTCGGCGCAGGCGGCGCCCGCCATCGCGCCCACGGTGACGTCGGTCCCCCGGTACCTGTGGTGCGGCAGGTCCCAGCACTGCGGCAGCCGCCGGCCGTAGGACCGCGCGGACTCTGCGAAGGCCATGATGTGCTCAGGTCCCGGCGCGTCCGGCAGCGCGGCAAGCTCGGCGGCGTTCTGCCGGGCCAGCTTGCGCGCGAGCGAGTCCGCGGGCGCGTTGGTCGACATCAGCCGCGCGAGCCTGCTGGCCGGGGCGTCGTCGAGGTACTCGTGATAGTCGTCGGCGACGCACCGCAGGTGACCCGCGAGATCCGCGGCCCGCCACTCGGCGCACGGCGTCGCCGCGAGCCAGGTCGCGTCGGTGAACTGGGCGGCCAGCTCGCAGATCACCGTGATCCCGTCGCGGTAAGCGGCCAGGACGCCCGCGCGCGATACGCGACTCATCTACGCCTGAGGCGACTGGTGCTGCTGCGCTTCACGGTTCCTCTCCCTGCCGGGTATCCCGGCAACCGGTTCGCGAAGCCTCCGGGGCAGCCAGCGTGCCAGAGTTGAAGCCCGCCGACAAGCCGTACGCCGGAAGAAAAAATCAGGTGACAGCTTCCCGGCCGTCCGGTTAACCTCGCGGCTAATGCCCTCTGTTACCCCTTTGCTGGTCACGCACGCCTCCGCCAGGGTCCGGCCAGTCGGGTCGCTGTGGCGCCTACGCGGCTACCTGAAGCCATTCCGCACGCAGATGATCGTCATGTTGGCCGCCGCGCTGGGCGCGGTCGCCGCCGAGATCGCCATCCCGCTCCTGACCAAGTCCGTGATCGACGGCGCGATCGCGCACGGCGACAAGCGCCTGCTGATCCCGCTGGCACTGGCGGCGATCGGCCTCGGCGCGGCCGTGGGGCTGCTGAACATGACCCGGCGGTGGATCCAGTCCGGCGCGGTCGCGGAAATAGAGAAGTCGATCAGGGATGACCTGTACGCGCACCTACAGCGCCTGCAGGCGTCCTTCCACGACAGCTGGCAGTCCGGCCAGCTGCTGTCGCGGGCCACGACCGACCTGTCGTCGATCCGCAGGTTCGCGGGCTTCGGCCTGATCTTCCTGGTCACCAACGCGATGACGTTCGTCGCGGTGGTGGCGCTGCTGATCAACCTCAACTGGTGGCTCGGCCTGGTCACCGGCGTGGTGTTCGCGCCGGTGCTGCCGGTCTGCTTCAGGTTCGAGAAGCGCTACCGGGTGCTCTCTCGCCGGGTCCAGGATCAGCAGGGTGACCTGGCCACGCTGATCGAGGAGGCGGCCACCGGCGTCCGGGTGCTGAAGGCGCTCGGGCGGAGCCGACAGGCCGCGGCCAGGCACGACGCCCAGGCCGCGGAGGTCTGCCGGACCCAGATCGAGAAGGCGGGCCTGCTCGGCTCGTTCTGGGCGCTGCTCGACCTGATCCCGAACGCCGTCATCGGCCTGATCATCGTGCTCGGCGCGATCGCGGTCAGCACGCACTCGCTGACCCTCGGCGGCCTGGTGGCATTCATCACACTCGCTCTGGAGCTGGTCTGGCCGGTCGAGGCCATGGGCTACATCATCGCGTCGGGTCAGGAGGCCGCGACCGCGGCTCAGCGCGTGCTGGAAATCTTCGACACCCAGCCGGAGATCTTCGACAAAGATTCCGACAAAGATCAAGAACGTGATTCTCCCGAACGGGCCGGGGTGCACGCTCTCGCCCGCGACGGAACGCCGCCGCGAGGGATCCCAGGACCGCGGCTCCCCGAGCCTGCCCCGGCACCGGCCCGGGGCTCTGCTGGCCCCTTTCCCGGGGGGACCCATCCCCCCGGACCCCCCTTGGGGAGGGACGACCCCCCCGAGCCCCCCCGGGGCCACCTAGTGTTCGACCACGTGGCCTTCCGCTACCCGGGCGCGACGGAGCCCGTGCTCCGCGACGTCGTCCTCGACCTGCCCCCCGGGCAGACGGTCGTGCTCACCGGGGCGACCGGCTCGGGCAAGTCCACCTTGCTGCAACTCGTGCCGCGGCTGGCCGACGCGACGTCCGGCTCGGTCCGGCTGGACGGCACGGACGTCCGCGACCTCCCGCTCGAGCGGCTGCGGACGGCGGTCGGCTGCGCCTTCGAGGACGCGACACTGTTCTCGGCCAGCGTCAGGGAGAACGTCACGTTCGGCGCGCCGGACGCCGACGAGGAGGCGGTCGAGGCCGCGCTGACCGCGGCGCAGGCCCGGTTCGCCTACGACCTGCCCTGGGGCCTGGACACCAGGATCGGCGAGCAGGGCATGGCCCTGTCCGGCGGCCAGCGGCAGCGGATCGCGCTGGCCCGGGCCATCCTGGCGCGGCCGGACGTGCTGATCCTGGACGACCCGCTGTCCGCGCTCGACGTGCACACGGAAGAGCGGGTCACCCGGGCGCTGCACGAGATCCTGGCCGGCGCGACGGCGCTGGTGGTGGCCCACCGGCCGTCCACGGTGGCGCTGGCCGACACGGTGGCGCTGCTGTCCGGCGGGGTGATCGCGGCCGCCGGCAGCCACCGGCACCTGCTGGCGTCCAACCCGGAGTACGCGACGCTGATGGATCCCGCCCCCCTCCCCAGCCCTCTACACCGCGAGGCAAGCGCGTGAGCGCGGATACCAGCGCCTGGCGGGGGGTCGCCGCCGAGAAGGCCGACGAGGTCAGCGCCGGGCTGGCCGCGCTGCTGCGCGAGCGGAGCAGGCGGCTGCTCGGCGACCTGCTGCGCCCGTACCGGCGCGCGGTCATCGCCACGATCTCGCTGATCGTGGTGCAGAGCCTCGCCGCGCTGGCCGGGCCGTGGCTGGTCGGCATCGCCATCGACACCGGGCTGCCGCCGCTGCTGAACGCCGGGGACGCGGCGCCACTGCTCGGCATCGCGGCCGCGTTCGCCGTCGCGGTCGGGGTGCAGGCCGTCACCACCCGGATGTTCGTCACCATGACCGGCCAGATCGGCCAGAAGGTCGTGCTCGAGCTGCGCCGCCGGCTGTTCGCGCACTTCCTCAGCCTGGAGGTGGCGTTCCACGAGGACTACACCTCCGGGCGCGTCATCTCGCGGCAGACCTCCGACATCGAGGCCATCTCCGACCTGTTCGAGGAGGGACTCGACTCGCTGATCGGGGCCGTCCTGACGCTGCTCCTCGTCGGCACGGGAATGCTGCTGCTGGACTGGCAGCTCGGCCTGGTGGTGCTGGCCGGCTTCATCCCGCTGACCTGGCTGACGGCCTGGTTCCGGCGCGAGTCCGCCGGCGCCTACCGGCGGACCAGAGAGACGATCGCGCTGGTGATCGTGCATTTCGTGGAGACGTTCGGCGGGATCCGGGCGGTGCAGGCGTTCCGCAGGGAACCGCGCAACGCGGACATCTTCTCCGGTCTGGGCCGGGACTACGCCGACGCGAGCACGCACGCCTCCCGGCTCATCGCGATCTACGGCCCGTCCATCTCGCTGGTGGGCAACATCATCACCGGCGTGGTGCTCGGCTACGGCGGGCTGCTCGCGATCGAGGGGCACGTCAAGGTGGGCGTGCTGGCCACCTTCCTGCTCTACCTGCAGCGCTTCTTCGACCCGCTGCAGGACGTGTCGCAGTTCTACAACATCTTCCAGTCGGCGGCCTCGGGCCTGGAGAAGATCTCCGGCGTGCTCGAGCAGGACGCCGCGGTGCCCGAGCCGCAGGTCCCCGGATCGCTGCAGGCCCGGGGCTCGGCGCGGATCCTGGCCGGACGGGCCCCGGCGGGGCGCGCCCAGGTCCCGGTCCCGGCCGGACGGGAGGTGCGGTTCGAGTCGGTCACCTTCGGCTACCGGGACAACCTCGTGCTGCCCGGCCTCGACCTCGACATACCGGCCGGGCAGACGGTCGCCCTGGTGGGCGAGACCGGCGCGGGTAAGACCACGATCGCCCGGCTGCTCGGCCGGTTCTACGACCCGCGCTCGGGCCGGATCACGCTGGACGGGGTCGACCTGCGACAGCTGCCCGACCCGGTGCTCCGCTCCGAGGTCATCGTCATCACCCAGGAGAACTTCCTGTTCGGGGGGTCGGTGGCGGACAACATCAGGCTCGGCCGTCCGGACGCTCCGGCCGGTGAGGTAGAGACCGCGGCCCGGATGATCGGCGCGCACGACTTCGTCGCCGCGCTGCCGGATGGCTACGACACCTCGGTCGGCAAGCGCGGCGGCCGGCTGTCAGCCGGGCAGCGCCAGCTGATTTCGTTCGCACGGGCGTTCCTGGCCGCCCCGGCGGTGCTGGTCCTGGACGAGGCCACGTCGCTGCTCGACATCCCGAGCGAGCGGCTGGTGCAGGGCGCGCTGCGCACCGTGCTGGCCGGGCGGACCGCGGTCATCATCGCGCACCGGCTGTCCACGGTCGCGATCGCCGACCGCGTGCTCGTCCTGGACCGCGGGCGGATCACCGAGGACGGGCCGCCCGACGAGCTGATGGCCGGCGACGGCGAGTACGCCGCGCTGCACGCGAGCTGGGCTGCCAGCCTGGCCTGACGGGCACGGACGGCTGCCGCCGACTAGACGAAGTGGACCTCGGCCTGATCTGGCTCGTCGCCTACGAGATGGTCGCAGGTCGGACAGTACCAGCGGGCCTCGATCGGAGTGCCGCACGCGTGATGCCGAGGCGCCGCGGCCGGGTCGGTATGCGCGGCTCCCCACGACGCCAGCAGGCGGAGCGCCCCCGCGAGGTCCCGGCCGTCGGCGGTCAGCTGGTAGGCCGCGCGCGGCGGCCGCTCCGAGTAGGGCCGCGCCACCAGGAGCCCCTCCCTTTCGAGCCGCTTGAGGCGCTCGGACAGGATGTTCGCCGCGATGCCGGGGACCTGGCCGAGCAGGTCGTTGAACCGGCGCGGCCCGGTGAGCAGCGCCTCCACTACCAGCAGGGTCCACCGGTCGCCCACCCTGGCCAGCGCCTCGGCCAGCGGCGAGGGAGCATCTTCTGGCTGAGCCATGAGCGAAATCGTAGCCTTCCGCGTTGACATCTCGACAGTCGATAGTAACTTGCAAGTCACTACCTATTGAAGGGTGTGGTGGTCATGACCATCTTCGACGAAGTTCAGGCCGGCATCGCGCGGCTGGCGGACGAGGCCGGTGCCTCGGTGGTGGGCATCGGGCAGCGGTGGGGCTCGGGCTCGGGCATCGTGCTCGGCGAGGGGCGGGTGCTGACGAACGCCCACAACGTGCGGGGCAGCAAGGTGACGGTCACCTTCGCCGACGGGCGCACGGCCGACGGGACCGTGGCCGGGCAGGACATCGACGGCGACCTCGCCGTCATCGAGACCGA
>Ga0209648_10003407_pt1 | contig 13337 bp, 15 predicted proteins | sample GraSoi2013_115cm_FD_185830 | JGI IMG/M metagenome (GOLD analysis project Ga0209648, IMG submission 185830) | Grasslands soil microbial communities from the Angelo Coastal Reserve, California, USA - Sample 9_17_2013_115cm (SPAdes) (version 2) | ecosystem: Environmental > Terrestrial > Soil >...
TCGCTGGCCTGCAGGCGATTGCCACCGCGCGTCGGCTCGGCGCCATCGTCACCGCCACCGACGTGCGCCCGGCGGCCAAGGAGCAGGTGGAGAGCCTCGGCGCCAAGTTCATCGCCGTCGAGGACGAGGAATTCAAGCAAGCCGAGACCGCGGGCGGCTACGCCAAGGAAATGTCGAAGGACTATCAGGCCAAGCAGGCCGCGCTGGTCGCCGAGCACATCAAGAAGCAGGACATCGTGATCACCACGGCGCTGATCCCGGGCCGGCCGGCGCCGCGGCTCATCTCCAAGGACATGGTCGCCTCGATGCGGCCGGGCTCGGTGATCGTCGATCTCGCGGTCGAGCGCGGCGGCAATTGCGAGCTCGCCAAGGCGGGCGAAGTGGTGGAAGCGGGCGGCGTCAAGATCGTCGGCCATCGCAACGTGCCGAGCCGCATCGCCGCGTCCGCTTCGAGCCTCTACGCCAAGAACCTTTTCGCCTTCCTGGAAATCCTGGTGGACAAGAACGCGAAGGCGCTTGCGGTCAAGTGGGACGACGAGATCGTGAAAGCGACCGCGCTCACGCGCGACGGCGCCGTCATTCATCCAAGCTTCGCGCCCAAGAGTGCCGTGTGACAGAGTGCCGCCTGATATCGCATCGCCAGGAAGACGCGCGCTCGGCGGTGGCTGACTCGTGCCTTCCCTCGGTGTCGTTGCGTGGTCTGACGTGGTTCCGTGGATACTGGACGCCTTCGCGGGCATGACGGCGAGGAACTGGGCGAGCTTAAGGAGAACGCAATGGCAACCTTCATCCCGACCGGCGCGCTCGCGGCGATGAGCGCCGCGGGTAGTTCGGCGGCCCCGGACCTCGCCCAAGACTTTACTCTCGCCCAACTCGACATCATCGCGGCGGCCTCGGGCGGCGCCATGCACGCCGTGAGCAACGGGGCGGTCGATCCATTCGTGTTCCGCTTCTCGATCTTCGTGATTGCGATCTTCGTGGGTTACTACGTGGTGTGGTCGGTGACGCCGGCCTTGCACACCCCGTTGATGTCGGTGACGAACGCGATCTCGTCCGTGATCGTGGTGGGCGCGCTGCTCGCCGTCGGGGTTGCGCTCGTGACTGGCGACAAGGGGCCGATCTGGGCGCGCGTTCTCGGCTTCATCGCGCTCATCTTCGCCTCGGTCAACATTTTCGGCGGGTTCCTGGTGACGCAACGCATGCTCGGCATGTACCAGAAGAAGAAGTGAGCCAGCCGATGTCCGCCGATGTCGTCGCGCTGCTTTACCTTGCCGCCGGCGTTCTCTTCATCCTGGCGCTGCGTGGGCTGTCGAGTCCCGAAACCAGCCGGCGGGGCAACCTGTTCGGCATGATCGGGATGGCGATCGCCATCGTCACCACGCTCGCGTCGCACCCTCCCGCCGACATCGGCGCCTGGGCGCTCGTCGTCGTCGGGATGGCGATCGGCGGCAGCACGGGGGCGGTGATTGCGCGCCGCGTGCCGATGACTTCGATGCCGGAACTGGTCGCGGCGTTCCATTCGCTGGTCGGCATGGCGATCGGCGGCAGCACGGGGGCGGTGATTGCGCGCCGCGTGCCGATGACTTCGATGCCGGAACTGGTCGCGGCGTTCCATTCGCTGGTCGGCATGGCGGCGGTGCTGGTGGCCGCCGGGGCGCTCTATGCGCCGGCGGCGTTCGACATCGGCGCCGTCGGCGCGATCCACAAGTCGAGCCTCGTCGAGATGTCGCTCGGCGTCGCCATCGGCGCCGTCACCTTCACCGGCTCGGTGATTGCGTTCCTGAAACTCTCCGGCCGCATGAGCGGCGCGCCCATCATCCTTCCCGCCCGCCACGCCATCAACATCGCGCTGGCGCTTGCCATCATCGTGCTCATCGTCTTGTTCGCCCGCGCCGAAAGCCATCTCGCCTTCTGGCTGCTGGCCTTCGCCGCCTTTGCCTTCGGCGTGCTCATCATCATCCCGATCGGCGGCGCCGACATGCCGGTGGTGATCTCGATGCTCAATTCCTATTCCGGCTGGGCCGCGGCCGGCATCGGCTTCACGCTCGGGAATTCCGCGCTCATCATCACGGGCGCGCTGGTCGGCTCCTCGGGCGCGATCCTGTCCTACATCATGTGCAAGGGCATGAACCGCAGCTTCATCGCCGTGATCCTCGGCGGCTTCGGCGGAGAGGTCGCGGGGCCGGCCAGCAAGGAGCAGCGGCCGGTGAAGCAGGGCTCCGCCGAGGACGCCGCCTTCATATTGAAGAACGCCGGCAAGGTGATCATCGTGCCGGGCTACGGCATGGCGGTGGCGCAAGCACAACATGCGCTGCGTGAAATGGCGGACCGGCTCAAGAAGGAAGGCGTCGAGGTGAAATATGCCATCCATCCGGTCGCCGGCCGCATGCCCGGCCACATGAACGTGCTGCTCGCGGAGGCGAACGTCCCTTATGACGAGGTGTTCGAGCTCGACGACATCAATTCCGAATTCGGCCAAGCCGACGTCGCCTTCGTGATCGGGGCGAACGACGTGACCAATCCGGCGGCAAAGGAAGATCCGTCCTCGCCGATCTACGGCATGCCGGTGTTGGAAGTGTGGAAGGCCGGCACGGTGATGTTTTCCAAGCGCTCGCTGTCCTCGGGCTACGCCGGCATCGACAACACGCTGTTCTACCGCGACAACACCATGATGCTGTTCGGCGACGCCAAGAAGATGACGGAAGAGATCGTCAAGGCGCTGTGATCTCGCGCGACGCCGACGAAAGGATTCGCCGGCGAGGAGTCCGCGTCTGTCGAGCCTCAATCAGCGTGCGCTCGAATATACGCCCAGAGCTGATCGAGTTCGGCCTCGTTGAGCGTCCCGCGCCACGGCGGCATCTGGCCTTTGCCGTCCAAGACGAACTTGTCGAAGCGCGACCGCTGCTCGGCGGTGAGCTTGCGCAGATCGAAGCTCGTGCCGGGAGCCTTGAGCTTCTCGCCATGGCATCCCATGCAATGTTCCTCGTAGAGCTGCGCGCCCGCCTCGACTTGATCCTGCGCCCACGCGGCCGCCCCGACTCCCACCAGCGCACATGCGACGAAGCTGGTGCAGACTGCGACTGCCTTGCGCATGGTGGATTCTCGCCTGTTGCCCGTGCAGGTGCGCGCCTTGGCGCTCGCGTGAGTTTGCCGGTTGTGTTCGCCCTTGGTCTGGATTTCAATTCCTCCCTGGCTTGCTCTCCCATGGGGGCGCAAGGACAAAAAAGATAGCAAAGGGAGGGAATGATGGTCAGGGCTTCTTTGTGTGCTGCCGCGCTCGTGAGCATGCTCGCGACCCCCTTGGGCGCGCAAACCGGCGATTTCAAGCCGGTCACGCGCGAGATGCTGGCGAACCCGCCGCCCGGCGATTGGCTCATGCTCAATCGAACCTACGACGAGCAACGTTTCAGCCCGCTCAAAGAGATCAACCGCGACACCGTCGCCGGGCTTACGCTCGCATGGGCGCGCGGGATGGCGGCCGGTACCAACGAATCCATCCCGATCGTCTATCAGGGCGTCATGTATGTCGTCAGCCCGGGCGCTGGCGTGCTCGCGCTCGATGCCACGAACGGCGATCTGATCTGGGACTATTCGCGCGAGTATCCGAAAGAGATGACCGACTTCATCGGCGCGCCCACGTCCGCGCGACAGAAGGGGCTCGCGATCTTCGAGGACATGATCTTCTTCGAGAGCCCCGATGGCTTTCTGGTGGCGCTCGACGCGCGCACCGGCAAGGTCCGCTGGGAGACCAAAGTCCAGGACTATAAGGAGCTCACCCAGCACACGTCGGCGCCGCTCGTGGTCGAGGGCAAGGTCATCACCGGCCGCACCTGCGAGACCCGCGCCGGCTGCTTCATAGCGGCGCACGACGCCAGAACCGGTAAAGAAGTCTGGAAGTTCTACAACACCGCCGCTCCCGGTGAGCCGGGCGGCGATACGTGGGGCAACGTACCGGCCGAGCGGCGCGTCGCCAGCAGCTGGGGGCTGCCGGGTTCGTATGATCCCGAACGCAAGACGCTTTATTGGGCGGTCGCCAATCCCAAGCCCTACACCAGGCTCAAACGTCATGGCAGCGCCGAGGGCACCGCGCAGACCGCGCCCGCCGATCTCTATTCCAATTCGACCTTGGCGCTCGATATCGAGACCGGGCAGCTCAAATGGTACTACCAGCATCTGCCGGGGGACGACTGGGACCTCGACCACATTCACGAGCGAACGCTGTTGCGCACCGCGGTCAATCCCGATCCCGGCGCGGTGAAGTGGATCAACCCCAATATCGCGCGCGGGCAAGAGCGCGACGTCGTGGTCGAGGTCGGAGAAGCCGGCGGGATTTGGGCGCTCGACCGCGCCAACGGGCAATTCCTCTGGGCCACGCCGTTCCCTTTGGACGTCCCCGAGTTCCACATTTCCAGCATCGACGTCGATACCGGGCGCACGCACATCAATTGGAATTCGGTGATGAAGAAGGACAAGGACCGCATCCTCGTCTGCTTCCACAACACCCGCGGCTACTGGTCGACGGCCTATCATCCCGGCAAGAACGCGCTCTACATTCCCTATCACGATGCCTGTCTCGACATGACCGCGAACAGCGCCAACCCGCAGGGTTGGGGTCCGCGCCGCGCCGTCATGCGTCCGGGATCGGATCCCAAGACCTTCTCGTCGATCGCCAAGGTCGACCTCGCGACCGGCAGGATCGAGCGCATTCACACTCAGCCGGCGCCGGGAAACGGCTCGGCCTTGGTCACGGCCGGCGATCTTCTGTTCTGGGGCGACCTCAATCGCAGGTTCCGCGCGTTCGACGCCGACAGCGGCAAGATTCTCTGGGAGACCGTGGTCGGCGGGGCGATCCAGATGAGCACGATCACTTACGCGGTGAACGGACGGCAGTACGTCGCAGTGATGACCGGAGACGGGCAATCAGCCACAGCGAACCCGCTGCAATTGGCCCGCATCAAGACCGTGCGAGGCCACAACGAGATCTACGTGTTCGCGTTGCCGGAGAAACGTTGACGGCTCATCGTTGCGGGCGGCGAACGTCCTCAACCTTGTGACGAGCCGCGCAGGCGCCCCGGCGCGGGCGTATTCGCCGCGGCGGCTTCGAAGAAGCGGCTTCGATAGCTGTGCTCATCGACATCGGCGTCGAGCGCCCAGCGCGCGAGTTCCTCGTGCCGGGCGAACCAGACATCGCTCGAGCGTGCGAACTCGGCCAACAGCTCGTTGAGCACGGCGGCGATCAGAGGACGGCCGCCGAACTGACAATGGACCACGAGCACCAAAAGCCCCATGGGTTCGTTCTCGATGAGATACTCGAAGGTGCCCTTGTGGGCGTGGTAGAGATCGCGCGGATTGGCGCGCAGCACGCGGTTGTCGGAGAAATCCGTCGTTGGCACGCCGGCGATCGTGCCGTGCGCCGTCTGAATTTTGATCGGCAGATCGGCATAAGTGACGTCGGTCGTCCAAATGAGCCCCGCCTTGGCAAGGAAGCCGGCGGTTTCCGGCGTGAAGGCGACCACCGGAGAGGCCCAACCGGTCACCGTCTTGCCGCCGCATTGCTGCAACAGATCGATGCTGCGGCGGATCGTGCTCTCCTGTTGCTCCAATGACATGTAGGCGAGGAGCTGGTCCTGGGTATAGGCGTGGCCGGCGATGTCGTGACCGGAGCGCACGATCTGTTTGACCGCTTCGGGATATTCCTCGGTGCAGCGCGCGTTGACGCAGAACGTGCCGGGAATGCCGAGTCGATCCAGGAGCCTGATGATGCGCCAGACGCCCACCCGGCCGCCGTAAGTGGACCAGGCCTTGCCGGCATGATCGAGCGTCCCCGGTTTGAGATGCGTGGTCTGCACCGAGTAGGTCGGGGCCTTGTCGTCCGCCCAGGTCTCGAACATCACGGTCACCGAGACGGCGACCTTCTTGCCGTTCGGCCACGTCAATCCGTTTGCCATCGCATCTTGCTCCAGTGCGCGATCGTCCGATTAACGACTAGTGTCCCGATTCCGAAGTTCGCATCATTGTGCCGCAGCTTCATTTGCGAACTTCGGAATCGAAGGGACACTAGCAACTTATTGATCTAGTGTGGCTTTGGTTCAGAAGTCCGCATTTCGGACCCGCCGCAAGAATGATGCGGACTTCTGAACCGCCACACTAGTCGACCATCAGAATGCCCATCGCCGGAATGAGCTTTTCCCATTTCTTGGCGTCATCGCGCATGAAGATGCCAAACTCCGTCGGCGGCATCCATGCGGCGTCGCAGCCGATACGGAACAACTTCTCGCGAAAGCCGGGTTGATTCACCACGGCGTCGCTCTCGCGCACCAAGCGGGCGACGATCGGCTCGGGCGTATCCGGCGGGGCGAGCAAGCCGAACCAGGTATCCATGCGCACGTCCGGCATCCCAAGCTCGGCGGTGGTCGGCACGTCGGCGAACATCGGATGCCGCCGCGGCCCGGTCTGGGCGAGGACGCGCAGCGCACCGCCCTCGGCGACGCGCGCGCTCGCGAGCCCGAGCGACACCATCTCGATCTGTCCGGCCACCGCGTCGCTCGCCGCCTGTCCGCCGCCGCGATAGGGAACGTGCACGAGGTCGGCGCCGGTCTTCAGTCGCAGCATCTCGACCGCGATGTGAAGCGCGCCCCCGACACCGCCGCTGCCGTAGCGGACCCGCCCCGGATTGGCTTTGGAATAGGCGATGAGCTCGGCAAGCGTGCTGGCCGGCACTTTCGGATTGACCGCGAACACCGTCCAGGAGGTGGCGAGGAGGGCAATCGGGGTGAAGTCCTTCACGGGGTCGTAGCGATAGCTCTTCTTGAGAAACGGCAGCATCGTCGCTTCCGACGTGACGATCATCAGTGTGTAGCCGTCGGGAGACGCGCGATTGAGCGCATCCGCGCCGATTTGCGTCATGGCGCCGGGCCGATTGTCCACCACGATCGTCTGGCCGAGGCGGTCGCTTAGATCCTGTGCGAACAGCCGACCAAGGACATCGACCAGGCTGCCGGCCGGCGTGGTGATGATCAGGCGGACCGGTCGCGACGGATAGTCCTCGGTCTGGCCCGGTGCAAGCCCGAGCAGGAGCATCACGCCGGCGAGCGCGATGACGTTGATGGTACGACGGTTCGGCATGATCCTCTCGTGGCTGGCATTCGCGCACCGTGGGGGCCATCGGCGCGATGCGGGGGCGTCCACCGAGCCCCTCACCATCATCCTTCGCCGGACGGCCTTCCGCGCGCGTGCATTTCGTCGAGCAAACCCTGCATGCTCCGGCGCAAGCCGTGCATCTGATCGACGAGATGCAGGATGACCGAGACGCCTTCATCGTTGACGCCGAAGTCCTCACGCAGATCGCGAATGAGCTGCGCGCGCGCGATGTCGACGTCGGAGAACATCAGCTCCGGCTCGGTTTGCGGGGGAACGAGCCAGCCGGCCGAGATCCAGGCTTCGAGCGAGCGATGCTCGAGGCGGGCGCGGATCAGAAATTCCTGAACCGAGATCATTCAAGCCTCCAGATGCCGGCGGGGATTTTGGCTTTGCCCCGCTTGCCAGCGCCGCGCGAATTCCTCGATTTCCGGATCGAGCTGCTGCGGCAGAACAATCTTGAGGGTCACGTATTCGTCGCCATGACTCTTGTCGCTGCGCGGCGCGCCCTTGCCTTTGAGCCTGAGCACCGTTCCCGTGTTGGCGCCTTTGGGGACCGTCATGCGCACCGGTCCGCTCGGCGTGGGGACGTCGAGCTTCGCCCCGAGCACCGCCTCGGGCAGGCTGATCGGCAATTCGAGATGGATGTCGTCGCCGTTGCGGGTGAAGAACTTGTGCGGCTCGACGTCGATCTCGACCAGTGCGTCGCCGGGCGGACCTCCGCCGAGTCCCGGCCCGCCCTTTCCGCGCAGCCGCAGAACCTGCTTGTCCCGGGTACCGGCTGGAATGACGACATCGAGGGTGCCGCCGTCGGGCAACGTGATCCGCTTGGTGGCGCCGTTCAAGGCTTCCAGGAATTCGACCGGCAGGCGGTAGAGCGCGTCCTGCCCGCGCAGGCGAATGCGGCCTTCGCCACCGCCGCGCCCGAACATTTCCTTGAGGATATCTTCCGAGTCCATGAAATCGGAGAAGCCGCCGCTGCTGCTGTAAACATGCGGCTCCTCGCCGGCACCGTGGAAATCGCGGTAATAGCGCTCGCGCGGCCGTTCGTTTCCGGCGGCATCGATTTCGCCGCGGTCGAAGCGCGCCCGTTTCTCGGCATCGCCCACGATGTCATAGGCCGCCGAGATCTGCTTGAACTTTTCCTCCGCTTGCCGGTCGCCGGGATTGAGGTCCGGGTGCAGCTTTTTCGCCAGCCCACGATAGGCCTTGCGGATCTCCTCCTGCGTCGCCTCCGGCTTCACGCCCAGCACAGCGTAGGGATCCTCGCTCACGTGGCGCTCCTCGCTTGACTGACTGACGGACGTTAAGGAACGCGACCCGATGGCGGAAATCAAGCAGCGCCGACTGGTGACAAAGCGACGAAGGCTCGGTAGTGGCCACAAGGGCGCGCGAGACGTAGACTTTGCGCGCCCGAATCCGATTTTCGGAGCGGCGCGGTAGGTGACATCCGGAGCAAAAATGCTGGTCGGCGTGCCGAAGGAAATCAAGGACAGCGAGTATCGGGTGGGTCTGGTGCCCTCGACGGTGCGCGAACTCACCCGGAACGGCCACCACGTCCTCGTCGAAAAGAGCGCCGGACTGGGAGCCGGCATTGCCGATGCCCATTACCGCTCGGTCGGAGCCGAGATCGTGCCCGACGCCGAGCAGGTCTATGCGCGCAGCGAGCTGATCGTGAAGGTCAAGGAGCCGCTCGCGCCGGAGCGCAAGCAGCTCAGACCCGGCCAAGTCCTCTTCACCTATTTGCATCTGGCGGCCGACCCGCAACAGACCGCCGACCTGGTGGCGTCGGGCGTCATCGCCATCGCCTACGAGACGGTGACGTCACCCCAGGGCACGCTCCCGTTGTTGACGCCGATGTCGGAGGTCGCAGGCCGCATGGCGCCGCATGTCGGCGCGCGTTGCCTGGAAAAGGAAAACGGCGGCCGCGGGGTGCTGCTCGGCGGCGTTCCCGGCGTCCCGCCGGCGGACGTCGTGATCCTCGGCGGCGGCGTCGCCGGCAGCCACGCCGCCCTGATCAGCACGGGAATGGGCGCGACGGTGACCGTCATCGACCGCAATCCGGAGGTGCTGCGCCGGATCGCGAACCAACTCGGCGCCCGGGTGCGCACGGTGTTTTCCACCAGCGATGCCATCGAGACGCTGTGCCGCCGTGCGGATCTCGTGATCGCGTCGGTGCTGATACCGGGCGCCGCAGCGCCAAAGCTGATCACCGCCGACACCGTCAAGGCGATGAAGGCGGGCTCCGTCATCGTGGATATCGCCATCGATCAAGGTGGATGTTGCGAGACATCGCGGCCGACGACGCATTCGGCGCCGACTTACATCGTCGACGACGTCGTGCACTATTGCGTCACCAATATGCCGGGCGCGGTCGCGCGCACGTCGACCTTCGCCCTCAACAACGTGACGCTGCCCTTCGTGCTGGCGCTCGCCGACAAAGGCTATCGCCGCGCGCTCGGCGAAGATGAGCATCTGCGCCACGGGCTCAACGTCTACGAAGGCATGATCACACACCGCGCGGTCGCCGAAGCGCTGAAGCTCAAATTCACGCCGCCCGAAGCCGCCTTGCGGCTTTGACGGCATGGACCGACCGCGCGTCTTCTGCGGCAGCGCGCGTCACGCGTAGGCCGCGGCCGCGCCGGAACTTCCTCCGATGAACGGGGTGCGATAAGTCTCGCGAAACCACAGCAGCGTCGCGAAGGTCACGGCGGCCGCGGCCATGATCATGAACGCCGGCGCGATCTCCTCGCCGGTGCGATCGACCAAGGGTGCGATGCTGATAACTTTATCACCGATTTTGAGATGACGAAATGACATGCCTACTTCCTGCACTTACCCTTTTCAGCCAGATCCTCGAGCCAAGAGACCCGTCGTACCAAGGTGCGGTCGGGGGCGTCACCAAGGAATTTGGCATTCGCCCTTTCGTATTCCTCGAAAGCCTTGTCCAGCAACTTCGATGCCTGGAGCATTTGAGAACAGGTCGGGTCGCCCTTGAGAAGGGAGTTGGCTTTTACGACCAACGCTTTTGCCTTTGGGACCGGTTTTGTCGTGCGGGGGACTTCGTTCCTTGATTCCTTTTCCCACTTCACGGTGTTCTGCTCGGCCTCGGCATCCTCCTTAGCGCCGCATTCTTTTTCGACGCCCCTCATGACGGCGATGGTGGTCTTGACCATGTCCGGACCCTTGATGACGCAGCCCTCGTCCTGCTTCGCAGCTGCCTGGTACTGGCGCGTCAGTACGAGGAATCGGTTGGATACGTTGAACCACTCACCGGTGCACCTGTCGGTGATCGCGTCCGCCTTGTCGGCCAGGGCGTTCACCTGCTTCTGCAGCGCCTGCACCTTCGCGTTGCAGGGGGTCTCGGCGAGGGCCGGCGTCACCAGTAGGGTGAGCGCGGTGGCAGCGAGTAGGGTCTTCATGGTCACTTTCCTTCTTGTTTGTCGCAATCGACGAACAGCTTCTCGTCGAGTTCGCCCCTCACGAGTACGACCTCGCACTTTTCCTTCCACGCGTACCCCTCTCCGCTGCAGCGATATGAGATGGAGTATTTTTCGTGCTGGTACGTCGCGTTGACGTCGTAAAGGTCAACCCTGCCCTCGATGGTCTTGCAGCTGAACTCCGGACCGTCGTAGCCGTCCTGCTTGATCTCCACCCACTCGTCACCCTTGCACGGGGCCCTGCCCTTGGGGGGATTGACCTCGCGTCGGTAGCGCCAGTGCTTTCCCCCCACCTTGTCCCTGCCCATGCTGCACCACGTCCCTAGGACTTTCTTGTCGAGGGTGACGTGCTCGGCGGCGCTCGCGCTCATCGTCAGCGTCAATAGCGCGGTGGCAGCGAGTAGGGTCTTCTTCATGGTCACTTTCCTTTAAGTTTGGCGAGTTCTTCCCTGAGTGCACGGTTGTAACGTTCCCACTCATCCCTATCAGGGACGTCCTTGAGAGCAACCGATAGCTCCAGGGCCTTGGTTAAGTCAGCGCGTGCTCGTGGAATGTCACCCTTGAGTTCGTAGATCGAGGCTCGACCCAGGCAAGCTACAGATGGACGAAACGGATCGGGTATCCCGGTAGTCTCAGGATTATTGAAGTACGCAATCATCCTGTCGTAGTCGCGTCGAGCCGCGTCGTAGTCCTTCAGCTCCGTGTGGATCATTGCCATATAGTGCAGTGCGTACCACTCGATGGAGTTTGACTGATCTACCTGCCGATGCTGGAGCTCGAGCGCGCGGGCGTAGTAGGCGAGCTTCTTCTTCGAACCCTCGCTCGTGTGTCCGAGATGCAGATACGCCCCAGGACTCGTCGGTTCGTCCTTCGCCCAGCGCGCACAGGCCTGGAATGCCTCCTCCTGCGTCAGTTCCTTGTTCTTGCAGGTGGTCTTGTTCGCGGATTCGGCCAAGGCTGAGGTGATCACCAGGAACGTGGCGAGCAGTACCGGGCTCATCAGCGTAGACGCGCCGAGGAGCACCGAGGCTAAGACATACTTCTTCATCTTATTTTCCTTTTGCAGCCCTTGCGCCTTCGGCGATGATTAGCCAGAGCTTGGCGTCAGCTTGTTGCTCCATGAAGTCTGGTGTTGTCATGAGCGGGAGACTCAAGGACTTTCGCAGGTCCGGACAGTGCCACTAAACATGCGCCAGTCATCAACAACCTTTTCATCGGTGCCTCCTCAAGAACAATCTGATTGCTATCGTTGCAGCAATCGTCAGCACGACTGTGAGCACGATGGCCATGCCCGGGTCGGATGCGCTGATAGGTGACCGGGCTGCGAAAGCTGATGTCGCAGTCAGCGAGACCAACGTGGTCGCCATGAAGATTCTCAACATTTGGTCAGTACCTTTCTCTTTTCGCGGGAAGCTTCCAAGCAACCCAAAGCGTCCGCTGCGCCGCTCGAAATCCTTCAAATAATCAGCAAATGCATGTATTGAGCTGACGTTGGTCAGCGATGAGCGCGGTCTGGCTTGCCCTCTGGCTAAAGCCGTCGCACCAGTTCTTAGTGGCATGTGTGAACTACGTCACACAGTGGTCAAGATTCGAACAGCCCGTATTCCTTGGCTATTGGCGCCGCCGAGCGCGAACACGCCGAAGGCCGAAAGCAGCTGGGCCACCGCATCCTCGTGCGGGAAGAAGTGACGGCCGATCGCGGTGGCGAAATAGCCGTAGATCGCAAAATCGTACCATTCGAGCACGTTGCCGATCAGGCCGGCGGCGATCATCTGGCGAACCTGCGACGAATTCATCTTGCCTTTTCCGCGTCGTGTCGATCCCTGGGGGCAACTGTAAGCTTTGACAGATGTCTGTAAAGGCGCCGTGCTATGAGAGGACAATGAACACCCTGAAGTGGCTCGTGATCTTCGCGCTCCTCGGCTATGGCTGCATCGTCGCGCTGCTCTATGTCACGCAACGCGCGATGCAGTATTTTCCCGAGCGCTTTCGCACGGCGCCCGCCGTGGCCGGCTTGCCGGAGGCGGAAGAGGTCGTGCTCGACACCGCCGACGGCGAGCGCGTGATCGTCTGGCACGTGCCGCCGCGCGCAGACAAACCGGTGGTGCTCTATTTCCACGGCAATGGCGGCTCGCTGCGCGGACGGGTCGATCGCTTTCGCGCGCTCACCGCCGACGGCACCGGTCTCGTGGCGCTCAGCTACCGCGGCTATGGTGGATCGAGCGGCGCGCCGACCGAAGCGGGCCTCGTCAACGACGCCTTGGCGGCCTATGCCTTCACGCGCGCGCGTTACCCAGCGGAGCGAATCGTGCTCTGGGGCGAATCGCTCGGGACCGGCGTTGCGGTCGCGCTCGCGGCCCAACAGCCGGTCGGTCATCTCATCCTGCAATCCCCTTTTACCTCCGCCGCCGATGTCGGGGCGCAGAGATATTGGTTCGTGCCGGTAGGGCTGTTGATGAAGGATCAATTCCGTTCGGATTTGCGCATCGGCAAGGTCACGGCACCGGTGCTGGTGTTGCATGGCGACCGCGACAATATCGTGCCGATGGCGTTGGCCGAGCGTCTCTACGGCTTGATCAACGCGCCCAAACGCTTCGTGCGCTTCGCCGGCATCGGGCACAACGATCTCGGCGCGGAGGCCGTGGAGGCGGCAAAGCAGTTCCTCGGCGAGCACTGACGCCGCGCGATTTACGATCCAGCACGTGGGCCGCATGGATCTGCGCATGTTCTCGGTGGAGCTTGTCCGGCATCGCATTGGAT
>Ga0209648_10003408_pt1 | contig 13336 bp, 14 predicted proteins | sample GraSoi2013_115cm_FD_185830 | JGI IMG/M metagenome (GOLD analysis project Ga0209648, IMG submission 185830) | Grasslands soil microbial communities from the Angelo Coastal Reserve, California, USA - Sample 9_17_2013_115cm (SPAdes) (version 2) | ecosystem: Environmental > Terrestrial > Soil >...
GGAACAGGTCCGCCTGCCGCATGCGTTCGATCATGTCGTCGCCGACGCGGCGGTCGGCTTCGGTCTGCTGCGCGCGCTCACGCGCAAGCTCGCCGATGGCGCGCGCTCGCGTCAGGAGATCGGACACATCGGGGGTCGCGGAGGGCCTTGCGGCGGCGACTGACATCACAATGGAGCCCGGCTCGAGGCCAACAGGCTAAGCTGCCGCGATCAGCCGATGCAAGTATGGCCGCCTCGAGCCCGCCGGGCAAAAAGGCTTGGCTGCCCGCTGAAAGCAAAGCCCGAGAATCGGCTCGCGTCCGATTCAGATCGTGGCAACGCAATCGATCTCCACGTCGAACGGACCGTGCCAGGCCGACACGCAGATGAAGCTGCGCGCCGGCGGGCTCGAGGGGAAATACCGCGCGTAGACCGAATTGATCGCCTGGACATGCACCGCGTCCGTGCAATACACGGTACACTTGATAACCTTGTCGAGCGATGAGCCGGCCGTGGTCAAGCAGAGCTTCATCTGCTCGAGCACGATCTCGGCCTGGCGTTCGATCGGCAAGCGCTTGATCTCGCCGGTGGCCGGATCGTACGGCGGGATGTTCGACACGAACACGAGATCGCCGCACCGCACGGCCATGCTGATCGGGACTTTGCGGGCTTCGGCATAGGTGGACAACGGCTCGACGCGAATGGCCTGTTTATTCATGGTGGTCCCTCGTTCCGGTTTGCTCGTGCACGGCTCACGCGCCGCAATGCTGGCAGCAAAGCCGTCGTCTGTCGTTTCCCATTGGTTCGGCGCGCGCCGAACCGTCGTTGCTTGCTGACCGGGCGGACGGGGCGGTAAAGTCCCTCATGGTTGCGGCTGCAAATCTGGTCGAGGTCGCCGCGCTCGTCGGGGATACCGCGCGCGCGACCATTCTGGCTGCCCTGATGGGCGGTCAGGCGTTGACCGGCAGCGAACTTGCTTATCTCGCCCGCGTCTCGCGTCCGACCGCCAGCGAGCACCTGCTCAAGCTCGTCGAGGCCCGGCTCGTCGCGGTCACCAAGCAGGGGCGCTATCGCTACTATCGCATCGCGTCGCCGTTGGTCGCGCAGATGCTCGAAAGCATCATCGCCGTTGCGGCGATCGAGGTGCCGACGCGCTATCAGCCGCGCTCGATTCGGGATGATGCGCTGCGCTTCGCGCGCACCTGCTACGATCACCTGGCCGGCCAGGTCGGCGTCGCCATCGCCGATGCGCTCGTCGTCAACGGGCACATCGTCCTCACCGAAGACGGCGGCGAGGTGACCGATGCGGGCGCGCGCTTTCTGACCGAATTCGGTGCGAACCTGCGCGCGCGCGGCAAACGAATCTTCTGCCGGCCCTGTCTCGACTGGAGCGAGCGCCGATATCATGTCGCGGGTCTTGTGGGCGCGGAGATCTGGCGGCGCTGCTTGGATTTGGGTTGGCTCATCCGCGAGCGCGACAGCCGCGCGCTGCGGTTGACCGCGGCGGGAAAGACAGGCCTGTCCGATACGTTTGGAGTAGACCTGACGAAAGAGGGGCTCGATCGCTCGAAACAAATCAAGGTCGCGAGTGCGGCCGGGGTGTGGCTGTGAGCCTAGCTCGCGCGAATATCCCCGAAGGTTCAGTGCGCTGAGCGCTTGCGTTCCAAGACGGGCGCCACTCCCACCTCAGGCTTTTTTCCCCGCCGCCTTCTCCGGTAGTATTGCTGGACCCGTTCGAAGCCCTAGCCGACAAACGCCGTGGAGAAAGCGATCACGGCTGTCCTGGCAGCCGAAGGTGGGGAGGAGATTCGCGTGGCATCGTTTGTTCGCCTCCTTGCGCGTGCGCTGCCGCTTGCCGTCGCGATCGCGGCCGTGCCTGCGCTGGCGCAGGATTACCCCACGCGGCCGGTCACCATCGTGGTCGGCTATACGCCGGGCGCCACCAGCGATTTGCTCGCGCGCACCGTGGCCGAACGGCTCAACGCCGCTTGGGGTCAATCCGTCATCGTCGACAACAGGTCGGGCGTGGGCGGCAATATCGCCGCCGCCTATGTGGCGCGCGCGCCGGCCGACGGCTACACGCTGATGGTCGGCACCGACGCCATCATGACCAGCAACGTCTTTCTCTACAAAAATACGCCGTTCGATCCGGTGAAGGACTTCGCGCCCATTACCAACGTCGGCGCGAACATCATCTGCCTCGCGGTCCATGTCGACCTGCCGGTCAATTCGGTGGCGGAGCTCGTCGCCTATGCCAAGGCGCACCCGGGCGAGCTGCAATATGGCTCCTCCGGCATCGGCTCCCCCCATCACCTTGCGGGCGAACTCTTGCGCCAGAAAACCGGCATCGACATCGTCCACGTGCCTTATCGCGGCGGCGGCGCCACCATCAACGATCTGCTGGGCGGGCACATCAAGGTCGCCTTTCTCAGTCTCTCGACCGCGGTTCCGCATCTCGGGAGCGGCAAGATCAAGATCGTGGCGGTCGTGGAAAAGGCCCGCTACGCCGCCATGCCGGACATCCCCGCCATCGGCGAGACCGTGGCGGGCTTTGAAATGTCGTCCTGGGTCGCGTTCTTCGCGCCGGCGGCCACGCCGGCGCCGCTCGTGGCGCGCCTCAACGAGGCGATGGTGAAGGTGCTCACGAGCGGTGCCGTGAAGGAAAAGCTCGCCACGCTCGGTCTTGCGGTCGCGCCCAGCACGCAGGCCGAGCTTGCCGCCATCGTCAGGGAAGGTCTTGCCGTGCGCGGCCAGCTGGTGAAGGCTGCCAATATCCAGGCCGAGTAGCAGGGGTCACGTTGCGGCCGGGCGCGCTGACCGCCGTCGCGCCGCCATCTTGACGTTCAAGCCGCGGAGTCGATCGAGGTTCGCGATGTCCACCTTGCGCATTTACGGGATTGCCCGCACCCGCGCCTTTCGCGTGCTCTGGATCGCCAAGGAGCTCGATCTCGATTACGAGCATATTCCGCTCGAAATCGGTGCGGCCGGCGCCGGCAAGCCGGACTATCTCGCCATCAACCCCAACGGCCGTCTGCCGGCGATCGACGACGGCGGCTTCGTCTTGTGGGAGTCGCTCGCGATCACGCTCTATCTCGCCAAGAAGCATGGCCGGCTTTATCCCAGCACGCTCGAAGGCGAGGCCAAGGCGTGGCAGTGGAGCCTGTGGTCGGTGCAGGAGGTCGACCGCGGCGTCAACATCTGGTCGCTGCACGCCGTGCGCCTGCCGCCCGCGGATCGCGATCCGCAACGGCTCGCCGAAGCGCTCAAGGTGCTGGAGCGGCCATTGAAGGTGCTCGATGGCGCGCTTGCCGGTCGCTCCTACCTTCTGGGCGAGGACTTCACCGTCGCCGATCTCAACGTCGCCGCCGTCATCAGCCGGGCGATCGACATGGATATGTCCGCGACGCCGCGCGTGGGGGAATGGCTCAAGCGCTGCCTCGACCGTCCGGCGGCGCGCGCGGCGCAGGCCCTGCGGGCGCAGGCCGACGCGAAGACTTCGGTCGAGGTGACGCGGGCGATCGCCCGGCACAACCGCTTGTGAGCGGCGCGGCCGAACGAGGGAGTGCCATGCCCAAGCGCAGCGCCGGCATTTTGATGTTCCGACGACGCGGCGGTGAGGTCGAGGTTTTGCTTATGCATCCGGGCGGCCCGTTCTGGGCCAAGAAGGATTTGGGCGCCTGGTCGATTCCGAAAGGGGAATATTCCGAAGGCGAGGACGCGCTCGCAGTGGCGAAGCGCGAGTTCGAAGAGGAAACCGGCGCCCGTCCGCAGGGCGATTTTTATGCGTTGGGTGAGGTCGTTCAGCGCGGCCGCAAGATCGTGACCGCCTGGGCGCTTGAAGGCGATTTCGACCCGGCCACGCTGAGGTCGAACTCCTTCGAGCTGGAATGGCCGCCGAAGAGCGGGCGCAAGGCGTCGTTTCCCGAAGTCGACCGCGCGCAATGGTTTTCACCGGCCGACGCGCGACGCAAGATTCTCGCGGCGCAGGGCGAGTTCATCACGCGGCTGCTTGCCGCTATCGACAAGTAACTGTCGTTCTCAACGACCGACCGTCCATATGGCGTCGAGCCGCCGGCGCAGCGCGTTCGGCTTTTCGACGAAAATGCGCGCGGCGATGCGCGCGGCGCCCGTGACATGGGCGGCCCTGCGTTCCGCGATCCCGGTGGCCAGGCGAGAGCGCCAGCGCGCGAGCGGTTGATGCGGCCCCGTGAGGCTTGCGAGCATCAGCATGTCCTGATGCTTGCCGAGCCGATCGCGCAGCCGCTGCGCCTCGCCGCTCCACATTTTGACGAAGCGCGGCCACAACGGCTCGATGATGTCGATCTGATAGCGATGGATCACGACGCGCTTGCGCAACTCGTGCAGCTCCTCCGCGTCGGTATCCGGCCAATGCGTCGGGATCATCCGCCGCGCGTCGCGATAGAAACGGGTGAGCTGATCGGCGACGTCGTCGAAGGTCAGGGTATGAAGCGGCCAGCGCTCGACGACGATGGCCGCTTGGTCAAGCGCGCTGCCGAGGCGCAGCCGCATGTCGGCGTTGAGCGTCGTCTCCGCCGCCTCTCTGACCCCGTCGATGCGTTGACGCAGCCCGGCGATCGAGCGCGCGGATAAAGCAAGACCGTGCTTTTCGAGATCGGCAAGCGCGTCGAGTGCCGATTGTGCGTTGCGCGCGCCGGTCAGCGCATGGGCAAGGTCGCGCGCCTCGTCGCGCAGCCGCCGCGCCTCCTCCCCGAGGAACGGTTCGACCAAGCGCAGCAGCGCGCGCCAGCGCTTCATCGCGCGGCGGAAGTCGTGGACCGCGTCAGCGTCGGACTTCGTCGAATCTTCGATCGCCGCGCGTGCCTCGGCGAGGATGTCGCGCGCCACGCCGCGCAGCGCCTCCCCCACCGCCACGCTCGGCCGCAAGGCGGGTTTCTCCTGCATCGGTAAAATATAGGACATTATCGTGCCCGAAGGCGACATCGTGGCTCATGGGGGAGGAAAGCGACGCGCGCGGGCTTTTCAAGCCATACCGCGATTGCTACATAAGCCGCCGCGGGGTGATCCCGCGCTTCCCGTTTTCCGGATGGTTTTGACGCGGGGTGGAGCAGCCCGGTAGCTCGTCAGGCTCATAACCTGAAGGTCGTAGGTTCAAATCCTACCCCCGCAACCAAGTAAAAAGCCCGCTAGGTCAGCTACCTAGCGGGCTTTTGTACGGGCCAAATGGGCCTAAAATGCCTGGCGTCTGCAATTCTGCTGAATGCTAATAAAATCAAGGTATTCCTGTCCCATGTCATCCTGTATCGGCGCGTCTATGGCACATGGATGGCACATGACTAGCGATGTTTGTTCGCTAGACGTTCCACATCTTCATGAGAACAATCCCTTGGCAATCTGGTCCATCGCTTTGCGGTGATCGTCGCTTGGAAACAGGTGTCCATAGCGATCCATCGTGAGCTGCAGTGATGCATGTCCCGCGAACGTCTGCACCGTCTTTGGTGCCAGCCCGGCTTCGATCCAGCACGACACCGCGAAGTGTCGGAGCCCATGCCAATTGAATCGCTTGACAGTTGCGAGCTTGTCGAAGAGTGGCAGGAATTGGCGTTTGATCAGATTGTCATGACCGACGTGATGACCTTTCAGGTTCGGAAAGATGAGATCGTCTGTCTTTGAAAACTGCGACTTTAGCTTCGCACACCCGCCACGCTCTTCGGTGCACCTTCTTCACCGTAGACGTCGACACGACGGTTTATGTGTAGCTCATGCTTGGCGAAGTCCACGTCGCCCCAGCGAACGGCCCACTGTTCGCCCGCCCGTGCTCCGGTCGACGCGGCAAAGAGGAGCGTGAGCCGCAAGCTCTCGTCCGCGACATCGATCACCGCCCGCATGTCGTCTTTCGATGGTGGCTCGATCTTCTTCGAACCTTCGCCGCGGGGGCCGATCACCTTGAGCCCATGGGCGCCATTGGTAGCAGTCCAATCCTGCGATATCGCATGCTCGAGGACGGAGTGCAGCGTCGCTAAGATTTTCCTGGTCGTGGGCACCGTCACGCCGGCCGTGCGAATGCGGTCTCGGAAATCGCCAACCGACCGGGTGGTAAACTGCGAGAGCTTGTGATCACCGACACCATGCTCAGAGTGTAGAATGTAATTCTGGATGTGGCCGCGATAGACCGCGAGCATCTTGCGCGTCATCCGTTCATCTCGTTGGTTTCGCCCCTCGCAGCGATCTAGAAAGCTTATGCAAGCGTCCCGCACCGTCATCTTGTTCGCCGCCGCTCGGTAGATACCCGACTGCAGTTGGCCCTCGACGCGGATGCGAAACGAGTCGGCTGCCTTCTTGGTCTGAAAGTGCTTCCGCTGTCGATCGCCCCGATTATCGGCATAATCCACAATCCACGCAGTCTTAAGCTCGCCGTTTGCGGCGCTCCAAATACGCTTGCGAACCGATGCCACGGTCATTCCTCCCTTGTACAAGCCATAGTCGTATGGTCGCTGGATTTCTTCGAACGTCGAGCACCCAGGGACCAGGATATAGAGCAGCCTTCATTTGAGGTCCTTCCCGTTCCTGCCTTCTGGGCCTTCGCGAATTTTGGGGGCCACGTAGTAGATGTCGGCGTAGTGATGTTGCTTGGGTGGCTCGTGACGCGGCCATCTACTTTATTTATTCGCTCGGGGTATCGTCCGGCCGAGCGGGAACCCACAATTGCGCCCGCTCGGGCGAAAGGCCTGCATTTAATGTCCCTTCATCGTTGCGGATCCTTTTTGCGTGGTGTCAATGGGATGTTGAGGTCCCGCCGTACGCCCGAAAGGGCGTGCGCAGCCACTTCGACGGCGGGACGAAATTCCTCGGGCCAAGTGGCGGCGACGTTGCTATCCGGGTCGGCGCGCTCGACATTGAGGAATACCTGTAACCCGAGGGCTGTGCCGAGAATTTCAGGCGTGAAATTGTCGAGGTGGGCTGGCTGATCGCTGTCAAGTGCGGGGACTTGGTCAAGCAACTTGGTGACGGCGAATTTCAAGGTTTCGATGCACCATCGATTGCGGTGCCAACGGCCCTTGGACACCGCGCTGATCGTTTCGGCTAAGCGCGTAACGAGATAGGCGAGCGCCGCGCTCTCTGGCTGGCGGTCAGCCTTGTCCGAGACTTTGAGGGAATCGCGCAATCGATGCTCGACTTCCTGAGAAAGGGAGCGGCCACTTTTTCTCGCCGCGGCATCGAGGGCTTTGCGCGTTTCCGTTGTGACGCGGGTAGCGAGCATTGCACGCTTGTTGCTGAACTCCCCCTGCGGCTTGCGGCCGCCACCAGACGCTCGTTTGCGAGACATGCCAAAGTGCCTTATTTGTCTACACATTTGTTATGTAGTATATGTCATAACTGTAGACATAATGCAATATACGAAAGACGCAATGCAATTACGAAAGATCGATCCGATGAAGACTGATGCGGACGCGACTCTGGTCATCGATGTGGTCGAGGCGGGGCGACGCCTGGGAATAAGCCGGTCAGCGGCGTACCAGGCCGTACATGCCGGACAGATTCCGGCTTTGCGAATCGGCCGCCTGATCAAGGTGCCGGTGGCGGCGCTCGAGCGCATGCTCGAGCGGGCTGGCGAGTGGAATGACGCGGCAGGCGGGTGTGGCGGCAATGGCCGTAGCGATCTGGGGTCACCAACATGACTCGTCGCGGAGCGGTCGAGGCGACCCACCTCCGAAACGCCGCCGTTCGCTCTCGGCGCAATGGCGAAACTCATATGAGATTTTTCACCATTCCCGACGTCGCGGAATCTCTGCGGGTCTCGACGCGGACGGTTCGGCGCTGGATCGAGTCGGGACAGCTGGTAGCGCACCGGTTCAACGGTGTCCTGCGGATCGCCAACCAGGACTTGCAAGCTTTCTTGGGCGAGCACCGAGATGACTAGATCAGTCCACGACTGTCAACGATTGGCACGTATTGTCAAATAGTTACCGATAATCGGGAATACTCTCAGCGAAAAGAAGGATGATATGTTGTGCTATAGTATTCCCGAATGTCAGCCCCTGTCATCCCTGCCTTCCCGAGACCACGCGAGGCCAACCCGAAATGACCCCGACACCAAATGACCCGACGGCGATTATCAAAAGCGGTGCCAGGGCCGCTGCCCGCCCAGACGCTGCCCCCGCAACCCTCCAGGCGGTGCTTGATGCGCTCGAGGGGCGACGAGACCTCGCGGCGAACCGACTCCGCGACCTGCGCTCGGCCGTGACCCGGGTGGCAAAGCTCCTGGGCGCTGCGCCCGGTCACATTCCGCTCGAACTCCCCGTGCTCGCCGCGAAGCTCGCCGCCGTTAACCCGGTCGGTGCCGGGCTTACGGCCAAGACTTTCAGCAACATCCGTTCCGACTTCCTTGCAGCCGTCAATGCCAGTGGCCTCAAGCAATTGCGGTCACCTGGCAAGGACGCCTTGAGTCCTGGTTGGAGTCGAATGCTAGCCAAGCTTCCGAAGCGCCGAGGCGGCATCGGGCTTTCGCGTCTGGCGCGTCATGCGAGCCGGGAAGGCGTCGAACCCCATCAGATCGACGATGTCGCGCTTGATCGCTTCATCACGGCGGTGCGGGAGAGTTCGCTCCATCGTAATCCGAATCATCTGCACCGAACGATCGCCAAGATCTGGAATGAAGCGGCACGCCAGCCTGGGCTTGATCTTCGCCAAGTGACGATCCCCTCGTTTCGGCCGGCTGCCAAACGAACGAATTGGGAGTCCCTCGCGAGCGAGTTCCGTCAAAACGTCGACGATTACCTGGCCTGGTGCTCGGGATCCGACGTGTTCAACGCCGACGCACGCCCACGTCCGCTTGCCGCCCAAACGCTCAAATTGCGCCGCATCCAGATTCATGCCGCGGTCACGGCGCTGGTGGCTGCAGGCATCAAGCCCTCTGAAATCAAGTCCCTCGCCGACCTCGTGAGCCCGGGTGCGGTCAAGCTCATTTTGCGCCAGCGCTACAACGCCGCGAACGGTCGAGAAAATTCCTTCAACCGCGGCCTCGCCGAAGCTCTTGCCCAGATCGCCCGCGAGTGGGTGAAGGTTGATGCCGACGTGGTTGCCGAGTTGAAAAAGCTTGCAGGCAAGATGCCGATGCCGCAGTCCGGCCTCACCGACAAGAACAAGGGGTTCCTGCGCCAGTTCGATGATCCGGCGGTCCTGCAACGCCTGCACGATCTCCCGGACCGACTGTGGGCGGAGGTCCGAAGGCAAGCCCCGCACTTTCGCACGCTGGCAAAGGCGCAAGCGGCGCTCGCACTGAGTATCTTGTGTTACATACCGCTGCGGCTGCAAAACCTGGTCTCACTGACATTTGACGTCCATTTGTTTGTGCGCGCAGAGGCGAACGCCATTTCGAGCCTCGAGATTCCGGGGTCCGAGGTGAAGAACAAGACGGACATGGCCTTTGACATCCCGCACCGGACTGCGAAAATGCTGATCGAGTACCGCGACCGCATTGCGCCCAAAATCATTGGCCATCGGCCCGATCGACTGTTCGTCAAGGCCGACGGCTCGCCCAAAAGCCAGTCCGCTGTCGCCTGGCTCATCAAGACATGTGCAAGGCGGCGAGCCGGCATCGTTCTCACCTCGCATCAGTTCCGTCATTTGAGTGCGAAGGTCCTTCTCGATGCCGAGCCAGGCAGCTTCGAAACGGTTAGGCAATTGCTCGGCCACAAAAGCCTCAAAACCACGGTCGGAGCTTACGCGGGGATCGATAGCCGAAGGGCCGCGCGCCATCATCAGCATCTCATCGAGCAGGCTCTCGCCGCACGCAAGCCGCGCCATCGCTTCAAGGCTGGACGGGACAACTTGGAACGGTGATCACGATGCCCAGAGCGTCCGGCCTGTCCTTCCAAACGTGGCCCCCTGAGGATCGAGCGCTTTGGGAGGCGGCTTTTCGTGCGTCGGAAGACCCGTTCCATGAGTCTGGGCACGCCTCCCACTTCACCGGGGAAACGCGCCGTGCGTTGCGCTCGAGCTACGGCACATTCCTGCGCTTTTTGTCAGCCGAGCATCCTGAGCGCCTTGCCAGCTTTCCATCGACCAGGATCGATCGCGACATCGCCATGGGGTATGTCGACTGGCGCCGTCCGATGTGCGGAGCTGCAACGATCGCGACAGGGCTCGATCGTTTGCGTCTTGTCATCAGCTACATGTGCCCTGGCGCTGACGTCTCATGGCTGCTGCCGATCGCGAAGCGCTTGGCAGCCCAAGCGGCGCCCAGACCGGCAAGACTTCATCTCGTGACCAGCGACCAGCTCTACGCGCTCGGCATGGAACTCATGGATGGTGCAAAGCAGCTGGACCCTGTCCATAAGGGCGGTGCGTTTCAGTATCGCGACGGCCTCATCATCGCGCTTCTTGCGCTCGTGCCCCTGCGTCGAAGAACGCTGGCAGCGCTGCGTTTGGGCGAACACCTCCTGAAATCCGGCGATCTTTGGGTACTCGAAATCCCCGCCAAGGACACGAAGACGAAGCGACCACTGGATTATCTACTTTCCGCGCATCTCTCGGCACGCATCGACAGGTACTTGACCCATTTCCGTGATGCCATCCCCGGTGCCGCCAAGCATGCCGGTCTCTGGCCGTCGAACTGGGGAAGACCTATGGCTGACGGAGCGATCTATGACAGGGTTCGGCAGCGCACCTGCGAGGGATTCGGGTTTCCGGTCAACTTGCACCGCTTCCGCCACGCCGCCGCGACTTTCTGGTCCATCAGCGATCCAAAGAACGTGCGCGGAGCAAAGGATCTTCTCGGCCATTCGTCCTTTGGAACAACGGAAAAGCACTACGTCATGGCGCAGTCCCGTCTCGCGGGTCGGGCCCTCGCTCGAGCCATTGGGAATACTCGGAAATAACATTCGTCGCGGCAAAGATGGTTTATACGCTGGAGGAGCTTGCGCAATTCTGTCGGCTGTCTGCGGCGGGCAGACTTTTGCGGAACCGGTGCGAGAAGCCAGCGTGGCAGAGTGTCAAGATAAAGTCGGCAGTGACGCGGAAGCCGCGACCGCGCTTCCCGAACGGTCCATTTGACCCGGATGGACTTTGTCATCCTCGACGAACTCGGCTATCTGCACTTCGCCCAATCCGGTGGCCAGCTGTTGTTCCACCTCGTCAAGTGGAACAGGCGGGTCGATCATACGCGCGTGCGAGCGCTACGTCGCTGCGGGCCATCTTCGTGCTCGATTTCTATCGTAGTCAGGTCTCCGACATGGAGGCAGACGACCAAATGCCCGAGACGATGGAGCGCCCTTCGTCGGCGGTTTCTTGAGTGGTGCCGTTAACGGGGAACATCCAACTTGCGACGCGAAGTCCGGCAAAGGGCGACGGCATGAACGCGAGTCGATTTCGTTCTGCGTGACGGGTTTAAAAACGCGACGAACGTTCGAATCGTCAGTACCGATGTTCCTCCTCAGCGGAGTTTACGAGGTCGCGGCAGAGGTACCGGCTCCCGAAAGGCTTGTCCGAACGTCTGGGCATAGTCCGAGGTCGGTGCAGCCCCCGGTGCGCCCAGCTGGTCCACGGATTGCAGCGAAGTGGGGGTTATCGGTTGGCTAGGGAGCGCACCCCCAAACTCCAATCGTTGGGGGCTCGCGGACGGAGCAGGGATAACACCCTTCGCTGCATCGCTACCTTCTTTGGCAAGCTCCATCCTAAGGCTAATTTCGAGGAGGAGAAGGATGAGAGCCAGTCCAATCAATCCTCGGCAACAAATATCAGCGTCGTCCTGCGGGGACTCAAGTTGCAAAAGAGCCGACGGACTGTGCGCACGACGAGTTCGCCGTGTGGCAGTATAGCGTCAATTCGATGGCGCATCTCCGCGGCAACAAATGTCAATGTTGTTCTGCGGCAGATTGTGGTTCCAAGCAGCAGGAGAAATGTACGCAAGAGTTCCTGGCCTTGGACCACCGTAGGGTCAATTAGACGCCAAAATCGGACTGCAACTGGAACCGCTGTCACTGCGCTGTCCACCTGTTGGTCATGAACGCTTTCGTCCTGGTCAATGAACGCTTCCGTCCCTTGGCAGCATGCGACTGATGGAACGGACTTAGAGCGCGGCTTCTACCGCTGCTCTCTTAATAAATATCTTAGATTTCCAGAACGAACCGAGCTGCCACGTGCAGCCACTTTACAATCGTACCTCGCAGCGCACTGCGTCGAAGAAAAGCCCCGAGCGCACGAGGTCGGTTGCTTGAAGCGGTGTTAAGATTAACGAGCAAACGGGATGATCTGCTGCCACTTTAAATCAATTTGTAACCGAATTTCGATCAGCCTCCATCCTTCTAAATGTCGCGTACCTGAGAGCGCAATAATGGGACAAGCACCCATATACAACGGCATTAATCGAGCCAGGTTGTATTCTTCAAAGGCGCGGGGAAGTCCTCATCCAGGACCAGCTGTCATAAGGGCTGGTAATCATCTCGCCGTTGCATGCTTATTCTTCGGAGCTGCGTTCGCCGCGTTTGTCTCGGGATCACTTGAGCAACGAATCGGAAATTTATTTTCCTTTGGTTTGATACCTGCGGTCGGTTTCTACGCAGGTGGTCATATTCTAGGTCAGGTGCTGATGTTCGGCGTCGAACTATGTGACATGATTATGGCACGCTGCTTTCGGTATGCCGTGCGCTTGATCAAGGATCTCTTAAGCTGGGCAGGCACGCATGTTTCGAACTGGCTGACCGGGCGCCCGCACCAAGCGAAGCCAGCGGAATTGACAGCCGGTACCATTTTCGCAGCCGAGCAGCAGAATTCACATTTATCGCGACCGACCGGATGAAGGTCAAGATACCATACGCATCACGTGCATGGCTCAAAACTCGGGTCTCCCGATGACGACGAACTCTGGATCCGTGACGTGCCGCAGTCGGATACTTCGGCGTTTGATCATCATGTGCGTGTCCTTGACGGCTTTTGGTTTCGGCTGGCTTGGTGGGTACGACGCTTATTGGCCACCTGATTCTCAGCGGGAAGCTCCGATTGCCGGACCGGTTATTGACACCGTGGTTGAGCGGATCATCGGCGTTGAATCCGACGGCGATCCAAACGCGAAGAACAAGCGCTCTAGCGCAACGGGACTTGGTCAATTTCTCGACGAAACGTGGCTCGACATGATCCGCGCGCACCGACCCGACTTGGCTAAGGGGCGCAGCCACGCGGAAATCCTGGAACTGCGGCGGGATGCCAAAGTTGCCCGTGAAATCACCGCGCGATTTACCGAGCGAAACGCCGCGATGCTGAGGAAACGAGGTCTGCCTGTGACGCCCGGAACGCTGTACCTGGCTCACTTTGCCGGTGGCGCGGGAGCCGTGGCGATCCTGTCAGCGATGGAGAATGCCGATGCCGCCCTAGTCATGGC
>Ga0209648_10003410_pt1 | contig 13332 bp, 15 predicted proteins | sample GraSoi2013_115cm_FD_185830 | JGI IMG/M metagenome (GOLD analysis project Ga0209648, IMG submission 185830) | Grasslands soil microbial communities from the Angelo Coastal Reserve, California, USA - Sample 9_17_2013_115cm (SPAdes) (version 2) | ecosystem: Environmental > Terrestrial > Soil >...
GTCGGCGAGTTCGCCGGTCATGGTAACGACGTGGTGCTGCGCCGCGCCGAGCTCGGCTTTTGCTAAGGTGAACGCTTCGGCAAGGCATTCGACCCCGCCGCGCAGCGGAGCCGCCAACTGGACCGCCTTGACGATGCGGCCGGATTCGGCACGCGCGGCTTTGAGGTGTACGCCGCCGATGTCCCATCCGATGACAATGCTCATGTTGCCTCGTGCGCCGCGCCAATATACTGAAACGGCCTGTGTGGAGGCCTGATGGATATCATTCCGGTTCTCGACCTGCGAGGCGGGATTGTGGTGCGCGCCCACCGGGGCCAGCGCGATCAGTATCGGCCGCTCGAATCGCCGCTATCTCCCACCAGCGATCCGGTCGACGCGATGCGGGGCTTATACTTGGTCTATCCTTTCCGGACGTTCTATGTCGCCGATCTCGACGCCATCATGGGCACGGGAAACAACGAGGCCGTGCTGCGGCGGCTTAAGGCGGAATTTCCCGCGGCGGCCTTGTGGGTTGATAACGGCGTGTCTGACCTGTCGTCGGCGCGGAATTGGCTCGATGCGGGGCTGGGTCACCTGGTTATCGGCAGCGAAAGCCAGCACGACATGGCGCTGATGCGATGCCTGTCAGAGCATGACCGCGTCGTTCTGTCGCTCGATTTTCGCGATCAGGCGTTTCTGGGACCTCCGGCGCTCCTCGACGACGTGGCGTCGTGGCCGCGGCGGTTGATTGTCATGACCCTTGCGCGAGTGGGCAGCGGTGCCGGGCCTGATCTCGATCGGCTGCGCGCCATGCGCGAGATCGCAGCCGGCCGGGACATCTACGCGGCAGGTGGCGTACGCGACAGCGCCGACCTTGCAGTTCTCAAGCGCGCCGGTATTTCGGGCGCGCTTGTCGCCACCAGCCTTCACGATGGCCGCCTGACCGGCAGCGATCTCGAAGCCGGTTGAGTGTCAAAACACCAGAGCGTTCACGGCTAACTTCACGCCGCGTACGGGTGTTTGACCTCGTTGCGCTTCGCCACCACTTCGGCAGCGCTCGGCTCTCCCTTGACGGCGCGAGCGATCGCTTCCTTGGTGGCACGATAGTTGAAATCCTGGATTTTCTTGTCGTCGTTCGCTTCCCAATGGATGAAAACGCCGACGCAGATGAAGATATTGTCCGCCTCGGATTGCGGAATCACTCCCTCCGCAACGCTATCCGCCACCGCCTTCGCGACCGCATGTTGGGCCGGCCCAAACATTTGTACCGCCTGCTTGGCGCCTTTGATCGTCACCTTGTTGAACAGAACGGTCGCGGGCTTGCACAGCAGGTTTGGCCCTACCACCGCCAGAAGCGACGTGAAGCCGTCCTTGTTGTTCGTGAGGGCGTGCGCGAACGCTGATTCGGCTGAGCTGCCGCGCGGACCCATGATGAGATCGATGTGGGCAACTTCGTTGCCGTCGCCCACGAGTGATTCACCGACGCAGAGCCCATTGATTACTGGCATGGCCATCTCTCCCTTGCGAGGAACTTATGACATCGCCACGCCGGAAATCTCCAGCGGGCGTACCTCGTCTATCCTTGTTGTCAGCGCCCGGCAGGAAGCGCCGGACCGGTTAGCCAGATAGCGGCGGAAACTGGTCCCGCCTAAGCGAAGTCAACCACTGTTACGACCGGACGGCAAGACGGATTGCAACAAGACGGATTGCAAGCGGTGGGCAAACAGGGTTGCGACCGTGAGATCGGCGGTGGTGCCTGGGTTGATGCCGCGCGCCTTGAGGACGGCGTCCCACGCCAGGAGTTCGGCAAAGAGATCGGCCGGTTCCTGCGCCGACCACAGCAAAGCATCAAATTTCATCGCCGTCCGGCACACCTCCGCCGCAACCTCGGGGCCATGTTTGCGCACGATATGGCTGTCAGGAAACCGGGATAGAAAGCCCAGATAGGCCGCAAGCGCGGCAAGCTTCGGAGCCGACCAGCGCATTGTGGCGGCGGCGTGAAGCCTCATGCCGAGGTCGAACACGTCGGCGAATGAGGTCGCATATTGCCGGGCGACAAGATCGCGATCCGCGGCTTCGGCCATCGCTTGCTTCAGCGTGACCTGCGCCGCCGCAAAGACATCATGCCTCTCCACACGTCCGAGGCCGGCAGGGGACGCCTGCACAATTGCCGCGAAGGCGTCGTCGGCGTCCCGGATATCAAGGTCGTCGAGCACGGCAACGACCGCATCGCGCAGCTTGGGCGCTTTCCGCTCGGCCGCAGCCGCCAAAGGGGCGCAAAGGAGCACGATGCCGAGATTCGTATTGGCGCCGACCGCCCGAAAAGTCGCCTCGACCGCCCCCCGAATGCGGGCGCCGATGCGCGCGTCGGGCGCACACAACGGATCGGCCGCGGCGGCCGCGCTATCGGCGAATTGTGCCGCCGTCATCCGGTGGCCGGACGCATAAACATGAACGTTGCCCGGTTTCGGCGCTTCGAGTTCATCGCGGCAGGCGGCGATGAATGCTGCGGCGACGATTGGCCGAGATATCACGGGCCGGCTCGTCGCGTCAGGCGTTCCACTATGGCGGTCACGATATCATCCGCAAGTGCGGCGGCGATGCTGAACGGCGTCACCTGCTGCAGGCCGGACCATGCCGGCATGCTGTTGACCTCAAGCACGGTCGGGCGACCGTCAGCGCCATAAAGAACGTCAACGCCCGCGAAAGCCGCCCCCACTGCGGCGGCGGCACGCAACGCGAGCTCCCGCATGTCCTCGTTGGCGACCACGGCGACAGGCCGCGCCCCGCGCTTGACATTGGTAATCCAACCGGGCGAATGCCGCGCCATGGCGGCGACGACGCGGCCTCGAGACACCAGCAGGCGAAAGTCGCGAAAGCCGTCGCGCTCGACGCCGACAAAGCGCTGGAGATAATAGACCCCGTTGACCGCGGCCGGCTCCGGCAACTCCTCCGGCATGCGGATCAGCCGCAAGCCTCGTCCCTGCGAGCCGAACAGCGGTTTGAGAACGAGAGGACCTTGAGCGACTTCGCGCGCCGCTATGGCGGCGGCGGCCTGGCGCGACTCGACCGCCCAGGTGGGCGGCGTCGCAATCCCGGCGCGGGCCAGCAGAAAGCTTGTCATCGACTTGTCGACGCAGCGCTCGATGGCGCGGGCGTCGTTCCACACCATGACGCCGAGGTCGCGGGCCGCATGAAGGATCCCGAGCCGCAGCGTCACCGCCTCGAAACTTCCGCCCGACAGGCTGCGCACGACTATGGCGTCGGGCAGGGCGGTCCCGAGCCCGTCGATGGCAAGTCCGGTCGGGCTTGAGGTCGCAAAACCGCACGCCGTCAGCCTGATCGGCGTCAGGGTCACGCCCAGGGCCGCGAGCGCGCGCGACAACGCGCGCGCATGCCAATCCATGTTGTCGACCACGAGGCCGACACGCGGGCGCCGCGTCGCGGGTTGCGCCGCAATGGCTTCAGGCGAAGGACGCATCGAGAAGGCCAGGATTGAGCTCTCCGGCGCGAAAGCTCTCGCCGGTTTCGACCGCCGTCACGATAACCATGGCGGGGCTGAACAGCATCGGATCAATCGCGTAGAAATCGCCATTGACGCTCGCAAACAATTCGGCAAACGACCGTCCGTAGTCGCGCGATCGCCGGCTCGGCAGCCGTTCGGCAAACGACTGCGCGTCGCCGGCAGCGCCGGATACGAACAGGTGCACCTGTCCGCCATAGATGATGGCATCGTTGGTGCGCCCCATCGCGGCGACGAAATCAGGGTGTGGCGGACACAGCGGCGCCGCCGCCATGCCGTCAACGATGCGATCGAGCGGGAAGCCAAGCTCGAGCGCCTTGTGGAGCGCAACTTCCAGCGCGCGCGCAGCAATTTGCGTGGCGCCGGCAAGGCTTTGGGTCGGGGCAAAAATGATCGTCAGTTGCCGCGGCGAAATCCCGCAATCCTGCGCAATCTTTTCGACGACTGGCGCCGGCGGCGCGACGGCGGACTCCAGCACCAGCGTGCCGCGGTCCGCATGGTCGACGTAGGCCAGTTTCTCAAACAGCGGCTCGCGCCGGGCGAGCGCGCGCGCCGGGCCCGAGCCCAGCGCGAAAAACGAACTATCATCCGCCTTGTGCGAAAGCTTCCAGCCGGCATATTGGCTGCCGAGGCACGCGATCACCGGATGAGACGAGCGCGTTGCAACTGTCCATGGCCAATTTGGTGTTACCGCCGCCGGCATCAGGGCGACGTGTCCCAGTCCGCCCATGCAGATTTCCGCGATGCGCAGTCCCGCCGCGATGCCGCCCTGAAAGCGGCTCCCCGCATCGATCAATTGTTCACCTGATGAACCGCGCGTAGCGCCGATCTTAAGCGCTTCCGCGTCCGCCACCAGGCGGTCGACGAGATCGCTGGCCCGCATATTGACACTAAGCCCGGCGCTCATGGGGTCGTCGCGCGCATCCGATTATACGTCCAGTCGTGCATCCACATGTGAACCGATGCCAATCGCTCATCGACGAGCGCCCTTGCTTCCACCCCGGTGGTGGCGGCGGCGTGGACGGTGCACAGCGGCTCGCCAGCTTTGATCGCGATGCCGGCGTTCGGGCGGTCGGCGGACCAGTCTGGCCATTCGAACCGCTCCGGCGCGATGACATCGCGCTCAGCATAGAAGATCGCGGATGCCTTTGCACCGGCTAGGCTTGGAGCGCGGTCGGTCAGATCGCCGGCGCACGCCTCCAGGTGCAATGAAAACAGCGAGGCTTCGTCGTCCTCGAAGATGTCGAGTGTCGCCCCGGGCCTCGGATTGATCTCCAGGATCCAGAAATCGTCGCCATCCACCATGAAATCCGCGCTGTTCAATCCGGTGAGCGATAGCGCCGCTGCGAGTCGGCACGCCGAATCCGCAAGGCGTTCGGCGAGGCCGGGCGCAATGTCTGCGGGCCGCAGCGCGCCGCCGTACCGGAACGGCTGACGCGGTGTGGGGCAGGCCCATTGCTCGCTAAAGCCGAGTGCGATGGCGGAAACGCCGTTGGCCAAGAGCAGCGCTGAAACCGGCGTGCCCGGCACACGGGACTGGTAATAAACGCCTTCGCCAAATTCTTTCGCCGACGCCGCCGCGACGTGATGTCCTCCCGCCCCGCCGCGCCGCTTCGCCACCCAGCTGTTGTGCGCCGCCGGACGCGACAGCGACACGCGCGGATGGGCGATGCCGCAGTCGCGGCAAAGCGCGGCAAAGATCTCCGGGTCTTTGACCCTCGCAACCTTGTCCGCGCTGTTGCCGAACAGAGGCCAACGTTGCGCCAGCCGTGCAAGCAGCTGCGGCCGGTCCTCGAAACCGGTGCCGCAGACGATTCCGATCGGAGCATGTTGCGAAGCGAGGCGCTCCAATGTCTCCATGAGCTCGTGTTCGCGGAAGCCTTGTGCGAACTCGCCGCCAAGCGTTACGTGTCCGTGCGCCGCCGCCACAGTGTCCTGATCGCCGAAGAAGTCAGCGACCAAAGGCAGATATCCGCCGCGGCGCGCCGATGCGGCCAACGCACGCCCGGAAACCGCGGCGATCAGCACCGCCCCATTACCCATTGAGTTCGCGGGCGAGGACGAATGCATCGTGGATACCGATTTGCACGGGCTTGGCGGCGGAAATCATGCGCCCGAACAGGCCGGATTCGGTCTTGTATTTGATGTTTCCTACGGCCAATGGGCCGATCCCGAGGGCTCCGTGCGTCGCGAGTTCGACGCCGTTCGCCATCGCCTCAAGTCCTTCGATTCCGGATGGCGGCACCGCGTTGGCATCCGCGGCGACCAGAAGGCCGCTCGCGGCCTCAAGTTGCGTGCGGGTCAGAACGCGCACGCCGGCCCGCCCGCAACAGGCGATGACCTCGGCGGCGGCGATGATGGCGGCCTTCTTGCCTTCGTCACTGCCGTCCGCCGCCTGCACGTCCGCCCCGAACCGCGTCTTGATCTCGCCGGCGCTCTCGGCAACGCGCCTGATGCCGTCATAACCGACGAGCGTGACATCGGCGCCTTCGAGCGCCGCGATCGCCGCCACCGCAAATCCGAGCACGCCGGTAGCGCCGAATACGGCGAATTTTGCTCCCTTGAGGTCGCGCCGTTTCTTGTCGCGGAGCGTTTTCTCGATGCAGGCCACCATCGCGGCCGCGGTCGTGAACGATCCGCCAGGGTCGGCGAAGAGCGAGATGCCGAACGGCGGCACCAGCGCCGCCTTGGCTTTGGCCAGCATGTCGAGCGCGAGGCTCGCGTTCTTGCCGCCGAAGAACATGCCCGTACGCGCGCCCACCTTCGGCGGGCGCGAGAAAATCGCATCCTGCACAAGACCCGTCACTTCGTCGAGCGTCACATTCGTGTAGGTGACGACGGCATCGAAGCCGGCGTCGAGCGCCATGTTCACGTCGAACGGACTCATATGCTTGAGGGGAGTGACCATGTGGAGAATGTTCTTGTCGGCCAAGATACGCTCCTTTGTCGCTCCTTGCCGCTCATTGGCGTTATTCGTGGGCGTTATTCGGCGCTCGCGCCCGCTGATTCGACAGCGATTTCAGCCCCATGATTGAAGCCCGCGCACACGCGGATGTCCAGGCCTTGGCCCCGCGGATGGCGCTGCGCGATGCCGGCCAGGCGGTCGGCCTCTGCCGGCGTCGCCGAAAACGCGAATCCCGTCGGTCCCCATGAGCTCTGGCCGATTCCCCACGCTCCTTCGCGGTCAAGCGTGGCCAGCACCGCCGCAACATCGGGGCTGGTGAACGGCGATCCGCCTTGCGCGCCGGCGAAATAGTCGCCGATGCACTCCTGAATTTCCGTGATCGCGGCGCCGAAGCTCACGATGTCTTCCTCGGCCGCGGCGGGCAGCATCTTCATGATGACGAGCCGGCAGAGCCGCGCGGCATCGTCCTCCGCGAAGGGCGGCAGCTTGCCGAATGCGGCGGCCTCCTCAGCGCCATGGAGCCCGCGACGTGCCGGGTCGAGCACCACAATTACCCGCCAGCGGTCCGGAAAGCGGATGTGGCTCACGATCGGCGCCGGGGCCTCGGTCTTTTTGCAACCGCCGTCGACGACGAGTCCACCGCGGTGAAACAGCCCGATTCCGACGCCCGAACGGGCGCCGCGGCCGAGGTGAAGCGCATCCCCTTCAATGTCGAGAGACAAGCCGTGCAGGCGGCGAATGCCGGCCGCCACCGCCAGTGCGAGCTGCGTACCCGAACCGAGCCCCGCATGGGCTGGCACGACCTCAAGCACGTCCACCATGTGGCTATCGTCGAGCGTGAGGCGCTGCATCATCTTATCGACGTGACGCATGACGCGTTCGCGTTCCGGCCCCGTTATGTGATCTTTCCTCGCACGGCGAAACGCGATCTTCGTGCGCAGACCGCTGATGGCAAGCCCGATGCTGCCGAAACGACGACCGAGACCGCCGTTAAGGTCGAGGAAACCCAGATGCAGTCGCGCCGGAATCGTTACCGTTATGCCCTCCGGCATTGATATGGACGCGCTCCTCAAAAGATCCGTTCCCTGTTTTCTTGACATTCACTTCGGCGGGCTTTTCGAAAACTTATACCAGCTTACAATGCGCCACACCCGGGCGGGTTGGCAATCTGGACAAGCAAGACTTCTGGAGGTGGTCCCATGACGGAACGCAGCAAAGAACGCACCTATACGGATGCCGAGATCGAGGCGCGCCTCAAGACCGAGTTGCCGCATTGGTACCTCGAAAATGGCTGGATTCGCCGCAAATACCGCACCAACAGTTGGAAGGGCACCCTCATGGTGATCAATACGGTCGGGCATCTTGCGGAAGCGGCATGGCATCACCCCGATCTCACGGCGTCCTACGCATGGGTCGAAGTGCGCCTGCAAAATCATGCGGCCAAGGGCATAACCGACAAGGATTTCGAGCTGGCGAAAAAGATCGAGGAGGTTGTCCATTGGCAGCCCGCAAAGGCGGGCGGCGCGCTCGAAGGGACGCCCGGCGGCGACCAGCGTTTTGCTTACATCAAGTATGACGGCTGAGCGCTAGCCGGGGGTGAAGGAAACGCAATGCACCATGCCTGGATCGATGGCACGCCGGCGGAGCTTGACACTGCGGCCGCGACCGCAGCCCGCTTGCTTGACGCCAGCCGTCAGCCCCTCGTCGCGGGCCTCGGCACCGATGTCGCCGGCGCTCGCGCGGCGCTCGCACTGGCGCAGCGCATCGGCGCGGTCATTGACCATATGAACGCGGACGCGCTGTTGCGTGATCTCGATGTCTTGCGCGAAGCCGGCGTGATGCTCACGACGCCGAGTGAGACGAGCCTGCGCGCTGATACGTTGTTGCTGATCGGTCCTGGCATGACCGACGCATCGGGCGCGCTGCCTCTGCGTGGCGCTGCCCGCGAGGGCGGTGACAGCGGCCGGATGGACAGACGCATATTCTGGCTGTGCCCCGGACGCGACGCGGGCGCCGCCGATAAGATCACGATCGTCGGCCTCGAGCCACGCGACTTGCCGGTGCTGCTCGCAACCTTGCGGGCCCGCGTCAATGGCCGTCCTGCCGGTCCCCCCCCAGTTCCCACGCCGGTTCTTGATGGGGTGGCCGACGGCCTCAAGGCTGCGCGGTTCGGGGTTGCGGTCTGGTCGGCCGCGGAACTCGACGCGCTCACGATCGAAATGCTGTGCGGCCTCGTCGCCGACCTGAACGCAACGACCCGCTTTTCGGGGCTTCCGCTCGCGCCCGGCGACAACGCCGTCGGCGTGCTGCAGGTCTGCGGCTGGATGACAGGGTTTCCGCCGCGCACCGGGCTAGGCCGCTCCTACCCGGACCATGACCCGTGGCAATACCGGGCCGCCCGGCTCATCGACAGCGGTGAAGCCGACTGCGTGCTTTGGATCTCTGCTTACCGGGCGGCGGCGCCGGAATGGAGCCGCGATCTGCCAACCATTGCGCTTGCGCCGGCGGACGCCAGGTTCCAGAAACCGCCGCGTGTTCACATCGCCGTGGGCGCCCCCGGCCGCGACCATGACGGCGTCGAGCATCACGCGACGATCGGAACCCTGGCTGCGGTCGCAGCGACGCACGCAAGCAACGCCCTTTCGGTTGCCGACGCGATCGCCGCGATCGAAGCGCACCTCGCCGACGGGCCGTCGTCATGCTGACCCGCATCACGGGCGGCCGCATCATCGATCCTGCCAACGGTCGGGATGAAACCGGCGACATCTGGATGCGCGATGGCCGCATCGTCGAAGCCCCGCCCGGAGCAAATGCGGATGCGACTTACGACGCAACCGGCAAGATCGTCATGGCGGGCGCGATCGACATCCACTCCCACATCGCCGGCTGGAGCGTGAACACGGCGCGCCTGTTGCTGCCGGAATTCCGCCTCGGGTCTGCGGCGCGCCCCGGAAGTGCGCCCTCGTCAAGCGCCGGGTGGCCTGCCTTCGAGATCGGGTGCCTCTATGCCGCCATGGGCTTCACCACGGTGGTCGAGCCCGCAGTGTCGCCGCACTATGCGCTGCACGCGCATCTCGAGCTCGCCGATATTCCGATCATCGACAAGGCGACGCTCGCAGTGCTCGGCAACGACGACTTCTTGCTCGGGCTGATACACCGCAAGGAGAGCGCCGCCGCTGTGCGCGACTATGTCGCCTGGACGCTCGCCGCGACGCGCTCGCTCGGCATCAAGGTCATCAACGCCGGCGGCGTGGCGGCATTCAAGGAGAACGTGCGGGAGTTTTCCTTCGATGACGTGGTGCCGTCCTACGGCGTGTCCTCGCGTGAGATCGTCAGGACGCTGCAACACGCCGTCAACGAGCTTGGCGTGCCCCATCCGCTCCACGTTCACTGCAACAATCTCGGAGTCGCGGGCAGTGCGGACAGTGCCCTTGCCACCATCGCGGCTGCCGACGGATTGCCGCTCCATCTCGCTCATCTGCAGTTCTATGGTTATGGCAAGGAGGGCGGACGCGGCTTTTCCTCCGCCGCGGCGCGCCTCGCCGAAGCCGTGAACGCGGCTAAGAGCGTCACCATCGACGTAGGCCAGGTCATGTTCGGCCAGACCGTGACGGTGTCGCTCGACATTTTGCGGCAGTTCAATGCGCGCAACCAGGCACGGCCGAGGAAGTGGGCGATACTCGACGGTGACGCCAATGGCGCTGGCATCGTTGCGTACAACTATCGCTCCGCCGATTTCTACAATGCCGTGCAGTGGGCGGTCGGGATGGAACTGTTCCTGCTGATCGAAGACCCCTGGCGGGTGTTCTTCACCACCGACCATCCCAACGGCGCGCCTTTCACCGTCTATCCCGAGATTCTGGCATTGCTCATGAGCCGCGACCTGCGGGCGCAATGGATGGCGAGGCTGCCCACTGAGGCCATGGCGGTGACGACGCTGCCGTCGATCAGCCGCGAATATTCGCTGGTCGAGATCGCCACCATGACCCGCGCGGCGCCGGCTCGGCTGCTTGGCTTGCGGGACCGGGGGCATCTGGGTCAAGGCGCTGTGGCGGATGTTGCGGTCTACGAGAACGAACCTGACCGCGCCAGGATGTTCCGCTCCGCCGCTCTTGTCTTCAAGCACGCAGAGTTGGTGGTGCGCGACGGCAAGCCGACCCGGCACGTTTTCGGGCGTGCCTTTATGGTCAAACCCGAGCGCGACCGCGCGATCGACCGGCGCTTGAAGGCCTATTACAACGAGCGCTACGGAATATCCGACGATGCCATCAAGGTTCCCGACCATGCGATCGGGAGACCGGAGCCGTTCGAGTTGGTTTCATGCGCGCATTGACGGTCAAGGGCGTGCGCATCGACGACACTTTCGCGGAGGCGTTCGGCATGCGGGCGACCGCGGTCATCATCACGGCCGACAGCATTCGCTGGGCGCGTCAGGCCGCCCTGACCATGACGGGCTTCGCCACCTCCGTCATCGGTTGCGGTTGCGAGGCTGGCATAGACGGCGAGTTGACTGTGACGCAAACCCCGGACCGGCGGCCCGGCGTGCGCGTGCTGCTGTTTGCGGTGTCGACCGCCGAACTACAAAAACAACTGCAGACGCGCGTTGCCCAATGCGTGCTCACGAGTCCCAGCTCTGCTTGCTACGCGGGGCTTAAGGGCGAGGAGACGCTGCGGCTCGGCAATGCGCTGCGCTATTTCGGCGACGGCTGGCAAATCTCCAAGCGCCTCGGCGGCACACATTATTGGCGCATTCCGGTGATGGACGGCGAATTTGTCTGTGAGGCGACGACCGGGCTCACCAAGCAGGCCGTCGGCGGCGGCAATCTTTTGATCATGGGCCGGACGGCGCAAGCGACACTCGCTGCCGCCGAAGCCGCAACGGCCGCCATTGCCAAGGTGCCCGGCGCCATCATGCCATTTCCGGGCGGCATCGTGCGATCGGGCTCCAAGGTCGGCTCGAAATACAAGGGCGTTCCCGCATCGACCAATCACGCTTTCTGCCCGACGCTGCGGGGCGCGGTGGAGACGGCGCTCGACCCCGATGCGGCTTGCGTGCTGGAGATCGTGATCGACGGATTGACACCCGAGGCGGTTGCCGCTGCCATGGGCGCGGGCGTCGCCGCCGTCGTCAAGCTCGGTCCGAGGCGCGGGGCAATGCGCATCAGCGCCGGCAACTACGGCGGCAAGCTCGGACCACACCACTACCACCTGCGGGACCTGGTGCCGTGAAGCCGCTCGTCGTGACGCTGCGCGGCCGTCCCGACCAGCGCCTCGATCTCGCGCCACTGGTGCCGCACCGGCTTGCCGGGATGACCGCCGCAGAGATCGAACGGATCGCGTTGCAGACGACGCGCAAGCGCGTGCTGCTGGCCGACGTTTTCCGCCTGCGCATGGGCGATGCCGCACAAATCCGGATCGAGGCTTCCTGCGACCGCCTCGACCGCATCGGCCACGAAATGACAGCCGGCGAGATCGTGGTCGAGGGCGATGTCGGCGCCCGGGCCGGGCGCCTAATGACCGACGGGCGCCTGACCATTCATGGCAGTGCCGGCCCGTGGGCCGCATCCGGCATGAACGGGGGCACGATCGAGATCTTCGGCCACGCCGGAGAGCGCCTGGGCGGACCGGGCCCGGGCGAGATCGCCGGCATGCGCGGCGGCGTGGTGCTGGTGCACGGCGAGGTCGGCGAGCGCGCCGGCGATCGCATGCGGCGCGGCACCATCGTGGTGGAGGGCGACGCCGGCGCCTATGCGGGCAGCCGCATGATCGCCGGCACGCTGGTGGTGGTGGGCCGCAGCGGGCCGCTCCCCGGCTACTTGATGAGGCGGGGCACGATCGTGCTGGGCGACAAAGCCGTCGCGCTATCGCCGACGTTCATCGATTGCGGCGTGCACGATCTCATCGCGGCACGCCTCATGGCGGGCTTCATCGGCGGTTACAGCGCGCGCGCGGCCAAGCTGTTCAGCCGGCCTCTGCGCCGGTTCGCCGGCGACATGGCAACGCTCGGCAAGGGCGAGATTTTTTTGCGGGCCTAACGATTCCCGTCAAGCTTAGCGCGTATACGCAGGTTTCCGCACCGGTCGTCGGTCACTGTGGCATAATTGGTCGGCGGATTGTCGTCTTTCCGGCGAGAATAGCATGATCCAGATCATCGTGATGGTTTGCAGGTTAGGGCAACCCGATCTCTGCGAGGAACAGCGCCTTCAAATCGCTTGGCAAGGTTCGCTGCAACAGTGTGCAATGGCGGCGCAGCTCTATATTGCGCAATGGATCGGCGAACATCCGCAGTGGACCGCGAGGAATTACCATTGCGAATATCCGGGCCTTCGTGACAGGGCTGAGATGGGTGGCGCAGCCTCCCGCAATTGATGCCGTCGGGGCGACAACGAGAAGCGGAGTGCCAATCATGCGAACCGTCGCAACGATCTTCGGCCTCGGGGCCGCAATATGCGTCGCCACCGCGATTTCGCCCCTGCGCGCCGACGATCTCAATGATTATCCGACCACGGCGCGGGTCGATTATGTGTTCGGTTGCATGAAGGCGAACGGCGAGACGCGGCGCGCCCTGGAGCAATGCTCATGCTCGATCGACGTCATTGCGACCATCCTGCCGTATGAACGCTACGTCACTGCCGAAACGGTGCTCAGCATGGCCCAGGTGCCAGGTACACTCGGCAATCAGTTCCGCTCGACCGAATACGCCAAGGCGGCGGTCGACGAACTACGCCGCGCTCAGGCCGAAGCCGAAGTGCGCTGCTTTTAGTCGATCGCTTCAGCCAATCTGAAGGGATTAGACCCGTAGGGGCGACCCTTGTGGTCGCCCGGCTTGCACAGCGTCCGCCGGCAATAGGGGCGACCACAAGGGTCGCCCCTACAGCTTTCGCGTTCGTGAAAATTCATGGTGAACCTTTTGTTAAGCTTCACC
>Ga0209648_10003411_pt1 | contig 13328 bp, 15 predicted proteins | sample GraSoi2013_115cm_FD_185830 | JGI IMG/M metagenome (GOLD analysis project Ga0209648, IMG submission 185830) | Grasslands soil microbial communities from the Angelo Coastal Reserve, California, USA - Sample 9_17_2013_115cm (SPAdes) (version 2) | ecosystem: Environmental > Terrestrial > Soil >...
CCCGGCGGCGTCGCCGACCACGAGCGTGCGCTCGCCGATGAGGAACGTGAGCGCGGTCACGGGCGCGCGGCCCGCCGTCGCCGGCTCGGCGACCCGGGGGGTGCCCCGATCCCGCATGTCGTACCGGACGAGCTGGCCGCGTGAGGTGCCGATGAAGAGGTCGTCGCCGCGGCCGTCGAGGCGCAGCGCGGTGATCTCGCCGTCGACGGCGACGCTCAGCGGCTGCCGCGATTCTTCGCGCCGCGGCCCGCCGATCAGCGCCTTCTTCTCGATCACCGTCTGCACGATCAGCTCGCGCGGCCCCACCTGCGCCACCGTCACGGGGCCCGAGTCCGGCGCGGCCACCGTCACCCGGAGGATCGGCCGCTTCCGCTCGGGATCCAGGGCGGCCGGCGCCGCGAAGGCCGGCTTGGCGGCGACGGTGCGCCGGCGGCCGTCGAAGCCGACGTCGTACCTCATCTCGAGCGGGATCACACGGCCGTCGGAGGTGCCGATCGCGTAGTGGTCGCGCCCGTATGGGGCGACCGCGGTCACCCGCGCGCGGTCGAGGCCGTCGATCGCGATCGGCGCCGCCGCCGCGGCGTCGCGCGTGAGCGGCACCAGCCGCAGGCTGCCGTCCGCGCCGAGGATCGATGCCGCCCCGCGGTACTCGTCCACGCCGAGGGCGGCGCCGGGCGCGGGAGCCGCCGGCGCGGGGAATCGGCCTAGCGCGGTGACGCGCGGGGGCTGGAAGAGTGGCCACACCTCGGCGGCGATGACGACGAGGATGGCCAGGATGGCCGAGATGATGACGATGCCGCCGAGCACCACCGTGCGCGCGGCGAAGCGATCGAGGAAAATCCGCCGGGTCGTCCGCGCCCGGCTGACGACGAGCGAACGGGCCGGAGTGCCCGGCCCGCCCTCGGTCAGCGTCTCGGCGTTGATCGCCACGTCACTGGATCTTGTTCTGCTCTTCCTTCGCGATCGTCGCCGGGATCGGGAAGTACCCGTCCTTGACGACGCCCTCCTGGCCTTCGCGCGACACGATGAGCTTGATGAACTCGCGGGTCAGAGGCTCCAGCGGCTTGCCCGGCGCCTTGTTCACGTACACGTAGAGGAAGCGCGCCATCGGGTAGCTGCCGGAGTACGCGTTGTCCGCCGTCGCCTCGACGCACTTGCCGCCGTCCTTCTCGGCCAGCGGCACCGGCCGCACGCCCGCCGTGGCATACCCGATGCCGCTGTAGCCGATGCCGTAGCGGTCAACCGTGACGCCCTGGACGACCGACGCCGAGCCCGGCTGCTCCTTGACCTCGTCCTTGAAATCGCCGTTCTTCAGCGAGTGCTCCTTGAAGAAGCCGTAGGTGCCCGACGCCGAGTTGCGGCCGTAGAGACTGAGCGGCTTGTTCGCCCAATCGCCCGTCAGCCCGAGCTGGCCCCACGTCCGGATGTCGTCCTTCCCACCCGCACGACGCGACTTCGAGAAGATCGCGTCGACCTGAGCCAACGACAGGCACGTGATCGGGTTGTCCTTGTTGACGAACACGGCGAGCGCGTCCACCGACGTGCGAATGGGCGTCGGCTTGTAGCCGTACTTCTTCTCGAACGCGTCGATCTCCGTGCCCTTCATCTCGCGTGACATCGGGCCGAGCTGGGCGGTGCCGCTGATCAGCGCCGGCGGCGCGGTCGACGAGCCCTTGCCCTCGATCTGGACCTTCGCGTTGGGGTAGAACTTCTGGAAGCTTTCCGCCCAGTGGGTCATGAGGTTGTTGAGCGTGTCCGAGCCGACGCTCGAGACGTTGCCGCTCACACCGCTCACGGTCTTGTAGTGCGCGAGGTCGGGATCGAGCTTGGTCTGCCCGATGGCCGGCCCGGCCGGGACCCCGGCCGTCACCGTCAGCGCGGCCAGGGCCAGCGCCATCAGGGTCCGCTTCTTCATCTGTCGTCTCCTTTGGCTACGTGGATCATCCGACGACTTGATCATCGGCCCTGCATGTTTCGAGGGCATAAAGCGGATGTTACGTTCGTGTTACGAACGGGTGGGCTCCCGGAACCGGTAGCCGACGCCCCGGACGGTCTCGACGCCCGGGGCGGGCAGCTTGGCCGCGGTGAACTTGGCGCGCAGCCGGGCCACGTGGACGTCGACCGTGCGCGGCTCCACGAAGCCGTCCCGACCCCACACGGCGTCGAGCAACTCCTCGCGGCCGAAGACGCGCCCTGGCGCGCCGGCCAGGATCGCGAGCAGCTCGAACTCCTTCGGCGTGAGGTCCACCGGGCGGCCCTTCATGCGGACCTCGAAGCGATAGCGATCGATCTCGAGATCGCCGATCTGGACGTGCGGCTTCTTCTCGCCGTCGCCGGGACGGCCACGGCGCGCGACGGCGCGGATGCGGGCGAGCAGCTCGCGCGGCGAGAACGGCTTGGTCACATAGTCGTCGGCGCCCATCTCGAAACCGAGGACCTTGTCGCCCTCCTCGACGCGGCCGGTGACCATGATCACCGGGATGTTCTTGGTCTCCGCGTCCTGCTTGAGGCGGCGGCAGACCTCCCACCCGTTGAGCTGGGGGACCATAATGTCGAGCAGGACCAGGTCGGGGTGGACCTCACGGGCCTGCTTGAGCGCGTCGGACCCGGTCGGGGCGACGACGACGTCGTAGCCTTCCTTGGTGAGGTTGTACCGGATGAGGTCGGCGACATCGCGCTCGTCTTCGACCACGAGGACGCGGCCCTGCTGCTGGCGCGCAGCGGCGGCGGTCTTCATCTGGGCCCGAGTGTCCTCGGGGCACGTTACAGGACGATGACGGTGACGTAAAACTTGGGCGAAGCCCGGGGCCGGCTCAGCGGGGTCAGCTCAGAGCGTCACCACCAACCCGTCGTGGGCACACTCTTCCGGCACCGTATCGGCGTGGGCGAGCATCTCGCGGCTCATGTGCGTGAGGATCACGCGCCGGGCGCCGAACGCCTCGCGTTGCGCCGCCACCGTGGGATAGTTCAGGTGCCACTTGATGGGCTTGTCGTAGTAGTAGCACTCGGCGATGAAGAGATCGGCGCCACGCGCCACCCGCGCGACGTCCTCCGTCCACTCGGTGTCGCCCGTATAGGCGACGACCTTGCCGCCGACCTCCACGCGCAGCGCCGTGGGATTCGTCTCGTGCGTGTGGCGCGCGGGCTCGGGCGTCACCACGAGGTCGAGGATCGCGTGCGGCCACCCCGGCTCCATCTCCAACCATGTGAGCGGGAACGTCGGCGTCATCACATGCGAGCCGGGAAAGAGCGCCTCGCGGATCGCGTCCATGCGACGGCGGAGATCGCGCGGCCCCGCGATGGTGAGCGGGCGCGTGCGCTTGGCCCCGAGCATCGCGTCGATCAATAAGAATGGCACACCCCCGCAGTGATCGCCGTGCAAGTGCGTGAGGACGATCGCGTCCAGCGAGTTGTGCTCGATCCCCTGCTGCGCCAGCGCGATCAGCGAGGACGTGCCAAAGTCGATCGCGAAGCGCGAGTGTGGCCCGTCGACGACGATGCACGTCTGAAACCGGCCGCCGCTGCCGAAGGAGTCGCCCGAGCCGACGAAGCGGACGCTGACCGCCATCGCGTGCCCGTTCAGATGACGCCGGCGGCGCCGAGCGCCCGGCGCTCGTCCGCGCCGAGGTCGCCCAGCATCAGCGGCCCGGGTGTCACCGTGACGCGCTCGACCCGCAGCAGCCGCCGCCGGCGGCTCTGACGACGGCGAGACCGTGCTTGAGCGGCGCGGCCTCGGTGGCGCGCCCGACGGGACTCTCGTCGATGTCGTGGTTCAGGACGTAGACTTCCCAGTCGACGCCGTCCGGATCCTCGACCCAGAACTTGTCCTGGTTGGCATGGCAGCAGTCCACGGCCATTTCCTCGCGCACCGGCAGACCCGCCGCCTTCACGCGCGCGAGCTCGCGCATGACGATCTCCGCCGACTCCACCTGGATGCCCATGTGGTCGACGTGACCACGGCTCTCCGCGGGCGCGGCCTCGGACAGCGCGAGATTGAGCGGTCCGAACCCGGGCAGGAACTTCACGTAGCCGGGCTTCACCTTCACCGGCGCCGTGCCGAAGAACTTCTCGTAGAACGCACGGCTCTTCTCCAGATTCGAGACCGTCATGTGAACGTGGACTTTCGGTGCCTCGATGGTCATGGATGACCTCCTCGTTGTGCGGCGGATGGCTCCGCCGTGATGTCGACCGTGTGCACCAGCGTCGTCGGCTCCGTGTGGGCGCGCGAGGCCGGTACGAGCCACCTGAACAGGGACGTGGCCGCGCCGGCCCCCACGAGCTGCGCGGCGATGAAGGCCGGGGCATCGGCCGGACGGATGCCCGCGAACGTGTCGCTCGCCGAGCGCGCCAGCGTCACCGCGGGGTTGGCGAAGGACGTCGACGCCGTGAACCAGTAGGCCGCGGTGATGTAGGCGGCGACGGCGAACGGCACTCGCGAGGCGTTCAGGCGGGCGCAGCCCCAGATGACGGCGAGCAGGCCGAAGGTGGCCACGAACTCGCTGAACACCTGCGCGCCGCCCGCGCGCGCGTGGCGTGACGCGAAGAAGATCGGCTCGCCGAACATGAGGTGCGCGGCGGCCACGCCGGCGAAGGCCCCGACGATCTGCGCGGCGAGATAGGCGGGTACGTCGAGCCAGCGGAGCCCGCCCAGGAACGCGTCGGCGAGCGTGACGGCGGGGTTGAAGTGGGCGCCCGAGATCGGCCCGAAGGTCAGGATCAACGCCACCAGCGCGGCGCCGGTCGCGAGTGTGTTCGCGAGCAGCGCGACGGCAACGTTGCCGCCGGCCAGACGCTCGCCCATGATGCCCGAGCCGACGACGGCCGCCAGCAGCATCGCCGTGCCCACCGCTTCCGCGACGAGACGCCGATCGAGGCCCGGACAGCTCACGCGGGCGCTCACGCCGAGCGCGCGCCGGGCAGCGCCGCCTGCTGCGCCAGCCACGTCTCGATCCGCGCCCGGATCTCATCGCGCACACGCCGAAACACCGCCAGCCGCTGCTCGTCGCCGCCGGCGGCGGCGGAGGGATCGTCGAAGCTCCAGTGCAGCCGGGTGACCCGCCCCGGGAACACCGGACAGGACTCGTTGGCGTTGTCGCACACGGTGATGACGTAGTCCCAACGCTCGCCGAGAAAGCGATCGAGCGTCTTCGACGTGTGGCCGCGCAGATCGACGCCGATCTCCGCCATCGCGCGCACGGCCAGCGGGTTGACGCCGCGCGCTTCGGTCCCGGCACTGGCCACCTCGAAGCGGTCGGCGGCCAGGCGACGGAGCAGTCCCTCCGCCATCTGGCTGCGGGCGGAGTTGTGCGTGCAGAGAAAGAGCACCCGCGCGACGCTCATCCGCGGCGCGGCTTCGTCGCGCGAACGAACGCGCTCATGAACTTGCCGTCGACCTGCGGCGCGATGGTGTCGGCATCGACGCCCTTGTCGGCGAGGAACTCGCGCGCGTCCTCGACGCGATAGACGCGCGTCGGCTCGACGCCGATCGCCTCGAAGCCGGCCTTGGCGAGCTTGTCGCGGTATTCGCGCTCCTCGAGGGCGCCGGCGACGCAGCCGATCCAGAGCTCGATGCTGCGCCGGATCTCCTGCGGCACCTCGCCGCGCACCACGACGTCGGAGACCGCGAACCGGCCGCCCGGCTTGAGCACCCGGAACGCCTCCGCCAGCACGCGGTCCTTGTCGCCCGACAGGTTGATGACGCAGTTGGAGATGATGACGTCCACGCTCGCGTCGGGCAACGGGATGCTCTCGATCTCGCCCTTGAGGAACTCGACGTTGGCGACGCCGGCCTTCTTCTGGTTCTCGCGCGCCAGCGCCAGCATCTCGTCGGTCATGTCGAGCCCGTAGGCCCTGCCCGTCGGCCCCACGCGCCTGGCCGACAGCAGCACGTCGATGCCGCCGCCCGAGCCGAGGTCGAGCACGACCTCGCCCGCACGCAGATCGGCCAGCGCCGTCGGGTTGCCGCAGCCCAGCGACGCGGCCACCGCCGCCGCCGGCACGTCGGCCGTCTCGCCGCAGCCGTAGATGTTCGCGGTGATCGGATCCGCGCCCCGCGCGGTGGCGTCGCAGCAAGAGGCGCCGTCGCCGCCCGCGACCTTCAGCGCGGCCTTGCCGTACTTGTCCTTCACGATCGCTTTCAGATCCTCGTGCGCCATCGCCGCCTCCCTCGTCAGATCAAGTGCGCTTGATATGTCCGCGCAAAAAAAGGGTTTACTCGCAGCGTTTCACCACCCGCAGGCCCGATGCGCTCGGCTTGATGGCCGCGACGGCCGACTCGATCTCGGCGATGGCGTCCGGGTCGAGCGCGTAGTAGATCCAGCGCCCTTGACGGCGGTCGCGCAGCAGCCCGGCGTCCTTCAGGGTCTTGAGGTGAAACGACAGGCGCGACTGAGCAGTCTCCAGCATGTCGGTCAGGTCGCACACGCACTGCTCGCCGCCGCGCAATCGCTCGATGATCCCGAGCCGCGTCGGATCGGCCAGCGCGCGAAACAGCGCGGCCGCGCGCTCGAGATCCTTGTCCGTCGTCGTCGCCATGGCCAGCAATATATCAAAGTTTCTTGATGAGTCAAGGCTCGAGTTATTTCGCCGGCCGAGGGCCGGCGGTCCGGAGCAGAATTGCTGCGTGCAGGTCGTCATCGCCCGCGACGCCGATGAGCTGGCCGAGATCGCCGCCGACGTCTTCCGGGACCGCGTCCGGGCCCGCCCGGATCTCGTCATGGCCGTCCCCGCCGGCCGCACTCCGCGGCGGATGTACGCGCGGATGGCGGCCCTGCAGGCGCGCGATCCAGTCGAATATGCGCATATGCGAATATTCGCGGTCGACGAGCTGTGCCCGCCGGCGCCGGCCGACGGCTATTTCTGGCGGCAGATCCGCGCGGAATTCCTGGCGTGGGCCGGCGTGGATGCCGCGCGGTGTCGGCCGTTCGCCGTCACCGCGGCCGACCTCGAGGCGATGTGCGCGGCGTACGAAGGCGCGATCGCGGAGGCGGGTGGGCTCGACGTCGTCATGCTCGGCCTGGGGCCGAACGCGCACCTGGCCTCCAACGAGCCCGGCTGCGCCTTCGACCTCCGCACGCGTCCGGTCCGGCTGCTCGACGAGACCGTCCGCTACATCCTCACCGACGACGTCATCCAGGGCCCGGTCTGCGAGCGCGCGGTGACGCTCGGGCTGGGCACCATCATGGCGGCGCGGGAGGTCGTCGTGCTGGTCAGCGGCGAGGCCAAGGCCGAGGCGCTCGCCCGGGCGCTCGACGGCCCGGTCACGCCGGACGTGCCGGCGTCGGTGCTCCGTACGCACCCGCGCTGCCTCGTCATCGCCGATCGCGGCGCGCGCCCCTGACCGGTCGGCGAGCCGCGTGTCAGCGCACGACGAGCAGGCCCACGGCGTCGGGAGCGCGCGGTTGGACGTTGTGTTGCTGGGGATAGCCTGTGCAGTACTCGGTGGACAATGGTGGATAACGCCCGGCGCGAGCGCGCCGGCGAGCGCTCAGGGGGTGCTGACGGTCAACGCACCCCACCGCGCCGCGCGAACGTCGCGGACGGCATCGGCATGCGACGCGGGCTGGCCCGCCAGCAGCGCGATCGGAGCGCCGCCTGCCTGCGCCGCGCTGACCGGGAATACGGCCGCGCCCTCGTCGGTGGTGAGCACGCCCCCGGCCTCGAGCAGCACGGGCGCGGCGCCGGCAATGTCCCAGAGCGATGCGCGATCATCGTGCACGAAGTCGAGGCCGCCGAGCGCCACGTAGCAGAGGTGCAGCGCCGTCGAGCCGAAGCGACGCACGCGGTAGTGGCGCAGCCAGCGCTCCACATACTCCGGCACGCCGCCCTCGCACGGCGTGCGCATCGCGAAGAGCGAGTCTCCCGCCAGCGGCCCGCTGCGCACACGCAGCGGCCGGTCGTTCAGCCACGCGCCACGGCCCGCGCAGCCCGTGAAGAGCCAGCGGGCGATGGGATCATAGACGGCACCCGCGAACGGCAGACCATCGCGCAGCACGCCGACGGAGACGGCGAAGCCCGGCATCCCGCGCGCGAAGTTGTTGGTGCCGTCGATCGGATCGAGGATCCACGCATAGCGGGCCTCGCTGCGCGGCTCGCCGATCGGTCCCTCCTCGCCCACGAGCCCGTCCCTCGGAAACGCGCGCGCGATCTCGCGTCCGAGCGCCTCCTGGATCGCGAGATCCGCGTCGGTGACGAGGGTGCCGTCGCGCTTGATCGAGATCTGCGCGTGGTGGAACCGCTCCAGCACGAGCCGGCCGCCCAGCACGGCGAGATCGGCGACGACCCGGGCGCGCGCCTCGCTGCCCACGCGCTCGTCGGCACTCATGTCAGCCGACGACCCCGTGCAACCGGCAGCTCGCTGGCTCGCCGGTGAAGTCCGCGACCGGGCCGTCGAAGACGAGACGGCCGTCGGCGAGGACGATGACGCGGTCGGCGTGCGCACGCGCGAGCGCCGCCGAGGCCACCGAGGCGAGCACGACGAGCCGCTCGGTGCGCGCCAGGCCGCGCGCCAGGCGCAGCAGGGCCGCCGCGTCGTCGGCCCCGAGCGCGTCGTCGACGTCGCGCAGGACGAGCGCGTGCGGCCGCCGCGCCAGCGCCCGGCCCAGCGCCAGCCGGGCGCGCTCCGGCGGGGCGAGCGAGGCCACCGTGTCTCGCCAGCGGCCATCGAGCCGCACCGCCGCCAGCGCCCGCGTCGCCGTCGCGCGCGCCGCCCGGCGCGGAAATCGCAGCAGGCCGCTGAGGGCGGCGCTGGGCGTGACCAGCGTGTTCCAGAGGAGCGAGCGGTGCTCCGTGAACCGCGCCTCGGGGCCGGCCTCCACCACGATCCGGCGCACCCGCGCAACCGTCTCGCGCATGAGCGGCAGGCGATCGATCCAGACGCGGCCTTCTGAGGGTATCCGGCGGGCGGTCAGCGCGTCGAGGAACGCCTGGCCCTCGGCGCGCCGCGCGGCCACGACGGCGGTGAGCTCGCCGCGGCCGAGCTGCGCGCAGACGCGATGGAGCAGCCACGCGCCGCGCCCATCCGGGATCCCCACCCCCAGCAGCTCGATCACAGGCACCTCTAGCCCGCATGATCGCGCCCAGTCCGTTACCGATTGATGACGAGATCGTGAAGTTGCGGCCGAGTCTCGACCGCGCCCAGCCACGCCGCGACATCCGCCGCCACCTCCTGCCAGCGCGGCTCGAGCGGTAGCATGTGGCCGAACCCCGGGTACTCGTAGAGGGTGGCGCCGTAACGCTGCGCCACGCGGCGCACGACGACGGGCGGCGTGATCCGGTCCCCCTCGGCGGCGATGACGAGCATCGGGCAGCGCACGGCCGCGGCGTCGACCGCGAAGCCGCGCAGCGCGATGTCACGCGCCTGGCGCGCGGATTCCGGCACGAGCCGCGCGTAGACGCCCTCGCGCTCCTCGGGCGGCACCCGGCCGAACGCCAGACGCGTCATCACGCGCCGGCTCGGCAGGAGCGGGCGGTAGCGGATCAGGGCCGCTGCGCAGCGCCGGGCTCGTGGCGGCCACGCTGCGCTACGCGCCGGCCCTGATCCGGCGCGTAGCGCAGCGTGGCCGCCACGAGCCCGGCGCTGCGCAGCGGCCAGATCCCCCGCGGCGCCGCGGGGGTGACGGCGACCGTGGCGACGGGCGCCAGCGTCGCCGCCAGCGCCTGGGCCACGAGGCCGCCCATGCTGTGGCCCACGACGACGACGGCGCCGAGCCGTCGGGACACCGACGCCGCATCCTCTATATAGTCGGTCAGCGGCACCCGGCCGATATCGGCGACCGGCCGCGAGCCCGCACGGCCGCGCAGGTTGAGCGCGTAGCCGTCCCAGCCACGCGCGGCGAAGAACGGCAACCAGCGCTCCCACACCCACGCCCCGCCCCACATGCCGTGCACGAAGAGCAGTGCGGCCGGCCGCGGCCGGCCGAGGGCCCGGACGCGCACCACGTCGAGCCCGCCGAGCACGATCGACTCCCCGGGCGCCGTCACACCCGCACCGCCGCCTCGGCGACCGTCGCGACCCCGAGCAGCTCGTCGGCGAGGGCCCGCGTGTTGGTGACACGCGGGACCTTGTGCTGGTCGCCGAGCCGGCCGCGCGAGGCCAGCCAGCGGTGGAAGCCACCGTGCGCGATCTCCACGAGCCGCGGCGCCAGCATGCCGACGTCGCCGCGGCGCTTGGTCCGGTAATCCGTGTTCAGCGCGATCAGCTCGGCGTCGAGCCGCGCGGCGAAGGCCCCGCGGTCGCGGGGCGGCACGCGGAACTCCACGAGCCAGTCGTGACCGCCTCGCGATTCCCCCGCCGACGGAAACCGTGGCGCCACGCTGAACTCCGCCACCTCCGCGGCGGTCGCCCGACACGCGGCGAGCAGCGCGCGCTCGACCTCCTCGACGATGACGTTCTCGCCGAAGGCATTGACGTAGTGACGCGTGCGCCCCGTGATGACGAGCCGCAGCGGATCGGTGGCCGTGAAGCGCACGGTGTCGCCGAGCACGTACGACCAGAGCCCGGCCGGCGTCGTGAGCACCACGGCGTAGGCGCGGCCGATCTCGACCTCGGCCACCGTGTGGCGCCGCGGCTGCGGAGCGGCCAGGTCTTCGACGGGAACGAACTCGTAGAAGATGCCGTAGTCCAGCATCAGCGTCAGCCCGCCCGCGCGCTCGGTCTGCACGCCGACGAAGCCCTCCGAGGCCGGATAGACCTCGACGTACTCGAGCGCGCGGCCCATCCACTCCTCGAACACGGTGCGGTACGGCGCGAAGGAGACGCCGCCGTGGACGAAGACGCGCAGGTGCGGCCAGAGCTGGCCGAGGTCGCGCAGCGGGAGCCCGACGGCCTGGCGCTCACGTGCGATCCGCTCGAAGAGCACGAGCATCCACGACGGCATTCCCGAGAGCAACCGGAGGTCCTGGCGCTGCACGAGCTCGGCGACGGCGGCGAGACGTGTCGGCCAGTCCGCGATGGAGGCGATCGGCTCACCGGGCGAGTAGCGCCCGCGCAGCCCGGGCGGCAGCCGATGCACGACGACGCCCGAGAGGTCGCCGACGAGCGCACCGCCGGGCGCCGGGGCCAGCGCCGTGCTGCCGCCGAGGAAGAGCAGCGGCCCGCCGAGCAGCGCGGCGCCACCGACGCGCTCGGCGGCCATGAGCAGCGCATCCCAGCCGCCGCGGCGGTGCGAGCGAAACGCGGCCTCCGTCACCGGGATCGCCTTGTCGCCGGCCGTGGTGCCGGAGGTCTTCACCCAGTACGGCGCCCGGCCCGGCCACGTGACGCCGGCGTCGCCGGCCGCGGCGCTGTCGAGCCAGCGCTTGACGTCGAGGTAGTCGCACAGCGGCACCCGCGCGCGGTAGTCGTCGATCGACCGGACGCCGTCGAACTCGTGCGCGAGGCCGAACTCGGTGTTGCGCGCCGCCGCCACCGCCTTCAACAACGCGCGCTCCTGGACGATCATCGGCTGCCGCCAGACCCGCTCGAACCCGCGGCGTCGCCACGCCGCCGCCGCGTCGAGCGCGGCGCCGCCGAGCCCGGCGATCATCGCGCGTCCCGGTCGCGGCGGGCGCGCGTGTCGATGAGCCAGTCCTCGACGATGGCGTTGAACATCAGCGGCTGCTCGAGCATGGGCGCGTGCCCACAGTTGGCGATGGTGATCAGCTCCGCCGACGGGATGAGTGTCCGGAAGCGCTCGGCCACCTCCACCGGCGTGATGCGGTCGTCCTTGCCCCACACCAGCAGGGTCGGCACCCGGATCGCGCCCAGCCGCTCCTCGAGATTGCCCCGCTTGGCCGAGCGCGCCACGTGCAAGAGCCGCAGCGCGTACGCGCGCGTGACGAGGATTCTCCGGACGGACTCCACCCACGCCGGCGTGACGAGCGCGGGGTCGTAGAAGATCTCCTGCATCTTGTCGCGCACGAACGCCGTGGTCGGCACGTGCGGCACGCCGCGCGTGAAGCCACGCTCGAAGAGCCCCGACGAGCCGGTGAGGATCAGACCCGAGACGCGCTCGGGCCGCTCGAGGGCCAGCTCCATCGCCAGGTGGCCGCCGAGCGAGTTGCCGCCCAGCACGGCGCGCTTGATGCCCAGCGCCACCATGAAGCGGTGGACATAGTCCGCCAGTCCCTCCACCGAGGGCTCCGCCTGCTCGGCGTCGAAGATCGGCAGCTCGGGCGCCAGCGCGCGGCAGATCGGCGCCAGCGCCTCGAGGGTCGTCTCCCAGTGGTCCTTCTCGCCCATGAGCCCGTGCAGGAGCACCACGGGCTCACCCTTGCCGCGCTCGATCCAACGGGCTGCCGTCGGGAACATGCCGATCACGGTCCCCTCCTCTCGGTCGTCGACCGATGTGCGGGAGCGTTCACTGCACCGGTTCCATGGGTGGGCGACACAGCACCAGAAAGCGGATCAGGCTGCGGATCTGAATGCGAAGGTGGCGGGGCATCTTGCCCGCCGTCCAGGACCAGGCGACGTGCGCACGCGTGTGCCCGGCCTCGAGCGCTTCGCGCAGGTCGGCCGCGGCGCATCCCGGGAAGCGCGTCACCCCGCTGCCGAGATACCAGACGTCGTGCGCGTCGCTGCCGCCCGTGACCGGCAGCATCCATTCGACGTTCCGGAGCGCCGCCCAGGCGTCGTAGAGTCGCGAGAAGACGCCGGCGTTGTTGACCACCTCGAGCCCGTCGAGCGGCAGGTCGGGAACGAGCGCGCCGAGCGAGCGGTGGCCGCGCGCGGCGCCGCGCAGCGGGTGGAAGGGGTGCGCGGCAACCGCGAGCCCGCCCTGCGCGTGGATCAGCTCGATCGTGCGCAGGGCCGTCAACCCCGGCGGCACGCGCTCGGCCAGCCAGAGCCCGAGGAGGTGCCCGTTGAGAGTGCTGATCTCCTCGCCGACCACGACCTCGACGCCGCTCTCCGGGTGGGCGGCCGCGAACTCGCGCGCCCGCAGCGCGCCGCGGATCTCGTCGTGGTCGGTCAGAGCGAGGACGTCCAGCCGACGCCGCGCCGCGGCCAGCACGATCGTCTCGGGCGACTGGGCGCCGTCGCTCCAGTGCGAGTGGACGTGAAGGTCGGCGCGGCCGAACGCGATACCGCCGCGCCGGCGTCCTGCCCCGGGAAACGGCCCCAGGAGCGCCGCCGCGAGCTGCCGTCGCGCAGGCGTGAGGCGAGTGTCCACCTACACGCAGGGTGACAGCGCGGTGTGACCGGCGTACCCGGCGGCGCGTGAAGTTTCGGTTACGCGGAGCGGGGGCTCACGCGGGCACGCGCCGCGCCCGGCGGACCCCGGTGAGTGCCGGCAAGCGCGGGTGCTTGCCCTCCAGCACGCTCCACCGATAGGTCCTCCCCGCGACGATCT
>Ga0209648_10003412_pt1 | contig 13327 bp, 10 predicted proteins | sample GraSoi2013_115cm_FD_185830 | JGI IMG/M metagenome (GOLD analysis project Ga0209648, IMG submission 185830) | Grasslands soil microbial communities from the Angelo Coastal Reserve, California, USA - Sample 9_17_2013_115cm (SPAdes) (version 2) | ecosystem: Environmental > Terrestrial > Soil >...
CTGGGATATACAGCTATCCGCAGACTTTCTGGATACCAGTAAGCTGGGTAGCCATAACATTTGTTATCGGATGGATCTATGAAAAACGCAAAACGCGTAGCTTCATGCTCTCCTGGGGAATATTAACGCTAGAATTAGCTGTTATTATACTAGTGTTCTTAATTGCAGCTGGTTCATTGAATAGCAACACACAAATCTCAAATACGATTGCAGGTTTCATTTGCGTTATCAGCATCGCTTCACCACTTATCGCTGTAATTATTGCAGGTATTGAGGCACTCATACAAACAATCGTAGTTTCCATCCTCAAGAAAAAGCGGCAGGCCTAAGACGGCTGTGTGCAAAACTTTCGGGCTTATTCGGCTAAAGCCAGCGGGAAAGCTGCCTCACAATCATGATGCCACCCAGACCTGTACCGTCTTATCCAAGGAGGCAGAAGCGATACGTTTCCCGTCTGGAGACCACGCTACCGAGTATACTTTATCAGAATGTCCCTTGTAGGTGTAGACATTGCTGCCATCGTCAGCATTCCAGACTTGTACCGTCTTGTCATCGGAGGCAGAGGCGATACGCTTACCATCAGGAGACCACGCCACCGATTCTAGTACATTAGAATGCCCATTATAAGTGTAGGCGTTGCCTCCATCGGCAGCGTTCCAGACCTGCACCGTATTATCCCCAGAGCCCGAGGCAATGCGTTTGCCATCAGGAGACCACGCTACCGAAGCTCCGGAGCCAGAGTGCCCCTTGTAGGTGTAGACATTGCTGCCATCAGCGGCATCCCATATCTGCACTGTCTTATCCCAGGAGGCAGAGGCGAGACGCTTGCCATCAGGAGACCACGCCACAGAGGCTACTATATCAGAATGGCCCTTGTAGGTATAAACGTTGGTGCCATCAGTAGCATTCCAGACTTGTACGGTCTTGTCCTTAGAGCCTGAGGCAATGCGCTTGCTATCGGGAGACCATGCTACCGACCATACTGCATCCGAATGGCCCTTGTAGGTGTAGATGTTGTTGCCATTGGTGGCATCCCAGACCTGCACTGTCTTATCAGGAGAGCCCGAGGCAATGCGCTTGCCATCGGGTGACCACGCTACCGACCATACTCCATCAGAATGCCCATGATAGGTGAGGACGTTACCTCCATCACTAGCATTCCAGAGCTGTACCGTATTATCCCGCGAGCCAGAAGCGATGCGCTTGCCATCGGGAGACCACGTCACCGAGTATACTTGATCAGAATGACCATGATAGGTATAGAGGATGGTTCCCAAAGCAGGGCTATGCGGGATTACAAACCAGGTAATGCCACCACCCACAAGAGTTAGTCCTACCAAACCCGCTATCACCGTTCTGCGGGAAAGATGGCTCATTGGTTGAGGTACTTGCTGCTTGGTACCAACAGCATCAATAACCTGAGACGAAAGGTTTGGAGGTGGAGCCTCAGTCGTTGGTTCAGGTGTCCGATGTAGCGGTGTGGCGAGAACGGTTCGTGGCAACGGTTCGCTTGGCGGAGTGATTCCCCTCGGAGAAGTAGCTAGCTGGCTTGGTCCTAGCTGACTTGCCTGTTCCAAGGCCGTGGCAAATGCGCGAACACTGGCAAAGCGCTGCTTGGGATCTTTGGCAAGGGCCGTCATCACAATGTACTCTATATCGGGCGAAATGGTTGGCACTTTCTCACGGAGCGGTGGTGGGGCAGCAAACATATGCTGAGTACACAACTCAGTGAAGGAGCCATGAAAGGGACGATCTCCGCAAAGCCATTCGTAGACTACAATACCCAAGGAGTACTGGTCGCTGGCAGGGCGAGGCTTGCCCTGGACTTGTTCAGGAGACATGTAGGTGACGGTGCCGATGACCTCTTGAGTGCTCTGATTACGTGAGCTCTGTGCCGCCAAGGCAATACCAAAGTCGCTGAGGAAGACTTCATTGCGTTCACCCACCAACATGTTCTCAGGCTTGATATCGCGATGGATCAATTTCTCGTCGTGGGCATACTGCAGGGCATCAGCTAACTGCTTGATATAAGTAACGATGGTGGCTACCGCAAGAGAGGAGCCTTTGGGATGAAGGTTGCGCAGGGTGCCATTGGGAGCATAGTCCATCACCAGGAAAGGAGTTTTGCCCTCGACGCCGTAGTCAAGGACACGCACAATATGAGGATGGACCAGATGAGCAATCGTACGTGCCTCAGTGCGAAAGGCATCGACATCCTCATTGGTCAATTGGGTGTGCAGCACCTTGACAGCGGCCTTGGTTTCTAGGTGAATGTGCTCACCGAGGTAAACTTCAGCAAAACCGCCTTCTCCCAGTAAATCGATAAGGCGATAGTTGCCGAGCTGTTGCCCGACACGGCTGGGGCGATCTGCCATCTTTGCTTCCTTTGCTGGTGTGGCTTTGCATACAACATGTGTGTATAGTTCATGTATTAGCTAAGTGCATTATAGAAAGTAGATGCACTTCCGTCAAGCAATCTTTGCTCTGCTTCTCTCTGTTTGACATGCACGTAGCCAAATTCTCACAGAGCAAACTGCATCTGGCTGCATCGTACCATCGTCATTCACAATCACGACGCCACCCAGACCTGCACCGTCTTATCAGCAGAGCCGGAAGCGATGCGCTTGCCATCAGGAGACCACGCTACTGCAGACACAGAACTTGAATGACCTCGGTAGGTGTAGACATGGCCCCCATCGACAGCATCCCAGACCTGCACCGTCTTGTCCAGAGAGCCGGAGGCGATGCGCTTGCCATCGGGGGACCACGCCACTGACCATACTTGATCAGAATGGCCCTTGTAGGTGAAGGCTTTGCTGCCATCGGCAGCATCCCAGACTTGCACTGTTTTGTCAAAAGAGTCGGTGGCGATACGCTTACCGTTGGGGGACCACGCCACCGACTCTACATAGTCAGAACGCCCACGATAGGTGAAGACATTGCCACCATCAATTGCATCCCAGACCTGCACCGTCTGATCCACTTAAAGTTTACGGACCAAATCTCTCCCCTACTAATACTCTTCAATTACATCAACCTCATCGTACGCGTCAAAGTCATTCAAGTCTTCATCAGAAGCATAGTCCTTTGCAGCTTTCTCTGCTGCCTCTGCAAGTAGCTTGTCTCTTTCTTGAGGCGAAAGTTTCATGAGATCTCTTGCGGTATACCTCCGATCCTCAGGTAGCGTTATTCGCGCCTCACTTTTGCAGATGCAATTAGGATAAAGCTTCAAAGCTGTCTCTTCTGAAATGACACCCTCTGCAAGCGCTCGCAAAACCATTTGTTTCATCCTCATAGGCTCTTCCTTACTAACATATTCTACAGGCTCCTGCTTACTATCACCTCGCTCCTTAAGAAGCTTGAGCAAATTATTGCATAGGGTATCATCAATAATATTTAATTCATAAGAACGTTTTATCCATGCTTTCATACTTAATCCATATTTCTTCTTTAAAAGAGCTAATTCTTCTAGTTCGATTCTTTTTCTCTTAGCTCCCAATTCATGGATGGCCACTTTCGCTGGTACTAAGAAAGCAGCAGCAAAGCGTTGTGCCAGTTTTTCCTGTTCGTCCTCAGAAAGGCTATCACAGAGCATAATCATATGTCCCAGTTCATATGCTAGATTAAACCTCCGCCGCTCAATACTCACACCGTTATTGACAACAGCAATCGGGATCGTCTCATTTACCCACCCTGACAGGCCATCAAATTCTCCTTGATCCGTCTCCCAGAAAATCAGCACTCCTCCATGATCTTCAAAAATTTGCGCTACACTTTCAATAGAATCTTCACCCAGATTCCACTGCTGACGCAGGTATTCTGCCGCTCGCTCAGCATCTCGCTCTGTTTGAACGGAGATTGGACGCGGAAAATATGTGTCTTCATCTGGGTATAACTTCATTTGTAACCAAGCCTGCTTCTCTGCTCTATCCTTGGCAAAAGCCTGGATACGCTCTTCTTGTGCTGTGGTCAGACGAGTAGTCTTACGAAAAGCTACCCACGTCACATCGACCTGAGGCTCTTGGACAAAGTAGGATGCACTCACGTTTAGTACTGATGCCAGATTCATCAACACTGACACAGTCGGGTTGCATTGATTACGCTCGAACTTAGACAATGCAGCCTTGCTAAGTTTCACTCCCAATGAGGCAAGGCGAGCAATCACCTCATCTTGCGTTGCACCCTCGATTAATCTGGCTTGTCTGATTCTCTCACCAATCATCTGTGTTTACCCCTAGTTGACAAATATGGAGATTTCACATAGCTTTGTCAACCACAGTATACCATAGAGAAGCAAATCTAAAGGGGTGAGATTGGGCAATTGCACCTTCATTCACTATCACGACGCCACCCAGACCTGCACGGTGTTATCTCTGGAGGCAGAAGCGATGCGCTTGCCATCGGGCGACCATGCTACTGCATACACATAACAGTCTTGACCTTGTACAAACACGAAACCATTTGATGCATGCCTAAAATATGGTATACTCGTGACACGAGAGATTGTACCTGAGCGAAAGGCAGGATGATCGTGACAACAATTGAGAAACTTCCTGTAATTATGCCTGCTAGCTGGGTTGCAGGTCCAAAGCAAGGACTATGGACCTATAAGGATTATGCATCCCTTCCCGAGGATGGGCACTGCTATGAAGTTGTCAATGGAGTACTCTACATGTCACCTGCTCCAAGTATGCGACATCAAAGGATTGTTGGCCGGATTTTCTATTACCTTGCGATGCATGTTGACTTCCCTGGCCTCGGGCAGGTGTATCAGGCTCCCACTGATGTGGAATTAAGTCCTGGGGATGTCGTACAACCAGATGTTTTTGTGGTATTGAATCCTCATCTTGGTTGCGTAAGCTCATCGCGTTTGATTGGTGCTCCTGATCTTGTTGTTGAAGTAGCTTCACCTAGTACAGCTCGTCATGATCTGAGCGAGAAGTTATATGCTTATGCTCGTGCAGCGGTACCAGAGTATTGGGTTATCAATCCTGATGCCCAAACGGTTGAAGTCTTGGTCTGGCAAAATGGGGGCTATTCCTCGCTTGGCCTTTTTGCTGGTCACGCAACGCTTCCTTCCCAAGTGGTGCCTGATTTTCCTGTTAGCGTTGAGCAATTCTTTCTGTAAATGATCAATCGTGGGATTGGGCGATTGCACCTTCATTCATCCTCACGACGCTACCCAGACCTGCGCCGTCTGGTCTTCAGAACCATACTTTCACCTTGAAATACACCTTGTAACAGAATTATCGTCCCAAGAATAATCAAAATAATTCCTATGATGAAAGATAAAGAACGCATACCATTTAACCCTTATGAATATTCAAGTCTCAGCCCTTCTATTGTCAACTCACGGTCTTCACTAGAAGGTAATTATGAGTAATAAATGCACTTCCGTCAACAACCTTTTCTCTGTTTCTCCCTGTTTCATATGCATATCACCAAGTACCACAGAGCAAACTATTTCCGGTGGCATCGTATCACCTCATTCACAATCACGATGCTACCCAGATCTGCACGGTCTTATCAGTGGAGCCGGAGGCAACGCTCTTGCCATCGGGAGACCATGCTACTGACTGTACTGCGTCAGAAAGCCCCTTGTAGATATAGACGTTGCTGCCATCGACGGCATTCCAAACCTGCACCGTGTTATCAACACTCCCGGAGGCGATGCGCTTGCTATCGGAGGACCACGCCTCTGAGAGTATTGGTTCTCCAACAATACCAAGATGCTGAAGCCTAAGATAGGTATAGTGGTCGCTGGCATCCCATATCCGCATTGTACTGCCGTAATAGGCGCTCGAGGCGATACGCTTGCCATCGGGAGACCACGCTACGGAGCTTATTGAATCCCCGCCGAAATCAGCAGAATGCCCCTTGTAGATGTAGGCATTGCTGCCATCGGTGGCATTCCAGACCTGCACCGTGTTATCACCAGAGCCGGAGGCGATGTGCTTGCCATCGGGAGACCATGCTAGTGAGCCTACTCCACCAGAATGGCCCTTGTAGGTGTAGACGTGGCCGGTAATGTATCTCTGGCTAAGGGTTGGCTTTATGAAGCCAGAGTTTCAAGCTCAATTCTAGGTCACTAAAAGCGGCACCCTTAGAGAAGGATACAATATCCAGGCTTGGATGTCTACAGAATGACATGAAGGTTTATCTGATCACTTCAGATGAAGATGGTCAGGTTCGCAAGGAAATCCACACCTATGCGACTAAGACGCAGAATTTCTAAGAGAGTGTACCGACGTCTACACTCCCTGTTTGCTTGGTGGAGACTTTGTCATGGCCCGGAAATCTTCGCTTTGTACGCATGCCATCCCTGTTCATCGAGTCCGACCTCATGTTTGAATGCATACAGGTCAGCAGAACTGAGAAATTCTTCAGCCAGGTAACAGCATCGGCCAAGGTGTTCCTCCTTCACGACACGCGTCATGGGCCAAACGAACCACCCTCGTCTCTCAAGCTGGTCTAACTCGTGCAAGTCATGTAAAAAGAGTGTCTGTAGAGTATCAAAGATGTTCATCATCGTCTTCCTTGTCATTCCTCATCAATGAGGAGGTGAAAAGATGACCTATTCTTCTTTACTCTATCATACCACATTTATGGACGTGAGAGGGCACAAATAGCCCTATTATTAGGAGGGCATCTTGTTCGTTCTCATATATCCGCTCAAGTAGTCCTTCGAGAGGGAAAAAAGGATCTCCTTGAGCGGTCAGTACTATTTCGCTCCCACAAAATTGGGGTGGGTCATCGAGTCATGGCTAGTCTCGCTCAGTCGCCAGAATTAGCAACTGGGATATCTTCCAGCTCTGGAGCAGCATCTAGCTTATGACCATCGAGCCTGCCATTTTGATCGCTTAAGGGTACGCTAACACTGGCTAGTGCATATTCGGGATAAGCGGATAGGCAGCCGCTCCATGCTCGTGCAGGTCCAGACCTTCAAGTTCACCCGCCTTCGAGACACGCAGCACGCCAATCTTTTTCAGGCCAAACATCATCAGCAAGGAGATCGCGAGCGTCGCGGCTACCGTTGAGAACGATCCAAGCGCCTGCAAGCTGAGCTGGGTCAAGCCACCCCCATAGAACAGGCCTGTCACCACACTACTCGTATCAGCTCCTGTCGGGGTTGGCGAACCATAAGCTCCTGTGGCAAACAAACCGAGCGAGAGCGTACCCCAGATACCAGCAACGAGGTGGACAGGGACCGCGCCAATTGGATCATCAATCCGCAAGAATTCTAGCAAGTCCAAACCCCAGATCACCACTACGCCCGCAACAATGCCGATAAAGAAGGCACCAACTGGATTGACCCAATAACAGGGGCAAGTAATGGCAACCAGTCCTCCTAAGAATCCATTGACTGTTAGACCGAGATCCCACTTCTTTGCACGGATGTAGGAGTAGAATAATGCTGCCAAACCAGCGGAGCAGGCTGCAAGGGTGGTGTTAAACGATACACGCCCAATGCCAGCCGTATCCAGTGCCGAAAGCGTGCTACCAGGATTGAATCCATACCAGCCAAACCATAGGATCAAGCCACCAACAGCGCCGATGATTAAATCGTGGGCTGGCGGAGGGCCACCACCATCGCGCTTGAAGATACGTCCTAGGCGTGGACCAAGTGCAATTGCACCAGCTAGCGAGATCGCACCGCCAATGCTATGGACTACCGTTGAACCGGCAAAGTCATGAAAACTTAGTGCCGCGAGCCAACCATCGGGTCCCCACGACCAGTGGCCAATGATCGGGTAAATGAAGCCAGTTACGCCGATACTGTAGAGAATGTCACCCCAGAAACCACAACGTCCGATCATCGCACCCGATGTAATGGTCGAAGCAGTATCAGCAAAAGCGAACTGAAAGACCCAGAAGGCCAGCAACGGGATGCCTGTTGTCATATAGGTAGGAGCAAGTCCTTGTAAGAAGAAGCCTTGCGTGCCGATCCAGGGCGTACCTGGCTCAAACATAAAGGCGAACCCCCAGGCCCAGAACAAGATGCCGCAGATACAGGTATCAGCGATGCCTTCTACTAGGATATTCACGGATTCGCGGGAACGAGCAAATCCGGCTTCTAGCATAACAAAACCAACCTGCATACAGAAGACGAGGAAAGCAGCAATCAACGTCCAGACAGTATTCACAGCGTTAATCTGTGGAGTATCAACAGACGCACCTGTTGCTGCATGTACTACGGTGGGAAGGAATGTCCATATTGCTGTTAACACAAGTGCCAGACCCAGCAGTTTCCCTCCCATATAGAAGGCAACGTTGCGCCTAATCAGGGGGTCGCGCATGTTTGTGCGCAAACGAGTCCAAGTGGTACGAAGAAGAGTTGTCATCAAATGATAGGTCCTTTCAGCCGAGATGATAAATCAATAAACAATCTGGGATCCCTAACACCTCTCGCTGTGTCTCAGCACAACAGTGTACTCTCAGCCTACCTCTCAGCATAGTTACCATACAGCGCGTACACTAGTGTGGAAGAGTGTACCTTACTAGGCGTGATAGCTAATACGCAGAAAACAAAAAACGACCAGCATCACCTACGCTGGTCATTTTTAGAGTGTCGTCTTAGACACATTGAACAATATTGAGGTACTGCTTAAGAGTATAACAGAAAGGTTTGAGAGGAAAACACGGTGAATTTATCAAAAATCCATCAGGTTAATTTGTGTATTATACACAAATTAACCTGATTTCTTGAGCCAATATTGAGAATTTTTTCGGATTTATTTGGTATATATTGAGACAATAGGACGATTTCTTGAGAAAATTTTGAGCAATTTGAGAGAGTATTGTGTAAATTAACCAAAGGCATATGAATGAGTCGTAGGCAAGCAAGCATAGAAGCCCCTCCTAATAACTACTGCCATTGGCCATCATAGAACATGCACAAATATTTACCAGCTTTTTGCTACCCTATTATCCTCATAATTCGGCTTCTTGAGGGATTTAAGCGGTTTCTTGAGCGAATTTTTAGTATGTTTCCTCTTATGTTTGTGCAATATATACAAATCATGCCTGTGTGCTTCTGATAATTTGGCCGTTTTATTTAAACCTTCAGCTATTTATACTAATCATATAGGAGTGGGTGGTCTCCCAATAGTGCGGTGATACACTCTCTCTACAGCTTGTAGCCCGCTTTCTAACCAGCATGGGCTCCTATCGTCAATACTGTAGCAGAAGACCACCTCATAATGTATTCGTAGTTTTTTCCAATTTTTGTGAATGTGTGGACACGCTCTCTTTCGTATCCACCTACTTCATAGTATGGGTGAGAAGAGAATGTTGATTGGTGCAGTGATTATGCCCCTCTAGCTCTACTCTCAGCAGTGCTAGCTATGTCCTGTGGTGATAAAGGTGCTATACAAATGAGCGAGATGTACTGAAAAAAGGAGAGCCGCATGGCAGCTCAAGCACAGAATGAAACTGGCATGAAGACAACCCTCGGATTGACGGGTGTCACTATCAATGCTATGGCGCTGATCGCCCCTGGCGCCTTCCTCTGGACCACATTTCAATCGCAATCAGGTACTGGTGCAACCAGCATGTGGTCTGCTGTTTTTATCGCTACTATTATCGCGCTACTTACGGCAGTTGCGTATGCTGCGCTTGCCAACCGCTATCCCGAGGCTGGCACGGGCAGTTCGTACTATTTTGCCGAAGTGGCAATTCTGCACAAAGAAGAGCACCGTCATTTTAGATTCGCCCGGTTGGCGAAGTTTCTGGTAGGTTGGGCTTCGCACCTCTATTATTGGATTTATCCAGGTGTGATGGTCGCCTTCATGGGTAGCCTGATCACTTATATTGTCCAGTTCTTTAATCCAGGTTTTGCCGCTACCCCAAGTTTGATTACCACCCTCGAACTGATCGCCATTTGTGTTGTGTTCTCTGCTATTGTAGGAGCCATCGCTTATGTCGGCGTCACAGGCTCGACGCTGGCGAGCATTATCATTAATATCATTCAAATCGTTGCTCTGGTTGTCTTCTCTATTGTCGCTATTACTTTCCGTTTATCGCATCCAGCGAACACATACATTCATCCGAATGCTCTTAGTGTGTTAGTCCCGCATGATGCGAATGGCTTCATTTACCAGGCAACTATTGCTATCCTGCTGGTCGTGGGTTTTGAGTCTGCTACTGCTCTTGGCGCGGAAGCGAAGAATCCAAAACGTGACATTCCACGCGGTGTGATCCTATCACTGATTATCCAGGCTGTCATTTTCTACTTCCTGGAGTACTTCGCTGCTAACTTCGTCATGGGTAAATATTATAGTAGCGGGACGGGTAAAAGTCAGGTATTCGGCTTTGATGCTGCTGCTGGCTCCATTGCTCCTATCGGCGATTTGGCGAAGATCTTCGGTGGTTCATTCGGTACAGCTTTTGCGGCCATCCTGGCAGCAACAGTAGTTATTGCGCTGATCGGTACGTCGTTAGCCTGTCTGAATACGGGCGTACGTGTCACCTATGCCATGGGCAAAGATAAGGAGCTGCCAGTTATCTTCGGCTTCCTTCATGGGAAGTATCGCACGCCACATGTCGGTGTGATTATACTCACCATCATCTCTGCCATCATTGGTTCATACGGTGTATTGAGCGCCAATAATCTGGTACAGGTAGCGGTCGTTTCTAACATTGGTACTTTCATCCTCTATGGTTTAACCTGTATCGTTTGTGTGATCGCTTTTGCCAGTGTTCCAGGACGTGGCATCTTCAATACCCTGATTGCGCCTATCCTGGGTGCTGTTCTCAACATTGCTATGCTGGCTGGTGTGGTCTACTTCGCCGTCGTTGGTGGCGATCCTGGTCGCACAAATATCATTATCGCTGGTGCTTTCTCAATCGCCTGGCTGGTCATCGGGTTCCTCTTCCTCTTCGGTCGCAAGCTGGTTACAGGTGTTGCTGTCTTGCATCCAGAGGATTATAAGGCGAAAATTCCGGTTGTATCAGAGACTCCAGTTGTATCAGAGACGCCGGCTGGATCGGAGACGCCGGGTATAGGAGGAGTCTCTCTCGCTGGCTCTGGAGAGTAGGGTGAACTCTTTGTAATCGCTTATAGGGCTTGTGCTTAGCCTGGGAGGGCTAGAGACAAGCCCTCCCACCTTATCTATCTACCTGGTTAGCATGTACAACAGAATTTGGGCAATTTGTCCCTGGTGTTTACGCCTCTTGTGTGCTATACTTGAGGCGTATGGATGCTATTGTCTTAATTTGACATCCTTGCCTTGATGTGAGACGTAGATGTCTCTGCACTATGTGTGTGCGCTAAAAATAGGATGTGCTGCACCATGAATGCTGTATATACGCCAGGTCTAAAGGTTGATCACTATGAAATTATCCGCCAGCTTGGACATGGCGGCATGAGTCGAGTTTACCTCGCAACCGATATCCACACTCAACAAACAGTTGTCTTGAAATTCCTCAATGACGATTTGATAGGTAATGTCGCTGTATTTGAGCGTTATAAACGTGAGGCCGAGATAGGCAATCGTATTAATCATCCTCATGTGCAGCATATGCTCAATACAGATGAAGAGCGCAGTGCAGAGTATCTTGTGATGGAATACATCAAAGGTCATACACTGCGTGAGATGCTGGAAGAACGCCATGGTCAGCCTCTCCCACCAGATGAAGCTCTCCGGATTATCCTGCAAGTTTGTGATGCGTTAGCCTACTGTCATGAACACGGTGTGTTTCATCGCGACATCAAACCTGAGAATATTATGGTTCAGGATGATGGGAACATCAAAATTATCGATTTTGGTGTTGCCTTACTACAAGGGGCTCGTCGGGTCACATGGCGCGGCCTGACTGGTACAGTGGGCACTCCTGATTATATGTCTCCTGAACAGTTGAAGGGCGAACGCGGTAGAGCCAGTTCTGACATATATGCTGTAGGGGTCATTCTCTATGAGATGCTCTGTGGACGTACGCCGTTCGAGGGCGAGAGTGCCTTTGCTATCATGAATCAGCATGTTAGTCAGGACCCTCCTTCTATCCTGACTTTTAAACCGGATCTCTCCCCCCGATTGGCAACGGTGGTGATGAAGGCTATTCGGCGTGCCCCCGAAAAACGGTTTCAGTCTATACGTGAGATGCAGCATATGCTGGAGAACTTGGACGCTGTGAATGCCGTTGCCTATGAACCAGATGCTCCACGATCCCACGTAGGCCACCAAGTTCTAGTTGCTACACTGATGATCATTGCTATCTGCTTGGCTATCGTTGCAGTTGGCCTTGTCGCGCAAATTGTGCATAATGTTGCACATTAGCTTCTGTACACGAGAATGGCTGATCGATCGTTAGAGAGAAGTCCAGCTTATATTTAGGGAGGTTTGGGTCAAGTTCATTTGACCCAAACCTCCTATAATTTTTCGTAACCGTTCTTGCTGCCTTTCCCATTCTTCTTGTTTTTGTTGCTTTCCCGGTTCTTGAGAATCCCAAGATTTACCAACCTCTGGTAACTGTCCTCTACTGACGAATGGCTGCAAGGCCTTTTTGAAGTTTGGGAGGGCGTTGTCAGCATGGTCAAGTGTGAGCTTGCTGTATGTTTCGGCCAGCGTGCTGCCACCAGCGGCTACAATAGTTTTCAAATCCTTCTCTAGGATATCTTGAGGTGACACAAGGGAAGGCTTTCTAAGGGGGTGTGAGCTGTGCATTGACCGTTCTGGAGCAAAGGTGTATTGTTTGTCCATGGAAATGCCTTTGGTTCAGTATGATAGTTTCGGTCTTTGTATAATTTGCACACAAAAGCTGTTTTTTTAGAGCCTACTTAATCTGATGAGCATCAAAAATAGGAGGAAATGTACCTTCCAGAAAAGAACAGAGTGTGCATTTTTACCATAAAGAAACCTTGTGAAAAAGCTTCGTTATATGTTATACTCTGCACAAGTATAGTGGGAGGGTTACCCCCGTTACAATTAAGGTACCTGACCTCGTACGTATAGTTAGGTCAGGGCATTTGGGCTCTTACGAAGAAGCGGTTTCTATGACTCGGTGACTTATGTCCATATGCACTAGTTCTGCCATCGGCCCCTCTTGAAAAATATGTATCCGAACCAAACACACGGAAATGACGTCGACGACCACCGTCAGTTCGTCGAAAAATTCGGCTCCGGTGCCTCTTAGCATTGTATAAATAGTTTTTTCTGTCGGGCAATACTCATGTACCATAAACGTGCAATTATGGTTACTTTAGATACTCAATTGCACTGGACTTTTGCCCTGACGGTTTTTTGGGAGAACAATGCATGGCCCACAATCATGAAGCCATTGATCCTACATGTGTGATGTATCCACTTTACGATAGCCGTTGGGAGCATGA
>Ga0209648_10003413_pt1 | contig 13327 bp, 12 predicted proteins | sample GraSoi2013_115cm_FD_185830 | JGI IMG/M metagenome (GOLD analysis project Ga0209648, IMG submission 185830) | Grasslands soil microbial communities from the Angelo Coastal Reserve, California, USA - Sample 9_17_2013_115cm (SPAdes) (version 2) | ecosystem: Environmental > Terrestrial > Soil >...
AACATGATGATAGGCGTAGATTATCACCCGAGCTTTCAGCAGATTGCATTTTTGATGGAGGAGACCGGCGAATATAGCGAACGACGACTGAACCACAGCGATGGGGAGGCCGAGCAGTTCTATCGAGACCTGCAGCTGCGAGGAGTCCACGTGCGAGTGGGAATGGAGGCGACCGGATATTCCCGCTGGTTCGAGCGGCTGCTGGCAGAGTTGGGTTTCGAAGTGTGGATCGGCGATCCGGCGGAGATCAAGAGCAGACGCGTCAAGAAGCAAAAGACTGACCGCAAAGACGCGCAACTGCTGCTGAAGCTGATGATGGAAGATCGTTTTCCGCGAATCTGGGTACCGAGTCCGGAAAATCGCGATGTGCGTCAACTGCTTTGGCACCGGCATCGGCTCGTGCAGATGCGCACGCGGATCATGAATCAGCTGCAGGCTCTAGCGATGAACGAGGGCCGGCGCTGGAAATCCAAGCTGTGGAGTGAACAGGGGCGAGCAGAACTGGAGAAGCTGGCGCTGGCTCCCTGGGCCAGTCGGCGCCGACACGAGTTGTTGGAACTGCTGGACCGGATGAATCCGACCATCGAGGAGTTAACCGCAGCCGCGGAGCAAGAAGCTAGGAAACGGCCCGAGGTATTGCGGCTGATGACCCATCCTGGCGTGGGCCCGCTTACGGCACTCGCCTACGTGTTGATCATTGGAACTCCGAGTCGATTTCATCGTGGCAAGCAGATCGGCAACTACGTGGGGATGATTCCCAGCGAGGACTCCAGTGGCGGCAAGCAACGGCTAGGGCACATCAGCAAACAGGGCAACTCCTTGTTGCGCTTCTTGCTGGTGGAGGCTGCTCAAGCAGCTGCGCGGAACAATCCGGACTGGCGACGTCGGTACATTCACTTGGCAATGCGTCGGCACAAGAGCATAGCCAAGGTAGCGATGGGGCGCCGGCTGGGGATTCGTTTGTACTGGATGTGGCGGAACGGCTGTGAGTATTCGCCGTCGATGGAGTTCGGTTCGTACGCGGGACAGCTCGGTACCGGACATGGTGTGAAGTAGAACACCGTCCACTTGGTTGGGCATCCCGCTCCCCGAAAGGGGAGTTTGAAGAAGTAATCATGGTCGAAGTTTTGATCGAAGAGATGTTTGGGTCGGACTGAAGCCGGCCGTTAGATTACGAACGAGCCATGGTCGTCAATGCACAGGTCAACGGAACCAACAAGACCACTCTGGGGAGTGAACGAAGAAGTGTCGTCGAAAAGAGTTTGACACGGCCGACACTGTTAGAGATGTCCGGTTAGCCGACAAACCAGGACTTGACCTACGGTGCGTCACAGGTTAGCCCAGCGCGTGAGAGCTGGTACGCGAAATCACAAAAGTTCTCTCTGGAGCGCCGTAGGCGCGGCACACCCCCGTGAAATGATCCCCTCCGCGAGCCATCGCCCGACGCAACTCTGCCACAAGCTATCGTCGGGAGGACCGCGTTCAGGTATTCGCTGTAGCCCGAATTGCCTAATCCACCTGATTGTAGGTTCTTCCCAGTCGAGCTACATAGACTGCCAAAAAGACCCCTGGGACTACTCATGATCAAGATGCGAGTATCCTCATGAAAGTTCTGATTGCCGACAACGAACGTTACTGCCGCGATTTCCTCCAGGCCCTTGTGGAGCGGAACCAAGATATGCAGGTGTCCGGAATAGCGGTAGATGCCGACGGTTCTGCGCAATGTGTCGTTGCCCGGGAACTTCGCAGCATTCTCGATGGTTGCCCGATTTGCCAAGGTGGTTTTCGCGATCACACGTATTCCATGCTCGCCACCGTGGTCATAGATGAAAAGGACGATAGCGTGGCGCGCTTAGCCCAATTCCTCCTGTGCATGCGCGACTGCCGCTGGCATGACGTTCTCGCTTTTCGGCAATGGATCGCATACGCAGACACTGTTGTTGCATTCGCGTTCCGATGCGATAAAGGACGCGTCGGAATTGTTACCGTTTTCAGTCCCGCGGACTCGGAAGCGCCCGACGAGCCTCTGCAGTTCACGATACTCTCCTTGGAAGAAGGCAAGAAGCTCCTGGCGGTCGTTGAGCCCGGACACTGGATACATCTCCGTCCGACGCTCTATCACGTACATCCCGTCGCGCGGCGCTGCGGCGCTCCCTGACATGGGATCGCGGACTGGAGATGGCCAAACACAAGACCTTCACGGTGGCTACCAATGTGAAAGTCTACTTCTGTGATCCGCAAAGCCCTTGGCAGCGCGGCTCGAACGAAAACACGAATGGGCTATTACGACAATACTTCCCGAAGAGAACAGACCTGTCCGGCTATACCCAGTCGGATCTGGACAAAGTGGCACTGCGCTTAAATCAACGCCCGAGAAAAACCTTAAGCTTTCAAACTCCTGCGAGTAGACTTCGAGCAACTGTTGCGTCCACCCATTGAGACCACCGCGTTTATCAGGACTTGGCCAACTAGGTGGTGATAGCAATAGCTATGAATCCTGTGTTCGTATCTTCAAATAGCCATAGAGAGGCTAGCCCAATGGTTTCCTAACCTGCTAGAGTGCGAAGAATCCGATGCCACTCTATCATTTTCATATTGACACCACCGTGCCACCACAGACTGTGACTGAGCGGCTTCGGTGTGCCGTTGGTAAGAGGCTGGGATTCCGAGAGTATTTCCGAACCGCGTGGAGCGGTAGAAGCCCTGATGGTCCGCCGTTCATAGGTTCTGTTCAGGACAACTCGTTCCGAATACGAAGGGTCATTGGCTATCGCAATTCATTCTTGCCTTTGGTGTGGGGGCACATTGTTCCGACTCCGACGGGTGCGCGGGTAATAGTAACCATGTTCATGCATCCGTTCTCTTCGGCATTCATGCTGTTTTGGCTGGGAATGGTAGGGCACGGTGCGCTGACGGAAAGATCCGCTTCTCACACAATTTTATGGGGGATGTTCATTTTTGGTATTGCTCTTTGTACCGGAGGTTTTATTCCTGAAGCGGTGAAGGCAAAGCGCCTGCTATCAACGATTGTTCTAGATTTACCCCGTTGAGCAGCTACTTGGAGCGGCCCGGTTCAAAGTCCTGATAAGTCGCCTAATCGGAAACTTGACCCTCACCGAAATCCTGGTTGAATTGACTTCCGCGGCTAATGGGGGCGGGAGGTCTCTTCGGCGCGGAGGGCCGCGAGCACGGCGCGCCGCATGGGCGCTTCGGGCGCGCGCCTATCCATCCAGATCCCCCATTGAGCGAAGCCCTGCGCGAGAAGCATTTCGACGCCAGGGACGGTGGCGATGCCTTTCTGGGCGGCAATTTTCAAGAGCTGTGTCCTCTGAGGGCGGTTGATCAGGTCCATAACGAGCCGGCAATGTAACTCGCCGGGCGCGAGTGGAGAAATGCCATCGTGCGGATGCATGCCAACCGGGGTGGCGTTGAGGATGGCGTCGAAAAACTCGGTGCGCAAAGCAACGCGGGGCATAGTCTCTCCACCGAAGGCGCGAGCAAGTTCCCTTGCAGCTTTTTCGCGGCGCGCGCAAATGGCGACGGCGGCGCCGGAACGTACCAGCGCAAAAGCGGCTGCCCAGAAGATCAAGATGCGGCTGCCTTTGATGCGGAGTTTTTTCTCGAGAGCGCGGAGCACGCCGAGGTAATCGGTGTTGCAGCCATAGAGAGATCCGTTGCGGCGAACGACCACGGTGTTAACGGCGCCAATTTCCGCGGCCAGAGGATCGCACTTCTTCAGATACTTGAGAATTGTCTGCTTGTGCGGATGAGTGACGCTGAATCCGCGGACTCCAAATTCGGGAACGGCAGCCAGAAAATCGCGAAGATCATGCACAAGGAATGGGAGATAGACGGCGTCCACATGACGCGCGACAAAACCTGTATTGTGCAGTAACGGGGAGAGGGAATGTCCAACGGGTTCGCCGATGACCCCGTAGACGCGCGTGCGGCGGGTGAGCGCGTGCGCGCGGTAGAGATGAATCATGTCGTCCAGTGACACCTGGCCAGGGGCGGTCGCCGCGGCAACAGGCGCGTAAGCCAGCGCACTTCCCTGGCGCAAGGCGAGGATGCGCGAGGGCAGGCCGGTTTCTCCCATCGGAACGGCGACGAAATTACTGGAGTTTCGCGCCAGCCGTAAAAGACGCACGCTGTCATGGATGCTTCGCGCTTCGGAGGCGATTTTGATGGCATCGACCCCGCCGGCGGCCGGGGGGTTCATGCTTCGAGGCAAATCCGGGGTGCGCTCAAAGTCGTGAATGGAAAGCAAGACACGCGGCGGCACGGGATACTCCCGAACGGACTGGCCGGGAAGTTTGCGCAAAGATTCCACTTCGAGATCGCACCATTGGCAGCCCGCTTCGCGGGCCTGAGTCAGCCAGTAGAGTTCGCGGTCGACGCCCCCGGCAAACTTGCCTCCGCCTTCGCGGCGGCGGCAGGTGGCGAGAAATGTGGCGTTCCAAGGCTGGCTTCTGCCCAGCCACCCGAGGAATCGAGCACGCTCCCCGTCACTGCTCAGCCAATCGAGGCGCAATTCGACGGTCCTGGTTTGCTTTAGCGCAGAGCGCACCATTTTCGACATTTCGCGGGCCGTGGAGGCCGCCACGACCGCACAAATCCGCCGTAACCCGGTGCCAAAGAGGCCCATACCCCGCCTTATGCCGCCAAGCTATTGAAAATGCAGGTAGTAGTATGCCGTATCAAACTTGTAAAGCAACCTCGGCCAATTGGTTGACGCGTGGGATAGGCCCTGATATTTTTGGTAGGAATAGTCCACGCACGGCCCGTAGGGCGTGTTTTCGAAGGAGTTATGGAATGCGCGCTAGAATCGCTGTCTTGTCTCTATCGGTCTTGCTGGGTGCTGGCATAAGCTCGGCGCAAAACGTAGCCCCAGTTGCTCCGGCAATTCCTCAAATCGACTACAACAATGTGAATTGTTCGGGGTTCGTTACGGACCAGAAAGTGCCGGACGAGATCCGGCTCGTCTCCGGAGAGCAGTCAAACTACAAGATCACCTTTGCGCGCGGCGACTACGTGCACATCAATCGCGGCCAGGACAAAGGTGTTCGCGTGGGCGACCGGTTCGCGGTTGTGCGGCCGGACAAAGATCCCACGGACGTGCCATGGTTCAAGTGGCAGACAAAGCTGATGAAAGCCATGGGCCAGCTCTACATGGACGCGGGACAGTTGCGAGTAGTTAGCGTGCAGCCAAAGGTTTCAATCGCTCAGGTCAGCTTCTCGTGCGATTACATGCAGCGCGGGGATATCCTCGTGCCGTATCAAGATCGTCCTGCACCGCCGTTCAAGGATCCTGCCGGGTTCGACCACTTTGCTCCTGTGAGCGGCAAGCCGGTGGCCATGGTGGTGGCTGGAAAAGACTTCAGCCAGGTCTTCGGTAAACTGAGCCCGGTCTACGTAAACCTCGGGAGCAGCCAAGGTGTGAAGGTCGGGGATTACTTTCGAATCTTCCGGTATCAAGGTTCGATGGCGGAGACGGTGCCACAAAACAAGGGCTATCAGTACTCGATGTACGGATTCGGGAGTGCCCCCACGCGCTATGAATGGAATGACCTGCCGCGCGAAGTGCTCGGGGAGGGAATAGTCCTTAACGTGAGCCGCAATTCATCGACGATGGTGATCACTTTCAATTCCATCGAAGTCTACGCGGGCGACTACATCGAAATCGAGTAGAAGTCCGGCACTGCGCTGAAGGGTTCAGGCCCGGTGCGGTTTCTCCGCGCGGGCCTTCTGTTTTTGTCTCCCCGTCCGATTTTGACCTTCCAGGCTATTAGAAGCTTTCAGGCTCCTTCGTGATATGAACTTTCGGAGAAAACCTCACAAGTAAATCCGAAGAGGCGAGCCTCGGGATCGCGCCAGGCTTCGCGAAGCAAGCCTGCCTTGCGGCAGGTCTCCTCGAGAAACTGCTCGCGCGTCAGCCGATGCTCGATGGCAACCTGGGGGAGAAGAAGCCCGCGCTGCGCGTGGAGACGGACGAGCAGCCCATGATGCCCGATTTCGATGGATTCCGGAACGATTGGTTCCATGGGCGAAAGCAAAGAGATTTCGATGCTAAGTTGGCCTAGCTGATCCGTCCTCATGGGGGCGAACCGAGGATCTTCCAGAGCGGCGCTCGCAGCACAGCGCACAATGGCCTCTCCCAGCGGCTCGTTCGCCTCGATGACACCGATACAACCCTGCAGGCGATTGCGCACGTGAAGGGTCACGAAGACGGCGCGGCGCACTGCGAAGATTCCTTCGCGAGGGAAGACCTCAGGAAGTTTGCGGTGGGCGACGGCTTCGACAACAGCCGTCCGGGCTAGTTGCAGTGCGGCGCGGCGGTCCGCTTCAGAGAGGGACGGCATCCTCGGACTTCTTGCGGGCTTCGAGCATGCGGAGCCGGCGGCGTTGCTTGATGCTGTCGTCGACGTGGCTCCAAAAGCGCCGGAAGTACTGTGCGGCGGAGACGAGCGCGCTGATGACAACGAGCCAAAGCAAGATTCGCGCCAGCGGCTTGAGCGACGGGTGCCGCGCCCCGACGATGAGCACGGCCACGGCGCATACCTGCAATACCATCTTCGTTTTTCCAAGGGTGGATGCTTCGATCGTGAATCCCTCGGCCGAAGCGATATTGCGCAGCCCGAGAACCGTGAATTCCCTGCCGATGATGATCACCACCATCCAGGCGGGAACAAGTTGCATGCCCACCAGCGAAACGAACGCCGCGGAGATCAAGAGCTTGTCGGCAATGGGGTCGAGAAGAATTCCCAGGGTGGTCACCTGCAGGCGCCGCCGAGCCAGGTATCCATCCGCCCAATCGGTGGCTGCCGCCAAGAGCAGAATCAAAACGCCCCAGACTTCGAAGTGCATGGAAAAGCCCCAAAACTCGAAGTTGGGACTGCGCGTGAGAAGGATCACAATGAGGACGGGAACGAAAAAGATCCGCAATAGCGTCAGTGAGTTAGGAAGATTCATGAGCGCATGACGGCGGGGGTGCAGCCCCGGGGCATAAGACACCGCCGTTTCACTATAGACTTGGCGTAAGGATGCGTCAACACGTCAGAGGGTTTCCAGGTGCGCTCCGGGGTGCCTCAATCCATTGAGGTTTTGGACTTGGGTAGGTACTCCGAGATTAACACTATTCCAAAAGTACAGGCACGGAAAGCTGTACTCTTTCGTAAAGCGTCTGCTGCAAATCTGTGCAAATGTGAGAAGTGCACTTTTGTGACGGGGAAGACAAGGCGGGGAGTATGGATGTCCCCGAAAACAAAATAAATGTCTTATTTTCAATAGAATACAAGGATGTAGCTTTTCAACTCTCCAAGAAGCCGAGTGAAACGTGAGCGCCCATCGCCGCGAGGAGGCCACAGTTTCCACAATGTTTTCCACAGGGGATAGGCTCTGAATCCTGACCGAAAAAGAGCCACGGGGAACCTGCAAGTGAGTAAAAACAGAGGTTTTGCGTGGTTTTACTCCGTAGTTACTAGGTCAAAGGCGAGGCGCGCCACTCAGATGGCCCGCGGACCGCGAAGGAGCCGTATCGGTAGCATAAAGATGGCGCTGAAGAGACCGAGAACTCCGTGAACAGCGATACCCACAATGCGGAAGGGCAGCGTCAGCAGCCAGACGAATGGATACAGCACAAGAGCTAGCAGCGCGAGCGGCCAGCACAAGATGAACAGGATGATCCACAAGAAGAAAGCAGCCATGGCAACCTCGTTTGTGGCGGCGGCATAGCGCTCAGTGCAAGTAGCGACAGCGGTGCCGCCGGCCTCTATTCTATGTTACGAGCGCGCGCGCGGAATAGTTCCCTCCACGGCATACTCTTTGAGCCGCAGGCGTTTGGCGATGGAGGCGGGCACCTCCGCATCCAGCCGCATGTGCGAATCGTCAATTTCCGAGTGGAGGACGCGTCCCAGGGCATGAATCATAGCCAGCGTGCGGCCTTCCGCCAGCGGCAAGCGAATCGAAAGTGTTACGACGGGATCGGTGGGCATTGCGGCGTCCATGCGCCGCAACAATTCCTCGATCCCTTCGCCGGTCAGGGCAGACACGAGGACTGGCGCGCCGCCGGCGCCCGCGGTTCTGACCGCGCCGTTGGTGATGGCCTGGCGATCTTCAGGAGCGAGCCGGTCCAACTTATTCAGCACGCGCAGCCTGGGGCGGCCGTCGACGCCAAGTTCCCGCAAAATCTTGTCGACTTCCTCATCGAGTTCATCGTGGTGCGGATTGGAGACGTCGCTCACGTGCAGGATCAAAGCGGCTTCCTGCACTTCTTCGAGTGTCGCGCGAAACGCGGTGAGCAATCCTTTGGGCAGATCGCGGATAAACCCGACGGTATCGGAAACGAGGACGCGGCGGTTCGAGGGAAGGCGCAGCGCGCGGATGGTAGGATCGAGCGTCGCGAACATCCTCGAGGAAACCAGCACCTCGGCGCGGCTGAGCGCATTGAACAACGTGGATTTGCCCGCGTTCGTGTAGCCCACCAGTGCAATGGTCCCGAGAGGGACGGCATTGCGTGCCTCACGCCGTAGCGCCCGCTGTTTGCGGACTTCATCAATGCTGGCCTGGATCTTGCCGACGCGATCGCGAATCCGGCGGCGGTCGGTTTCAAGCTTCTTTTCACCGGGGCCACGCACGCCGATACGTCCCGCTCCGCCACCGGCTCCGCCCGCGCCACCTCCGCCGCTCTTGCCACCGAGGCGGGACATCGCGGTTCCCTTGCCGGTCAAGCGGGGCAGCATGTAATTCAACTGCGCCAACTCGACCTGCAACTGGCCTTCGCGGCTGCGGGCATGGCGCGCAAAAATATCGAGGATCAACTGCGTGCGATCGATTACCCGGCGCTCCGTCGCTCCTTCAATGTTGCGCTGCTGCACAGGAGAGAGGTTGCTGTCGAAGATGATCAGCGGCGCTTTGTGCGCCGTGGCTTCACTGCGAATCTCATCGAGCTTGCCGTGGCCCACCAGCGTTGCGGGATCCGCGGAATCGCGCATCTGGAAGACGGTTCCAGCGATCTCCGCTCCCGCGCTGCGCGCCAGCTCGACCAGCTCCGAAAGGGATTCGCGGCCCTGCTCGCCCGCGGGCATGCCGGGAAAGCGGGGCGCGCGCTTCCATCCGACGCCTACGAGCAAGGCGCGCTCTGCTGTCGAGACTTGGTGTTGCGTTTTGGTCACTGAGTTCGGCCGGGAGACATCTTGCGGGACTTGCGCATTTCGGGCAGGGGTCACCCCTGAATATGATTATACGCCTCTCTTCCCAGCACCGCGACCCGTTCGCGGTCGCGTTGAGCGTGCGCGGATCAACGGCGGTTTGCGAAGCCGGTAGACCCGTGGGAAAATGGATGCATGCGAAAACTGACTCTCGCCGCGTTAATTCTTTTGACAGCCGGAACGATGCCAATTGGGAATGCCCAGGCGCAGCAAACACCGGCAGCGAACACTCAACAAGCTCCGGCAACGAAAGCTGCCCCGGCTCCTTCTGCCGGTGCTCAGAAACCGCCGGCAGCGAAGACAGGAGCAGCAACGAAGCCAAGAACCGCGCCTGTCCTTACCCTCAAAACGCAGAAAGACAAAGTCAGCTACGCTCTCGGAGCCAACCTGGGGACGAACCTGCACAAGCAGTCCGTGGAAGTGGACACTGCCATTGTGTTGCGGGGCTTGAAAGACGCGCTCGCCGCCGGAAAAATGCTTTTGACGGATGACGAAGCGAGGGCCGTCCTCACGCAACTGCAGACCGATGTGCGCAACAAACAGATGGAAAAAATGAAAGCGACCAGCGAGCTGAACAAGAAAGAAGGCGCCGAATTCCTGGCCGCAAACAAATCGAAGGACGGCATTGTCACGCTGCCCAGCGGCCTTCAATACAAGATTCTGACGGAAGGTATGGGACCTAAGCCGACAACCACTGACACCGTCTCTTGCAACTACCGCGGCACGCTTCTTGATGGTACGGAGTTTGACAGCTCCTTTAAGCGCGGCCAGCCGGCGTCATTCCCGGTGACAGGCGTCATCAAAGGCTGGACGGAAGCTCTCCAACTCATGCCCGTGGGATCGAAGTGGCAGCTCTTCATACCCTCGGAACTGGCTTATGGCGATCGCGGCGCGGACCCGCGCTCGGGGATCGGCCCCGGGGCCACTCTCATCTTTGAGGTGGAGCTGCTTTCCATCCAGGAAAAAGCCAAATCAGAAGTTACGCCAAAATAGCGCCGCGGTAGAAGCAGGTTTGCCGATGGGACTCGACAAGCCGACTTATCCGATATGCTTCTTCAGATTCACGCCTTCGGCTTGAAGCCATTCGAATACGCCAGCTTGCACTCCGGCATCGTCGCCAAAACCTGAAAACCAGCGTACGCCGGGCTCTTTGCGAAACCAGGTGAGCTGGCGCTTGGCGTAACGCCGGGTGGCCTGCTGAATCGCTCTCCGCGCTTCCTCCAAGGTAATCTCGCCTCCCAGCACGGCGCGCAGTTCACGGTAGCCGATAAAATCAAATGGCTTCGAATCCTCGTTCAGGCCACTCTCAAGCAGAGCTTGCACTTCGCGCATCCATCCCTGCGCGAGCATGGCGTCTGTTCTCGCGTGCATGCGCTCGTTGAGCCTTTCGCGTGGCAGCATCAATCCGATTTTTAGAACGCGCCATCCTTCCAGCGGAGCGCGGCCCGTTCGATGGACTTCCGATATCGGCTTGCGCGCCAAAATGCAAATTTCGACGGCGCGGATGAGTTTCTGTTCGTCCGCCGGCGCGATTTTCTGGGCCGCTTCCGGGTCAAGCCGCTTGAGGACACGATGCAGATGGCCGGGAGGATGCTGTTCGACACTGGCACGGAGGCGCTCGCGCAATTCTTCCGAGCGCTGCGGAACGTCTGCAAGACCTTCGAGGAGCGCGCGCAAATACAATCCTGTGCCGACGGTAAATACCGGCAAGTGTCTGCGTTTGCGCAAGTATTCCAGAATCTGCAAGGCGAGCTGGCGGTAGCCTCCAGCAGTGGCATTGTCCCCTGGCCCAAGAACGTCGATCAGATGATGCGGAATGCCACGGCGTTCGGAGAGGCTGGGCTTTGCCGTGCCAATATCAAAGCCGCGATAGAGCTGCGTCGAATCGCACGCTACAACTTCCCCGCCGAACCGCTCCGCGAGTGTCACGCCGAGCGCCGACTTTCCCGAAGCCGTCGGACCAATAATGGCAACGAGAGGCAAGAGCTCTTTGTTTTCGCTCATCGAAAGAGGAGATGCCGCGCACGAACAAGAAGGAAGATGAGCACGAAAAGTGCGAGGAGAAGACTGCCCAGAATCTGTTGACGCGGAAGTTTCACTGGTACGCTGCTTCGATTGGCAGATTGTACAGGAAATAGAACCGCAGTTCGATGTACGGTCCACTGAAGGCCGGCGGCAACGGTTCGAACGGATTCGACGAGCGAATGGCAGACACCGCCGCGCGGTCGAGCGGTTCCTTACCGGAACCGATCAGCCGCACCGGCTCTCCATTCGGCACGCTGCCATTCTTCATGATGCGAAATTGCAGGGCCACACGGCCGCGGTCTCCGAGCATCGCCGATTCCGGCATCACGGCATACCAATTCCGCCGCACGGCCGCGACAACCCGCGCCATGTAATCGCTGAAATCGACACCCTCGGTGGGGGTAAGAATCTCATAACCATTTCCGTAGCTTCCGCCACCTCCTTGCGATCCGCCTCTGCCGACTGACCCGCCCGAGCGCGGCATCGGTCCAATCACGGCGCCGGAACGGCCGCCTTCCGACGGACTCTTCGCGGCATCGCGTACTGTGTCCTGAAGGGATCGGCTGGTCGAATTCTTCGGCAAGATCAGTCCATGTTGCGGCTGCGGCGTGTCCGGCGCTTCGAGCCTTAGCGCGGGCTTGGGCGCATCCGTTTTGGGCGCTGGCGCGCTGGGCTGTGGGTCGGGCTGAACAGCGTTCGGCTTGGGCACCGGGGCGTTTGGCAGCTCCCGTACCGGACGTTCCGGCTGAGGCGCCGGCGTCGGAATGATCGGCGGCGCAACTTCTCGCAACACGCGTGGATCGACATGTACTTTGGGCACAGGTTGAACCGGACGAGTGGAGGGCTTCAACGATTCCAGCGCCCCGGGAGGAAGCAGCACGGTCATTTGTTTTTGCGCGAGCTCCAGTTCGGCCTGGGTCGGCTCACGCGGTGGAAAAAGCTTCGATTGGAACAGCAGCACGGCAAACAAGAGAATGTGAAACGCGACGGAAGAGAGCCGCGTAACGAGTTGCCACTTGGTCTTCTCTTCTCTCTGCTCGGGCACGATCAGTTGAACTTCCCCGGTACTGAAAACGTCCGGGCCGACGAGGTCTTCCGGCACATGCAGCGGGTAGGCACTCATTTCCGGCGGTGCGGCGCCCAGTGGCACGGCGATGCGCTCGTCCATGTCGGTCGGTTGCAGAGGAGTGGAATGGTCTTCCGTGACGCCGTAGGCTTCGCGATGCACATCGCGGGGCACGACCACGCGCGCGGCAATGGACTCGAGCGGCAGATTCGTGGGGATCGTCGAATGGCCGTCCAACTGCACGATGGGCAGCATGGCCGGCACCAGCGTGCGCTCATCCATGGTGGTGGGACGGCGGCGCTGTGTTGGCGCATCCACCGCCGCGGTTGGACGAGCATCGATCGGAACTAGAATCCGGGAAATCATCTTGTTTTGGCTTGTGTGGCGAATGAGCCTAGTTGGACGCGCGCGGCGTGCTCTTGGATGCTTGCCATGACGCGGCCGGCCAATTCGAGCGCCGCGCGTCCCGCGGCCCCATTTGCGCGTGGTTCCTTGCGCGAGCGCGCGGAATTGACGAACGCCTCGAGTTCCGCGTGCAACGGCTCGACCGCGGGTGCATTCAGCTTTTCAAACGCAAACTCAGGCTGCGGACCCGGCTTCTTAACTCCGATGCGCAGAGCGTCGCGCCGCGCATAATCCAGCGAAATGTATTCGTGCTGCTGGAAAAAGCGCATCTTGCGCACGCGTTCGGTGGAAACCCGGCTGGCGGTGATATTGGCTACAGCTCCTCCCGCGAATTCCAGGCGGGCGTGCGCGATGTCCACCTTATCCGTCAGGACCGGAATCCCGACGGCTTTGACTTCCGCCACCGGTTCGTTCACCAGCGCCAGCAAAATGTCCAGATCATGAATCATCAAATCGTAGATCACGTCCACATCGAGGCTGCGCGGGGTAAAGACGCCCAATCGATGCACTTCGAAAAACAGTGGACGGCTCAGGATCGGCTCAACCGCAATCACGGCGGGATTGAAGCGTTCGACGTGACCCACTTGCAGAATCCGTCCGTTTTTCTTTGCCGCATGGAGGAGCG
>Ga0209648_10003414_pt1 | contig 13320 bp, 12 predicted proteins | sample GraSoi2013_115cm_FD_185830 | JGI IMG/M metagenome (GOLD analysis project Ga0209648, IMG submission 185830) | Grasslands soil microbial communities from the Angelo Coastal Reserve, California, USA - Sample 9_17_2013_115cm (SPAdes) (version 2) | ecosystem: Environmental > Terrestrial > Soil >...
CATGGCCGAGCTAAGGGGTAGAGCAAACGCGTTCCTGCAAAGCCTTCGTGACGATGGTCTTCCTGTATCAGAGACCAAAGTGAGGGCTCTGGAAGTCGATCCGTGGTTCAAAACCGGGACTAGGGTTTCAGAGAGTAAAGAATCGTCATCGTAGTCTCACGAGTTCTAGAAATCCTGCTTCTCCAGTTCTCCAAGCACCTGCTCGGGTGTTTCCCGACTCACTTCGCCTCTCTTCGTTGGCGTGAGGTGGTTGGGAACTAGCTCAATCGTTTCCATAGATGCAATGGTCTGAATTGCTGACACAATTGTTCTCTGATCAACTTTCGCCTCGTTCTTCATCCGCTGAATTAGCAGGATGGTGCCGCTGGCAGCCATTCCGATGAGGAGAGCGTCGACTTGTCCCGTCAACAGTAGACCCAGCTGAGGGAAGTTGTTCCCGACCCAGATTCGAAAATAGACGTTGGAGAGATACTCGCTGGTAAACCCTCCTAGTAAGATGGCAATAACAATGAACTGTGACAGGAATATACCGTAAAGCAGTCTTACGGACCCTTCACGATAGCTATCCATGATGAAAGCTTGGTAGAATATTCTCAGCGTCTCCCATTAACCGAGCGGAGGCTCACCAATAGTATGGAGTGTCGCGTGCTAGCGAATCATCAATCCGTTTTCAGAGAAGGCGAGGATTTGGAAAGCACCTTTGAACCTGAGAAACACACGAGCTTCCGCCGGACGCCAATAGCTAATAGGCATCCTAACGAATCTCCTGTTCAAGAAATTTGAGAACATGTCCTGATTGCTCGACCATAAATTCTGACAATTCTCTAAATTGTGGAGTCTGCGGAACTGGTCTTTCAGGCGTAGTATCGACGACGCTCGAGGCAGCAGAAAGTGTTGCTAAAGAACAGTCTACAGTTAGCGCTTCTCAAGTCGTAAGCCGAAACGACTCGAGCAAGAGCGGAGTTGTCGGGGTCTTGTCAGGGGTAATCTTGGCACTCGCCGGCATTATTCTATTTCCTTTCGTCTCTTCATTGTGGCCGATCCTCCTAATTATTCCGGGCATGGTTCTCATACTAGTAGGACTCGACTCTCTGTCTCGAAGTCCCCCTCTTAGATCCATGTTTGGACATGCTAGAGCTGGGGGAAGTGGCTGGAGGGCAATGCGAAGAGAAGCCCAAAGAGAAGCAGCTGAAGAGAAGAAGGTAGAATCTGGGGAAGCTGACTGAATGTCAAACTCGTCTACCGTTTATGACTTTCAGTGTAGAATCGCCCAAACGAGATCCTGAGGATAGGACCCGAGCGTTAGGTCTCACACGACTCTACGGCTAAATACGGATTTTCGTGAAACCTCTTAAGGAGCTACTATGCCGATAGAGAATACATGCGGATATCCGGAAAAACAGTCTTCCTAATACTTCTGTCGATAGCAACCTTCTCTTTGCTCGATGGAAATGTCGTGGTTCCAGGACACGCGGCCGGAATCATCTATGTTTCACCGCCTACAACCCCGACTTCGGCGACCGGCTCAAACTTTACGGTCCAAGTCCAGGTTGCGAATGTAGATCCGTTCTCAGGTTGGGACGTGTGGATTCGTACTGATCCTCTAGTCCTCAAAGCTCGAAGCATTACTATTCAGGGGAACCTTCTCGCCGTCAACTTCAGCGCCACACTGTCACTGGTGAGCGAGTGTGTGAATGAAATAGGAACGGGCTGTGGGGCGGATGATGGTATCGGCGTAGTACATTCCGGTGCGGCGGCTCTCGGGTCAAGATCTCTGCCACCTGGACCCACAAGCGGCCTGCTCTTCACAATAACATACACTGTCCTAAACGGGGGCTCAGGTGTTTCGGCAATTGAGATCATGAGACAGATCATCGTCAATGGCGTTACAGGTTCGATAGTACCGGTGGACGTTTCCAATGGAGTTTACGGGAGCCTAGCTGATTTTGGGCTGGAATTGAGTCCAAGTTTTGGAAGCGTTGTTCAGGGAGGAGAGACAATGGTCAACGCGACGATCTCAAGCTTCAACGGATTCACAGGACAGGTCAACTTGACCGCGGACTCCCTTCTGCAAGCGTATGTTACACCCACGAGTGTATTCCTGACCCCAGGGGGATCGGCGACCGCTCAAATCTTCGCATCCACAACTCTCTGTGACATCCCTTCCATCTACGGCTTGGGCATCATTGCGACAAGCGGAAACTTGTCCCACACACTCCTCGCGTCGCCGAGTGTTCTCCCAAACACAAGCTCAAATCCGGGTTTTTGCATGTCTTCGTTGGAAACAACAGCCAGCGTATCCGCCGGATCTTCTGGAACCTTCGACTTTCAACTGTTCGGGCTAAACGGCTTTCAAGGAACTGTATCTATGACCGTGTCTATCATTCCCATCATCCCGAATGGTCCACGAGTCTTCTTACTCTCCAATACTCTCGGAGTACTCAACAGGCGTTTCTCAATCGGCCAGATCGAGATCTCGACGAGCACGATAACGCCTCAAAAAGCCTACACCATGATCGTGAACGCGACCTTTGGATCAGAATCACACTTTCTTGCAGCAAGTCTGGTAGTAAAGCCCCCGCAGCCGACCTTCGCTATAAACGCCAGTTCAACGATGCTGACGCTTGCTCCGGGATCTAACACAACCGACACAATAGCCCTAACCAGCCTGTTCGGATTCAGCGCCCCAGTTGCTCTAGGGACGAACATCGAACCTTTCGCGGCCAATGGCCCGATTGTTTCCTTGTCCACCTACACATTTTTCCTGTCCCAGAACGTAAACTCAACATTGACGATATCGGCCCCCGCGATGCATTTGTCGTCCTAAGAGTCAACGTGGTTCCCCTAACTCCGCCGGGCCTCCTCCAATTCCGATGGGACCGTAGAGTCTCGGCCGGTGATGGTGGAGTCGAGACCTTCCTCTCAGGAATCTCTAATCCCAACAAGGAATCCTCCATCTTCGTGAGTATTCAGGTGACCGGAATTGACATTATCGGCGCCCAAACATTCACGCTCTCGACGGGAGCCATCCAACTAGCTCCCCACCAGACTCTCCTCAATATTCCTCTGACAGAACACTTTGGCCCAGCTGAACTTGGAAGCACTTTCATCTTTTTCACGGCTATTCTCTGGGGCACCAGCCAAGGAGCTCTCCTCATCACTGGCTCCTCTCGATCAGGAGTCCCAACGTCGGGCACCTTTACGATTGTAAGTTGAGCAGTTACTCGCGGAAGGGTTTAACCTCGGCCTGTTTGTACTAGCAGTGTCTTGGCTCAGCACACCCTCTCTCTTGAGGTTAGAGGATTCGAAGAGTCGGATTACCGGAGGTTGGCCGAGATCTATGAAGCGATCTTTCCTGAGAGATCGAGAAGCATTGAGGAATGGCGATTTTATGACGACAGTCTTGACCAGACAAAATACTTTTTCAAACGCTACGCTTGCATCGACTCAGCCACCGGCGTGGCTCTGGGTTTTGGTGAGATGTGGAATCCTCCCTGGATGTTTCATCCGAAAAAGTTCTGGTTCGACGGATGGGTCGATCCCAAACATCAGCGCCAAGGAGTCGGTAGCGCGATCTACGACAGGCTCAAGGACGACTTCCACGTGCGAGACGCGATTGCTGCTTGGATGGGGATCAGGGAGAATATGACAGGGTCCATCGCCTTCGCCCGGAAGCGTGGGTTCAATGAGAAAATGCGAGGTTGGGAATCAACCATCGACCCGGGCCAAGCGGACACTTCAGAGTTCCAGAGATATTCGGTTAAGGCTTCCCAATCTGGAATCGAGTTCTCGACTCTTGAGCAGGAGTTGCGGGATGACCCGGACTGCTACCCGAAACTGTACGAGCTTGTGCAAACCGCGTTCAGGGACGTCCCGATCGCTGACACTCCTACCGACACCCCCTATGATCAGTGGCTCGCGTTTGAGATGAAGAACCCCAACCTCATTCCTCAAGCGTACATGATTGCCAAGGATAGGAACCGGTACGTCGGGACGAGCGTCGTATGGCGGCTAAAGAAGGAGCCTAGGAGCCTCTACCAAGGACTAACAGGAGTTCTGCGAGAATATCGAGGAAAAGGGATAGCTGTAGCCTTGAAGCTGAAGGTCTTAGATTTCGCGCGGAAAAACGGATTTGACAATATTCGAACGTTCAACGCTTCAACAAACGAAGGCATGCTCAGCATCAACATGAGGCTGGGATTCAAGAGAGATCTTGCTTGGATTACTTTCGAAAAGAATCTGGAGTAGGAAAATCTTCCAGAGATCAGTGAGACTTCCCGTTCTGAGGCTAAAAGGTTCTCCGTCCGAGATAGGATACGGCCATGGGAAGCAAGCCCAAGACAAGATTCAACGCAATCTCGAAGTCTACTTCCGCCGGTTCAAGAACGAAACAAAACTCTCACGGGATGAAGCGCTTAGGCGCGCCGAGAAATACTTGCAGGTCATTCGACTAGTCAGTCCCGCCTATGCTCGGGCGATGGAGGGAGTCGCACTAGGCTCGAAGACGAGACTGTTGGAGATTACTGCTCTGAATGTCCGATACGAGTTGATGTACAGTCAGTTCGCGAAGATAGGGTTGAAGCAAGTGCCGCGTGTAGATGGCTGTACCGCGTTCGGAGCAATGCCTAAGGCAACAGTGAATCGTCACTTGCTGATGGCTCAGAATTGGGACTGGATTCCCCAGGTGGAAGGAGTGTTTCTGAAGATTCGACCCACTACTGGTCCCGATGTCCTCTGTTTCACAGAGGCGGGGGTCGTCGGTGGGAAGATCGGCCTGAATTCCGCAGGAATAGGACTATTGATTAATGGATTGATCTCAAACAAGGATGACTGGGAGAGACTGAAAAAACCGTTCCACGTTAGATGCTCCGAAATTCTCGGATCGAAGACTCTCTCGCAAGCGATCTCAAGAATAACGCGTGGTGAGAGATCTTGTTCGGCTAACTTTCTGATCGGGCAACAGACAGGGCTCGGGGCCGGCAAAATTGTGGATATTGAATCCGCTCCAGAAGCGACTGGTGCTTTCTCCCCGGAAGACGGAGTCTTGGCCCACACGAATCATTTCCTGAATCCTGAACAGCTAGGGGTCAAACAAGTGCTGGATGAGGAGCGGAGATCCACTCTTCATCGCTTCGCAAGAATAACTCAGCTTCTTCAGCAGAGGAGAAGTGGAAATGGGAAAGTGAGTATGACGAAGGCTGAGCAGCTGCTGAGAGATCATGATGGCAAGCCGGAGTCTGTCTGCCGACACGAGAACCCGTCGTTTTCAACTGATGAGAGGTATCGCACCGTCGTCTCTGTGGTGATGGACCTCTACGCGGGGCAGCTCCAAACGACTCTGGGATCTCCTTGTGAAGAAGAGTATCAGACGCTACGACTGTGACGACTTTGAACACACGATTAGCCACTCGCTCACTGCTTCATTCAGCCGGAGAGACGAAGGTAAGCGTGGACGCGGGCGAGCAACGTGTTGCGCCATTCGTCAAATGGGCCGGAGGAAAAACGAGTCTCCTACCTCATCTCTTCCCACATGTCCCTTTGCGTCTATCAAATTACTTTGAGCCCTTTCTAGGTGGCGGCGCGCTCTTTTTTGGAATGTGCTCGCGGAGGACAAGTTTCAACGCACACTTGTCAGACATTAACGACGAGCTGGTCAATGTATACAGTGTCATCAAAGAATCCCCCGAAGAACTGATACGCCTCCTTTCGAGCTTTCAGACGGAATATGACTCCGAATTGGACAAGAGCGCTTACTTTTACCGGAAGAGAGAATGGCGACCAACCGATCCTATCGAGTCTGCCGCTCGACTAATCTTTCTGAACAAAACCTGTTACAACGGTCTCTACAGAGTGAATTCGAAAGGCGAGTTCAATGTGCCCTTCGGCCGCTACAAGAAGCCCAGGATAATCAATTCAGAAATTATACGATCGGCCAGTTACGCACTCGCAGTCACGAAAGCCGAGGTCCGCACCACAGGTTACAAGGATGCACTTGTCTCGTGTAGGGCGGGCGATTTTGTATATTTGGATCCTCCATATCAGCCACCGAGTGAGACCTCCTCATTCACTGATTACACTCCCGATGGTTTCTCTGAGAGAGACCAAGAAGAATTAGCCGAAGAATTCGGGAAATTGGTCGATCGAGGTTGCACGGTTCTTCTCTCGAACTCAGACACGGCCCTGACAAGGAAACTTTATCGCGATTTTGAAACAAAGAAGGTCACTGCAAATCGGCCCATCAACTCTGTTGGCGCGGGAAGGAAGGGCTACAAAGAACTAATCGTTCTTGGGCGTCGGCGACAAAATCTGTCCTAGTTCATGACGACTCGGCCTAGACATCGACGTCAATTTCTGGGTGTACCTTCTTCTTCAAAAGCGACAGTTGACGATTGATTTCTTCGAATGTTTTTATCGCTCACTTCCGGCGTTCTGACTCCATCTTTGTTGGCAGTGGAGACTATCAGTCTCTCGAAGAGGTATGGGAAGACGGACGCGCTTCGAGGTCTGAACTTTACTGTGGATGAGGGAGAGATAATGGTAATTCTAGGCCCGAACGGGTCTGGGAAGACCACTCTCCTAATGATCCTCTGCACGATTCTGAAGCCAACATCTGGCACTGCGAAAGTGATGGGGATTGATGTTGTGGAGGAGGGGACGAAGGTTCGTGAGGTGATGGGAATCGCCTTCCAGGAGGCTCGAGGGGTTTTGGCGTCACAAGCCCTCTTCGATATTGAGATTTCATGCTTCCATGTTCGACATCGACCCTGCGAAACGCCAGGATCTAATCGAGGGGACGATGAAGGACTTGGAATTGTGGGAATCGCGGGACAAGAAGTTCATGCATCTCTCCGGAGGCCAAGCGAAAAGGCTAGAGACGGCTAAGGTCTTGGTTCAGAGACCCAAGCTGGCGATTTTTGACGAGCCAACAAGCCAAGTGGATTTGAGAGGCAAGCGGAAGATATGGGACAAAATCAGAGAGTTGAGAGATCAAGGGTCCACTGTGATTGTCGCGACCAATGAAGTGCGCGAGGCCGAGTATCTAGCTGACAGAGTAACGATTCTTCACCAAGGACAGCTTGTCGTTCGCGATTCCATTCCGAAGCTTAAGGATGCCATTGCTGGCGGAGATGTTGTGGAAGTGGGCTTCGAAGACCCGGTTGGGGATAAGCTGGTGGAGGAACTGACGACTCTAGGCGGGGCCCTGTCACTTTCTCCTGCCGGCAACGAGTTACGCGCTAAGGTTTCGAGGGCAGAGGATTGGGTTCCGAAACTGACCTCGGCCAGTTACGATCTAGGCGCAAAGATCTCGTCAATCAAGATAACCGAGCCATCACTCGATGATGTCTTCCTTCACTTCACAGGTAAGGCTCTAGTCGACCAGCCATGAACCGGGTCCTGAATCTCGCCGCATTCAACATAAGGGTCCTGCTGAGCGACCCAACCTGGTTCTTTCTATCATGGGCTCTCTTCGCTCTACAACTAGCCGTCTACGGTTCCCTCATGTCAAAACTCATAGGCTCGAACCTTCCAAACTATTTCTTCTTCTACAGTATCGGGCTCATGATAATCGTTGTCTTCGAATCAGCGGAAGATGTTGGACGACACTTCGTGGAAAATGCGCACGAGGGGGAACTACCCTATTTCCTGACGCTACCCATTTCTCGAAGTGGCTTCCTCGTATCACAGGCGATGTATGGCGTAGCAAACACGCTGTTGAAAGTAGCGCCTCCTTTGCTCGCCGTCCTCTTCCTCTCGGAGAATCTTACGGTCCCCGGAACACTGTTTGCACTGCTAGCCCTGTTTCTCTTAGGATTAGGTATCACAGGCATAATGGTATCCTTATCCTTCATCGCCTTCAAGGCTGTTGACATCTATCTTGCGGTGCTAGCAGGGCTCTCCGCCCTTCTGGTTAGGTTCAGCACAGTCTTCTACCCACTCGCTGTCATGCCAAACTACTACTCTCCAATCTCCGTTCTCAGTCCCCTGACCTATGGAGCGGACCTGACGAGGTGGTTTCTAGGTTTCGACCCGAAATACTTGCTCAATCCAGTGTTAGCAGCGGTCGTAGTCACAGCAATAGCCGTCAGTACTCTATCTCTTAGCGCGAGGATTGTTGACAAGATCATTGAAGGGGTAAAGGTTGCTTGAGCGAATTCTCTCGCCTATTGCTGGTGGCTCGGACTGATTTCTCGTACTTCTTCAGAACCAAGTGGCTGATGGCAGTATTGATCAGTCTGAGCCTCTCGGACATGCTGGTAACTGCTCTGGTTCTTGGAAGAATGATTAGCCCCGAATATTTCTCATTCCTAGTTCCAGGCATAGTGACGGTTGGACTGTTCACAGCGGCCACAGACACGGGAAGGAGAATATGGCTGGCACTGCGTGAGGGAGTTGTCCAATACTACATGACTCTACCCATCAGAACATCGGGGCTAGTTGTTGCGTACATTATTTCTGGGGGTCTCGGAGGAGTGGTTTACTCATCTGCACTTCTGATAATCGCATCCTTCGCAGTTCACCCTCAGAATATCTTCAACGCGATCCTGCTGGTTCCCTTTATGTTCGTTCTCGCAACGGGATTAGCCGGTCTGGCAGCTTTCTTCGCCAGCATCTCAAGGAGGGGCGAAATATACTGGGTCTACGCTCAAGCCCTCCAAGTCTCTCTCATTACCATCAGCACTGTCTTCTATTCAGCAAAGACGATCGCCCAATACCTTCCAGGTCCAATCGCGACGATTGCCGACTATAACCCTCTCAGCCTGGCGGCTACCGCTCTCAGAGAGTCCGTCTTTAGTGGACAACTACTGAACACTGTCGTACTCTCTAATTTGTTGGAAACATCTCTGCCACTCGCGGCTCTAGGGGCTTTGGCTTACTGGGTCATTCTCAGAACCCTAAGACTGAGAGGCAAACCCTAGGCTGTCCTTCAAGCACGCGCATGTGTCTCAAGAGTAATCCACCGGGACATCAATCACACTTGGCCTATGCGAATCGAGAGCGCTCTCAAGCATGGAGACCAGTTCGGAAGCTCCGCTGGGGCGATAGCCTTGAGCATTGAACGCCTTCGCCAACTCCACGAAGTCTGGATTCCCGAAATCCACTCCTGAGGTCCGCCCGAAACGAGCCAGCTGTTTTCTCTTTATTGATCCGAAAGCGTTGTCATGGAACACAACCACAGTAATTCCGACTCCTAGCCGGACTGCGGTTTCTAGTTCGTGTACTGTCATGAGGAATCCACCGTCTCCACACGCTGCGACGACTCTTCGACTGGGATGGACTAGCTTGGCGGCTATGGCTCCTGGGAGTCCTATGCCCATGCTGGCGTAGCCGTTGGAAATGAGCACGGTGTTCGGCTCGAAGGTTGGGAAAAGTCGTGAGATCCAAAGCTTGTGATCCCCTACATCGCTGACGAGAATGTCATCCCGTTTCAACACCTCTCGTAGATCATGCAGAATCCGTTGCGGTTTCAGCGGATACGAGTCGTCTTCCGATTTGGCTGTGGCTTCTGCCAGAATGCTGTCCCTTACGGATTTTGCAAAATTGCTCGGTCGAGGTTTGACGTGGCCCGTTAGAATCGATAGCGTCTGGCCAATATGCCCAACAAGTTGTATGCTCGGCTGGTAATTTGTGTCGATCTCGGCGCTCGTGCTGTCTACATGAATTATTGTCTTGTCATTACGAGGGTTCCAGAGTGATGGAGCATATTCGACAAGATCGTAGCCCACTGCTAGAATCAGATCTGCGAGTTCGAAGGCCTTGCTGACTAGTTCTTGGGATGGCACTCCAATCGCATACAGGCTGAGAGGATTATCGTCAGGCAACGCACCCTTGCCCATGAAGGTGTGAGCTACTGGAATCTTCGCCTCGGCCAGGAACTCGCGGAAGGGTCCAGTGGACCGCGCCCTGATGATTCCGTTGCCGGCTAGGATGAGAGGTGCCTTGGATTTGTTGATGAGTTGGCCGGCTTGTTGAATCTGACTGGTTGTAGGACGAGCTTGTTCTGGCCCCGCAATCTGAGGGATCGGCGTAGTGTGGGCAGCTTCGTCTGCGATATCCTCGGGGACTTCCAGATGGCATGAGCCAGGCTTCTCCGCCTCAGCGGTCCTGAAGGCCTTCCTGACAGCTTCGGGAATCGTGTCCGCTTTGAAGATTCGAGTGTTCCACTTTGTTATCGGACGGAGGATACTGACTACGTCGACGTATTGATGGTACTCCTTGTGGAAGTGCTCTAGAGCCGCCTGCCCTGTTACAGCGATTAGAGGTGCTCTGTCTACGTTAGCGTCTGCGATTCCGGTTGCAAGGTTTGTGGCACCGGGTCCCAGTGTTGCAACACAGATTCCCGGTCGTCCAGTGAGGCGTCCGTAGACCCCAGCCATGAAGGCGGCGGCCTGCTCATGGCGAACTGTGATGAGTTTGATCTTTTTTGATTGTCCAAGGGAGTCGGTGATGGCAAGGGTTTCTTCGCCTGGGACATGAAAGACAAATTCGGCTTCTTCATTCTCAAGGCATCGAACGAGCAGGTCTGATCCTTTCAAGGAATTGCGAGCTCAAGCCCCTTGCTCGATCACCCCATATTTAGAGGAAAGAAAGCGCTGAAACCCGAGTCCAGACCCCGCACAGGTGAAAAAGCTGATGGGCGGTTCATGGTTGGACTTAACTACGGTCTCAACTCTAGACGAGCGGGGTTCGCTTGTCTTCCGACGTAGAACGTCTTCTGTCCAAGAGCGTCGATGATCTCTACGAGGAATTGGGCCGATCACTCATCACGCCGGGTTATCCTTCGGCCGGGTCGGTCACGAAGCAGAATGCGGTTCAGAGAGGCAAATCATTCGTCTCTGGGTCCCTAGAGAAGCTGAGGGCCAAGATTTGCGTTGACTGGCACTTCTGCGGCAAGAGAAACCAGTATGGTGATTTTCAGTCGTTGGCATACGCTATCGCTCCTCTTGTCTCAAGCGTTGTGGGAGTTCCCGCGACCACAGCGATGATAGTCGCAATAATTCTGATAAAATCTGGACTGGACAAACTCTGCAATTGCCCCTAGAGACCCGAAGTCGGGCCTCGAAATTTTTTCGGAGGATAACAAAAATGGGTTTTACTCTAACTTCCGGCCCTGTTTTGCTAGAGATGGTCTAGAGCTGGTTCTTCGTGGAACCTAGTTGGTTAGGAGGTGTTTGGAGGTGTTCTTGCCTTCGAGGGCGTTGACTGTGTTCATTACGACCTTGATGGTGGGTCCGATGGCTATCAGTAAGAATATCAGTGGATAGGCCCATGGGATGGTTGCAAAGTAGCTTGCTGTGATTGGCTTGGAAACATTGTAGAGGATTACCAGAGCTATAATCTGGAATAGCCATGTTAGCAGTGGTGTGTAGCTTCGGTAGCTCTTGTAGGCTTCGCCGACGGAGGTGGCGAGTTGTGTTCCGAACTTTAGCACGATGGCGGAGACGATTAGCCCGAGTGTGAAGACAACCAATGCGGCAATAGTGAACGTGGTGGTAGGGATGAGGGCTGTTATGCCTGGAAAGCCGAGGACTGTTGCTTGTATCACGACGAGTACGATGATTCCCGCGAGCAGGCGTATCAGCGGTGGCATTATTGGTCGGAAGTCGTCCATTAGGCTTGACTGCTTCGACATTACGAGACCACTTTTTCCAACCATGGATAAGCCGCCTGAGAAGTTACCCATGACGGAACCCGTCATCCGAGGGTCCATGTTACACTAGACAGTTAGCCTCGTCCCTTTAGGGACAAGGTGACAAGGATCTGTTGGCAAATGGCGGAGTTGAAGATCTATCTCTCAGACAGCTTGAACGAGAGGTTCCGACAGATCGCTATGAGTGTCTATGGTTACGGCCGCGGATCCCTCAGCAGGGCAGCGGAGGAAGCACTCACCAAATGGTGTACAGAACGGGGGTCTTCTGTAGTATCGGAGAAAACAGCCGGGCATGCAGAGAGCCCTCCAGGCGACGTTTCCAAAAAAGCCGGACCTCACGTTAACCCAGATGAACGCGAAACCTTGGGCCATGCCTCGGGACTTGCGGAGAGTCAGTCACCCAACTCTATTCGGCCAAGCGACTAGCAAGTACGCAGATTCAAAAGTCTAGAAGTAGTGGCTAGAGATTCAGATCCGACCTCCCCATTCATCGAGCCTATTCACGTGAGATAGTACTCGTTCTAATAGGGTGTTCAACTCAGTAGGATTAAATGCCGTCAGGAGACTGATCTTCTTGGGAAGGCCTTGTCTAAGGGCCCTGTAGCAGTCATCCTTGCGATAATCATTATTGGTTCAGTTGCAGGTTACTTCTTCTACACCAACTACGTGCCAGGAACGTTGACCCTGACGATCACAGATCCAGCGCAAGCGCCACTTGGGAATTCTCAGCAGTACGATCCTACCATTAGGAACGTCTACGTGACCGTTTCCGGATTCCAAATTCACATTGCCGGTCAAGGGAATTCGAGTGGGTGGAACCCGATGCCAGTTACAACGCAGACAGTCAATATGATGACCGTACTGAGCAGCTCGAAGGTGCTCGGCATCATGAAGCTCTCTGCTGGCAAATACGATTCCTTCAGATTCGATGTGACGGGTGTTAACGTCACGTTCGTGAGCGGAGCCGGCGCAAGCTACACCGTTCCCAGCGGGACCTTGAAAGTTCCTATCCCCAATGGAGGTCTCCAGATTACGGCCACGAGTTCCGTGACGGTCCTGTTGACTCTCTCGTTCAATAACAACGAGATTCTGGCGATGAACGGTAGTCTGACGCCTGTGGCAAAAGCAACCGTCGTCTAAAGTCAAGCACTTTTTGAATAAAAGGCAGTCCTCAAGCATGCATACGATTACTCCGCCTTAGCGGTCGGCTCCTTGTTGTGCACTATTTGGCGAACGAGGGTATGATGTTCTCAGCAAAGTCCAGTAGTGAGCCTAGATAGTTTGTCGAGGGAAAGGGTGTAACGAAGTATTTGCTGCCAGCTTCGCTCGCTGCTTCGACATGTTTCCGATACTCCTTTCGGTCGTACTTTGCTTCGGGATTTCGCGGGAACGGGGCCATGTCGGCCATGGAGATCTTCCCGGCTCTTTGTCTGCAGTGAGCTTCGTCCATAACGATCTTGCGCGACTTTGGATTGTCAACATTCGGAAAGGCAGGTATCATGCAAATGTCCGCGTATTCTCCAGCCATCCTCAGCATTCGCGGACCGATCCCTCCGAAGAGAAGCGGTGGATGAGGTTTCTGCACGGGCTTCGGGTCCAGAACTGCTCCCTTGGCGTTGTAGAATTTTCCTTTGAAGTCGACCCTTTCTTGGGTCCAGAGTTTCAGAACG
>Ga0209648_10003416_pt1 | contig 13317 bp, 10 predicted proteins | sample GraSoi2013_115cm_FD_185830 | JGI IMG/M metagenome (GOLD analysis project Ga0209648, IMG submission 185830) | Grasslands soil microbial communities from the Angelo Coastal Reserve, California, USA - Sample 9_17_2013_115cm (SPAdes) (version 2) | ecosystem: Environmental > Terrestrial > Soil >...
ACCGGGATGAACAGACCTCTTGTGTACGAGCTGTCCCGCCAGGGGCATCGCTCGGTAGCGAAGTCTGGAAGAGATAATTGCTGAATGCATCTAAGCAAGAAGCTCGCCCTAAGATAAGTTCTCCCAATCCGCTTCGGCGGATAAGAAGGGCAGTCGAAGACTACGACTTTGATAGGCTGGAGGTAGAAGCGCAGTAATGCGTGAAGCTGACCAGTACTAATCGCCCGTTCGGCTTAATCATAAAACTTTCTCAAACCGTCTTTGAGGAAGAGCAGAAAAAAGCAACGCCTTTTCTGCACAGTGTTGTTCGACCTGGGGTCGAACTTGTAATGCCAGCCAAATCTGTTGTCGCGCTCGCGATCCCATGCTCGGGATGAGCAGGGGAATCAGTACGCGAGTTACAAGTTTCCGGTGGTTATACCGCGAGGGTCACACCCGTTCCCATCCCGAACACGGAAGTTAAGCCTCGCCGGGCCGATGATACTGCACGGGTAACTGTGTGGGAACGTAGGTCGCCGCCGGGATTAAATTGAAAAGGCCGGTCCGGGTTAAAACCGGCCGGCCTTTTTGTTTGCGCGCCATAAGGACTGTACTTCTTAGGCCGAGTGACCAGGAGGGCGCATCGAAAAAGTACTATTGACCTTCGTAATCCCGAGGGGTAAGGTAAAGGCCTACGCCCCGGGCCCGGTAAAATGACCCACAGTGAGGTTCCTCATGACTACCAGTATCGCCAGCAACCCCACAGCAACCGCATTACAAGAACGATGGGAAAGACTTCGAGGCTACAAGCGCACCATCTCCCGAGTGAAGCTCCTGGTGGAATGGGAGCACGGCGGAGCAAATGAACGCGCGAACGCCGTCACCGTGGACGTCAGCCACTCCGGCTGCATGGCAGTGGTGGGAGCGGATCTGCCCCTGCACAAGCGCGTCCGGCTGATCCACCCGCTGACGGGCCGCAGAGCTGACGCCGAAGTTGTCTGGCGCAGCCATGAAGCGTGGGATGCCGGGTTCGAATTGGTGAAGCCGGATGCTACGTTCTGGGGTCTCAAATAACCTGCCGCCCGCCGGTCTGATTCGAACCTACTGAGGCCACTTCTCCTTCGGCAAACTCTTCTGAATCGTTTCGAGATTCTGGAAACCGTCCTTGATGACGGTTTGTTTGATATTGTCCCTTGTCACGGCGACAGGGTGCAAGAGAGTTGCAGGAATGGACTTGTTCCCGATCGAGATGGCGGCGGTGGTCTTGACGGAATCTCCCTTCGCCCATGCCACGGCCGCCTCGGCGGCCAGGGTGGCTTGCGAACCGAGGGGCTTATAAACGGTCATGGCCTGGGTGCCATCGAGAATGCGAATGATAGCCGCCAGATCGGCGTCCTGACCCGAAACGAGAACTTTTCCGGCGAGTTTGTGGTCTTCGAGCGCCTGGATCGCGCCGCCCGCTGTGCCGTCATTCGAGGCGACGACGGCGGCGATGTCCCCTTTGCTGGATTCAATGGCCGCGGACATGTGCGCGTAGGCTTCCGACGGGTCCCAGTCTTTCGTCCAGGTATCCGAGACAATCTTGATATCGCCACGATCCACGAGCGGCTTCAGGACTCCCATTTGCGCCTCGTGCAGAATTTTCGCGTTGGTATCCGAGGGAGAACCGCCGATCAAGACGTAGTTTCCTTTCGGGGCCTGTTGAGAGAGGGCAAATGCCTGCAAGTAGCCGACTGCCGAAGCGTCAACTCCGATGAAGAAAGTGACGTCCGGGTCGCGGACCAGGCGCTCGTAACACAGCAGCGGCACTTGCTTGGCCTTGGCGGCTTTGACGATGCGCACGGCTTTGTCCGCATCATGAGGCACGAGAACCAGGGCCTTGACGCCGGAATCCAACAGCTTCCGGGCCTGCTGCAACTGTAACTCATCGTCGCCCTCGGCCGTTTCCACGAGCACATCTGCGCCTAACTCTGCCGCGCGTTTCTGGAATTTGTCGAGATCCGTCTGCCACCGTTCGACTTTCAAGGAATCCATGAGAAAACCGATCTTGAGAGTTCGGGATGAAGTTTGCGCCTGGAGATGAGAGAAGGGAAACAAAATGGCAACTGCTAATGAAAAGCGCTGCAAACCTTTCAAACGAAAAATAAGCACGGACGCACCTCCCCTGGTGTTGCAGGAAACGTAGCACCGCTGCGCACTAGACACAACGACAATGCTATAGAGCACATACAATGCATCATGTTGAGGCGCGCGCTGCCTTATCGCGAAAGATACCCACCTATTCGCCGGGAGAGGTGTTCGGTAGGATCTTGCAGCCGGAGAATCCAGCGCGTTAGGTGTTGCCACTGATCAACTGGTCCAGCCGCGGAGAAATCCGTTCACTAAGGCTAGCAACCCAGAGGGCGGCGACGATTCCGGTGAATACGTCCATGGTGTAATGCGCGCGCAAGATCAGGACGGTGGCCACCTCGAAAAAAACGAGCACAACAGCGGCGGCCGTGAGCCAATTTCGGCGAAGGCGGGATAGCTCAATCGCCCCGAAGACCGCGATCGCCGTATGCCCCGAGAAGAAGAAATCGTTGGCGACATGATAAGTGACAAGGAGCGACGGGAAGCCTGGATAGTGCCAGATCATGTTGGGTGGCGGAGGGAACGCGCAAAGGGCCTGCATCAATTGGCGCAGGGTCATGAGCAGGAACAATCCGAGGAACGGGCGAATGCTTCCGCCGAAGAGCCAGCGTCCCAGAAGGAACAGGCCGAGGGCGTCAATCAGCGCGGAGCTCACGACGAGGAGCGCGTTGGCCGCACCGGAGTTGCGAGCGAAGTACGAGTTGAGTCCCACGGTGAGATTGTGGAGTGCGTCGCCGATGCCGGATGCAGGAGCGGTTCGCGCGCCGATCAGTGATTGCGTCCAAAACCACAGCGCGAGGACAATTCCGGTCACGAGCAAACGCAAGAGCAGGCTGCGCCGGCGGCCGGAGTCTTCGGCTTGGGTCATAAAGCGTTCTTCATCGCCAGGCAACGAGCAACTATTCGTGGAGCGTGTGTTGCGTCATCTGCAATGCTAACCCGCGTGCTTTGCGCAGATCGAGCTTTCCGGTGCCGAGATAAGGAAGATTCTCGATGCGCAGAAACTGGTCCTTGCGCGGCCGCCATAGGGCGGGCAGGTCACTCTTCCCCAATTTCTCGAGACATTCTTCCAGCTTGGGCTCATCCAGCGTGTGCAACACGACGAGGCGTTCGCCTTTCTTCTCATCGGGCACGGCGGTTACGACAAAAGTTTGTTCCGTCACGCCGGCCAGTTCCTGCAGGATGTCCTCGACTTTGATGTGCGGCACCATCTCGCCGCCAATTTTGCTGAAGCGGCTTAGGCGGTCGGTGATGCGCAGGAAACCATCTTCATCCATCCTCGCGATATCTCCCGTGTTGTACCATCCGTCGCGGAGAACCTCGGCGGTTTTCTCCGGCTTGTTGAGGTAGCCGCGCATGATGTTTGGGCCGCGGACGAGCAGCAGGCCCGGCTCATCCACTCCCACAGGCTGCAATGTGTCTGGGTCCACAATTTTGACGGTGATTCCCGGCAACGGGTGGCCAATGCTGCCGCGCTTCGCCCCGACCTGTCGGAAAGACGCTGCGCGAAAATCGATTGTGTTCACGGTGACCGCAGGGGAACATTCTGTGCAGCCGTAACCCTCGTGCGGCCGTATGCCAAAGTGATCCTCGAAGGCTTGCGAAATGCGGTCGGGCAATTTTTCCGCGCCCGCCATAACAAATCGCAAGCTACCAAACTCTTCCGGGGCGCAGCGGCGCGTATAGGCATTCAGGAACGTCGGCGTCGCGAGAAGCATGGTGACCGCGTACTTGTTGACAAGGGCGCCGATGACGCGGGAATCCAGCGGATTGGGATGAAAGACGACGCCGATGCCGGTGGCGGCGGGCAGGCAAAGCGTGCCCGTGAATCCGAACGAGTGAAAGAACGGAAGGATGCCCATGATGCGGTCTTCGGCGTGCAGCATGAAAACCTGGTTGAGCTGCTGCACGTTCGAAGCAATATTGTAGTGGGTGAGGATGACGCCTTTAGGGTCACCAGTCGAGCCGCTGGAAAAAATAATCGTGGCGATGTCATCCAGCGACGCGCGGCGATCGCAACCCGCATATTTCGAGAGGGCCTTTGCCGGCAGGAGGCTTGCAGCTAATGCAGCGGCGACACGCTCACCGAAGCCGGCGTCCTTGGCCACGTCCTCGATGAAAATCGCTTCGCCGGGAGGCTGGATTTTGACCTTTTCAAGAAAGACTCGCGCGGTGACCACTGTTTTCAAGTTGCACTGTTGCGCGCAGGAAGCCAGCGTCTCATTCGAAACGGTGTAGTTCAGGTTTACCGGCGCCTTGCCCAGCAACATGGCGGCGAAATTCACAAGCGCGCCAGGAACCGAAGGCGGCAACAGGATGCCGACCATTTCCTGGCCATGCCACTGCTTTCGCAAGCGCTGCGCGAGGACCAGGGCCCCCACCAGCGCCGAAAACCAATTCAGCTTGGGCCTCTGCCCGTCGGCCATCGCGAAACGGAAGGGATGCCTGTGCGCCGAATAGATGAATGATTCGGGCAGCGTGTGCATACGCTTCTTGCGGCGCGCGAAAGCCTCCGCGCCGAGATCCTGCACCGCGCGGCGGACTTCCTGTGAAGAGGCTGTCGGGGACAGCGGCTTTCCAAACGTGACTCGCACCGGATAAGGAATTTGCCGCGGGAATTTCCAAAGAAATCGCCCGCCTGCAAAACTGAAGATCGACCCCCACACGCCGTCCAGATTCACGGGAATGATGGGCACGTCGACGCCCTTGATGATGCGCTCCATGCCGCGGCGAAAGGGCAGCATCTGGCCGATACGCGTCATCTGGCCTTCCGGAAAGATGCAAACGACTTCGCCGTTTTTCAGTGCATCTGTAGCGAGGCGCAGGGAATGGATTATTTCGCGCGGACCTTGATCCGACGCGATGGGAATCACGCCCATTATCTTTGCAAACGGTTTCACGAGAGGGTGCTCGTAGGAGCCCTTGAACATGATGAAGCGAATCGGACGATCGATCGACGCGATGAGCAGCACGGCGTCGGCCATGGAAACATGATTAGGGGTCAGCAGCGCTCCGCCACGCGCCGGCACGTTTTCCCGCCCTACAACATCCAGGCGGTACAGCGTGTTCGTGGCAATCCAAAGAAGCAAACGAAGCAGGGAATCGGGGAGCAGATAAATCACGTACGCAGTGGCCGCGAGCGACATGAATGCGGTCCACAGGAAGAAGGACGCCAGTCCCACATGCAGATAGTGAGTGAAGCCGGAATAGATCGCGGACGCCACAATCACGCCAACGAACGATAGAAAATTGGCAAATGCGATGACACTCCCTTTGTGGTTTTCCTCTGGCCGGTGTTGAATCAACGCGTTGATGGGAACGACAAAGAATCCACCCGCAAACCCGAGTGCCCCCAAAAGAAGGAGCACTTGAACGAAAGTCAATCCGTGGAAGGAAATAGCCAGAGCAAACACCGACATGCCAATGGCGCCAAGCGGGATGAGGCCGTATTCGATCTTTCCAGCCGAAAGTAACCCGGCGGCGTAGCTCCCGACGCCAATGCCGATGGCAAGCGCCGCTTGCAAATAACCGCCGCGCGTCTCGTCGAGATGCAGAACTTCGCGGCCGTAAAAAACAATCACGAATTGGAGCAGTGCGCCGAGGAACCAGAAGTAAGTATTGCCGGCAATGGCGAGGTGCAGGACCCGGTCTGGCCGGACGAGTTGGATTTGTTTTTTTAGGTCACCAAAAATATTGAAACGGAATGTCCTGGAGGAGTCGGCCGGAACCACACGGGAAATCCCGAAGCTGGTCATCAATCCAAAGAGGGAACATGCTCCGAAAATCAGGCCTGCGATTGCTTCCCGGCCATGAAATCTCTGCGCCAGCAAGGGCCCGATTACCGCACCTGCAATAATCGCGAGGAACGTCGTGAGTTCAAGGATGCCGTTGCCCCAGGACAGCAATCTGTCCGGCAGGAGTTCCGGAAGCAGACCGTATTTCGAAGGGCCGAAGAAAGCGGCTTGAGTGCTTGCTAGGAAAATCACAGCATATGCGATGAGGGGATTACCACGCGTGAAGGCGTACATGGCGAAAAGCATCGCGCAAACTTCAAAGATCTTTGTGGCGACGGTCACATTTCGTTTGCTGAAACGGTCTGCCAGGTACCCACCTGCCATCGAAAACAGGATGAATGGAAGGGCAAATAGATTTCCAATGACGAAGACCAGGAAATCCTTCTGCGAAGCCGTCGGGTTGGTGCCAAGGATTAGGAAAATCACAAAGAATTTCAGGCCGTTGTCGTTGAAAGCGCCTTGGAACTGCGTGGCAATCAGGCTCCAAAAGCCGAGCCACCACTTTTTTTCAGGTACAGGGATGAAGTGGTTTTCTTCGGCCGGCATGCACGCTCACCCAAGCGTTGCGATTAGAACGCAGGAAGTGCAATTAGTCTAGCAATCCTAATCGATCCAGAGATCAGCGCCTCGGCCTCCTGTGCCGAAAGCGAGACGACGACACGCTCGGAGCGACCCGTTCCAATTCGCGATACGATAGCCAGCGCGATAAGGGGGCGGAATGAACGCGGAGCGTGGAGCTCAGACGGTTTTGATTACCGGTGCCACGGATGGATTGGGGAAGGCCGCGGCGCTGTTGCTCGCGGAGCGAGGCTACCGCGTCTTTGCGGCGGGGCGCTCCGGGGAGAAGCGTGAGCAGCTGGATGACTTGGCGAAAGAGAAGAAATTGCCGCTGGAAACTCTGGAAATGGACGTTTGTGACGACAACTCGGTGAAAACGGCCGTTGCTTCCGTCTATCAGAGGGCAGGCACGATCGACGTGCTGATCAACAATGCGGGGCTCGTCTACGTTGGCGCCGTCGAGGATCTGCGCCTGGAAGACTGGCGGCGGCAATTCGAAACGAACTTCTTCGGGGTGATCCGCGTGACCCAGGCGGTTCTTCCCCAGATGCGCGAACGCCGGAAAGGGCGCATCTTAATGATGAGCTCGGTCTCTGGTTTTGTGACCGCTCCAAACCAAGGCGCCTACAGCGCTTCGAAACATGCCATCGAAGCGTTAAGCAACGCATTGCGCCACGAACTCTATCCTTTCGGGATCCACACCATTCTCATCCAGCCCGGCTATATCATGACCAACATTCAAAGTACGGCCATGGACCTGGCGCAGCCGTACCAGGAAAAATTCAAGGGGGGACCCTACGCCAAGATTTATGCGTCCTATTTGGGAAGCGCGTCGAGCACGCGGGCACAGTCCAAAACCACACCAGAAGACTGCGCGCGCATCATGCTGAAAGCCATTGAGGCGCCGCGGCCAAAGGCCCGTTACGGCGTAACCTCACTCGCGACATTCGCGAAATGGGCCAAGTGGCTGCTGACGGATAGCGCGGCGGATCGCCTGATTCGCCGAAGATACGGAATCATGCGCGAAGGCTGACCGGCGAAGTGGTCAGGGATTTGAAACCTGGAAAGAAAGGCTGTTTTCGCGCTGCTCTTGCCACGTCTTGGACCACGCCTCATGAATGGGACTCTCGGCGTAATCGGCGGCAGCTTCGGCGCCCGTGAATTCGATCGCGTACACGCCGCTGAAGTCCTTGATCTGGTTGCGCGACGTTTTCAGCCAGACGTTTTTGATGCCAGGAATTTTTCCAGCCATGTCCTTGATGCCGCTAATCGCTTTTTCCCGGTCGTAATTCGACACATTGTCTTTGAATTTGTACACGACCACGTGCAGCACCGTTTTTGGCAGGCCGAAGCGGTTCTGCACCGGCGCGCTGCGCGCATGCAGCGAGCCCGCCGCGATTCCCGCAGCGAATATCACAGCGCCCAGGACGAACTGTGCGGCGCGTCTTGTAGACGATGTCATCTTTTCCTCCGTTATAGGAACTCTGCAAGTCTATGTAAGGCACGCTGGGTGAGGCAACTCGCGGCAATACAGGAACGCGGTTGCTACCCCAAATGGTTTGACGGGGGAGCAGCTGGGCCGTTACGCTCCCAAAGCAGATTCATCGAGGGCGGAATGGATTGGTTTGGCGGAGAATCACAAGAACAAGAGGCGGAACCCGGGGCGTTGCCCCCGTTTCCCCGCATCTGGATTGGTTACTTATTGGGTGCCGCAACGCTGATTGCGGAAATGATTGCCGTCACGTTGCATCCGGAGCTAGCCAAAGAGCCGCTGATCATCCCTCCTTTGTATCTGTTTCTCGCGAATTTCGTCAGCTTGGTTTATTGGCTTGTTTGCGTCTATGAGTATCATGTCGTCCTGGCGCTGGCGACAGCCGGTGCGTATTCCGTCAAGCCGTTGCGTGCGGCGTGGTTTCATTTGATTCCCGTCTATGGGTTGTATTGGGTTTTCAAGTGGCCGCGGGAACTGGCACGATTTGTGAACAGCCGTGTGGAATCGCCGCTGATGAGGCCCGATCGAACGGGATTGGCGGTATTTATTGCTTTTGCCGTGTTTCTTGTGCTGGACCGCGGGGTTGGCATGATTCTGCTGTTTTGGGCGGCCTCCTATCTGTCGCGCTGCTTGCGCTATGCCCTCGCGGCGCGGCCGGCATCACCCGCGGGCCAGCTGCCTTTTTCGTGATCATTCGCTCTGAGGAGAATAAATGCAAAGAGGGATACGCTGGATCTTATTATTTTGTCTAATCGCAAGCTGTGCGCCCCGAGGAAGAACTCAAGGTCAAGATCAAACGAAGCAATTGGCTCACGATATTTTCAAGCAGCTCATTGAGATCAACACCACCGCTTCCGTTGGTAATGTGACAACCGCTGCGGAGGCCATGGCCAAGCAATTGCGCGACGGAGGCTTCCCCGATGGTGATATCAAAGTAGCCGGGCCGAACGAACGCAAGAAGAATCTCGTCGCGCGTTTTCGCGGCACCGGAAAACGCAAGCCCATTCTTTTCATCGGACACCTCGACGTTGTCGAAGCGCTCCGCTCGGACTGGACCACCGATCCTTTCGAATTCATCGAGAAGGACGGTTACTTCTACGGCCGCGGCACGGAAGACATGAAGGAAGGCGATGCCATCCTTGTTACTAATTTCATCCGCCTGAAAAAAGAAGGCTTTCTTCCCGATCGTGATCTGATCGTCGCGCTCACCGCCGATGAGGAGGGAGGTAACTTTAACGGCGTGGATTGGCTGCTCAAGGAGCATCGCGACTGGGTGGACGCGGAATACTGCATCAACCTGGACGCCGGGGAATTCGAAAAGGACAAAGACAAACGGCTGCTCGCGGGTATTCAGGCCAGCGAAAAAGTCTATGTGGATTTTCAATTCGAATCGCTGAATCCCGGCGGGCATAGCTCGGTCCCCAGCCCGGACAACGCCATCTACCACTTGGCCGGCGCGCTGTCCCGCCTGCAATCGTTTTCGTTCTCCGTGAAGATCAACGAAATCACGCGCAACTATTTCGAGCGGAGCGCGGCGATGACGGCCGGACAGCTTTCCGCGGATATGAAGGCTGTGGCCAAGCAACCGCCAGATCCTGCGGCAGTGCAACGGCTCTCGGCCATGCCCTATTACAATTCGCTATTGCACACCACATGCGTAGCCACCATGCTTTCCGGGGGGCACGCGCCAAACGCACTTCCGCAAACCGCGCGCGCCAACGTCAACTGTCGGATTTTCCCTGGCGAAGACCCGGAGGAAGTTCACAAGGCACTCGAGCGCGTGGCGAACGATCCGAAAGTCAAGGTCAGTGTCGTTCCGCAGCTAGCTCCGGACGGCAAGGTGGTGCCCGTTGTCCCCGTGCCTCCGTCGCCGCTGCTCCCCGAAGTGACGCAGGCCATGGAAAAAGTTTTGAGCGTCGTTTGGCCGGGCGTTCCTCTCGTCGCGACCATGTCCACTGGGGCCACTGACGGGAAGTACACGCGCATTGCCGGCATCCCGACCTACGGCATCTCGTGCATGTTTTTTGATAAGAACGACAATCGCGAGCATGGAAAGGACGAGCGCGTTGGCGTGCAGGATTTTTACGACGGCTTGGACTTCAATTATAGGCTGATGAGAGAGCTTTCTTCACCGCAGTGAGGAACACGCCCAAGAAATAAGAGGTGGCAAGCAAGGCAAAACGGCCCAGTGAAGAAGTTTTCTCCGGGCCGTTAATTCTGCAAGACTTGAAGTATCTAACTAGGGCTTGCCAGGCGCCGATTCGCCGGTTTTCGGATCCGTCGGTATGGTCGCACTGGCCGCGATGGGCCTGGGTGCTTCAGTGGTGTAGCGGATCAAGTAAGGCATGAACGGGGTGACTTCGAACGGCATCTTCTCACGTTCCGCCACGGTCCCCACTGGCTTGCTCTTGATGAGATCCAGCCTGTCGTTCCATGGATCCAGCTTCACGCGTCCGCCAATCGGAAGTGCGGTGATCATCTGGGCGTTTTGCTTCTGGTCGGTCGGCATCGAGGCCCTGAGATCGCCGATGACCGGCACGCGATCGCCGAGGTGCGGGCTAATCAGGTTCGGGATTTCCTTCTCGCGCGTCGCGAGCGCGGTCAGGAAGAGGTTGGCGTTCGCGAGTTGGTTTTTATAGGGCGAGTTATTCAAGATCTGGATCGCTTTTGCGTTGGCAGCTTTCTCTTCGTCGGGAGTCCGCGCAAATCCGAAATGGCGGAAAGTTTCCTTGTCTTCAATTAGCAATTGATCGAAGAAAGCAAGGCTGGAATCGAGGCGATGGCCGAGAATGGCGTGGCTAAGCTCGTGCGCTATGATGGTGGCCAGGCTGGCTTCATCGGGAAGCACGTCAATCAAGCCGCGGCTCAGCACGATGGTATGGCCGACGGTGTAGGATTCCAGCGTCGTGGTCGTCATCACGCGGCAGCGGACGTCGGGTTCTATGTCTATGTTGTTGGTGACCTCGAGATTGTTGACTACCGTCTCGAGCACTTTGTCGACTTCCCCCTTCGGTGAGATGAGCCCGATGCGCTCCAGCCGATCAATCACGTTATCTTCCGCCTGGCGGTCCCAGGACCGTTGCGCCTGAATGGGGGTAAGGTCGTTCGCGGTCTTAGTTTCGTCTTGCACCGGTGTCTCCACCAGGATCTTGCTCAATTCTTGTTCCTGGCTGGCGTGGCCCAGGTTATAGCCCCACAGCCGCGTTTGCGCTTTAAAGTCTAATTTCTTCGCAAGCGCATAATGCAAATCTTTCTCTTCGCTATACACGAACGAAGGCATCCAAATCCCGGGCTGGACGTTGGTCCGCCAGCTGTCGAAGTGGAAATACCAGCTGGAGTGCCCGCCGCCGCCGTAGGCGCCGTTAAAGCGGACAATGTTGAAGTCCTGATCTTCAACCCAGATGCGGCCCAGAAACCGGCCCTTGCCGGACTTATCTTGGGGCGTGACGTCGAACACCAGGCAGCGCACTTCACCGAGGAATTCCCGGCGCACGTATTCAAATTTGTAGTGCTGTTTGTCGAAGCCGTTGGTGTCGATGAAGACCATCTGCAGGAAGCCATCCGGCAGGAATTGCATCGCGAAAGAAAAGAAGTTGCCGATGGAGCCGAAAATCTTTTTCCCCTTTCCGTTAGTGTCCGTCAAGGAGACCAGCGTGACGCCCTTGGAGAAGTCCGCGCGGCCAAGGAAATACTTGTCGCCTGCGGGGATGTAGCCAAGTTCCTTATCAGGCTTGAGGTTCTGGATGTAGGTCTCAACCAGTGGCGAATACTGCTTGATCTGCTGGTTGCCCCGGTTTTCGTTGGTGATCACGCGGTCGATAACCTCGTCCATGGTCCGCGGCTGATCGGCCGGCTTGGGGGCCGCCGCGGCGGCAATGGCGCCTACCCCGCCCAAGACAAAAACAAAAATAAATGTCGCTGCCTTACGCATCTGCTCTCTCCCCCTCAGTAAGCCAAACGAAACTCAATTCGCACGCGCGCCGGGAAATCCACCGGCTGACCCTCGCGTTTTGCCGGCTTGAATTTGATTTGTTGCGCCGCGCGAGTTGCTGCTTCATCCAGACCGTGGCCCAGACCGCTTACCACGCGGTTCACCTGAATGCTGCCGCTCGCGAGGAATACCATCTCGAGAACAACGTCACCTTCAATCTTCAGACTACGCCCTTCCGCGGTGTACTCCGGACGTGGCTTGTCCAGGATATCAACAGGCGTTGTGGCGTCTTCGGTGGTCGCGGCTCTCTTCTTGGGCGCTTCGGTCGCGACTGTCTGGTCCGCGAAGCCGGTGCTTTGCAGTGTGCCGCGCTTGGGGCTGCTTGGCGGAGGATTCGCTATGCCGTTTCCGAAACCCGTGCTTGCCACCGCGCCGCGAATTCCCTTATCGCCGCCCGTGCCGTTGCCGTATCCCGGCCCACCCGGCAATGCCGGCGAGCCAAGGCGATTGACGTTCGTGGCTTTGTTTGCATCACCCTTACCGGGGATTCCGTTGGGATCGCCGAAGCCGCCGGTCTGCACTTTGTTCACCGGGGCCACGACCGTCGGAGGGGCTGCGCTGCCTGATCCAAGATTGCCGACTTTCACTTCATCTTTCGGTCGCTTCGGCTGGTTCGTCGGCGTATCGATTTTTACCTGCTGGAAAACAGGATTGAGTTCAACAGGCCTCACCTCTAAGGTCTTTACCTTGGGTAGCTCGGCTTTTGGGGCGAGAAAAACGTGCGTCTGTTTTGGGTTCAGTTTCACCGGTTCAGGCACCACCGGCTTTGGTTCCGGCGGCGCAACCTTGGGCTCTATCTTGGGCGGCTGTGGAGGCGGCGCAACCGGGATTTCCGTAACCGGCTGCATTAACTCCATGACGCGGAAATTCAACGCCGTTTTCATCTGCTGCGGGAAGAGTAAGGGAATGACGAACAAGAAACCGAAGATCGCAAGCTGTCCGGCGGCACTCAAACCTATGCGGTCCCACCGTGGTTCCGAATCAGGGAGCAGGGCCAGGCGGGCCGCTACCGGTCTGGTGCCAATGGCCTTCTTCCACGCCTGGGGATCGCCGGAACGGTCGCGGTTGGCCTGAAAACCGACGCCCATCGTGGTCTTACGTGGTGGATCAGCAATCATGGTTGTCATCCGCGGGCTGCCTCTTGGGTTTCCCGTCTGCAAACAGGCATAATCTTGGGATTACAAGCGCTCCCAAGTCCGCTTGCAGAGTAGGAAATGCGCTCTAGCAGTACGAGAGTACTGACGAGGCTGAGGGAGTCCGATAGGACTTTCGTACTAGCGTCGCGAAGTCGCTAATGCTCCCGCGAGCGCATCGTTGCTCACCTTGTTCCAACCCGGCGAGGCAGTTTCAGTTGCGGGTCTGGGGACGCAACA
>Ga0209648_10003418_pt1 | contig 13308 bp, 8 predicted proteins | sample GraSoi2013_115cm_FD_185830 | JGI IMG/M metagenome (GOLD analysis project Ga0209648, IMG submission 185830) | Grasslands soil microbial communities from the Angelo Coastal Reserve, California, USA - Sample 9_17_2013_115cm (SPAdes) (version 2) | ecosystem: Environmental > Terrestrial > Soil >...
GCCTGCACCATTCGCCGCCGCGTTCCCCGGCGCTTGCTGTTTCATCGGAGCCGGCGAGTCGGGATTGTCGGCTGCGGGTTGCGGCGCGGAAACTGGCGTGGCGGCCGGAGCTTCTGAATTGGCCTGCTGCCCTTGCCCATTCTGCATGTCTTTTTCAAGGACCACGGCGGACGCATCGGGGCGGCGCTGTTCCTGCCGCGCTTGTGCCTGCGCTCGTTTCTCGGCCTGCTTCTCCGCTTGTTTGGGTTGCGGATATTCATCGATCAATTTCGCGGTGGACATGCGGAGCGTCGGATAGTCCGCGAGGCGCGCGTCCAGAGCGCGGTCATCAATGGAATTGGGATTCAGTTGCTGTTCAATCCATTTTGCCAGGCCCATCTGGCGAACGCGCTCAACGTCGCCCGGGCGCGGGCCGTAAGAGAGACGGTTCAGCGCGTGCAAGATGGCTTCGTCGGCGCTGAGTTCCGTGATCGGCAGCCCTTTGAGGGCAGGATCCGCTTTCGGCTTCTTATCCTTCGCCGCTGCAGGGATCGCAGCGCTGGCAGGCATCTCGACGGTGAGCGGAAAAACGCACGCGACAGAAAGGATGGCGGCGAGGATTGACCGCGGCGTTGCGGAAATCGCAGGGATCCATTGAAAAGATGGTGAGGCGGGGCGCTCTTGCAGCCTCATAACACTCTCCTGCCGGGCGGCATGTGGGGTGAATTGCCGGTCACGAATAGAATAACCCTTGCCCGGCGAAGAAGTTGCAGAAGTCCAGGGGCCGTGTCGAATCCTTACCACGGGCCGAAAGTACACTCCGGAAAGGACTTAGGGTTGGTCGTGGAACGCGGCGGCGCGGCCGCCGCTTCTCTCGCAAGCACAACTGCTTGCCCCACCTTCACACGCCTTGGCTGCCGGAAAAGCGGGAGCAAGGCTCCCGCACTCCAAAATGCGCTAGCAATTTTTCAGCAGCGCTGGATCGCAATCACTCGGTTATGTCAAATTCCACGGTCCGGTCCGGTGCCCGATTTTTCGCGCTGTCCACCGCCTGCATCACCAAGCGGTAGGAACCCGGTTTCAGGTCGTCTACTTTCACTTTCATTCCGACGGGAATCACCGAATTCCCTTTCCGAATGTAATCGGTGGTGGACTGCGCGCCGGTAAAAAAGACTCTCTGATTGCTGGCTCGATCAAAAATGCTGTATCCCATGCCCACAATCGGAGGGGTCGCCGAGGTCAGCAGCGGCTCGTAAATCTCCGTATACAGAATTACGTTATCGGTATGCTTAAAGCGATTGCTCCCTGAGGGAACGATCTGTATGCCCTTGATCACCAGCGGGGTGCGGTCTTCGAGCAGCACGGAATCCAGCCCGGTCGGAATATCATTTATTTTTTGCGCGGAATTCGTCAGCGCGACCCCGCTGAGGCTGAAGTGTTTTCCGTCATAAGGATCGATGGCGAGCGGTGATTCAAATTTTCCAAAGGCATCGCCGCCGGCGCTCAGGACAACCGTTAGCCTGTAGGTGCCCGGTGTGGCGTCGAATTGATTTTCGTAGCGATACGGCAACTTGGTGAACTCTTTCCATTCCTCCTTCTCCAAGTCCATGTTGACGGTATCGCTGAAGCGCGCTCCGACGGTTCCATCTGCGCGGTAGGCGATGCCCAGCACGTTCAAGTTGGCGTGATACTTTCCCTTCTCCTTATTGAATTGAAAAGTATCCGCGGGAATCTCCATCGCCAGATTGACCCGCGCCGTCTCAGGCGCGGTGTAAAAATAGGGCGCCTGCAACACTCCATGAATTGAACCGGGCTGAGAGCCCATGGCGTGCGATTCGAGCTGTTTTTCCAGCGGCTTGCCTTCGAGAACGTTGGCCGAACGAGTGTTGCAATATCCGCTGCGCGAGCGAGGCTCTTTCAATCCCCCGCGATTTAATTTCACTTTGATCGTGTGGCAACTGCCTTCCGGCGAGTCCGGAGGCACGTACCCAAGGATGTAGAACTCGTTTTGTTCGCGTCCGATGCGTTCGAGTCCACTCAGCAGGTCGTTGGTATTGAAAATCGTGAAGCCGCCCGTTCCCTCCGCCAGCGCAGCCAGAATCTGCTGGTTGGTCGAAGCCGAAGGTGGAAATGGCGGAACAATCGTCCGCGGCTGGTTGTAGGGCGAATTGTTAAAATTATTGGCGACAGGATTATTACCGCCACCACGGGAGCCACCGCCTCCGGAGCCGCCCTTTCCTCCGCCCCCGGTGCCGCCGCCCGTGCCACCGCCTCCGCCCTTACCGCCACCGCCGCCCGTGCCGCCGCCTCCGCCCTTACCACCACCACCGCCCGTGCCGCCTCCTCCACCACCGCCTCCGCGGCCGCCACCGCCTCCGGTTCCGCCGCCCGGCTTCTGCGGATCAGGCATGGCCATCTTCGGATAGGCCGCGAGGACAATGTGTGGACGAGGAGAAGCCTTCCGCGCGGGAACGTGGCTTGAAGCGGGATGAATCTTCCCAATCGTTGTTCTCCTGCTGGCGCTCCCGCCTGGAGCGGTCGCCACGAGACCGCGGGCATCGAGCGCGTAGACCGCCACATTCGACTTGTTGCAAGCATCGATGGTTGCCGTTAGCTCCGATTGGTTTTCTTGCGTCAGCGGGAACCCGCCCGAAAACAGCACCACCATTTTTCGTCCAGGAATGGCGCGACGATTTTTCGCCAGGCTGCGCACCGCCAGCAGCATGCTGCGCGCCCCAAAGTCCGCCGCGGCATTGCCCAGGGACGATAAACCCGTCGACGCTATTGTTACCGGCACGTCCGGCGCGGGCGCGTTTGGATCCACCGACGAACTCTTCACTCCCGATACCGCGGCGCGGAGCACGTCCGCGTTCGCTGTGAAATTCTGCACGATGCGAAGCGAGCCCCCGAAATCCACGACGGCCATCAATCGTTCGGGGCCGGCGTTCGCCTCGATGAACTTGGTAGCGGCGCTGCGCGCCTGAATCTGGTCCGGCGCCGCCATCGTGGAGTTGTCGAAAAACAAAATCAGATACCGGCGTTGACCGTTCGCCTGGATTGCGGTATCGGCGCCGGCAGAAAAAGTGGAAACCGGCTGTTCCTTGTTATCTTCGAAAACCTTGAAATCATTCTGTGTCAGGTCGCGGATGTAGTTGCCCTTCTTGTCCGTCACCACTGAATCGACGAGCACCAGCTTTGATTCCTTCTTGATCACCACGGCCGGCTGCTGCTCCGCTGAAGAGGCCGCCTGCGGCGGTGGCAAAGCGGGTTGCCCCTGCCCCCGCGAGGGAGCAGGAACAGCGAACATCACTCCAGCAGCCAACCACGCGGCCAATCGAATTGTTCGCCTGAAGTTTGTCAGCGTACTCATATTTCCCCCACCACAATCACTTGACTTCAATACGGAATGACCACTGCCCCGTTGCGTGCCGCCATCTGCGCACCCACCGCGTCCCGCACCACCAGGCGCACGAGGTAGGTGCCCGGCTTCACGTCAAAACTGGTTTTCACCGTGAACCCCGAGCGGCTCAATCGGGTATATGTCGTGTCCAGCAGGTTCATGTCCACGACCTTTGAAAGGCCGGTGACAAAATTTCCATTCTCGTCGAAAATTCCCGTGACGATCGTCAATTGATCGTTGTTGCGCCCCAGCAATTTCCGGAAGTGGATGCCCTTCACGTCAAAGTGCGACAACACCGCGAGGCGCGCCTGAGCGTCATCCTTCTTGAAAAATTGCGTTTGCAACTCCACCGGCAGGTCGCGGATCTCTTCCTGCGAAAACAAAGCTTCCTGCAGTTCCAGTTTTGCCGATTCCGCGGGGTCGGTGAGCGTGTTCGGGGCGAAGTAGCCATGCCGTGCCTGGATTCCGAATTTCTCTTTGCTCGTGACTGCGACCTTCAGCGCGTGAAACCGCCCGTCGATTTTCAGGTTCTGGGGAGAAAATCCGAGCAAATAGGAATACGCCGGCGCCGCGCCCGCTTCCCGCATGGCTTCATCAACGTCGTTGCGGTTGTGGAAAAACTTGCCGCCCGTGCCATCGGCCAACTGCGCGAGAACCTCCTCTTGCGCGGATTGCGCCGCAACGCGGTAGGAGGTCTTGTAACCGACGGTACGGAAGGTGTCTTTCGGTGGATCGGCGATGTCCCCCATCACGTCCGGAGCGTAGAGACCGCGTGCATCAATTGTATTAATCACGATGTTGGCGCGAGTCGCACGATCAACCATTTCTGAAGCTTCCGACTGCAGGGTCGACGTGATGAAACCGGGTGAGACCAGAACGAGCACGCGTTGACCGGGCATGTTTGCGAGGCGTCTTACGACGTCTTCAAGATGCCGGTAGGCATACTGTGTCTCGTTGTCTCCTTGCGATACGGCGCGATTCGCCGCGGCTTGCGCCAGGTTGTGCGCCGCTGTCGTCATCGTGGTGTCCCCATTGAAAGCGCACTGGAGCGCTTCCTCGGTGGCGACGGCCAGCGCCTGCACGTCAGACTTGTTCACGATCAGGTCGGCCTGGTAATAACTCACGTCAGGACAATCATGAAAACTTTGGCCTGTCAGAGGACGCGGGACGATTCCGAGCAGCGCTTTCCCAAGTTTGTCGTGATCATCCGTGAACTCCTGAGTCAACTGCCCGGAGGTTGTGCTCAGCGAAACGCGATCGCTCGCCGCCAACGCTCCGAAGAAGCGTGTCGCCGAATCGCGGACGAAAGTGGAATCTTCCAGCGAGAGGTGCACATCGTCGAAGACCATGGAGACAAATCGCTGCGGCAGAACGACGGCTTTGCCGCCGGCTACATCCGCGCTTGACGAAGAACCCGCCCCGCCCGCGGATGCCACTGCCGAGGCCGTGCGCGTCTCGGGTGTCTCCACATTGAAAGAGGAGATGGTCTGCAATTTTCGGTTGTCGTAGAGCTGAAAGTCTTCCTTCTTGAGATTGGATACGATCTTGCCTTGTGAGTCGCGAACCACCACGCGTACCAGCACCAGGTTTACGCGCACCTTGAACGTTGCCGGCGTATCGTGACTGGAGACTTCCTCACTCTGGCCCGCTGCAGATGCTGGCGCGGGTGTTGCATTCGAATCTGTCTTTGCAGGTGCATCCTGCGGGGGTGATGGCGGTGCGGGAGTTTGAGCGGAGAGTCGATTGCCGGAAATCGATAGACAGCAAGCAAAAACTACCAAAACGACGCGGCGGAACCCGGGAAATTGCAGTGAATGAAACATCCCTGTCCTTCAGAAACCCGCATCCTGAGGCGTTCGCGAACCCGAAAGGGACGACCAGAGGATGCATTGCAGCGAACTGGTAGCTTGACTATACGCGGGACACTATTTTGGGTCAATCAGGTAACGGCCCGGGTGGTGGGTCAGTTTCCGATAATCCGACGCAAGAAAAAAGGGCGTTGACAACCTGACCACCGAACAAATCGAGTCCGAGGATTACTTCCGGTTTGCCGACGATCCGCTCGGAATGTGGTGGGCGCCAACAGTCGCAGTAAGGGCGGCGCTATTGTTTCTGGGCGAGTTATGGCGCTGCGGAGTTCAGCGTTAATGTTGTGCCCAGTCCAGCGTAAAGATAGTGATCGCCGAAGGCTTTTTTCAGCGCCGTGAAGGCGGACTCGCCGGTGCAGTGGCCAGGGGCGACATACTCGACTTTGAACCGATCATGTAGCGCTGTTGCAATCTTCTCGATGTCAGGGTCGCTAGCTGTAACGAGGTGAAAACCGCCAACGATGAAATGGATGCGCGGGTTGATCGCGCTGGCCGATTCGACGATTTTGTCGATACCGGGATGCGAACATCCGACCACAATGACCATGCCGTCGGGCGTGCTGAAGGCTAGTGACAGTTCGCGCAGTTCGAGCGTACCCGGCTTATCGGAGACCAGTGCAATTAGATGGATGCTAGGTGCGATCTCCGTGTTCTTGTCGATGAGTTGAAAATTAGCGCCAGGCCAAGCCGAGCCAAACCGCATGACTTCTGGTGGTGCACCGTTGTAGTAGCGTTGCTCCGGTGGGAGAGACGGGTCTTTGCGATAGAAGCCGCTTGGCAAATCCGCGCCATAGACGCCGAAACCTTCCTTCGGGGCGTAGATCGTCACTTTGGGGTTCACCTTCAAGAGGTAGGCTAGCCCACCCATGTGATCGCCGTGCCGGTGGGACATGACGACGAAGTCCAGCTTCGAGAGGTCGACGTCTTTTGCTTTGGCGTTCTGGGCGAGAATGTCGGGATTGTTTCCCGTATCGAACAGAATGCGTTTGCCGCCATATTCGATAAGAGCGGCATAGCCCCAATCCTTCTGCATCGCTGAAGCCTGGCCGAAGGCGTCATAGAGGACGGTGATTTGGGCCTTGGCTGGATCGATGCTTGCGTCCGTGGCAGAGGTGTTCGCCGTGTATCCGATGAAAAGCAGGAACGCCGCAGAACAGGAAGCCACCCAGGACTGAACTATCATTTTGCTGCCTCCTAAGTTTGCATACGATCCGTCGTTCGGGAACCCCGAAAGGCTATACACCCAGGGGACTGTGCGAGTCAAAGCTTACAGTGGGTTACTTCCCGCTGGCGGACCATCCGCCCAGAATCGTCGCGTGCCCGGACACCGCTGAACTGTTAAGCCTAGGTGCCAGATATACAGTTTTCGAATCGCGCTTCGTCCCTTTTTATGGAACGCGACGTGAAGCAAGGCTCGGGTTGATTTATCACGCAGGAAGACAAACAAACCTATCTCGGCAGAGTGTCGCAGGCTGTGACACCCCAGGGAGGGACTGCACGTACCGAATTCCGCGGCCCTTACCTCATCCCTGGGATCGGAGGCCCATGGCGGCGAATGATCACCATGACGGTATCGCAAATTCTTGAGTGTGTCGTCTGGCCGACTAGTTGGAACGGCACTAGTGCATCGCCGAAAAAACCAGGCCTCTTCGCAGGCGTTATGGGTACCTCGTTCCGGAGGCCGGTGATGTTTTGTACGTGCTGCTCTAATCTAATCTTGGCCCGCTACCTCGAACGACCCTTGCAAGAGAATCTCGTGGAATGGAGTCTTGGGCAGCGTGTCAACTGTTAAGACGGAGGCGGCACCTGGCCCGCCTTTTTGCACAACAAACGTAAAGGGGACGTTGGACCCTGCCCCGAGGCCGGTGATGTTCGCTGTACCAGTCAAAGTAGCAGTATCGCCACTGACGCTCGCTCCAGTGATCTGCCCAGTGACGTACATGGCATTCACGGTGAACTGAGCACTTTTGGAGCCCGTGCCCGCCTCCGGCGCCTCCGCGAGACACTCGAACGAACCACTCGCGCTGTTGCCGCTTCTCGTGGCGTGAAATGCTATAGTCGTGATGACCGGGACGAACCCAGGCGACCCAGTTCCACCGTGAATGATGGTTGTCCCGCCGCCACGGGCGATTACCGAAGTGGCTTGCCCATGCACCACTGAGAGGCCAACGATCATCGCTGCCAATAGCACCAGTGAAGTGGCAGTGATCCCACGAATCCATCTTGCTTCAACTTTCATATTCCTATCCTCCTGAGACGGAAACTAAGGCAAACACTGGTCAAAGCTTCAGCACCGGCGATATTGTTCCAAGGCCGGTCAGTCGTTCAGGTGAAATAACGTTCTCCCGGTCACGATTGTCACGAAGTCTCCAACAGTCACTCCCTCCCCCTGCGGGTTGCAGGTACCAGCATTATTGGGGGGGCCGAAGACAAGACAATTGACGGTCATGGTGAGGCCGGTAATTGGCACGGTCCGTTGCCATCTTTGTAACCGCTGCCGAACTAACTTAGTGAGTGTGAAAAAGCGTCCGGTTCGCGTCTACACCACCCACGGGCGCCTGCGCGTCCCAATAGGTCACATGGCCTTTCGTGGCAATTACACCCTCCAGGATGCCGATATTTGGACCGGGTCCCTCGCAGCCAATGCCGAGAACGCCCTCGCTACCATCGGAATAGCGGACTCGCAAAACCGCGTTGCCATTGGCGGCGGTACCATCATCGATCAGGTCATTGAAGCCCCCTAATCCAGGCCTTGCGAACTGCCAACTTACAAGTTCCGTGACCTCATAGGTGCCGCTTCCGGTCGACGTGTTACCGCTAAACGTCTCCCAGGTGCCGCCACCTGTGACAGCGCTAGACGTCCCGGCGCTTGCGGGCGCAACGAAGGTCCCTGAACCGGTGAGCTTGATCGATAGGGTATTGGGATTTCTGGCTGAAGCGAATGCGACCCCGCCCGGTGTAAGTGTCGCAGGGGTTGTTGCCGGGTTCTGGTGGAGGATATCCCAGCGCACATGGTCAGCTGCCCCTTGCACCACATGGAGACGAAACGCCATCGATAACAACACGGCCAAACACACAACGGCAATTGCCGAAACCAATCTTGAGGTGATTCTCATGTTTACTCTCCTTGCCGAACCACTTTAGAAGGATCAAGTGAGGGGACAGTTAAGGACATCTACAACTAACCGTATGGTTTGTCAAGATAGAAAGTTTAAAAGCTTTTGCACACCCCTACGGCTCCTGCACCGAGCTTCGGTAGTGTAAAGGTCGCTGTGGCCATTGGGCGATCTATATTAACCGCATGACGACGCCTGTCTCTCGGCGTCGATCGCGGCCGGATGACGGGCAAACCAGAAATAATGCGAGAATCGTGCGTTTTGGAAGCAGTTCGCTCCCCGCGATGCTCAAGTGCTTGGTGTGCTTCACGAGCATGGAACGCGCAGGAAGAAATGTTGCCAACCTGAGGTTTAATCACTGGCGGAGAAAGCAGGTTCGCTCAAGGAGCAAGGCAAGCCCTCTACGTGTCAGCCGTCTCCCGAGCGGCTGCAAAAAGACACCCCTCCTCGCGTGAGACAGATTCGGCCCAAGAAAAGGTGCTATTGTTTGTCGAAAACCACTACGTTGTTGACATTGCGTCCCTGCGCGTCCTTGCCCTTCCAAGTAGAGGTCCGCGTCTTTCCGTCCTTCGAGACGACTGTGGTGATGGTTATCAGCACCTGGCCACCCTTCTTCTGCTGGGTTTCGATCCCCCCTTTGAGCCGCTTCGCGGATACAGAATCGGCGTTGGGCAACCCCGTCGCGGGATAGTCCTTGCCGTCAAATTTAGCGTCGTACTCCACATGAAGTGGAGTTCCATCGTCGTTGGTCCCGTCTGCATTGAGCTTAATGTGGTTTTCGTCGGCTTCCACCTTCACCGCGAGGTCCTTCGGCGGCGGCCCCGGGCTGTACTTTGATTTTGCGCTGTTCATCTTCCACGTTCCCGACTGGTCATCGGCCGCCGCCATGGAAACGGACGCCACCAATAAGACCAACAGCACGGCTGCAATTGCAAAGGCAAAGGATCTGGTTCGCATCATCGCACCTCAGAGGTGGGGAAAGGCTGGGTTGGTGCCTCTCTCATAGGCCCCTCTGGGCAAAATGTCCAGCTATTTCTTTTCCCATTTACCAGGCTCCGTCCCTTCATTGGACTTTCAAATTTTTGGCCGCAGAGAATGACAGCCTCTTAGGGCCTAGCTCGGGATTATTTCCGAATTGCCGACCATCCGGGAGTTATCGCGTCGTGGCTCGAATCGAAATACCGAGTACGGCCACTGCTACGAGCGCACCGTTCCACAACCAAGTGAGTGGCTCTAGTAGCTTGAAAGACGCGCGTCAGCGGCCAATGCTTTTGCTCGACAGTGTTGTTGTGAAAAACGCCACCCGAAAGAGCAGGGTTTTTTATGTCAATCCTTGCGCAACACGGTTCCTTCCCAATGACTGCTCGCAGGATTTTATGCAAATCACTGACCCTGCGGGTCTGTGATTCTTCTTTGACTCTGTCGGAAAGGCGTCGTTTTCGCAGAGCGGTCTTTACGGTGGGAGCCCGATGCGACGCACCAGGTCGGGCGAAACGCGGGTCAGACCGCAACGGGTCCCAGGCAAGAGAATTGGTGCGCTCGACATATGCCTTTTCGAGCCACAAGAAGGCCTGCTCGTTCTCACCCAGCCCGACGTAAACGACGGCGAAGGAAAGGGCGGGCACATACCTCTGCTTTGACGTCGCCCCGAGTTGGTCGAGCACCCGGAAGGCCTGGCTGCGCTGACCTGATAGCGCAAGCGCGTACCCCACAAAGGCTGTGGACCCGGGGCTGCCTCCACTAAGTGTCGCGTACCTTTCATATGCAGCTAAGGTTTCAAGGTACATCCCCTTTGCGGCATACACTTCCGCTAGCACCCGGTGTGCAGGGGTAAAGCTCGGATCGAACTCCAGGGTCTTCCTGCACTCTTCAATCGCCTCGTCGAATCGCCTCGCCAGGTAAAGCTGCACCACAACATAATGGAGGATGGCTGGGGAAACTGGGTCGAGATCCAGGGCGCGTTTCGCCTCCGTCAAACCTTCCTCCGACCGTCCGAGAGCGCCGAGATAGAGAGAATAATAGGAATGGGCCAAGGGATAAGCTGGATTCAATACCACGGCTCGCTCAAAATGCTTTCCGGCAGCCGGCCAATCCAGATCGTATGTGAAGCCCGCCCATCCGAGCGAGACGTGGGCCTCGGCGAGGTTGGCGTCAATTTCCAGCGCCTTCACGGCTGCAGCTTTTGCTTTCGGCACCACCTCCCGAGGGGGAAACACAGTGAAAAACGCGAGGGCGTTATAGGTGTCAGCTAACCCCGCATAAGCCAGTGCGTAGGCAGGATCTTTCTCCAGTGCCTGCTGGAAATACTCAATCGCTTTCTGCATCGCTTCCGGCTTCAGTTTGTAAAAGTAGTAGCGTCCCTTCAGACAAAGCCGGTAAGCGTCTGGATCAATCAGGCGTGTGCTTGCCAACCGCGCCTGCTCCTGCGCAGTGAGTTTCACGCGAATCTCGCTGACGATGGCGCGCGTGACCTCTTCTTGCATGGACAGCACGTCACGCAGATCGCGTTCATAACTGGCCGCCCAGAGATGATGATCTGTCTGTGCCTCAATCAACTGCGCGCTGATCCGCACTCGGGCGCCCACCCACATCACAGCGCCTTCGACCACGGCATCCACGTGCAGCTCCCGAGCGATCTCCGGCAGGGACTTCTTCGTTCCCTTGTACCGCATCGCCGATGTTCGAGAGATAACCCTCAATGCGCCGATCTGGGCCAGATTGGTGATGAGCTGGTCCGTCATCCCGTCAGTGAAATATTCCTCCTCGGGATCCTTGGAAAGGTTTTCCAATGGAAGTACCACAAGAGATTGAATCTTTGGGCTGCTCGGCTCCCCGAGCAAGGTCTGTGAATCATGGAAACCCACCGCGCTGATAAAACGGTAGCCGCGACGCCCCAGCGTCTCCACGAGACTGGGGTTTTCAGCAGAATCGCCCAGAGCGTCCCGTAACCTGCGGATTGCAGAGTTGAGGCCATGGTCGAAGTCCACAAAAGTGTCTGCCGACCAGAGTCTGGCGCGCAGCTCCTCCCGCGTCACGATCTCCCCAGGGCGCTCCAGCAACATGGCAAGGATCTGAAAAGGTTGTTCTTGGAGTTTCACCTTCGAGCCATTTCGGCGCAGTTCGCCTGCCCGCAGGTCTGCTTCGAAGACGCCGAAGTGAATCACCCAAGATCCGTCATTCGCTCGTACTGCCATGCTTTTCCCCGTAGGCAGCAGTCTAGCACCATCGATGCCTCGTCATTTCTTCCCGTAATTGTTTGACACTGCGTCATTTAGCGCTTTGTCAGGATTTGTTGTGCATGTCAGAAGCGCTCGAAAATCCGCTTTTGCGAGTGTAAATAGCTCTTCTCACCAGCAATCCGACAAGCGCATTAACTCTTCATGTTACCCACAGGTGTTTGAGAGGTGTGCGCCGTTGCATTGCTTCGCGTGCTTCCTCGCCCCATCCTAAGCTTCGCGCGCCAAGAACCGAGCCAAACCTCGGATTGCATTCTGCTAGCTCAGGAGAACAGAAATTACAACCCGGGAAAGAAGATAGAAAGGAATGTTTCCATGACAAACAGCAACTTTATTAAAACCACGGGAGTAATCACAGCATTTGTTGCGATCATTGCCGCGGGAATGGTGAATAGTTCGAGACACGTAAGAGCCCACGACGACGACGATGACGAAGGGGAAGAAGCAGAGATTCATCGAGGATTTCAGATCGCGCCGGTTCCGTTGGACCTCTTGGGGAAGAACCGAAAGTTGGTGGGATTGGGAAGCTATATTGTGAACGCACAGAGCGGCTGCAATGGCTGCCATTCGACGGGCCCAGCAAACGAATACGCCGCCAACGGGAACCCTTACTTTGGTCAGGAACAGGTGGTCAATGTGAACACCTACCTGGGTGGCGGCAGAGACTTCGGTCCGTTTCCTGGGCCGGGACCTTTCCCGCATATTATTTCCCGCAACCTGACCCCGGACAAAACTGGGAGGCCTGAAGGCGGCAATACCTTTGCAACTTTCAAAGCCATCATGCGCACCGGCATCGATACCGACAATGTACATCCGACCTGCACAGGCGCCCCCGACGGAAAATGTATCCCTCCTCCATTCCATGGGGATCTTCTCCAGATCATGCCGTGGCCGGTCTATCAAAACATGACTGACCATGACCTCCGCGCCATATACGAATATCTAAGCGCCATTCCTTGTCTCGAGGGTGGTCCGGGCGAACCTGCCAACCGCTGCAACTAAAGGTAAGTAGAGCTCAGACAAGCCGCTCGATTTGTGCGGAGGCTTTTCTTTGCATACACAACGAGCGCGCATAAGTCCTGATTGCAGGAAGCAAAGAACGAGGTTCCGGCCGGATGGTCGGCTAGTGGGAAGTAATGCTGTCAATCTTGAGCATAAGGCCTCCAAGGTTTTTCGACCGAAGGCCGCAGATTTTGCGGAGGTGTCCGGACGAAGCCCACCGTTCGAGTGATCTTTTCTTTGCTTCCTCATCCCTAGGCCCGTTGTTTCAACCGTTGCAATGAAGCGCTACTCAGTTCTAGAATGCCCCCACCAATCTGGCCCCCAATCCACTTCTCAATCAGGAGAGAACATGAAAACAAGAACGATCCTATTCAGTCTGTTGCTGTGTTTTGTCGGCGCAAGCGTGTGCTTCGCCGACGACCCAATGATAGGCACCTGGAAGTTGAACGAGGCCAAGTCCAAGATCGGCGCGGGGTCGCCGAAGAACACCACGGTCATCTACGAGGCTGCCGGAGACAGCGTGAAAGTCACGACGGATGGCACCGACGGCGACGGTAAGCCTTCGCACAGCGAGTGGACGGGCAAGTACGACGGCAAAGACTACCCGGTCACAGGGGATCCGAATACTGATACGCGGTCCTACAAGAAAGTCAACGACCATACGCTGGCATTCACCAACAAGAAGGGCGACAAAGTTACGATTAGTG
>Ga0209648_10003419_pt1 | contig 13307 bp, 15 predicted proteins | sample GraSoi2013_115cm_FD_185830 | JGI IMG/M metagenome (GOLD analysis project Ga0209648, IMG submission 185830) | Grasslands soil microbial communities from the Angelo Coastal Reserve, California, USA - Sample 9_17_2013_115cm (SPAdes) (version 2) | ecosystem: Environmental > Terrestrial > Soil >...
GGCTACGATCATTCGAGAAAGTGAGCCGACGATCCTCAACTTCGAACTGATCAAGCATCTTGCGGCGCGGTGGGAGGAACAGGGAATGTCCGTGTCGTCAGAATGACTCCGGATTGGTCGTGATTGACTCAGGACAAGACCAGCGATGAGCAATCGGTGACGGGTCGAGATGCAATACGAACGGCATCGACCGGTGCATGGTACTTTGCATGCTAAATGGTTGCGGCCGCGGCGTTGTTTCTTTTTCCAGGGTGAGACGTCCAAGACGGCGGCGTTAACTTTGTCTTAACCATACGCATTCAGCCTCACATCGCTCTGGCCCGGGCAAGCGCGTGTATTCCAAAGCCGTCAAGACCTTGGTCCGACGTCTGCTTGTGTGATCGTTCATCATTGGGCGACAGGCGAATGCCTGTGGGGGCTCGATGGAGTAACGGTATGTATGAGCGTGAGATGCTGTGCGAGGCGAATCTGCTTTCAGCGTTCGCGCTGATGATTGGCGGCGCCTTAGGAACGGGCCTCCCGATGGCGCTATTGATTATTTGGCTTTGTTCCTGAACGCTTTTAGCGCTTTCATATTCCCGCTCAAACGGCGTTGTGCGTTTTGAAAGGGCTAGGGGCGTGGCAAGGGACGCCTCTTTGGTAATGGGATAGGCCCCCCAATTGGCGGCTGATAATGGCTGTTGAAAACGGCGTCTTGAGCTACAACGGGTCCATGACCTTCCGTAGCCAGCCGGAAAGCTTTCACTATGTCTTCATTGGACGGCCGATCAAGAACGGCTGGCCTATCTGTTTCCCGCCATTGTCCCCCGGTCGCCGAGGCTTCCGTTGGAGAGACTGACGGAGCTGCGACGACGAAATAAGCAAAACACCCCGCAATACTACCCGAGGTAAAGATAGCAACGGCTGGAACGACCAATCGTTTTAACGGCACGCGCATAAGCGCTATCGTCGACGGTTGCAGACCCACGGTATGTGAATCGGTCATGATAAGGATGATTGCCCGCAGTAAGGCAACTGTGTGGCGCTAAAACCGATGCTGTTTATACGTGGCTGCATCCCGCAAAGATTGCGGAGCCGTCCCAAGGTTTTAGCCTATGGGCTTAAAAGGATTCCCGCCTGTGTGCAGATTGTGTGCAGTGGCGGGTTTTTGCCACGAAGTTCGCTTACGTTTTGATTCGGCCATGCCGACGGGTTGCGCTGGTGGCTTGGCCGGGGCCCGACGCGATGGTCGTCCTGGAAACTCACCCCTGCGTCGGGCCGCCTCGTCGCGCGGAAATGTATTAATCCAGAATCATTCTCGACAACGATTGCGAAGATCGTGACGGCTCGCGGTTAATCTCGCATTAACGCCTAAGTTTCTTTTGAGGCAAGCCGTCACTTTCCTCGCCGGTGCCGCGCGCGGCATGCACGGTATAATTGCAACGTTACGCATGGCGGTTAGATAGGCGAGGGCGGCAAAAATGCGAATCGACTCAGTGCAACGTTGCGGCAGCGGTGATGTGGGGGGCGTGAATGACGGTTTCCTCTAGCCGCTGACTGTTGAAAATCTCGCCGCATGGGCATTTCAAATATATCGCAGGGCTTGCCGGGTTCCCACTCGTTGGCCGGCACCCCGTTGCCGGCGTCCCAGAGCGCATATTTGCGAGCGGTCGAGTCTCGCTCATCACGCCACGCCTGAAAATCGGCTTCCGTCCGGTTCGACAGGAACACGCCCCACGCGGCCTCGAAGTCGGCGCGGGCCTGGTCGAAGGTGGCGGCGGTGCCGCTCTGGTGCTCGCGCGGATGCGAGCCCGGATAGAAGCCGCACCACCATTCCCACGGATCGGCGTCGTGCGGGTTGCCGGTGCGGATCACGATCGTGCCGACGCGGACGTCGCCGAAGTAGATCTGCCGGCATTCGTCGCTGGCTTCGAGATTGCGGCGGCGGGTAAGGACGGGCGTGGCATCATTGAAGCGTGGCCAGGGCGGGCGGGCAATGGAAAAAGAGAAATGGCCCCAGCGCGAGGGGACACGCTGAGGCCGTTGGAGGTTGTGTCCCGGGGGCCCAGAAACACAGGCAAACAATACGACGCATTGCACTTGTCCCCAAGACGCCCATTAGGGTGTCAAGGTCCACCGCGGGGGCCCAGTTGAGTCGGATTCGACGTTTGAAGATTCCCGCCTGTGCAGAGTGTGCAGTGGCGGGTTTTTGCCACGAAGTTCGCTTACGTTTTGATTCGGCCATGCCGACGGGTCGCGCTGGTGGCTTGGACGGGGCCCGACGCAGGGTCGTCCTGGAAACTCACCTTGCGTCGGGCCGCCTCGTCGCGCCGGGACGATCTAGAATCACCATCCAACAACGATAGTAGCAGGCCGGCTCCGCTGACCAGTGCGACCAAAGTTGGCTAAGTGCTAATTGACCGCGACTGCTTTTGCCCCGCGCAAGGGGCCGGTCAAAAGCCGATACCGGTAATGAGGCCGATGTTTCCGGGTTGCCAGGTCGGGACGGTCTTTGAGAAGCATTTCGTCTCTTCCCAGTAGTCATCGGCGAATGCACGGTGGAGTCGCGTATCGCGTGGGATGATGCCCGCGTTACTGGCCCGAGCAATGGCGGCTTTACAGTCTTCTATAGTGGAAAACTTATACGGCGCTCCATAGTTGACCCATTTGGCTGGATAGCAATTTTGGCCATCCCGTTCGTGGAAAATATATGGAGCACCATTGAGAAAGGCGCAGGTGAAAACCATAAAGATTGTGGTCATGACAGTCGCTCCTTAAGGCAGTGGCACACTGAGCAAATCATTGGCTTTCTGGATTTTGCTCGATCGCGACCAGTCGTATCACTCTGCGCCGCTTTGTTCGATCAAGTGCATGCACGACGTCGTTTCTGTCGAGTAGTATCAGTAAACGTTCTACCGTTCGCATCGGGTCACTCGGCCCAGGTTCGATGAACTCTCTCAAGATGCGCCTGGCGTCCTCAATGGCACGAATGAGAATGAGTATGTCTTGGTCGGGAGTTTTCATGAGTGTACGCAACTTTATGAACGCGACGAATCTTCTGAACTGGCGACCAGAATAATCAGAGATGCCGGTATTCCCCATCCGGCTATTCGGGTGGGGTGTCCATTCGAGTGACTGTGGGACTTTGTTTCACCACGCGCAGCCCCGTGACCTTTCTCAAGTCGATCAATGGCGCGCGCCATGTCTTGGGTATCCAGCACGGCAATCAATTGGGCCAACGCCTTTTCAGCATTCCGCGGTCCTCGATCGCTGAGACGCTTATCTTTATTGTGATTGTCATGGCGCTGATCGCGGCTACGGTGATTTGGGGATGTCCGGCTGAGGTTGTGGATACGGTTGAAAAGGCCGCCGTCACCACACCACGATGCACCCGTACCTATCGTGGTGTCGACCGCGCCGGGGGCGACTACGCCAGCCGCGGTCGAGTGGCCAGGCGTCGCCCTCTCCCGGAAGGTGCGCTCGGCTACTTGCTTAGAAGGCTGCGCTTGCGGGCAATCACGTCGCGTGCCGCCATCCAGCTCATGTTTGATTTCAATTTTTCGCGGCGGTATCGCCCGACAGTGAGAGGTGCCGGGCCGCCACCGCCCTCGTGCCGTCCACACTGAGCAAGCAGATCGCGGAAGAGTTGGAAGAGCTACGCGTAATGCAGGTCATCCAGTCACGCGGCAACGATGTCCACAGGTGCCCACACGCGGATGCAACAGCATTGACCCTTTAAGGCAAGGTCTCGGAGGTCGCGCGCCGGTGTGGTGGTAATAGTTGAAACCGCAGGATCAAGCCGGGCGGTTATTAACTCGACTGATGGTGTTCGGCCATACTCTTAAAAGAAAGGTAACTACTCCACACCCGAACGGGCGTAACCGATATCACGTCTATCGCCGGAAGGCTCCAATCCGAATTGACGACTCGGCATTTCGCTTGCCGAGGTGACATTCTTTCTTGAGGTCGGTAGGCGTTCGTCCAGTCGGGGCGAAGCGATTTCAGTAGGGCAGTTGCCATGGATCTTCGGTATGCATCGGACGGCCTTCACCTCGATCGAAAGGATCTGTTCGGGCGCGAGGCGCCAGTTCCGTGGTGGTCTTCTACGGTTTCCCAGCCGCTCTTCCTGGTCCACGCGGGAGATAACAGCGCCGGCAATGGCGGCGACGGCTATTTTGCAGGGAGTCTGATCGACAGGGGCTACGCCGCATTCGGGCCGCTTAACATGGCGCAGGCGGGCACTCACGCGACAGCCAATGCCCATCAGACCAACGTCGGGATTTTTGATCAGTCGGCGGCCCAGACAGCCGGGACTGGCGGTGATGGCGGCGATTGGAATGCCGCAATGGGCGGAGGCGTCGGCGTGTTCGGACTGATCGGCTCCGACGTGATCGCGACTGGAGACAACAGCGCGGGTAATGGTGGCAATGGCCACTTCTCAGGGGCCCTGGTGCATGCCCCCGTCGCGGTCTTTGATCCAGTCAACATGGCGGTGGCGGGCTTGCATGGCACCGCTGACGCCCATCAGTCGAATACAGTGCAGTTCCTTCAAGGCGCGTCCCAGGCAGCCGGTGGGGGCGGTCATGGCGGCAACGACAATGCGGCGAGCGGCGGAAGCTTGTCTGTCTTCGCGGGGGGCGGGCCCGACCACTCTATTGTCGGGGCTGGCCACGCGTCCGACCACAACTGGATTAACTCCGATCTGATCACAAGCGGTGGAAACCATGCTGGCGACGGCGGAGATGGATACTTTTATGGCGGCATCGTTCACGCATCGTTCGCAGTGTATAGTCCGATCAATATTGCCGTGGCGGGATACAATTCCAGTGCCCATGCCGATCAGACAAACAATGTGATATTCGATCAATCCGCTTTTCAGATGGCCGGTATCGGAGGTAACGGCGGAAACGGCAATGCGGCGACTGGTGGAGGCGTGTCCGTCTCCGGGTCTCTGCATGGGGCCGGCCACAACTGGATTAACTCCGATATGATCGCAACCGGCGGAAATCACGCCGGCGACGGCGGAGATGGATACTTTCATGGCGGCATCGTTCACGCATCTTTCGCACTGTATGATCCGATCAATATTGCCGTGGCAGGATACAATTCCAGTGCCCATGCCGATCAGACAAACAATGTGATATTCGATCAATCCGCTTTTCAGATGGCCGGCGTCGGCGGCAATGGCGGGAACGGCAATGCCGCGATTGGCGGAGACGCCGGTCTCCACTCCTCCATCCTGGGCCTAATCGGTTCTGACGTCATTGCGACAGGTGGCAACAGCGCCGGCTCGGGCGGCGACGGTCATTTCGCCGGGAGTCTCATCGACCTCAACATAGCGATCTACGCTCCGATCAACATTGCGGTCGCCGGCCCTAATTCCACCGCCGACGCACACCAGACCAATAACGTCCAGTTCGATCAGAGCGCAATCCAGATCGCTGGAATCGGTGGTGACGGCGGCCACGGCAACACCGCGTTTGGCGGCGATTTTGCCATGCACCTGCTGGCGGACCATCACCTGCTGGGTCATGCCTAGCGCCATTGGATTTCCGACTTCGCTGCGAGACTGTAGCCCTTTGGGCGTACACCCTTCAGATCGGGTGGCATCAGCTTTGGCATCTTGGCCGATACGATGCGTAAAACCAAGATTGTCGCCGTCCACATCGGGACGCAGGCTTGTGCAAACCAACTCAGGGAGTCTCACATGAACAAATCATCGTTCCCCTCAGATACAATCGCGCTCAAGGCAATTTCGACCGGCGGCAACAGCGCCGGAAACGGTGGAGACGGAGTTAACACGGGCAACATCAGCAACAGCCCGAGTATCAAGTTCGACACCTACAACAAAGCGGAAGGCGCCGACGTGCACGTCAACACCGGCGATAAGGTCTACCAGAAGGCATATTGGGACGCCGGCGACGCGAACGCGAAGGCGGAGGCGTTTTCCAAGGCTTATGGCGGCAGTGCTAACTCAAATGGCGATCAGAGCTCTAAGAGCGGCCACGACACATCCAACGTGGATGCCAGCACTACCGCCTCTCAGACAAACATCCTTTCCGCGGACCAGCATCAGACCGTGATGGCCGGCATTGGAGGCAACGGCGGAAACGACAATTATGCGAGAGGTGGGGACGTTGACGTCAAGGCCAGTATCGAGTCCGCAAACCTGAGCGACGTGCTCAATCATTCCGAACAGTTCCATGTCGATGATTTCGTGCATGTCTGATTCGCCCTCGTGAGGGCAGAGACCGGCGGTCAAGGCCGCCGGTTCTCGATTCGTCGCGAAGTGGCGGCCAGGAATGGTCGGACTGCAAATCTCTGGCGGGGGACCGCAAATGCTGACGCCGCCGCTCCGGCCGCAAATGATGTCACCGCCACGGACGCCGTTGGAAGCCGCCTTGCGGGCCTGCGCGGGGTCGCTCGGCCTGATTTTCGCGTACAGCTGCAGCTATAATCTCCTTCTTCTCGCACCTTCCATCTATCTGCTTCAGATCTATGATCGCGTCCTGTCGAGCCGCAGCGGTGATACGCTCGCGATGCTGACGCTCATCGTTGCATTCACCGTCGTGATTGGCGGAGTGCTTGATGCATTGCGCCGCGCTGCATTGGGCCGGGTTGGCGAGTGGCTCGAGGAAGAACTGCATCCGGCAGTGCTCTCCGCTTGCTTCGAATACGCCTATCAAGCCGATCGGGCGCGCGCATCGGAGGCATACCGCGATCTTACCACACTACGTCAGTTCGCTCAGTCCGGGGCATGCTCGATGCTTTTTGACGTGCTCTGGACGCCGCTCTTCCTCGGCGTTCTTTTCCTCGTGCATCCGCTGCTGGGGGTGATAGGCGCGGTCAGTGCGCTTTTCCTGCTCGGCCTGGGGTTTGCCGGCGACTTCCTCACTGAAGGCCCGCAGGCGCGGTCAGTTGCCGCGCTGACGAGGAGCCATGGATGGTTCGGCACGGCTGTCGGAAACCTCCACGTGATCAGGGCCATGGGAATGCTCGACGGCGCCACACGCCTCATCCGCAAAGCTGCGCAGGATGCGAGGAGCGAGCACGAGGTGGTCCAACGCCGCAATGAGATCCTCATGCTGATCTCCAAACCCGCGCGGGCATTGGCACAGGTTCTGATCATGGGCTCTGCCGCCTGGCTCGTCCTCGAACAGAGCAGAAGTCCAGCCATCATCTTTGCCACGACCCTGTTGTTTGGACGCGCACTCGCCCCCATTGAAGGGGCGATTGCAGGCTGGAAGGCGTTCGCGATGGCCTTAGCCGCCTACCGCCGGCTCAACGGCATCATGGCCGCTGTTGCCCCGGTTGCGAGCATAAAGTCCCTGTCGGACCGGCCGAAGGGCAGCCTTATCGTGAACAACGTTGGCGCAGTTCTGCCAGGATCGGGCCATTTGATGCTAAGGAATGTGTCGTTCCGTCTCGCGCCCGGTGAATGCCTCGGCATCATCGGCCCATCTGGCTCCGGCAAATCCGCCCTCGGCAAAATCATCGCTGGAATTTTCGCTCCGAGCGTAGGTTCGGTGCTGCTCGATAGCATCGACGTTCTAGCCGTGCGCGATTCACGCGGCGGTCGGCTTCTCGGATATCTGCCGCAAGATATCGATCTGTTCGGAGAAACCGTAAAGGACATCATCGCGCGGCTCAGCGATGCCGATTTGCAGGAGGTCATTGAAGCAGCAAAGCTGGCCGGCCTTCACGAGACGATCATTCGGCTGCCGCAGTCGTATGATACGGTCCTCGTTGGCGGAGCGGCCAATCTCTCGCGTGGGTTTCGCCAGCGCCTCGGCCTTGCGCGAGCGTTTTTTGGCGATCCGCACCTCGTGGTTCTCGACGAGCCGAACGCCAGCCTGGACTACCTCGGCGAGCGCGTGCTTTTTGAAGCCATTGAACGGATGAAGGCGGCCAATACGACGGTCATCATCATCACCCACCGGATAGGGATCCTCGCCGTAACGAACAAGCTTGCCATTATGGAGGGCGGCGCGGTCAGCGCATTCGGTGACAGCAAGGAAATTTTCGAGAGATATTTGACACGACCTCAAGTCGCCTCCCAACAACCTGCGCCACCGCCCCCGGAATGCGAGATCAGCGTTGGCGCCTCACCGGAAACGATGTTGCCGTGATCAAACATTCTCGCGATCTCCTTGCCCCAAGGGCAATGGTTCTCGTCAAAATGGCATTCGCTCGCGCCGCGATTTGGCAGGTTCCGCGGTGTTTGGGATCGGCACCGCCGGCGCTGTGCGACCGGCTTCGCGGTGTTACCCGTACCGGAAACCTGCTGGTTGGCTGCTTTGTCCTGGGCCTCGGCACCTGGTCAACCTTCGCATCCCTCGAGAGCGCCGCGATAGCCGTCGGTACCGTCGAATCCGAATCGAGCCGAAAGACGATCCAGCACCTCGAGGGGGGCATCATCAGAAAAATTCTCGTCGCGGACGGTGATGTGGTCCGCGCTGGACAAATACTGATCTCCCTTGAGGACACCAAGGCCCGTGCCGAAGTTCAGAGCCTGCAAGGCCAGCTGTGGGACGCGATGGCACGAGAAGCACGGCTGCAGGCGGAACAGCACGGGCACGAGCGGGTGTCCTTTCCGGCCAAGTTGGAGATGATGCAGAACGAGAATCCGTCAGTCGCGGCCGTGCTTGCGGCCCAGCAAAGCATCTTCGAAACGCGCCGGCAGGTATTTCAATCGCAGGCGGCGATTAATCGGGAAAAAAAGTCGCAGGTCGAAAAGGAAATCGAGGGCCTCAGGGCACAGGAAAGCGCTGCCTCGAGGCGCATCGAAATCGTCCGGGAGGAAGCGGCTACCGTCGCCATTCTCGTTAACAAGGGCCTTGAGCGGCGCCCGCGCCTTTTGAACCTCGAGCGGGAAACGGCTGACATCGAGGGGCGGCGGGGTGAGATTGTCGCACAGATTTCGCGCGCCGAGCAGGTCATCAACGAATCGCAGGTAACTCTCCTCAAGTTGGAGAGCGACCGGCAAAACGAGATCGCGCAGTCGATACGCGAGGCACAAAACCAGATTTTCCAGATACGCGAGCGACTGCAGGGGGCCGAGGATCAACTTTTACGAACGGCGGTCAGGGCGCCAGAGGACGGAGTGGTAACCGAACTGCGGATTCATACCCTCGGTGGCGTGATCGGCGCTGGCGCCCCTCTGATGGATCTGGTTCCCCGGCAAGATCGTCTCATTGTGACTGCGCGTGTCAGGCCCGAGGACATCGATGTGGTTCACTCCGGTCTGAGCGCCGATGTGACCCTTCTGCCCTATAACCAGCGGCGCGTACCACGGCTCCAGGGGACTGTGACGCATGTCTCTGCCGACCGGCTTGTCGATAAGCGCACCGATCAGCCATATTACGCCGCGAAGATTCGAGTGCATCCGCTGATCGCTGGAATCAACGGTGTCCAGATTGTCCCGGGAATGCCGGCGCAGGTGTTCATCAAGACTGGCAGCGGGACCGTGGCACTGTACGCCCTCAGGCCGCTGCTCGACAGCTTCAACAACGCGTTCCGCGAGGATTGAGCAGCGACCTTGATGGGGAGCGCAAGGCAACCTTCAAGATGATGGAGGCACTTGTGAGCGTGCGTGACCATTATGACCGGTCAGCCGTTCACTCCAACGAAGCACCGCCTCGGTGCGGTTATGAGCGGAACATTTCCGCATGATATGCTGAATATGCATTTTTACGGTGTTTTCCGACAGGTTGAGCTTGACGGCGATCAACTTATTGGGGAGGCCGAGCTTCAGCGCCGCGAGCACTTGTTGCTCGCGGGGCGTAAGATCGATCATGGTCTTTTCGGGCACCATCCTGGTGGCGCGGTTAGGCTCGTGGATTGCGGGTAGCTCGGGAGCGCCGGTGTCTGCCGATATCGTCTTTGGGTTCGAGGCTTCGTTTTGTCTAATGCCCGGTAGTGGTCGGTAGACTCCACCAGCAAGAACAAGGCGCAATCCGGCGATAGCGAGCTCCACTGGAATCGAGGTCGGAAAGAAACCACGGACTCCCCGTTCTATCGCGGCTGAGGCGGTCGCCTCGTCGTCGCGATTTGACAACAGCGCAACGGAGGCGTTCGGACAAAATTCTGCGAGGTGCGCGAGATCATCCTCGATCGAAGGGTCAGTGATGTCCTTGTTCCCGATATTCAACGCGATCAGGCGGACATCTCTTGCTGATAACCAGTTCAGACCACTCGTCGTGGCCATTTCGACGATTTCGAATCCCGTAAGCTCTCTCTTGAGAATACTGAGGATACAGGTGCGCGCCAGGACCTGTTGCTCGATGATTACGAGCACCTGCGGTTTTTGCGAACCGTTGAGTAGTTCGGCAGGAAGGGCAAAATCGTCCATGATGTCCCCAAACTCAAAGAAATGTTGACTCCACTAACTCGGATTTCCATGGAACAGATTTCGCAGCGATATGTAGCGATCTTCTTGTTATCGCGACGTGGCACTCGATTTTCGACCTGCTACGCAGGAGTGCCGGTCAGCGGACCCTTCTGGTCCATGACACGAACAAATTTCAGTCGCGGTTCTGTTCCAGACTAATTGCAAATGTTGCGATACGCGCTCGCCGCCGCTGAACCCGGGGGGCCATCGACGACGTATGCATCATCTTCCGTGATGAGATACAGAAAGGGCCTGTCTCCCGTATCTTCGCCCGACGCTTTTTTTCCCTTGACGCGGCCGCAAATGCTGTCGACGGACTTGCCGAACGTATTTTTTCGGAAGGCCCGTTTCATTTCACCGAACTCGGCAGACGCAGGAACCTCCAACTTCGCAGCGATCGCGGTCTTCGCCTTAGTGAGGACTGGATCGGACGGCTCAGCGGCCTGACCAATTACCGGAGGCTCGACTTTCGCTGCGGCCATGCTAGATTTCGCCTTTTTCGTGGCGAGATGGGCTTTATCGCGCTCGTCATCAGACGGAGGCTTTTCCGTTTTCGCCGCGATGTCCGTCTTCGCGATAGTAATGACTGGATCGGACGGCTCAGCGGCCTGACCGGATGCCGGAGGCTCGACTTTCGCGGCGGCCAAGGCGGATTTCGCCGTTTTCGTGGCGAGATGGGGCCTGTCGTGGTCGTCATCAGACTGAGGTTTTTCCGTCTTCTCCGCGATCGCGGTCTTGGCTTTTATAGGCGCAGAATTGGCTTTGAATGACGCTGGCTTCGGTTCAATCGGCTGACTAGCAACCGCCTTGAAACAGGCCAACCCGTTCGGGTCCATGCATGCTTCCATGACAGTCTGTGGCGGCAAAAGGCAGCTACAGCCGACCAGAGTTGCGGCTAGAGTACCAACGACAAGCGTTCTCATGCAAATCCCTCATCAGGAGCTGAGTGCTCGCATTTCTTGCGACGATTTAATTTTGCGCTGGTTCTCTATCTCTTGCGCAAAAGTGTTAAATGCATATTAAGCTCGCGGCTGTTTTCGAAGTTCACGGTGACTCCAAAAAAGTTGGCCGTTGAAAAGCCGCACAGGGCGCTTTCTCACTTCCGGAAGTAGACACTCAAACGGGTACGACCCCACCCGAATAGCCGGATGGTATGACGGCATATCTGATTACTGTAGCAATCATCGGCATCGTGATAATCTTGATAGCGGCGAAATTGCGTATGACAGCTCAGATTGTCCAATTCTGCAACTACCAAAATCCACGCGGTCTCGCCCCGATGCACGCGATATCGAAACACGTCTGGCAGACCGAAATGATATGGCGGCCGAAGTATTTGACGCCTTTATGATTGATACGGCCGGGGTTGAATACGCCCCTGACAAAAACCTGCGTGATCATGATCATTGAGGACAAGCTTTGTCGCGTCGGTTCGCAGGAAATTTTTCGAGTAAATGCTTTATGCTACGTCGGAGGTGCGGCGATGGGTGCGATGGTTGATCCAACAAGCGGCCCGGAGCTTACGAACGATCGAATGTTTCAGCCAGGTGATCCGATACGCCTCAGTAAGCTGGGCGAAAGCCGGATGAAGCGGGCACCGTCGAAAACTGGAAGGGTCTTAAGGGGTACCGGTAGTCAAAGATCGAGTCAAAATGCCATTCGTGTTCAATTCGATGGCATGAAGTATCCTGTGAGCCTGCATCTGAGTTATATCGAGTTGCTAGACGCGAAGGATACTACAAACGAAGGGGAAATGGAGGCGCGGTGACGAAATCATAATCGTCATTGGCCGGCTGCTGCGCGTCGTAGAATGAAAAACCCGCCGGCCTACCAGAGCCTCTGTCAGGAACTTCCGCGGCGTACCACCGGGTGGACTACACCCATCGCATGAGGGCTTGGAATGATTCTCGATATCCTCACCGTTCTATTTTTTGTTTTGGGGTTTGTGCTCGTCTTATGGATGATTGGAGAACGCCGCCGCGACGTCCTTCATGGTCCTTATGTGACTAAGGAAGTGGCAATGAACCTGGTTGGCGTGCCCTATCGAGGCGATTCCTCTTCAAAGCGCAGAGCGGTCCAATGAACAAAAGCGCGACGAATACGATCGAAAGGTCAGGCTCGAAGTATCAAACGTATTCCAGCCTAGCCGGGTGTCGCAAATCCCTGAACGCCTGGGAGGTCACTGAGAGTGCGACGGGGTTCAACTTGTGCAATGCCAGCCGAGTTTCAAGGCGGGGTTGCAAACGGAAATTTTATGCGGTGTGAAGAGCGGGCAATCGCGCCGAGAGCGTGTTATCTAGGTACGGGCATCAATGACGTATAGTCGTTTCAGCCGCTCGGTGATGATGTCACAAAGGCCTTGGAGATCGGCCCTGGGGACGGGACCGGCCTCGACGCCAATCGTCAGCATCGAATTCCATGGGTTGAGACCGTAGACGGTCACCTTGACGCCGCGCTCCGGCCAGCCCTCGAGCTGGCTCAAGTCTTGGTGGATCATCTCCGCCAATTCTTCAGCGGTTTTCTTTTGCTGGACGGGATTTGCGGGTGCCGGATGCCGTGGAAATAGGCTGATGGCGGACGTTCCGCGGTCTTCCCGCTCCTCTTCGTCAATCGCCTCGTTTGCCTCGCGGTCTTCCCGCTCACCTTCGTCCATCGCCTCGTTTGCGTCGCGGTCGCTAAGAAGCGTAATAATCGCGCGCTCTGCGGCCGTGATGCCGGGATCGGCGCTTTCGTCTTCGTCGCTCATCTTCGGGCCCCCTCAAAGATTTCCCGGAGGCGCCGACGTCCGTCCGAATTTCAGTTGGGAGGAAGAGGCCAGACGCGCGACGACTCCCGGACGACACACGTCCAGTCATGATGATACCGGCCACCCATGAAATGCTCTGGGAAGGCGACCACGTGTGTTCGTTCTGCAACAACTTGTTTGTTCCTTCGATCG
>Ga0209648_10003420_pt1 | contig 13307 bp, 13 predicted proteins | sample GraSoi2013_115cm_FD_185830 | JGI IMG/M metagenome (GOLD analysis project Ga0209648, IMG submission 185830) | Grasslands soil microbial communities from the Angelo Coastal Reserve, California, USA - Sample 9_17_2013_115cm (SPAdes) (version 2) | ecosystem: Environmental > Terrestrial > Soil >...
TAACGCCGGAACAAAAAATTTCCGCGCTCCACAAATTCAACGCCGAAACCTGCACCTGCGGATGCAAGTACACTCTCGCGCAGTGCCGCATCTACGACCGCAATTGCCAAATCAGCAAAGCCGCCACATCCAAAATCATCGCTGCCCTGGCGCATTCCGCGCCCTCGAAGTCCTCGCCGTCCGCTCCGCCCGCGAAAGCGAAAGAAAAATGATGCCAGCCAGGATTCAGCAAGGGAGAAGCGTGCGGCAAGTTATCAACCCCCTCCCTTGTTCTTGCTGGCTCATCCGGCTCCCGGCCTGATACTCTTTTCCCGATTGATGCCGACTCTCGCGAAAATTGTTTTTGTTCTCGCTCTCGTTCTTTCGTTCACGGGATTGTTTTCTCCTCCCATCGCACTCACTCTGGGAATTCTCTTCGGTCTCACCTTTCCCCATCCCTACATCAACGAAAGCCGCGGCATAGCCCGCACTCTCCTACAAAGTTCCGTCGTAGCCCTCGGCTTTGGCATGAATCTGCACGAAGTTTTGAAAGCGGGCCGCAGCGGATTTATATACACCGCACTGGGGATTTCCTTCGCGCTTCTCGCGGGCCTGGCGCTCGGCAAGCTCTTGCAGGTGCGCGGCAATTCGTCATTTCTGATCACCGCGGGCACGGCGATTTGCGGCGGCAGCGCCATCGCCGCCATCGGTCCCATTCTTCAAGCCGATGAAGAAGAGATGGCCGTATCCCTCGGCACGATTTTTATTTTGAATTCGATCGCGCTGCTGATTTTTCCGCCGATTGGAAACGCGTTTCATCTTTCGCAATCGCAATTCGGACTGTGGGCCGCGCTGGCGATCCACGACACCAGTTCCGTCGTCGGCGCCGCCACGAAATACGGCCCCCAGGCCCTAGTCATCGGCACCACGGTGAAACTCGCCCGCGCTCTCTGGATCGTTCCCCTCGCAGTCGCCACTGCAGCGGTCAAGCGCAGCCGCTCCCGGAACGCCGCCGGTGGCACCAGCAATCTCCGCGTGGCCCTCCCCTGGTTCATCGCGTTCTTTGTTTTCGCTGCTGTTATCAATACTTATCTTGCCGCGCTCGCGCATCTTTCGAATTGGCTGTTCACGCTTGGCCGACTCGGGCTCACCGCGACGCTGTTCCTGATTGGCAGCGGAATTTCCCGCGCCACGCTGAGGGAGGTGGGATGGCGGCCGCTGCTTCTCGGCGTCGTGCTGTGGCTGGGGGTGGGGCTCACTTCGCTGTACTTCATTCGAACGGGGTTGATCGGTTTCTAATTCGAACGAGTTTCGAGATGCGATGGGGATGGTTGTTTGCCGCGGCCAGCGAGGTTTCGGCGCACGGCTTGCCGAAGGCGAAATTGGGTAATAAACTTTCGCGGCATATCGGGCAAGTCATCCGAATGGAGGTAATTCATGAATCGTCGCATCGGTTTCCTCGTGGTGGTTTTGGCTGTAGCAGGGATTATCACAGTACGTGGCGCGTTTTCGCAGGTTACGATACAGCCCACGAGGAAGGCGATCAATCTGCCGGGTAAAGACGCACAATTGCCATTCAGTGACGCGATCCTGACGGGGAATACGCTGTATCTGGCGGGGCGGATCGGGCTGGATCCGAAGACAGGAACAGCGCCAGAAAAAATTGAAGACGAGATCAAACTTTTGCTGGATGGTGAGAAGGGTGTGCTCGCCGCGGCCGGCATGACCATGGACGATTTGGTGTACGTGCAGATCGCGTGTACGGACCTTTCGCTGTTCGAAAAATTCAATCCGATTTACAAGAGCTACTTCACGACCAAGGATTTGCCGGCGCGGGAATTCATTGGAGCCGGATCGCTTCTGCGGGGCGGGCATTTCGAATTGCAGGCGATCGCGGTGAAACGCTAGCTTGCGGGTTGTCTGCTACTTGCTTCCGCCGGATCCGCCGAAAAGAGTCGCAAGAGACGAAAAATTGTAACTGATGCCGACCTGCGCGCCTACCCTACTCCCCTGGAGCAAGTCCGTCCTATTTGACCAGCTTACCGCGATGGGAATATTGATTCCGCCGGAGCCCTTGATGGTGATCCGCGGCCCGCAGAGTGTCCGCGACCGCAGCCTTGGCAGCGACAAGGGGACCGCCGAGGCGTATGGAAGACACAAATTCTGGGGCCGCGTGATTCGTGTGGGAGGCATTCTGGGGAAAGAGAATATCCGGACGGACGAGCCGTCTGAACATGTGGAAACCAAGATTCTGGAAACGCTGGTGGAGCTGGACCCCGGGCAACAACTCCCGCTGGGGTTGCGGGTCGATTCGTATGTGGAAAGTGAAGAGGGCACGGTGTTGAGGTAATTGACTGTGAGAGGAAAGTACAGCCGTAGAAGCGGTGCAGACGAGATATGGTCATGACACTTGAGACTGTATTTGGTATAACGCCCATATATCGGCACATACCGGAGTGCTCCAAATCCCTCTGATAACGTGTAAGTCTTTCAATTTGTTTTGCTTACACATTAAAGAACATTTACACGGGATGGTGACCATAATGCTTCAACACACGCCGGGTAGGGCAGAGTCAATGCTAAGAATCACAACTGAAAAAAAGCGCGGGAAGACAGTCTTGAGTGTGGAAGGCCGACTGGCGGGGCCATCGGTGGCCACGCTGGAGCAATGCTGGCGCGAGCTGCGCACATCGTCGCCACAGGAGAAGTTTCACGTGAAACTTTGCGCCGTGAGTTTTATCGATGCGGCCGGGAAAGAGCTGCTAAAGGAGATCCACCGGCAAGGTGGCGAGCTGCTCGCGGAAGGCTGCTTGAACCAAGCCATCGTGCACGAAATCGCGGAGAGCGAGAACGCGCATACCAGCAATCCGGGAAAGAGCCGTCCTAAAGGCTCACACATTATTTTTTACACGGTGTTCTTCAGTCTAATGCTGGGGTGCACGGTGGCGGATGCACAAGACACAAACAAGCAGAGCGCGTTGCCGGGGAATTCGCCCACGCAGGTGCTGCGGCTGACGCTGGATCAGGCCGTGGGGCTGGCGCTCAAGCAGAATACGACGGCGCAGATTGCCATTCTACAGGCGGCGGAGAGCGAGCAAGACCGGAAGATAGCCCTTTCAAGACTGCTGCCGCAAGCGCAGGTGGGCGCTACGGAGCAGTGGGAGCGTATAAATATTCGGGCGCAGTTTGGCGGCGAAGCAGTATTTGCGGGAGTTCCGAAGCACGTGGGTCCGTTCCCCATCTTTTCCGCGGGGCCATCCTTCAATGGACCGATCTTTGACCTGGCGCTGCTTCGCCGTTACCAGGCTTCGCGAAACACGGCAAACGCAAGCAAAGCGGACAGCCTATCAACGCGCGAGCAGGTGATTCTGGTGGTGGTGTCGCAGTACATCGGGACGCTGCGCAACATGGCGGACGTGCAGGCTTCGCAATCCCGGGTCGACCTGGCGCAGGCGCTCTACGACCAAGCGGCCGACCGGCAAAAGGAAGGCGTCAGCACGGGCATTGATACCCTGCGCGCCAACGTCGAATTGCAGAACGAAAAACAACGGTTGATCCAAGCGCAAGCGAGCCGGGAGACCGCACTCTTCGGGCTGAGCCGGCTTCTGAACCTTGATCCACGGCAAGGGATCGAGCTGGGGGACTCCCTGAGCTTTTTCGAGACACCGCAGCCGGAGGTAGAAACGAGCATCGAGCAAGCCCTGGCGGCGCGCCACGAATGGACGTCGCTGCAGGAGCAGATTCGCGCGGCAGAGAACGAGAAGAAAGCTGCCAGCGCATTGCGGCTGCCTTCCCTGAATTTCAGCGCGAATTGGGCGGAACTGGGAACATTCCCCTACGGCGTAATTCCCACATACACCTATGCGGGAACGGTGAGCGTGCCGCTGTTTACCGGAGGGCGCATTCGAGCGCAAACCGTCCGCGCCGACCTGGACATTCAGAGGCTTCATCAGCAGCAGATGGATCTGCGAAACGAGATCGCGCTGGACGTAAAGACCGCGCTGATCAACCTGGATTCCGCACGCAGCGAAGTGGGCGTTGCCAATCTGGGCGTGCAACTTTCGAAAGAAGAAGTGGATCAGGCGCGGGACCGCTTCAATGCGGGGGTCGCGGACAATATTGAAGTGATCCAGGCGCAGGATTCGCTGGCCCGCGCGAACGACAACCAGATTGCGGCGCTGTACCGCTTCAATCAGGCGCGCGCGGACCTGGCGCGGTCGCTGGGGCAAATGGAAAAGGTTTACTCGAAGTGAGTGTGGGGGGACGATGAGCGTCGAAATCGAAGTTGGACTGGAAAACGCGACAAAAGTGCCGCGAGTCACGGAAGATTTGTTGCTGGAGGAGACGCCGAAAGGGCTAGCGAACCCCAAGGTGCGGCGGCTGCTCATCGCCGGCGGGGCAGTCGTGGTGGCGGCAATCGTTGGATTGTTCGTCTATTACCACAACCGCGAGACCACGGACGACGCGCAGGTGGATGGACACATCACGCCGATGGCGTCGAAAGTTTACGGGCGCGTGGCGCAAGTTCTGGTGGACGACAACCAGGCGGTGAAGGCAGGGCAGGTGCTGGTGAAGATCGACCCGCGCGATTACCAGGCGGCGTTGGATCAAGCGAAAGCATCGCTGGCGCTAGCGGAAAGCGAAGCGCGGTCCGCAGGAGTGGACGTTCCGCGCACGCGGGAAAACGTGGCGAGCGGAACTTCGAGCGCCGATGCACAGTTCCTTGGTTCGCAGGCGGATTTGGCGCGGGCGCAGACAACGTACGAACAGGCGCAGACGGCGGATTTGGCATGGGCGCAAGCCAATGTGGACAAGAGCCGCGCGAATGCCGAACTGGCGAGGGCGGACCTTGCGCGCTACCTGCCGCTGGTGCAGAAGGGCGAGATTTCGAAGCAGCAGTACGACGCAGCAAAAGCCAATGCGGATGCGAACGCGAGCGCACTGCAAGCGGACCTGCAAAGGCAGGCGCAGGCGCAGCGGAGCGTGGAAGTCGCGAAAGCGCAACTGGACGCGGCGAAATCGCGCGTCGAGCAAGCGCGAGCAGGAGTGGCCTCGGCGCATGCGGACGTCAAGCAGGTGAGCATGCGGGCTGCGGATGCGCAGGCGAAACTCGCCAAAGTGGAACAGGCGCGAGCACAACTGGACGCGGCGCAGTTGAATTTGAGTTACACGGAAATCACGGCGCCGGTTGATGGCGTGGCGACGCATAAACAAGTGGAGCCGGGACAGATCGTGCAGGCGGGACAAGGGCTGCTGGTGGTTGTGCCGCTGCAGAACGTGTGGGTGACGGCGAACTTCAAAGAGACGCAACTGCGGAATATGAGGGCCGGGCAGAAAGCAGAAGTGAAAGTGGATACGTACGGGAAAACGTTCAGCGGGCACGTGGATTCGATTGCCGGGGCGACGGGGTCGGTGCTGAGCCTGCTGCCGCCGGAAAACGCGACGGGAAATTACGTGAAGGTGGTGCAGCGGATACCGGTGAAGATCGTGCTGGACCTGATTTCTTCGGAGAAGGCGGTTCTGCGGCCGGGAATGAATGTGGACGCCACGGTGATCACGAATTAACCAGGAATAAGGAAAGAGATTGGAACGGTCATACGTAGAAAGAGCAGGGCCAGAGATTAGACGCGATGCGAAACAGGATTCTAGCCAAGCTGAGGATGCCGGACGGGACGATCAACCCCTGGGTGATCGCCATTACGGTGACGCTGGCGACGTTCATGGAAGTGCTGGACACATCCATCGCCAACGTGGCGTTGCCGCACATTGCGGGAAATCTGTCGGCGGGCGCGGATGAATCCACCTGGGTGCTGACGTCGTACCTGGTTTCAAACGCCATCGTGCTGCCGCTATCGGGATGGTTTTCCGGGGTGATCGGGCGGAAAAAATTCTACATGACGTGCGTGGCGATATTTACGGTGAGCTCGTTTTTGTGCGGGCTGGCGCCGAGCCTGGGCGTGCTGGTGATTTTCCGGATCTTGCAGGGCGTGGGCGGCGGCGGGTTGCAGCCGAGCGAGCAAGCGATTCTGAACGACACGTTTCCGCTGGAGAAGCGTGGCATGGCGTTTGCAGTGTACGGGCTCGCCGTGGTGGTGGCGCCAACGATCGGGCCGTGGCTGGGCGGGTGGATCACGGACAATTTTTCCTGGAGATGGATTTTTTACATCAACGTACCGGTGGGAATGCTTTCGCTGCTGCTGACGAACTTTTTGGTAAGCGACCCGCCGTACATGAAGAAGTCGAATCTGAAAGCGGGATTCCGGATCGACTACATCGGAATTGGGTTGATCAGCCTGGGTCTGGGAAGCATGCAGATCATCCTGGACAAGGGGCAGCGGGAAGACTGGTTCTCGTCGAGATTTATTGTCGTTTTCTTCCTGCTGATGCTGGTGGGAATTATTGCGGGAATTCTGTGGGAATTGCGGGAGAAAGAGCCGGTGGTCGACCTGAGGATGTTGAAAGACCGCAATTTTGCGATCGCCACGGTGGCGATGTTTTTCCTGGGGTTCGTGCTGTACGCGAGCACGGTGTTGATTCCACAGTTTCTGCAACAGCTACTGGGATACACGGCGCAACTGGCGGGAATGGCGCTGTCGCCGGGCGGAGCGGTGATCATGTGCATGATGCCGGTGGTGGGAATCCTGGTGTCGAGGGTGGACACGCGGATCCTGATCACGTTTGGGTGCATCGTGTCGGCGTCGGCGCTGTTCGTGATGGCGGGATGGAACCTCGGGCTGGATTACGGGCACGCGGTGCGGGCGCGCATGCTGCAAAGTTTTGGGCTGGCGTTTCTGTTTATTCCGATCAACGTGGCGGCGTTCGCGTATGTGCCGAAAGAAAAGACCAACATGGGCACGGGAATCATCAACCTGGCGCGGAACATCGGGGCGAGCGTGGGAATCGCGACGGTCACGACGATGCTGGACCGGCGTGCGCAGTTTCATCAATCGCGGCTGACGGAGCACGTCAACGGTTTCAGCGCGGCCTATCACAACATGCTGAATGGGACGCAGGCGAAACTGATCGCGGCGGGCTCGACGGCGGCTAACGCGAGCGCGCAAGCGCACGGAATGATTTACAACACGATCCAGCGGCAGGCGGTGATGCTGGCGTTTATCGATAATTTCAAGATGCTCGGCGTGGTGTTTTTCGCGGTGATTCCGATTTTGGTGCTGATGAGGAAGCCGAGAGCGCCGGCTGGAGGAGTGCCGGTTCACTGAGGAAAGAGTTTCCGCGGCCAGGGGTCGCGCAAGAATTTTAATTTGAATGGGGGACAACCATGGCAACGCAAGCGGCAGTGGAAGTACAACTGAACGATGAGAAGCTGATACGCGCCGGACAGCGCGGCGACGAGCAGGCGGTGGAAACCCTATTCCGCCGTTACCACCGGCCGTTGTTCCAGACGGCTCTGCGAGTGCTGGGGAACACGGAAGACGCGGAAGACGCGCTGCAGGACGGACTGCTCTCGGCGTATCGCAATCTAAAGCGCTTCGAGGGGCGGTCGCAGTTTTCGACGTGGCTGACGCGCATCGTGATCAACGCGGCGCTGATGCGGCGGCGGAGCGCGAAGGCGCGTCCGGCGGTTTCGCTGGACGAAACGCCGCACGAGGACGAAGTGCCCGCCTCAGAGCGCTTCGCGGATGACGCACCGAATCCGGAGCAGGTTTATGCAAGCACGGAGATTCGCGAGATTATCAGCGAAAACCTCGACGAGCTTTCTCCGCTGCTGCGGACGGCGTTTGTCCTGCGCGAAGTGCAGGGATATTCGACGGGCGAGGCGGCGAAAAAGCTCGGTGTCACGGAAAACACCCTGAAGGCGCGGTTGTGGCGCGCGCGGCATCAACTGGCCGAGCGGCTGGGATCGCGCTTGCGGCGGATGAAGGACGACATGACCACAGGGATGGGCGATCCCGAGTGCAGCTATTGCTGAGAGATGTGGTAAAGGACAAAAAGGAAGTTTAGGAAGTAAAGAAAGAGAAGGCCGGCGGAAGCGCTGGCCTTCTTCTTTTGATGCAACTCAGAAAAGCCTCTTGACCCGGCGATTAGCGGGACGCGGCAACGTAGCGGCCGAGGACGCGGAGTTCGCTCGTGGCGGCGCGGACTTCCGAGACGGCGTGGTCGAGCCGGGCAACATCACTTGCTTCGACATCAACGAAAAACTGATATTCCCAGGGGCGGCCGTGGATGGGGCGGCTCTCGATCTTGAGCAGGTTCAGGGCGTGCTTTGCGAAAGGTTCAAGGGAGGCCAGGAGCGCGCCGGGGCGGTGGGCTAGACGCATGGCGAGGGAAACCTTGCGGGCGTCGGGCGAAAGCCATGCAGCCGCTTCGTTTTCCGGAAGCAAGAGCACGAAGCGGGTGAAATTCTCAGCGTTGTCCTGGATGCGTTCGGCAAGAATCACGCCTTTGTAATGCGCGGCAGCGCGGCGCCCGGCAATGGCGGCGGAAGATTTGTCCCCGCGAGCAAGCATTTCACGGACGCTGCCGGCGGTGTCTTCGGCGGGAACGCGCTTCAACTCCGAATGGGAGGAAAAGAAGCGTTCGCATTGCGCTAGGGCCATGGGATGCGAGGCCACGGAACGAAGACCGGCGAGCGTAGCGCCCGGAACACCGATCAAATGGTGTTCGATAGGGAGGATGGTTTCCGCGACGATGGTGAGCCGGCTCTCGAGGAGAAGGTCGTAGACGCGCACGACCGAACCGGCCAGCGTGTTTTCGACGGGCGCGAGAAATGTGTTGGCGGCGCCCTCATCGATGGCGCGGAAGGCAGCTTCAAAGGTGGCGCGGGGCACGGTGGTAATGGCGTCGCCGAGAAGCTGGATGGCGGCGGCTTCGCTGAAAGCGCCGGGTTCACCCTGAAAGGCCACGCGCATGGTTTTGCGATCGGATGTGCTCATAGGCAGGCGCTATCTTGCAATAAGGGGCGCAAAACGAAAAGCAAAGATTCGCTCCAGGTAGAAAAAGATTTGCCGGGACGCATCGGGTGCAGTGATTCAACACTCTCGTAGGATGTGAAAGCGCGGCCGAATTCGCCGTTGATCTCTCCTGAAGCAGAACTCTAACATTCTCGGCAGGCGAGCCTCGGCGCAGCATCCTCGGACTTCGAAGTGCGATGAAGTTGCTCCCTACGATATAATTGCGTCTCCAGAGGAGAGGTCCCACCATGATCAGACCCGAAGCCACCGAATATCCAGAATACTGTGAGAACTACATCTCGAAGGTTCCGGGGTCGGACGTATTGAGCGTTTTGGAATCCCAGCGATTACAGATGCTGCAGTTGTTCGCGGGACGAAGCGAGCGGGACGGGAGCTTCCGGTATGCGCCGGGAAAATGGACCGTAAAGGAAGTTCTCGGGCACATCACGGATACCGAGCGCATTTTTACTTATCGGGCACTGCGATTCGCGCGCGCCGATCAAACGCCGCTTCCCGGATTCGAGCAGGATGATTACGTGCGAAGTGGCGGGTTTGGCGAGCGGACACTCGCGGGCCTCGCCGAGGAGTTTGGGGCGGTGCGCAGCGCGAGCATCGGCCTATTTCGTTCGTTCAACGAAGATGCCTGGCCCCGGCGCGGCTTGGCCAATCAGAAAGAAATGACGGTGCGCGCGCTGGCTTTTATGACCGCGGGCCACCAAATGCACCACCGCATCATCCTGGAAGAGCGCTACTTTCCGGCCATTCCGCGCGCCTGAATCGACAAGCAACTTTACGGCCGGATGCTGAAATGATCGACGTAGAAGCGTTGATACGCCAGGTTAATCCTTTAATTGTGCTGGCGCACGGCCCCGGCGGCCGGATTGAAAAAGAGCCGCACAGCGGGAGCTGCGAAATCAACGGCGCGGTCTTGGCTCGTCGTTCGGGATCCTTTTCCTCGGTTTGACGAGGTAGAAAAGCAACATGGCAGCGAGCGTGATAATGAACGCGGCGCTCACCACCGCCGCGGCTCCTGCGTCGAGGGGATTCGCGAAGGCATCTTCCAGGATGTATAGCCCCCCACAAAGAAAAATCACCGCGAGAAAGCCAGCAAGGCTCCCGAAGGTGCGCACGAGTCCGCCGCGAACGACCAGAGACTTGCGAGGATGCACACCCGAAGCGTGATGGAGGATCCCGCCGCGCATGGGTCAATCCTTGGAAGAATCCCGGTGAGCGAGCACAGGCTCCGGGAATCGCAAGAAATCAAGGTAGCGAAAAACGGGCGGGGAATAAGCTTTCTTCATAATACCGCCGCAGGCGCACCGCGGATTTTGTCCCTCGATTTCGCCGTTGGTTTCAACCAGAACCGCGCAACCACATGCTGGATTGAGGCAATGCCAGCGCTCGCCGGATTTCATGATCATGGCCCTTTTTTCTCCCTTCGCAAGAACGCTTGGATGTTCGCAAAGGCAATCGCAGGTTGGGCCCGAGTTGAATGGGGCCCAACGGTAATCATAAGTAAACAGAAAAGCAAGAAGAATTTTAGCTTATCGTATGTATATAACTAGTACTAATGCGGGCCCGATCGACGGCTTCCGCGGGTGAAAATGGGGCATATTCGCCGAACCTTCGCCCTCAAGGGCCTGCTTTGCCGGTGGAGCGGAGCGACAAGCTTGCCGTGGAAGCAGTAGGGACGGAGGTTGCTAGGGCGACGGGCGGCTGTTAAAATTCGATGTTTGCTGGGACACGGCCGTCTGCGCCGTAAGCGCGGGCGGCTTTTTCTCCGTCTGGGACGGCGTTCGCATAGCGAACGTTTGAGATGGCGTTCGTAAGACGAACGACCGGCGACCCGTCTTATCGGCCCGATCCCCCTCGAGCTTTTTTCGAGTGTGACTTCGGTGAGGAGGTACTCGACTCACCGGTTCTGGCCCCTGCGGAAGGGAGACTACGAGTGGCAAAGTACGATGTAGCGATTATCGGAAGTGGTCCGGGCGGTTATGTGGCGGCGATCCGGGCGGGCGAACTTGGCCTAAAAGCGGTGGTGGTGGAGAAGGACCCCTACCTGGGCGGGACCTGCCTGCACGTCGGCTGCATTCCCACCAAGGTGCTGCTGCATCACGCCGAAGTTTACGATCAGTTCAAAAACGGCGCGGAGCTGGGTTTCGAGGTCAGCGGGCTGAAAATCAACTGGGCCAACGTCCTCTCGCGAAAAGACAAAATCGTCAAGAAGCATTCGAAAGGCATCGAGTTTCTCTTCAAGAAGAACAAGGTGGAGTGGGTGCAGGGCTGGGGAAAGTATGCAGGCCCGGGGCGCGTGAGCGTCGAGAAGGACGGGAAGAAAACCGAGATTGAAGCGGCCAACATCCTGATGGTGAGCGGGTCAGAGGCGAAGTCGCTCCCCGGCATTGAACCCGACCACCAGACGATTCTCACGAACCGCTCGATTCTCCAGCTTCCGGAGATTCCGAAGACTTTGATTGTGGTTGGCGCGGGCGCCGTGGGCGTGGAATTTGCGTCCATCTACAATTCGTTCGGGACGCAGGTGACGATCCTGGAAGCGCTGCCGCGTGTTGTGCCGGTCGAGGACGAAGAAATCTCCGCGGAGCTGACCAAGGCCTTTCAGAAAAAAGGCGTCCAGGTTTTCACCAGTTGCGCAGTGGAGTCGGTGAAGAAGGACGCCAAGGGCGTCACCGTGGCGTTCAAGGACAAGGACGGAAAGGCGCAGACGCTGCAGGCGGAGAAACTGCTGCTTGCCGTGGGCCGCAAGCCGATGACGGAGAATTGCGGCCTGGAGAAATCGAAGGCCAAGCTGGAACGCGGATTCGTCCACGTGGGCGATAACATGGAGACGGCTGAGAAGGGGCTGTACGCGATCGGAGACATCGTTGCGGGGCTGCCCCAACTGGCGCACGCGGCGATGATGGAGGGGATCATCGCGGTAACGCACATCGCCGGAAAGCCCGCCCATCAGATCGTGAAGACCAGGATCCCCAACGCGACGTACTGCGAGCCGCAGATCGGCTCGATCGGACTGACGGAAAAACAGGCGCGCGACGCGGGCTACGCCGTGAAGGTCGGTAAGTTCCCGTTTGTGGGGAACAGCAAGGCCACCATTCTGGGAAGCCACGGCGGATTCGTCAAAGTTGTGTCCGATGAATCGTACGGCGAAGTGCTGGGGATTCACATCATCGGGCCGCTGGCGACGGAACTGCTCGCGGAGGCGGCGACGGTGCTGAATCTCGAAGGCACCATCGACGACATGATGAACATGATGCACGCGCATCCCACGGTATGGGAAGCGATGGGGGATGCGTTTGCGAGCGTGAAGGGATTGCAGATTAACGTTTGAGATGTTGCTTGTAGGGGCGCAGCATGCTGCGCCCCTACAAAGGAATTCGGCCTGTGTTCAATAAGTGCCTGATCATTGATTTGGGATTGCTTGGCTACGCGGAAGCTTACGCGCTGCAGAAGCGCGTGGTGGCCGCACGGAAGGCTGATGCCATCGAGGATGCACTTCTGCTTTGCGAGCATCCGCCCGTAATTACGCTGGGGAGAAGCGGCAAGCGGGAAAATTTGCTGGCGTCGGAGCACGTGCTGCGGCAGAAGGGCGTGGAGTTTCACGCCACCGATCGAGGCGGAGACATCACCTATCACGGGCCGGGACAGATCGTGGGATATCCGATCCTGAACCTGGGCCCGATCCGTCGCGACGTCGTGTGGTACGTGCGGATGCTGGAAGAGGCCATGATCCGGGCGACCGCGGAGTTCGGGATTGCCGTGGAGCGCGTTGCCGGAAAGACGGGAATTTGGGTGCGCGCCGGGAACACCGAGGAAAAGCTGGCGGCCATCGGCGTGCACATCAGCCGCTGGGTTACCTCGCACGGATTTGCGTACAACGTGTCGACGGATTTGCGGAATTTCGACCTGATCGTGCCGTGCGGGATCGCGGACCGCAAAGCCACTTCCTTGGAGAAACTGCTGGGTCGCCATGTCGAAGAAAAGGAAGTCGCGCCGCGGATCGCGAAGCATCTGGGAGAAGTGCTCGGGCTGGAGATGAAGGAAGCGTCGAAGAAAGAATTGCTGGAGAAGTTGGAGCATGCCGAGCAGGCCGTCATGGTTTCCGCGTAGGAATTGGAGCACGGGATGAAGAAGGAATTGACGCGGCAGCAGTACCTGGACCTGTACTACTACATGCGTCTGAACCGCGCCGTCGAAGACGTGATGGTGAAGCTGTTCCGGCAGAACAAAATTGTCGGAGGGCTTTACTCCAGTCTCGGCCAGGAAGCGATTTCCGTGGGAACGGCATACGCGCTGGAGAAAAAAGACTGGCTGGCGCCGATGATCCGCAACATCGGGGCGCTGCTGGTAAAGGGCGTGCCGCCCCGCGACATTTTCATGCAGCACATGGCGAAGTACGAC
>Ga0209648_10003421_pt1 | contig 13306 bp, 10 predicted proteins | sample GraSoi2013_115cm_FD_185830 | JGI IMG/M metagenome (GOLD analysis project Ga0209648, IMG submission 185830) | Grasslands soil microbial communities from the Angelo Coastal Reserve, California, USA - Sample 9_17_2013_115cm (SPAdes) (version 2) | ecosystem: Environmental > Terrestrial > Soil >...
TTTCCTTCCCGGCCGCAGCCGGAAAATGCCCCGCGGGCAACATTTTCTTTGTAGGGGCGCTCCGACCCGGTCGGAGCGCCCCTACAAGTAAGAATTATTGTTTGTTGCCTTCGGCTTTCGCTTTCGGCCGGACGGTCACGGGCAACGCAAACAAATTGATGAAGCCTTCGGCGTCCTTGGGGTTGTAGCGGCCCATGGTGAAGCTGGCGAGGTCGGCACGGTACAGGGAGAAAGGGGAAACACGCTTGGTAACGTTGAGCGTGCCCTTCCAGAGTTTGAGGCCGACGGCGCCGGTGACGCGCTGCTGCGCGACGTTGAAAAATCCGTCGAGCGCTTCGCGCAGCGGCGCGAACCACAGGCCGTAGTAAACCAGCTCGGCGTAGCGTAGCGAAAGAGCCTGCTGAAAATGCGCGGTCTCGCGGTCGACGGTGAGGCGCTCGAGTTCCTGATGGGCTTTGACGAGAAGAGTTCCGCCAGGAGTTTCGTAGGCGCCGCGCGATTTCATCCCGACGAGGCGATTTTCGACAAGATCGGTACGGCCTATGCCGTGTTTCGCGGCAATTCCATTGAGCGTGTTGAGCAAATCGACGGGACCGAGTTTCGAACCGTTCACAGAGACGGGCGTACCGGATTCGAATCCGATTTCGACTTCTTCGGCCTTGTCTGGAGCTTTCTCGGGTGATACGACCCACTGCCACATCGCTTCGTTTGGAGCGTTGGCCGGATCTTCAAGTTCGCCGCCTTCATGGCTGAGGTGCCAGATGTTGCGGTCTCGGCTGTAGATGTTTTTCTTGCTCTGCTCGACGGGAACGTTGTGCTTCTGCGCGTAGGCGAGGGCATCTTCCCGGGAATCGATGTCCCATTCGCGCCAGGGTGCGATGATTTGCACATTGGGCGCGATGGCCTTGTAGGCCAATTCGAATCGCACCTGATCATTGCCTTTGCCGGTGCAGCCGTGAGAAAGGCCATCGGCGCCGAGCTTCAGGGCAACTTCCGCCTGGCGCTTGGCGATGACGGGCCGCGCCATGGAAGTGCCCAGAAGGTACGTGTGCTCGTAAATGGCTCCGGCGCGAAGTGTGGGCCAGATGTAGTCGCGGACAAATTCCTCGCGCAGATCTTCGACATACGCGGAAGAGGCGCCGGTGGCGAGCGCTTTCTTGCGCGCGGCTTCCAGGTCTTCCTGCTGGCCGACGTCGCCGATCACGGCGATGACTTCGCAGCCGTAGTTTCCCTTGAGCCAGGGAATAATGATGGAAGTATCCAGACCACCTGAATAGGCGAGTACAACTTTTTTCGGTTTAGGCAATTGCGCTTTCACGATTCCTCTCTTGCGAATAAATGTTGCCAAGCTAGGTCGCCCGCCGCAGCGGACGCGCCTACGAAGAAAATTTGATTTGACACGATTACAAGCATCAATCGGTCAGAACAGAGTATGCAGAATGGCCTTCTGCACGTACATGCGGTTTTCGGATTGATCGAGGACGACCGATTGCGGGCCGTCGAGGACTTCCGGGGTGACTTCCAGGCCGCGGTGCGCCGGAAGGCAGTGCATGAAAACCGCGTCTGGCGCACTGAGTAACATCAACTCGGAATTCACTTGATACGGCTGGAACGCGGCAATCCGCACTTTTTCCTCGGATTCGAAACCCATGCTGGTCCAGGCATCGGTGTAAACGGCTTGGGCTCCGCTCACCGCTTCGCGCGGGTCGGTCATCAACTCGATTTTGGCTTTTGTTTCGCGAGCCACGCGTTTGCCATCGGCGACGACTTCCGGCAAGGGCAAGTATTCCGCCGGCGTGGCGATGCGCAGGTGAACGCCGAGGCGGGCAGCAAGATAAATGAGCGAGTGGCAGACGTTATTGCCGTCGCCGACGTAAGCGAGCTTGAAGCCGCGCAACACGCCGAATTTTTCTTCTAGCGTGAAAAAATCCGCCAGCGCCTGGCAGGGATGAAATTTGTCGGAGAGCGCGTTAATCACGGGAATGTCCGCGTTGGCGGCCATTTCCTCGAGGACGCGCTGGTGGTAAACGCGCGCGACGATGCCCTGCACCCAGCGCTCGAGGTTGCGAGCGACGTCGGCGATGGACTCACGTGCGCCGAGCGAAGCCGATGCCTGCGTGTGGTCCAGGAAAACGACGGAACCGCCCATGCTTTGGATGCCGACCTCGAAAGTGACGCGCGTGCGGAGCGAGGGCTTTTCGAAAATCAGCGCGATGAATTTACCTTGCAGCGTGGAGGCGTAACGGCCCGGGCGAGCCTTAATATCTGTAGAGAGTTGGAGCAACTCGCGCGTGCGCGCGGGGCTCCATTCCGCTCCGGTGAGGAGATCATTCGACAACGAGATAGGCGCAACGAGAGTCGCAGCGGTCATATTTTCACCTCGCCGCGGCGTGGGCGACGCGCGCAGGATCCTCGGACTTGCCGGAATCCGGAGCGGGGGCCTTCCGCGTGGTTGTTGAAAGAACGAGTTCGAATAATTTGAGAAAGTCGCGCACCTGCGCGCGAGTGATGATGAAGGGCGGAAGCAGGCGCAATGTAAAATCATGGGTGCAATTGATCAGCAAACCGCGCTGCATGGCTTCGCTGACGAAAGGCGCGCCTTCGATGGAGAGTTCGACGCCGACGATCAAGCCTTCGCCGCGGATCTCGCGGATGAATTCGAACTTGGCGGCGAGTTTGGCGAGGCCCTCGTGCAGCTCCGCGCCGCGGATGCGGATATTCTCGAGCAGCTTTTCATCCTCGACGACCTGGAGAAACTCCAGGGCCACGGCACAAGCCAGCGGGCCGCCGCCAAATGTGGTGCCATGCAACCCGGGAGAGACGCGAGAAGCGACTTCCTCCGTGGTGAGAATAGCGCCGAGCGGAAGTCCGGCGGCGAGCGGCTTGGCGATTAAAACAATATCCGGCTTCGAAGAAAACTTCTGATAGGCAAAGTAGCGGCCGGTGCGGCCAAGCCCGCATTGGATTTCATCGGCGATCAGGAGAGCGCCGTGTTGCTTGGCAAGTGAGCGAGCACGATTCCAGAACACTTCGCTGACCGGATGGATTCCGCCTTCGCCCTGAACGGTTTCGAGAAGGATGGCGCAGACGGTATCGTCAAATTTCACCTCGAGATCCGCGACGTCGTTGAAGCGGACAAATTCGACGCCAGGGACCAATGGCGCGAAGGGCAAGCGGTACTTTTCCGTAGAGGTGACGCTGACGGCGCCGAAAGTGCGCCCATGAAAAGAATTCTCCAGGGCCAAAAAGCGATGCTTCTTCGCTGTCGTGCCTGGGGCCTCGTCCGATTGGCGCCCAAAGAGTCGCGCAAGTTTCATCGCGCCGTCAATGGCTTCGGTGCCACTATTCGAAAAAAAGACGCGGTCCATCCCGGACCAGCCGGCGAGTTTGCGCGCGAGTGGGCCTTGATAGGGATGGTGAAAGAGATTCGAAAGATGAATGGCGCGCGCAGCTTCGCGGCGGATCACTTTCACGATGCGCGGATGCGCGTGCCCGAGCGCGTTCACGGCGATACCGCCCAGAAAATCGAGATACTGTTTTCCGGTGGAATCGAAAACGCAGGCGCCGCGGCCGTGAGTCATGAGCGCGGGCTGGCGCTTGTAGGTGGGCAGAAGGAACTGCTCGGCATCGAGCAGGCGCGTGTCGGGTTTGGCGATTTTCGCAGGCGCCTGTTCGGGTTTAGGCACGGAGCGCGACGAGGATTTCTTTTTGGGCGAAGTGCGCATCATGCCACCGAAAGAGCCGCTCGCGCGGCGGACAGCGGTTCGCGGAGGACGCGTGTTCCAGGGATCGACGGCACTCCGTCAGTGCCGGATGATTCCGCCGCGTGTGATGCCAGCAACAAGGCGTCATACGCGGCGCCACCGACGATACGAACTTCGCCGACGCCGCCTTCGATGGCGCGCTTGGCGGCTTCCAGCTTGAGAATCATGCCGCCAGAAATGACGCGGCATTGAACCAAGCGCTCGATCTCCTCGCAGGTGACGGCGGAGAGAACTCTTTCCCCATCGAGGACGCCGGCAACATCCGTGAGATAGATCAACTGATCGGCGCCGAGATATTCGGCGCAGGCAGCAGCCATGTGGTCGGCGTTGATGTTGTACAACTCATTGCCCGGGCCCAGGCCGAGGCACGGAGCGACGGGCAGAAGCCCCTGGCGCCAGAGAGATTCGATGAAAGGTGTATTCAGTCCGGTGAGGTAACCGACGAAGCCAAGGCCGCCTTCGACTTCGTTGTGAACCATGGGCTCGGCGACGAAACAGCCAGCATCCGCGGCAGAAATGCCGACAGCGGGTTGTCCCGTCGCGGAGATCGCCGTGGCCAACCTTCTATTCAACAATCCGGCAAAGACCATGACCGCCACATCGCGCGTTTCACGGTCGGTGACGCGCAAGCCGGAGATGAACTTGCTTTCGATAGCCATGCGCTTGAGAGTGGCGGTAAAAAGCCGGCCGCCACCGTGGACGACGAGTATTTCGTGGCCCCGCCGCGCGAGCGCCGCGACCTGCTGCGCGAGAGAGCGCATCGTGGCGTCGTCTTCGAGCAATGCTCCAGCGAATTTGATTACGATTCTCATTGAAGTGAGGTTTGCTCCTCCATTCCCAACATAAGGTTGAAATTCTGGACAGCCTGGCCTGCAGCGCCTTTTCCAAGATTGTCGAGGCAAGAAATGATGACCAGGCGGCGTCCGGAATTGTCCAGCGCAAATCCGATGTCGCAAAAATTGGTGTGCGCGACGTGCTGCAGCTCCGGCAAAGTGCCGGCGGGCCAGATGCGAACCATCGCGCGGCCGGCATAAAACCGCCGATAGAGCGACTCGACATCCGCGGCGGTTTGCGGTTCGCCGAGTGTGACGTAGATGGTGGAAAGAATGCCGCGCGCGAGAGGCAGAAGATGTGTTGAGAAAATAACCTGCGATTCGCTCAGACCAGTGTGTTCGAGGATTTCCGGCGTGTGGCGGTGGGTGAAGAGGCCGTAGGCCTTGAAATTCTCATGCAATTCGACGAATTGGAGATCGCGGCGAGGATCCTTGCCGGCACCGCTGGCTCCGGACTTGCAGTCGCAAACCACACCAACGCCGGGAGCAAGCAAGCCTGCTTGCGTAAGAGGCCGCAGGGCAAGGATCACGCTGGTTGCGTAACAGCCGGCGTTCGCAACCAGGCGAGCCCTGGCGATCTCGTTCGAATAGAGCTCAGGAATGCCGTAAACCGCTTCCGCAAGCGATTCGGCATGGGGCGCCGCGAGCTTGTACCAGGATGTGAAGGTTTCCGCTTCACGAAAGCGGAAGGCTCCGCTCAAATCGACGACGCGGAGGCCCGCGCGGAGCAATTCCGGCGCTAATTCGGCGGAAACCTCGTGGGGAGTCGCAAGAAACGCGGTGCCCGCGCTGCTTGAAGTGATGGCGTCAACCGAAAGAGGCCGGAGTGGCGCTTGGCCCCGGCCACGAAACTGAGGAAAAAGCTCGGCGAGGCATTTCGCGCCGTTCGGTTCGCGGACGTAGAAGACCGGCGGCAGAAGCGCCGGATGGCGCAGAAGAATCCGCGCCAGTTCGAGACCGGTATACCCGGTGACGCCCACAACCGCGACTTGGTGGGGATTTCTCATTTCACGAGGGCTTCGATCTTTTTCTGGAGAGATTCGCGCGATTTCTTATTGGGCGTAATGATTAGGACGGTGTCGTCACCGGCGATGGTTCCGGCAATTTCCGCGAATTTGGCGCCATCGATGGCGGCAGCCAGAGGTTGCGCGCCGCTGGGAGGCGTTTTCAGCACGAGAAGATTTTCCGCAGGCCGGATATCGAGAAGAAATTCGCCGAGGGCGCGAGCCAGCGGGGGCAGAGGCGCGGATTCTTCGGGCAGAGCGGTGGCGGGCTTGTAGCCTTCGTGCGTCTTAATCAGGCGGAGCTCCTGCAGGTCGCGCGAAAGGGTGGCCTGAGTGACGCGGAGTTTTTGCGCGGCCAAGCGGTGGCGCAGTTCTTCCTGGTTGCTGATGCGCTGATCGGAGACCAGGCGGAGGATTTGACCGTGACGAAATGTCTTGTGCGCGCTCATCGTTTATCGAAACAACTTGCCTCTGTATTTTTATACATGCGACTGTATACTCCTGTCAAATGTATTTTGTAAATTTGTCGGTGCCAGGGGCCATCCAAAGCACGAGACGGGGGAGAAGCCACTCATGTACGATTCGCAGCACCGGCGCGAAGCGCGCTGGATTTTCCGCGCGGGAGAGGTAACCTAATCTTTCAGCGCCAAAGGCTACATGGGAACCTCTTGCCAAATTTCGGGATGTAAGAACGATTCGCCAGCGGCACTCGCGGAGCAGCAGCTCTGCGTGCTGCACTTCACGCTGGCGGTGGAGACTAACTGCTCGGAGATGCGGCGGGAGACCGCGCTGGGTAACGCACCGCAGGAGCGCCAGCGCGAAATCATGAAGTTCATCACGGAGCACGGGGAACGCCTGGCGCGCGTGGCGACCAGCGGCCTGCACCTGACGGACGACCTGAAGGCGCGAATCTTGAGCACCTTCCTTACGTTGATGAATCTGCGCGAAAACATCGACCGTTCGAACATGCGAGGTTCGTTCGGACGCTCGGGGCACCTTCGCTGAATCGCAAGCTCCGAAGTGGAAGAGAACTACGAGGTCAGGCGCCGATGTACCTGGCGTAGAGGGAGCGCGCCACGGCGGGATCCCTGGCGCCCTTGAGAATGGCGCGCCCGTCGGGGAAGACGGTCATTTCATACGGCGCAATCCGGAAGCGAAGCAGAAAATCGTTTTGACGTACGTCGTCGACGAGCGGCTTCAAGCGAAGTCCGAGAACTCCGAGGTCGAGAGTCCGGGCGCGTTCGTGAATCTGGACGGAATCACGACCGCAGAGGGTGATGCGGGGTTGGGCCTCTCCTGCAAGATAGGTGAAATCGCGGCGAGCGCAAGCGCGGCATTCCGGATTGCGCGCAACACCGATGGATTGCATGCGGCCGGTCCACACATCGCAGGAGAGCAAGCGCCCATGAAGAGCCTCGGGGTGGCCGGAGAGGAGTTTCAAGGCTTCGGCTACTTCCAGGGAAGCGACGAGATTGACGATTGGCCCGAGGACACCGATGGTGTCGCAGGTCTCCTCGAGGCCCTGGGAGGCAGTGCCGGATTCGAGGAGACAGGCGAGGCAGGCGGTCGCGCCGGGACGAATCGTCATGGTCAGTCCGTAACTGGCGACGCCAGCGGCGTAGATCCAAGGCCGGCTGGAGTTCACCGCAAGATCGTTGATCAAGAAGCGAGTTTCGAAATTGTCGGCGCCATCAAGGAGCAGATCGACGCCATCGAGAAGCGCTTCCGCGTTGCGCGGGGTGAGATCGGCAACGACGCCCTCGACGGACACGGAGGAATTGATGGAGCGCAGCTTGCGCTCCGCAGCGATGGCCTTGGGGAGTACGTTGAGGGCGTCGGACTCATCGAAAAGCGTTTGCCGCTGCAAGTTCGAGGGCTCCACGAAATCGCGATCGATGATTCTCAGGTAGCCGACACCGGCGCGCACGAGAAGATTGGCGGCGGCAGCGCCGATGGCGCCGCAGCCGACAATGGCCGCCCGGGAGGCGAGCAGCCGCTGCTGCCCCTCCGGGCCGATCCCGGCGAAAAGCATCTGGCGCGAGTATTTTTCCTGGAGAGAATCGTTCACGAAAGGCACGGTCCCGGCAGGCGCATCCTACGCGCCTGCTTAGCTACATCATAGCGCCAAAGGGGACGGGAGAGGCAACGCCGCTGTGCTAACCTTCGTCTGAGCGAATGGAAAGATGAAATTGGGCTGGGCCAATGGATTGCGAGGGGTTGTAGCACTCGCGCTCCTGACGGGAGCCTCGCTGGCGCGCGCGCAGACGGCGCAAGAGACCGCGGTGCCAGGTGTTGAGAAGGAGGACCCGAAGGTTGTGGCGATCCGCATCGTCAAAGAAGATGGCCAAGTATTGTCCGACTCCCCCTCCGGAATCACGGTAGAAACCGGCAAAGCGCTGGACCGAGGGGAAATCGCGGAAAGTTTGCGGACGCTCTATCGAACGGGCGACTACGCGGATCTGCAGGCGGTTGTGACGCCGGTAGCGGATGGAGTGCGATTGGATTTCGTGGTACGGGAGAATCTGTTTTTCAACCAGGTGCGCATCGAGGGTCTCGTGGCGCCGCCTAGCGAGGCCTCGGCAGCAGCGGCGATGCAGCTCGTGCTTGGGCAAACGTACCGGCGGGCCGCCGTCGACGAGGGGCTGGAGCGGTTGCGAGAGACGCTGCGCGATGAGGGATTGTACCAAGCGGAAATCTCCGCGGAACCGGCACCGCATCCGGAAAGGCATCAGATGGACATTGTAGTGCATGTGAAGCCTGGCCCCCGCGCGCGGGTCGAGCTCATACAACTGAAGAACGGAACAGAGTATCGCGATGCCGAAATTCTCTCGCGACTAAGGATGAAAGCGGGCAGCGCAATTACGTCAGCCAGGCTTCACCGTGGGACGGAGCGCATCCGAAAATTTCTGGCCAAGAAGGGGCATCTCAGCGGGCGCGCGGCAGTGCGCCGAGGCGACTATGATGCGGCGAAGAACACGATTCCTCTCGACTTGGAGGTCACGGAAGGACCGCGTGTGCAGGTGACCTTGACGGGTGCGAAGTTTTCCAAGGGCGAATTGAAAAAGCTAGTTCCCGTCTATCAGGAGGGGGCCGTTGACGCCGACCTTCTGGAGGAGGGAAAACGCAATGTTCGCGAGCGATTGGAACGCGAGGGCTTTTTCGACGCCGAAGTGAATTACACGACCGAAACGCATGAGGTGAAGTCCAATGGCGGAGCGGCGCCGAGCACGGAAGAGATTATTAGCTACACAGTGGAACGGGGCGTTCGCCACAAACTGATCGGGATCGAAATCACGGGGAACAAGTACTTCGATGGGGAATTGCTGCGAAGCCGATTGCAAATCTTCGGGGGCGCCATCGGATCGGCGGGACGGTTCAGCCGGAGGCTAGTTGATTCCGATGCGCAATCGATGCGCGACCTCTACCAGGCAAACGGTTTTCTCGATGCCAAGGTGGAGGCGCAAGTCGAAGACAATTACAAAGGCAAAGAAGGCGATGTGTTTATTGCCTTCAAGATCCAGGAAGGGAAGCAAACGCGCGTTGCGTCGTTGTCGATCGAGGGGATTCATACTTTTAAGGAGGACGAGCTTCTCGGCGTTGTAGGCTCGACTCCAGGACAGCCGTATTCGGATTTCGGGGTGACGACGGACCGGGACAATATTTTGGCGCTTTATTTTAACGAAGGATTTCCCGAAGCGAGCTTTTCGGCGACAGCCGAACGAGTTTCCGCCGGTCCGGCGGCGCAAAAAGCGGATGCTGGCGGGAGCGCGGCTTCCCCGCAGGGAAATGGAAAAAAGGAGCAGAAGGAAAAAGAGTCCAAGCCGGCGATCGAGCAGGCTGAGGCGGTTCAGCTGGTATATCACGTTCAAGAAGGTCCGCAAACGCGCGTGCGGCGAATTTTCATTGGCGGGTACGTGCACACGCGACCGGGAGTAATCCATCGAGAGGTACACATCAAAGTCGAAGAACCGCTGCGCGAACGGGACGTAGTGGAATCGCAAAGGCGCCTGTACAACCTCGGGGTCTTCAATCGTGTAACGATTGAGCCTCAGAATCCCGGAGGAACAAATCCTGAGAAGGACATCGCGGTTCTGGTTGAGGAAGCCAAGCGCTACACAGTGGCCTACGGAGGGGGATTCGAAGTGCAAAGGCTAGCCAGTACGACCAGCCCGACGGGAGCGCAGATCGAAGCCGCTCCTCGCGGAATACTGGAAGTCAGCAAGCTGAATTTAACGGGGCGGGGAGACTCACTCTCCTTCAAGCTTCGGGGCAGCACCTTGCAAGGGCGGGCGTTGCTGGGGTATTCGGTGCCGAATGCTTTCGCGAATTCGCACTTTAGTTTTCAGGGGACAGCGTTCGCGGAGAAAACGCGCGATATCAATACGTTTACGCAAGTGCGCTACGAGGGTTCAGTGCAATTGACCGAGCAACTCACGCCACTGACGACGGTGCTGTATCGTTACGCCTTTCGCCAAGTGCGCGTCTCCAATCTCAAGATTCTGAGCGAGGAAATTCCGCTTTTCAACCAGCCAACACTGGTTTCGCAATTCGGGGTGACGTGGTTCCGCGATTCGCGCGACAATCCCGCCGACGCTTCGAAAGGCAGTTTCAACAGCGCCGATTTCAGCGATGCAGACACTAATTTTGGCTCCAGCGCAAGCTTCCTGCGGTTTTTCTTTCAAGATTCCACCTACCACCCGATCAAGCGCCGGTTCAGTTTTGCGCGTTCCACGCGATTCGGCTTACTTGTGCCGTATCGCGACACAGTTTCCTTGAGTTTCCCCGCCCCCGCGCCCGGGCAGTGCACCGCCAATACGGCGCCTTCTGGTCCAACGCCAACAATCATCCCGCTTCCGGAGCGTTTCTTTGCGGGCGGCGGAACATCTCTTCGCGGCTTCGCGCTCAATCAAGCAGGACCGCGAGACGCCTGCACGGGCTTCCCGGTTGGCGGGCAGGCGATGCTGGTGCTCAACCAGGAATTCCGTTTCCCGATGCACTTGCCGTTCATCGGGACGGCCCTGGGGGGCGCCGTTTTCTATGACGGCGGAAACGTGTATAGCCGGTTGAGCAGGATCTCCTTCCGGAGCACGCTGCCGGAGCCCACCTTTGCGCTGCAAAATCCGGCACTGCCTGCGGGACCAACGAACGTGCCCGTGTGCGCCACAAACTGCACGAACGAATTGAACTACTTTGCTCACACCATCGGACTGGGGGTGAGATATAAGACGCCGGTGGGGCCCATTCGAATCGATTTCGGATATCAGATCAATCGCCCGTCGTTTGTCATACCGATTCCGTGTCCGAGCACTGCCACGAATTGCCAGGTGGGTTCGCTCGGCCAGCAAGCCACACGACTTCCCGGTTTCCAGATCTTTTTCAATCTGGGATCGAGCTTCTAGTGCGCGGACTGGCGATTCGCGTTCTTCTGCTCTCGCTGCTGACGGCAAATGCCGAGGGAATGGCGGCGCCGCAGGAAACCGTGGACCGCATCGCGGCGCGCGTTGAAAACGACATCATTCTATGGAGCGACATCCGCGCGCTCAGCCGCTACCAGCAATTCCTCGATGGAAAGTCGGAAGGCGACGCCGAGATTCTCAATCGGCTGATCGATCAGTGGATGGTACGAACTGAGGCCGATGTATCCCGCTTCCGCCACCCCTCCGACGCAGAGATTGACCTTGAACTCGAGCGTCTGCGGAGTTCGTTTCCGTCGGCGGAGCAATACGAAGCAAGGAGAAAGCAGAGCGGGTTGAGCGACGCGGAAGTGCGTGGAATCGTCGCGTCGCAACTGTACTTGAGCAGCTACCTCGACTCGCGCTTTCGCCCCGCCGTGCAAGTGGATTCCAAAGCGGTTGAAGATTTTTATGAAAATGCAGTTGTGCCGCAGGCGAAAGCGCGCGGGCAAGAGCCGCCGACTCTGGATGCGGCGCGCGACTTCGTCCAGGAAGCGCTGGTGCAGCGTGGAATCAACGAACAAGCGGAGAAGTGGCTGAAGGAGAGCAGGGCGCGCCTGCACATCGAAAACTTTCCGGCCGGAGGGTCGAAGTGAAGCGCGAGACCCGCCACCCCATCTGGAGCTGGATCATACATACGCCCTGGGTCCTGGCAATTATCGGGGTCTTGTCGGTTATCGGATTTTTTGTCAGCGGCGCGGGGAACCCGACGTTGACCCGGCTGCTGGTAAGCCGTTTGGAACAATTGACCGGCGGCAAGGTGGAGTTGCGCACTCTGTCGATTCAATGGCTGGCCATGCGGGTAACCATCAAGGGTCTGGTGATCCACGGGAAGGAGCGCTTGGGCACGGAACCTCTTTTTACCGCAGAGGAAGTGCAAGCGGGTCTGCGCATCGATTCCTTCTGGGGCCGAAGAATTTCGCTGAATGAACTGGTGGTCCGGCAACCTCATGTTCACATCCGCGTCGAGAATAACGGCACCACAAATGTGCCAACGCCTCCGCGGGCTGTTTCCACAAGCAAACCGCTGCGCGACACCCTATTCGAATTGCATATCCGGCGCCTAGAGATCGCTGACGGGTGGCTTCTCTACAATGACATCAAGAGACCGGTCACCGTGCATGGAGGAGATCTGCGGTTCGGGCTCGAAGCAGGGGGCACGCCAGACCATCCTTTGTATCTCGGCAACCTGAACTGGCAGACCATGCAGTTCACATCGAAGCGCTACGCGCCCCTGCCCGTGGGGCTGACGGCGAAGTTCACGCTTTGGCGCGATGGCTTCACCCTCGAGCAAGGGGTATTCAGCGCGGGGCACTCGCACCTCGATGCACAAGCTGAAATGAATGGTTTCTCAAATCCGCAGTGGAGTTTCCGGTACCGCGGCTGGATCGATCTACTGGATTTCCGGGAAACGCTGCGTGAACCAGCGGTGCCGACCGGACTGGTCGAACTACGCGGAGAAGGCCAGTTCGCCGGCGGCCAGTTCAATGGCAGCGGGAGCTATTCCGGGCAGAACATCGCGCTTCCATACGTGGACTTTCATGCGACGGGACTCACCAGCCGCGGCAGCTTTCGAATCGACAACCGTGGACTTGAGATTCCGGATTTTTTTGCCGGAGCTTTTGGTGGGAAGGTGACCGGGCGGGTGACGATGCGATTCGACGGGCTGCGATTCAGGGCAGACACCCATGTGCAAGACGTGAGGCTCGCGGCGGTACTGCCGTCGATCGAACATCGCGACTTCCCTATCGACAAGCTGCACTGGGACGCAGGGATCACCGCAGACACGTTAGAAACCTGGATCGGCCCCTTCCAGCACTTCGAAATCTCCGCGAATACGATATGGGAGACTCCCGAACATCCGGCGGAACACCATCAACCCGTGAGCGCAGCCTGGAGATTCCGCTATCGTTATGATCCCAATGTTCTGACGATCGATTCCGGGGAATTCGAAACGCCGTCGTCGCGCGGAACCATCGACGGCATTCTGGCTCCGCACAACTCAAAGTTGAATGTGCGTTTTGAGACGGGGGCACTGGAGACCTACAAGGATTTTATTGACGGAGTGCGCGGAGCTGCGCAGGGTTCCGCGGAAGCTGCGAAACCAATCTCGGGGAGCGTGCGGTGGGATGGCAAGATCCTGGGACCCTCCGACAGCCCTGCTTTTCAAGGACACCTCCGCGGGGAGCGCGCGCGTTACGATGGCGTCCTCGTGGATTTCCTCGAGGGTGATCTGACCTACTCGCCTGTGC
>Ga0209648_10003422_pt1 | contig 13306 bp, 11 predicted proteins | sample GraSoi2013_115cm_FD_185830 | JGI IMG/M metagenome (GOLD analysis project Ga0209648, IMG submission 185830) | Grasslands soil microbial communities from the Angelo Coastal Reserve, California, USA - Sample 9_17_2013_115cm (SPAdes) (version 2) | ecosystem: Environmental > Terrestrial > Soil >...
GCCTATGATTCGATGCAGGGACCCGATGCGGCGGATCCTGCATGCACGACGCGGCCCGCGGAACCGGTGACGCCGCTTTTGGCGCAGGACATCGGCGCCTTACGGATCGCGATCGCCGGCGGATATTTTCAGAAGAACGTTTTCCCCGAAGCCACGGAAGCCGTGGCGCGTGTCGCCAAGGCGCTCGGCACAACGCGCACGATCGAAGTTCCCGAGGCCGCGCGCGCCCGCGCCGCCGCCTATGTCATCACGACCGCCGAAGGCGCCTCGCTGCATCTCGACCGCCTGCGCAAGCGGCCGAACGATTTCGATCCGGCGGTGCGCGACCGCCTGCTGGCGGGCGCGATGATCCCGGCGCCGCTGGTTGACCGCGCGCAAAAATTCCGCCGCTGGTATCGTGCCCAGATGCTGGAGCTCTTCAAAACGGTCGACGTCATCCTCGCGCCGGCGACGCCTTGCGTCGCACCAAAGCTGGGGCAAGCCACATTCGTGCTGGATGGCGTCGAACTGCCGGTGCGCGCCAATATTGGCATCCACACCCAGCCGATTTCCTTCATCGGCCTTCCCGTCGTCGCCGTCCCGGTTCCGCTGGAGCCGATGCCGATCGGCGTCCAGATCATTGCCGCGCCGTGGCGGGAAGACATCGCGCTGCGGGTTGCGTTCGCGCTGGAGCGCGCGGGCGCGGTTTGCGCGCCGCCGCCGAGGGGATTTTGAAAATGCAGGTCGATCTCCCCGACGTGCTCGCTGAAGTGACCGCGCAGTTTGCGCGCTACGAACAGGCGCTGGTATCGAACGACGTCGCCGTGCTCGACGAACTGTTTCGCGCCGATCCCCGCACGCTTCGTTATGGCGTCGGCGAAAATCTCTATGGCTATGATGCGATCATGGCGTTTCGCGCGGCGCGCTCGCCGATCGGTCTGAACCGCAGGACCGCAAACACCGTGATCACGACCTATGGCCACGACGCTGCTGTCGCCTCGACACTGTTTTATCGCGACACGCTACCCGGCAAAGTCGGGCGGCAGATGCAGACATGGGTGCGGTTTGCCGAGGGTTGGAGGATCGTCGCCGCCCATGTCAGCATCATCGACGAACCCGGATCTTCTAAAGATATGGGTCAAAAGACATGAGTCTTGACGATCTTCCGACCGGCGCTCCGCAACGCCCCGCCGGCGAGCTCGATCCGGTGGTTCGTCGCGTCGACCGCGCTTCGCCCTATCCGGACAAGATCACCCGCGCCGAGGAACTGCGGCTGCAGCTCGCCGACGAAATCGTTCGCGGTGCGTTGCCGCCGGGAGCAGCGCTCGACGAAACCGACATCGCGCGGCGCTTTAATGTTTCGCGGACACCGGTCCGCGAGGCGCTGCGCCAGCTCGCGGCTTCAGGCCTGGTCGATGCGCGGGCGCATCGCGGCGCGGTGGTGGCGCGGCCCTCGATCGAGCGATTGACCGGGATGTTCGAGGCGATGGGGGAACTGGAAGCCATGTGCGCCGGCCTTGCCGCGGAACGAATGACACCTGCGGAGCGCCAGCGGCTGGAAGCCGTTCACGAGGAGCTCCGGGTGCTGAGCTATGCCGGCAATCCGGACCGCTTTCATGAAGTCAACGAACGCTTTCACAACACGATCTATGCCGGTTCGCAGAACACCTATATCGCCGAGATAACGCTGGCGACGCGGGTGCGGGTGCAGCCGTTCCGCCGCGCGCAGTTCCGCAATCTCGGCCGCCTGGCGAAATCGCATGCCGAGCACGATCGCGTGGTGGTCGCGATCATGCGTGGCGACAAGGTCGGCGCAGCCAACGCGATGCGCGCGCATATCGAACTGGTGCGCGACGAATACGAGATCTACGCGGTGGGACACGAAATCCCTTAAAGCGCGGCGGCTTCCTTACCTCACCCCGCTTGCGGGATTCTTCTTAACCTCTCCCCGCTCTTTTGCGGGGAGAGGTCGAAATTCGCGGGTAGCGAATTTCGGGTGAGGGGCAAGGCACGGCGCTTGCCACAATCCTCTATCTTGACGGGGCAACAGCCCCTCACCCCAACCCTCTCCCCGCGAAGAGCGGGGCGAGGGAGCGGAGAGACTGCCCGCAAGGGCAGGGCGAGGGAGCTGACTGCGCGCAGCATACGAAGATCACCCCGCGGCCGCTTCCGCCACAAACGCGCGCCAGCCGCTGAAGGCGGAGATGTCGCGGGCGTCGTTGATGTCGGCGCCTTCGACCAAAAAACCCTTCACGCCGCGGCCGTCGGCGAGGCGGATGGTGCCGATCGACAGCGGCGGCGGGATCGCGGCGACGAATTTCCCGAACGCTGCCGCCGGCAGCGCCCACACTTCCAGCTCGATCGACGATCCCGTGCCCGACTGCACGCGCAGCATGCCGGGTTTTGGCGGCGAGGTGTCCAGCGCATAGAGCTTGTAGTCCGGCGCGGTCGCGGTTGCCTCCAGCAACCGTCCGCCGTGTGCCTTCAATTCGCCGTTCAGCGCCATCCCCGACAGATGCGCGCCGACCACCGCGATCGCGATCTCGTCGCCGGCAGCGCTTGCCGGCAAGGCCGCCAGCGGCGGTTGCGGCAGGCCCGTCGCGCCCATCGGCAGTTTGGTATCGGCATGAAAGACCCGGCCGATGCTCGCCAGCCGCGCGTCCTGTCCGGCAGGCGCCAACAGCGTAATGCCGAACGGAGCATCGTCGCCGCGTATCGCCGCCGGTAATGCGAGGCCGCAAAGGTCGAGCAAATTGACAAAATTGGTGTAGGTGCCGAGCCGGGAATTGAGCTCGAGCGGATTGGCCAGCACCTGCGCGGTCGAATACACGGTCGGCGCCGTCGGCAGCACCAGCGCGTCGATCGCGGCGAAGGCGCGCTCGCTGATCTTGCGCAACGCCTGCAGCCGATAAAGCGCGGCAAAAGTGTCGGCGGCGGAAAGCCGCGCGCCGGCTATGATGATCTCGCGCGTTACCGGGTGGATCGCCTCCGGCGATGAGGCCAAGAGGTTGCGGATCACGAGATATCGCTCGGCGACCCATGGTCCTTCATAGAGCAATCGCGCCGTCTCGTAATACGGTTCGAGATCGAACTCGACCAGCGTGGCGCCGAGCGCGGTCCAGCGCTTGAGCGCGTCGCCATAGGCTTTTTCCGACGCCTTGTCGCCGAAGAAGATCAATTGCCCGCTGCGCGGAATGCCCAGCCGGAGGTTTGCGGGAAACGAGGTCATCTCCGCCAGCCGCCGGTCGCGCGAATACGGATCGGCGCCGTCGGGACCGGCCATCGCGACCAGTGCCGTCATCGCGTCGTCGACGGTGAGCGAGAACACCGACACGCAATCCAGCGTCCGGCAGGCCGGCACCAGGCCTGCGGTCGAGACCAGTCCGAGGCTCGGCTTCAGCCCGACGATGTTGTTGAGCATCGCCGGCACGCGGCCGGAGCCCGCGGTGTCGGTGCCGAGGGTCAGCGGCACCAATCCTGCCGATACCGCGACCCCCGACCCCGAACTCGACCCGCCCGGAATCAAATCGCCGCGCAACGGATTTTTGGGGATGCCGTAGGGCGAGCGCACGCCGACCAGGCCGGTCGCGAACTGGTCGAGATTGGTCTTGCCGATAACAATGGCGCCGGCCGCGCGCAGCCGCGCCACTGCGGTCGCATCATGCGACGGTATGTAGGAGAACGCCGGGCAGGCCGCGGTGGTCGGCAGACCCAAGACGTCGATATTGTCCTTCACGCCGACGGGAACGCCGTACAGCGGCAGCTGCGCGGGGTCTTTCGCGCTCAGCGCTTGCGCCTCCGCGATCGCTTCCTTTTCATCGCGCAGGCTGATGAAGATGGCGGGATCATCATGATCGCGAATCCGCGCAAAGCTGCGCGCGACGGTTTGCGCAGGCGATACGGTGCCGGCGCGATGGGCGGCGACTAACGCTGCGACAGTTTCAGCCACGCAGAGCCCCAATTAAAGATCGCCCGATCAGGGATGAGCTCAATCGACCGGTGCGGCAAGACGGGTACGGCAAGGAATGTCTCCGGGTGCGAAGCGGAAAGGGGTGGCTGTGGCTCGCCATGGCTGATTGCACTCCGGGAAGGCGGAATTCTTAGCCGATCGAAGCAAGCGGTGTGCCATGTGTACAGGCCAATTGCAGGATCGGCTTGCGAAAATCAACTCATACTATCAACTGCTTGATTGATATTTTGCGACGGCGGCCACAGCCCCCGCGCCGTGGCGCTTCCATTGAGTTTGCTCATTTTATGAGCAGGACCCTCAACGAGGGAACAGGCCCGTTCAGCCCACCACTTTGCTGCTCCCCTGCGTGATCAGCCGCGCGGCGCGCTGATCGCGCACGTAAACCCACAGCCAGCTCAGCGCGACGCTGAGCCGGTTGCGCAGGCCGATCAGGAAATAGATGTGGGCAATGCCCCATATCCACCATGCGAGTGCGCCGCGCAGCTTGATGCGCCCGAAATCGATCACCGCCTTGCGCTTGCCGATCTGCGCCAGGCTGCCGGCGTGCTTGTATCGGAAGGGCGCGGACGTGCCGCCGTGCAAACGCGCTTTTATCAATTCGGCGACATAGCGGCCCTGTTGTTTGGCGGCGGGCGCGATGCCGGGGACCGGCTTGCCATCGGGGCCCGCGATCACGACAGTATCGCCAACGGCAAAAATATCGGGATGACCGGGAACGGTGAGATCGGGCAGCACCTGCAGCCGGCCGGCGCGGTCGGCGGCAGCTCCCAGCCACTCGGCAGCGGGGGAAGCGCGCACGCCGGCGGCCCAGATGATGGTCTTTGCCTGCAGCTTCTCGCCACCGTAGACGACGCCGTCGGCGTTGCAGTCGGTGACGGCCTTTCCTAATACGACTTCGACGCCGATGCTTTCAAGCGAACGCTGTGCGTAAGCCGAGAGATCGTCGGCAAAGCCCGCCAGCACGCGCGGCCCGGCCTCGATCAGCACGATGCGGGCCTTCTGGGTATCGATGTTGCGGAAGTCGGGCGGCAGCGTGTCCTGCGCCAACTCGGCAATGGTGCCGGCGAGCTCGACGCCGGTCGGGCCGGCGCCGATAATGACGAAGGTCAAGAGCGCCGCGCGCCGCTGCGGATCGGTCTCGCGCTCGGCGCGCTCGAACGCGACCAGGATCCGCCGCCGCAGTGTGGTGGCGTCCTCGAGCGTTTTCAGCCCCGGCGCGAAAGGCTCCCATTCGTCATGGCCAAAGTAAGCGTGGCGCGCGCCGGTCGCGAGAATGAGCGTGTCATACGGCAGCGCGCCGCCATCATCGAGCAGCACGCGTTTTGCCTGCGCATCCACGCCGCTGACGGTCGCAAACAAGGTCGTGACCTCGGGTCGGCCGCGCAGCAGATAGCGAATCGGCCAGGCGATCTCCGACGTCGCCAGCGACGCGGTGGCGACCTGGTACAACAGCGGCTGGAACAGATGATGATTGCGCCGATCGACCAGCGTGATCTGGACCGGCGCGCCCGCAAGCCCAAAGGTCGCTTCCAGTCCGCCGAAGCCGGCGCCGACGATCACCACGCGATGGGGTTGTGTCGGACGCGCCTGCTCGGTCGTCATATGGAAACACCCTGGGTTTCAGCGTTCTCCGATCTATGTAGGCACTTGGCCGTTTCGGTCCAAGGCCGGCCATTGTCCTAATGAGTCGAACCGGCGCGAAAACTGTCAGCGAATTTAATGTCAGGCACTGCGCGGCGCCTGTACAATCGCGATGCGATCACGCGCCGGCAGCCACAACCCTGCAACGGCCCCGAACAATGAAAGCGCTGACGCAAGCATCATCGCCGCCGCGAAGCCAGAGCTGAAGGCCGCGGGCGAAGAGACCGACCCGTTGCTGGAAAATACCGCGACCAACGCAGCGATGCCAAACGCGCCGCCGAGAAAGCGTCCCATGTTGAAGACGCCGGACGCCTTGCCCATCTCGGTGACCGCGACCGAACTCAAAATTGCATTTTGTGCTGCCGGCATCGCCATCGAGACGCCGACGCCCGCCAAGACCAGCGGCGCGACCAGGTTCGAATAGGCGATAGCGGGCGAAGCAATCATCGCGATCCAGCCGAGGCCGATGGCCTGCATCAATAATCCCGTCACGACCAGCGGCCGTTCGCCGACTTTGTTGACGACGGCGCCCGCGACCGGCGCGGTCGCGAATAACGTCGCGGTCCAGGGCAATAGCCGCAAGCCGGCGCCAAACGGTCCATAGCCGAGTGCGGTTTGCAGGAATTGCGGCAAGAGAAACAACACGCCATACATCGCCGCATAAAACACAAAGCTCGCGATCATGCTGGCGGAAAACGCCCGCGGCTTGAACAGCCGCATCGGCACCATCGGCGCCGGCGCGCGCAATTCCCAGCCAATGAAAGCCGCCGTCAGCAGCATCCCGGCGATGAGAGCGGTCAGCACCTCTGCACTGGTCCATCCCGCAACATTACCGCGCAGCAGGCCCCATACCAGCGCCAATGCGGCGGCGGCGACAATCACAAGCCCCGAAATGTCCAGCGTGGCCTTTGGCCCAAAACTTTCGCGCAAGCGCGCCAGCACCAGGGCGATCGCGATCGATCCGATTGGCAGATTGATCCAGAATATCCATCGCCAGCCAAAGCTTGCGGTGATGAAGCCGCCGATCGCGGGGCCGATGATGAGGGCAAATCCGGTCACCCCGCTGAAAATCCCGAGCGCTCGCGCGCGCTCTTCCTTCGCAAAGGCGCCGCTCAGGATCGCCATCGCCAGCGGCATCACCAATGCGGCGCCCGCTCCTTGCGCTGATCGTGCCGCGATCAGGGATTCCACGCGGCCCGATAGCGCGCATGCCACCGAGGCGAGGGTGAACAGGAAAATGCCCGTGGCAAACATCCGGCGGCGGCCGAAACGGTCGCCCAGCGCGGCACCTGTCAGCAGCAGCACGGCAAAAGTCAGGTTATAGGCGTTGACCGTCCATTGCAGCGTCTCGACCGAGGCGCCGAGATCGCTACGGATGGTGACAAAGGCTGTGGTGATAACCTGCGCATCCAGCGCCATCATGAAGGATGCCAGCGCGGTCACGCCCAGCACCCAGTTTTTTCCAACTCTCGCGTCCACTTCCTGCATGGTCTCTCTCCGCTCGCTTCGCGGCCGCCTCGCGCGGCGTCTCGTGGACCAGACGAACGGGAACCGCCGAAAAGACGCGGTCGAAAAATATTTTTTGCCGCCGAATCCTTTTGCAGACGCCGGACGTCTAGGGGTGAGAGGCGATGATCACGCATCGCAAACCAACCAATGGAGAGAATGATGAAACGGAGCTTGATCAGGTATAAGACAAAGCCTGAAATGACCGATGCGAACGCCGAGCTGATCGCGGGCGTGTTCGAGGAATTGAAGGCTGCGAAGCCGGAAGGCCTGCGCTACCTTTCGCTGCGGCTCGACGATGGTACTTTTGTGCATTTCGTCGAGACCGAAGCCGATGATGGTGTTAGCGCGCTGCCGAAACTGGCGTCGTTTCAGGCGTTCCAGGGCGGGGTTCGCGAACGTTGTGTCGAGCCCCCGGTGTTCGGCGGCGTTACCATCGTCGGCAATTATCGTATGCTGCGCGAGACCTAGGTCAGGGATTTTGCAAATGCGGATAGCAGGATGAAAATGGCTCCTGATGCATCGGCGTCCGCCGACATTGACGGCCTGCTCGCGGCGATGCGCCCAAAATTGCATCGCTATTGCGCGCGCATGGTCGGCTCGGTGATCGATGGCGAGGACGTGCTGCAGGATGCCTTGATCAAGGCGGTGGAAGCGTTTGCCTCCGCCGGCTCGCTTCGCAATCCCGAAGGCTGGCTGTTCCGGATCGTGCACAACACCGCTTTGGATTTCCTGCGCCGCCGCAATCGGCAGCAGGCTCGAGAATCGGGCGAGGAGGTGGACATGATTGCCGATCCGGCCGACACCATCGCGAACCGAGAGTTTGCAAGCGCAAGTCTTCGCACCTTCATGCGCCTGCCGCTCGCGCAGCGTTCCAGCGTGATCCTGACCGACGTGCTTGGCTGCTCATTAAAGGAAGTCTGCGACGTCATGGATTACAGCCTTCCCGCGGTGAAGGCGGCGCTGCATCGCGGCCGCGCGCAGTTGCGCGAACTGGCCGACGAGCCGGACGATTTGCCGCATCCGAAATTGTCAGACGCCGATCGCGATCGCCTCGGCAAATATGTGGCGCATTTCAACGCGCGGGATTTTGATGCGATCCGCGCGATGATATCGGACGACGTGCGGCTCGAGCTCGTCAACAAGACGCGCATGAACGGCAAGGCCGAGGTATCCAGATATTTCGGAAATTACTCGAAGGTCAGCGACTGGCATCTGGTGCCGGGGCAGGTGGAAGGCCGCCCTGCGATCCTGGTGTTCGATCCCACCGAGCCGGGCTCGGGGCCGAAATCTTTCATGCTGCTGCAGTGGTCTGCCGACAAGGTCGCGACCATCCGCGATTTTCGGCATGCGCCCTACATCATCGATGGGGCCGAGTATCTGATTTGACCGATACGATTAAGGAGAACGGACATGACCACATACGAAGTCCCGCATCCCCCGATTGTCTCGCGCGACCGATGGCTCAGCGAACGAAAGAAGGTCCTCGCGCAGGAGAAAGAGCTCACCAGACACTACGACCGCGTCAATGCCGAACGGCGCCGGCTGCCGATGGTCAAAATGGAAAAGAATTATCTGTTCGAAAGCCCGGGCGGCGAGCTGTCGCTCAAGGATCTTTTCGAGGGCCGCCGGCAACTCGTGGTCTACCACTTCATGTTCGATCCCGCATGGGAGAGGGGCTGCCCGGGCTGCACGCGTTATGCGAACGCCATCGGCGATCTCAGCATGCTCCATAAATGCGACACCACCTTCGTCATGGTGTCGCGGGCGCCGCTGTCGAAGCTCGAGGCCTACAAGGAGCGGCAGGGATGGCGCTTCCCCTGGTTTTCCTCGCTCGGCAGCGACTTCAATTACGACTTTCACGTCACCAATGACGAGAAGATCGCGCCGATCGAATACAACTACCGCAACAAGGCCGAACTGGAAGCCAACAAGGTCCCCAACGCGATGGTGGGCGAAGAGCACGGCCTCAGCGTTTTCTTCCGCATCGGCGAGGACGTCTTCCACACCTATTCGGCTTACGCGCGCGGCACCGAAGCGCTCACCAATGCCCGCGCGTTGCTCGACGTGACGCCCTATGGGCGGCAGCAGGATTTTGAAGACTCGCCGCCGGGCTGGCCGCAAAATCCGACCTATGGGTAGGGCGGGCTTGGCTGGCTCAACCCATCCTACGAAGCGGCCGATCGTCGCCCCCAATCAGCACTATAATTCTTGCCATCCGCGCCCGCTGCGAACTATGGTGCAGGTCGCTTAAGGCATGAGCCGAAGGTTCTAAGAGGGAGCCGGCGGTTCGTGCTTGCTGCCAACGAGCGATTTCGCGCACAAAACACGTCACCCAGCACAAAGGGACCAAGAACGAGCGCCGGCGCTGCTCGGATGGGCAGGGTCACTTGATGCCAGTCACTCGGCTGGCGGGACATTCGAAATAACGAGGAGGGGGATTGAATATGAGAACAGCATTCTGGCTGGCGGGGGCGACGGCTCTCGCGCTGACGGCACCCGCCACGGCGGGGGACTCCATCAAGATCGGGTTTGTCTCTACCTTCAGCGGCCCGACCGCGGTGATCGGCAACGACATGCGCAATTCGTTCGAGCTCGCGCTCGATCATCTCGGCCGCAAGATGGGCGGCAAGCCGGTCGAGGTGATCTACGAGGACGATCAGCAGAAGCCTGACATCGGCAAGCAGAAAACCGAAAAACTCGTGCAGTCCGACAAGGTGGATTTCATCGCCGGCTATATCTGGTCGAACGTGCTGCTGGCTTCGCTGAAGACCGCGGTCGATACGCAGACCTTCCTGATCTCAGCCAACGCAGGCCCCTCGCAGCTCGCGGGCGAACTGTGCTCGCCCTATGTGTTTTCGACCTCCTGGCAGAACGACCAGACCCCGCAGGCCATGGGCCTCTACATGAACCAGAAGGGCGTCAAGTCGGTGTTTTTGATTGGCCCGAATTATGCCGCCGGCAAGGACATGCTGGCCGGCGTCAAGAGCACGTTCAAGGGCGAGGTCAAGGGCGAGGAATATACGGTGTGGCCGAGCCAGCTCGATTTCTCGGCCGAGCTTTCCAAGGCGCGCGCCTCGAACGCGGAATCGATCTTCGTGTTCTATCCGGGTGCTGCAGGCGTCCAGTTCCTCAATCAATATGCGCAGGCCGGCCTGAAAGCGCAGATGCCGCTCTATACGGCCTTCACCATCGACGAATTGGCGCTGCCTTTGCAGAAGGAGAATGCGCTCGGCGTTCCCGGCGCGCAGGAGTGGGTGAACGATCTGCCGAGCGAGCAGAACAGGAAATTCGTCGCCGATTATCGCAAGAAGTACCCGAACCTGCGCCCGACCTATTACGGCGCGCAAGCCTATGACGCCGCCCAATTGATCAACAGCGCGGTGGTGGCGGTTGGCGGCGATACCAGCAAAAAGGACGCCATGAAGGCTGCGATGGAAAAGGCGAATTTCCCGTCGCTGCGCGGCGCCTTCAAATACGGCAACAACCACATCCCGATCCAGAACTTCTATCTGCAGGACGTGGTGAAGGACGCCGACGGCGCGCTGTCGCTGAAAACCGTGGCCACCATCGTCAAGGACGATCAGGATCGCTTCCACGATAAATGCCCGATGAAGTGATCGCGGGTCCTGTCCAATACGGCGGCGGCGTTCGCGCTGCCGCTTTTTCTTAGAGCATGATGAGATTGGATCTGTCGCGGCAAAGGAAGTGCGCTCCCTCTCCCGTTGGGAGAGGGCTGGGGTGAGGGGTTACGGTCTATCGTTAGTGCAGCGCCCCCTCACCCGGTTTGCTGCGCAAACCGACCTCTCCCCGCCGGGGAGAGGTGAACTGAACCCGTGGACAGGGCGATTCAATCGAAGCCAGCCCGCTCCAGCTAACTTTCAGGATTCATGCTGCTCATCGTCGAACAATTTCTGAACGGATTGCAGTTCGGGCTGTTGCTGTTTCTGCTGGCGGCGGGCTTGACGCTCGTGTTCGGCATCATGGATTTCGTCAATCTCGCGCATGGCTCGCTTTACATGATGGGCGCTTACTTCGCCGCGACGTTTGTCATGTGGACGGGGAATTTTGTCTTTGGCGCGTTGCTGGCGCTCGGCGCGACGCTGTTGCTCGGCATCGCGCTGGAATTCATAGCGCTGCGCCATTTCTACGGCCGCGATCATCTCGATCACGTACTGGCGACGTTCGGGCTGATTCTGTTTTTCAATGACGCGGTGCGCCTGATCTGGGGCCCGGCGGGATTGGCGCTGCCGCTACCGGCCTGGCTGACGGTGCCGATCCAGATCATGCCCGGCGTGTTCTATCCGAGCTATCGATTGGCGATCATCGTGGTCTCGCTCCTGGTCGCGGCGTTTCTCTATGTGGTGGTGATGCGGACCCGGCTCGGCATGCTGATCCGCGCCGGCGCCTCCAACCGGGAAATGATCGGCGCGCTCGGCATCAACATAAAACTGCTCTACACGCTGGTGTTCGGGCTCGGCGCTGCGCTTGCCGGTCTCGCCGGATTGATGCAGGCGCCGATTTTGACGGTCCAGATCGGGATGGGCGAGAACATTCTCATTCTCGCCTTCGTCATCATCGTGATCGGTGGCATCGGCTCGATCCGCGGCGCGTTTTTGGCCGCGATCTTTGTCGGGCTGATCGATACGCTCGGCCGCGCTTTCCTGCCCGATTTGCTGCGGCGGATCCTGAGTTCGGCCGCGGCTTCCACCGCAGCGCCTGCGCTGTCCTCAATGCTGATCTACATGCTGATGGCGATCGTATTGGTGGTGCGGCCGGAGGGCCTGTTCCCGGCCAACCGGCGATGAAAGATTTGCTCAACGCCCGCAACGCGGTCGTCGCGCTGGTGCTTGCCGGCCTGTTATTGCTTCCGCTCTATACGTCGATGAGCGGCAACGTGTTCGCGCTGACGCTGTTCACCCGGATCGTGATTTTCGCGCTCGCCGCGGTGAGCCTCAATCTCATCATGGGCTATGGCGGCATGATGAGCTTTGGGCATGCCGCCTATCTCGGGATCGGCGGCTATGCGGTCGGCATACTGGCGGCCGAGGGCATCGGCTCGGGATTCATCCAGTGGCCGGTGGCGCTTGTTGCCTCGGCGCTGTTCGCGCTCGTGATCGGCGCGCTTAGTCTGCGCACCCGCGGCGTCTATTTCATCATGATCACGCTGGCGTTCGCGCAGATGGCCTATTACGTCGCCTCCAGCCTTTCCCGTTACGGCGGCGACGACGGCCTGACCATCTACAAGCGCAGCGATTTTTCCGGCCTGATCAATCTGTCGAACCATGTGCAGTTTTATTATCTCTGCCTGGCTTGCCTGTTTGCCGGGATCTATCTGGTCTGGCGCATTGTCAATTCGCGCTTCGGCCTGGTGGTTCAGGGCCTGCGATCGAACGAAGCGCGCATGCAGGCGATCGGGTTTCCCGCCACGCGCTACCGGCTGGTCTGTTTTGTCATCGCGGGCACGCTATGTGGGCTCGCCGGGGCGCTGCTCGCCAACAACACCGATTTTATTAGTCCGGCGGTGATGTACTGGACCCGCTCCGGCGACCTGATGGTGATGGTCATTCTCGGCGGCATGGGCACGCTGTTCGGCCCGGTGGTCGGCGCCATCGTTTATTTGATGCTGGAAGAATTTTTGTCGCGGGTGACGGAATATTGGGCGCTGATCATGGGGCCGCTGCTGCTGTTGATCGTGTTGTTCGGGCGCGGCGGCATTGTCGGCGTGTTAGGGAGGCTCTCCCGTGGCTGATCCCTTGCTCCGCGTGGAAAATCTTGTGCGGCGGTTTGGCGGCATCGTCGCGACCGATAATGTCTCGCTCGAGGTCGCGCGCGGCGAATTGCACGCCATCATCGGCCCGAACGGCGCCGGCAAGACCACGCTGATCAGCCAGCTGACCGGACAATTGCTGCCGCACGCCGGCACGATCTTTCTTGCCGGTCGGGACATTACCCGCGTGCCGGCCTATCGCCGTAGCGCGCTTGGGCTGGCGCGTTCGTTTCAGATTACCTCGCTGCTGCCGGATTTCACCGCGCTCGATAATGTCGCACTGGCAGCCCAGGCACATGACGGTCACTCGTTCCGCTTCTGGGGCGATGCCCGCAAGGAGAGGGGCTTGCGCACCACAGCGCTCGCCGCATTGGAACGGGTCGGACTTGGCGCGCGCGCCAACACCCTCGTGTCAAAATTGAGCCATGGCGAACAGCGCG
>Ga0209648_10003424_pt1 | contig 13304 bp, 20 predicted proteins | sample GraSoi2013_115cm_FD_185830 | JGI IMG/M metagenome (GOLD analysis project Ga0209648, IMG submission 185830) | Grasslands soil microbial communities from the Angelo Coastal Reserve, California, USA - Sample 9_17_2013_115cm (SPAdes) (version 2) | ecosystem: Environmental > Terrestrial > Soil >...
TCTGACGGCGCATTCTCAGCCATTAGACGCTAGACTGATGAGCAGTAGAGCTGCAGCCGAAACGAGACCGAGGAGCGAGAGCGCATGGAAGAACGCAGGGGCGAGGCCTTCGCTGGCACGGAGCAACTGACCGTCATGGCCTAACGGGCCGTACCGGATGAACGCCTCTCTTACCGTTCCGGGTACATGGAACCAGTCTTCCGCGTCTCGTGCTGCGTTCCTCATGGGCGCAAGCATTCCCGCAGGAGAAACGAGCGAGAAGAACGTCCCTGCTTTGCCTCTAGACCCGGATTCAGCATTTTATGCGTGCCAAAGAGGAACGCAAGCACTCCGTCCTCAAAAAAACTGCGAAAGGTGGGCTATAGGATTGATGCCAATTTATACATAATTTTACAGTGACAAAGATTGTACGTTCTTTAGGCCAGAATTGCGTATTTTACGTGGTTCTAGCCTGTAGATTTGACTTTAAAAGGAGAGACTCATATGCGACACGCACGCACGCGCTGGTTGATTACGGCAGTTGCCCTCCTCGCGACGCTGGCTACGGCCCTGCTGGCCGGGCCAGCCCTACGCAGTGCCCTGGCCGACTCTAACCGGCCGCAGGAATATCTGGCCCTTGGCGACTCAGTCGCCTTCGGCTTTAACCCGTTAGTCGACCCGCATAACGCAGACAACTTCATCGGATACCCGACCCCGGTGGCGGCGGCGCTCAAGGAGAACCTCACGAACGCTTCCTGCCCCGGCGAGACGAGCAGCCACTTCATCGATCTCACCGGCTCCGACCACGGCTGCGGGACCTACCGCGCCAACTACCCCCTCCACGTGACTTACAGCGGCACGCAGCTAGCGTTTGCCGACGCATTCCTCCAGGCTCATCCCATGACCCTGGTGGTCAGCATCGACATTGGTGCCAACGACCTCTTTGTACTGGAAGATGCGTGCGGCGGTAACATCGGTTGTATTGAGTCGGGCTTGCCTGGCATGCTGGCGACGCTCTCAGCCAACCTCGACACCATCTACGGACACATCCGCAACGTGGATGGCTACAACCATCAGCTCGTCGCGCTGACCTACTACTCGCTCAACTACAGTGACTCCGTCGGCACGAGCGTGATCTCGCAGGTGAATAATGTGGTGGCCGCTCGCACATTGGCCTGGGGGGGGATCGTTGCCGACGGGTTCGGCACGTTCAAGGCCGCCTCCACCACCTTTGGCGGCGACACGTGTGCGGCAGGATTACGCATCTTGGTGTCGACCTCCCCTCTTACCTGTGACCTCCACCCAACGCCTGCCGGGCGCGACCTGCTGGCACAAGCCATCGTGAATGCGCTGCGCAACGACTGACAGTTTGGAGAGAGCCTGGGTGCTGCCGCTTGATCTCCCTCCCTCTGCATGAGGAAGGAATGCCTGGTGAGAGGGAGGGAGCGGCAGCATGCACCATGTGCATCAATCTGGGGTTCCGATTAGGAGGCGATCCCGTTGGCAAATTCGTCCTGAAGCGTACATGAAAACTGTAAACTGGGGGAATTTGTCTAAGTATGCTGGTCAAAAGCTATCTTCCCATCTCAAGCGCTTGTATAAGGTGAGTTTTGAGGCTGCCTTGTACAGATTCCACCAGCGGATTTTAAACATCTACACCACTAGGTCGCGCGCCACGCAGAGCAGAGAAAGACGTGATTCGCCTGGTTTCCCTGGCCCCGCCAGGGGCAACGTTCCATCGCGTGTGCGACAGACTCCCTCACCTGGAGTGGCAGCCCTGCTGACCGTCAGGAGCAGGCACGGTCCTGGTCGCACCGCAGGAGGAAAGCTATGGTTCGTCACGATTACTGCTTGACTTCTCTGGCTGTCAGTGGGTGTCTGCTGGTGCTGCTAGCTGCCTGTGGCCCCTTCGGGTCATCGGCTTCGGGACCGACTCCGACAGTAGGCGCAAGCGGCGCTACTGCCACACTAACGACTGGCGGCGCTCCCGCCCTAACACCGGCAACCGCCCCAATGTCTCCAACACAAACGGCTTGCCCCACCGCAGGGACGGGGCGGGCAGCTGTACTCGCCCCGCTGGCATTAGGGCCCCATCAGAATATCATCTACCTCTTCAATCAGAGCCCTTCCCCAGAAAATTTCACGGGAGAACTCAAACGCTACGACGTATCGACCGGCCACAAGGTCATTATTGTGACCTCTGCCAAGAGTAGTATCGATGAGGCGCAACTCTCAGCAGATGGGCAATGGATCCTGTTCCTCACTCATATTTCTTCAGGAGAACCTGCTTTGCAACTGGTGCGGATGGATGGTCAGGGGCTACAGACGCTGTACTGTTCCAATAAGGGGCTGCTCGGCATCCAGTGGTCGCCCGACCAGAAGCAGGTGTTGTTCGTGGATGGGGGGAAGTGGAGCTGCTTAATCTAGCCACTGGCCGTCTCCTGGTGGTACTCCAACAGACGCAACTGGTAGACCCCACCACAGGCCTAGGGATCGCGGTTTCACCTGGACCCTGGCTGGATGATAAACACTTCTACTTGGAGGGTGCGCCGAATGGTCCAGGGGATTCACCGCTGACCCTCTATGCACTTGATACAGCAAAGGGAGCCAATCAGCAAGCAAGAGATTTCATCAAGGTCTACGATTATTCGGGCTTCTGGATGAGTTTCGATAGCAGCGCTGACCATTCCAGGCTCTTTGTCAGCACGTTCAAGCTGTCCCAGGTTAGCCTTACCCGACATGGGCCAAGCACGATCATTTCAGAGCCAGCCCTGAGAGGCCCATCGACTGTGGTGTATACCACCCCCACTCTGGCGATCATAACGGTGCGTGTGATCTCTCGTACTACGATGCTGCTGCTCATCGAGAATGTCAACGGGGATACGAGTCACAACGGGCTCTGGAAGATGCAGCTGGATGGCACCGTTCTGACCCGCCTGACCACGACTGGTGCTGGGCAAATGAGTTCGCTCAATGAGCGGTCTCTGTCCCCCTGGTCAACCATCTCACGCGATGGCAGTACGTATGCGTTGAAGATCAGTAGCAACAATGGGACAACCCAATCACTGCTTATAGGGTCACTTGGAGGCACCAGTGCTTCCACATTTGCGACATTTTCAGGGATTGGAAGTGTGGCGATCGTGGGTTGGACCACCATGTAGGTCTGCGGTGAAGCACGGCTGCAGCATGAGGAGCAGACGATGCAGCAACCACCTCATTCCTGCCGCTCCATGCTCTTCGCTGAGCCCATTGGTGGCTCTGGCTAGCATTGTTCTGCATATCGTCAGCGGGCAAGGCGGTGATCACACATTCGGGAGATCGTCAGAGCAACATCCAGTCAATTGACACCTTCTGGGTTTTTCAGGGCAGTTAGAAAACGACGGGCCTGGACGCTTCTTTGAGAATCAGACCTGTCGTTTTGCACCACATTTCTTGGTTCTTCGATTGTCTTAGGCTCCTTCTTGGTGGCTTCACTCCCACGGGATGCGCAACGAGATAAGCTCAAGTAAAAGTGAGAAAAGGACCGCCAGTGATACTGCATCGTAACAAAGCAGAGAAAAGCGCTGGTGATCGATGTCTATCGAGGCAAAAGGGAACCAAGGAAGGCGACATCTAAGGAAAGAAACCGGGTCCATGGCGATTGCTACGCGGTGGCAAGCAGATCAAAGCCAGCGGCCAGTCTTTCCACACCACCGGAGCACGAAGAAGCGGTTCAGGTGCGTTCTCCCGAGGGGGAGAAGCGTCTGTGAGGGAAGAGGAGAGCGGCCACAATAACGCATTCACTCGTCTGAATTATCCCACTGGGTGCGCGTCTCCATATTCGCCCATAGCTCCCAAATGACTTGAGGCTTAGCCGTGGTTTTTCTGGTGACAGTAATAATATGCATCCTCTTCTTCTGCTTATTTTACGCTTTGTAATGCTACTCCGATTAACGTCCTGGTGAAAGCTGTCAGATCCAGACTTGGCCGTGTTGGGAGCTGCGCCAAGAATTGATCCCGCGCACCATCGAGCGCTTACGCCAGGTTGTACGCGTCGAAATTGCCAAATTCTCCGTTTTGCCTGCCTTCTTTCAAGATACCCAAGAGTAGACTGAGCATTGGCGTGTCCACGTCTTTCATATATTTTAGGAGACCCTGTTCGTTGCGCTGACTAAACAGAACCTCAATGAGCGCCCGAAAAAGTTTTGGCCGGGTGCCTATGTAAGACAGATCAGCCTCAAGGGCAAGACATAATTTCTCAGTAGCGGTCGCGGCCTCGGCGACCCTTTCCTGAAGATGCACAAGACGAGCTTGATAAATGGACTGATAGACCTCGTTTGTCAGGTCCTCCTTATTTTTGAAGTGATACGAGATCAGCCCTCATTGATGCCAGCGCGTTCAGCAATACGAGCGAAAGAGGTGTTGACGTACCCACACTCGGCGAGCGCGCTCAGTAAACATCCGCTCCCAAGCATTTTGGTTGTTTCCTACTTGGCAGACTTTCACCCATAACCAATGCTCCTCCCCTCCTTCTGAGGATAACCTATCTGACACCTACTCTTAGGAAAAGCTGAGGGCGGAGCATACTCCTCTGGCTCATGCATATATTGAGATGCTTCTACATCGACCTCTCACCTAACTTTAGGTCTTCTCACTCTACAGAGGGTGAGAGGATTAACAGTTCCGTTGACAGTTGATCCTCTCAAGAACGGGTTATTTTGCCTCCTTTTCTTCATCTCCATCCTGGTCCTCGCTGCTGGGATTTTTGAAGAGCTGGTCCATCTTTTCCATAGCCTTTTCGGCATCATCGATGGGATTTTTGAAGAGTTGGTCCATCTTTTCCATAGCTTCCTCGTGGATTCCTGGTAACACATGGGAGTATATACCAAGCGTCATTTCGATATGACTGTGACCAAGAATCTCTTGCACCATCTTGGGACTAACTTTCATCTTGAGAAGGAGACTCGCAGCGGTGTGCCGTAGGTCATGAAAACGAACCAAAGGAAGCTTCGCTTTATTCAGCAACTTATGAAAGTCAATACCAAGATGACTGGGATTGAGGAAATTTCCATAGTTGTTAGCAAACACTAAGCCATGATTTTCCCAGGCCGGACCCGCTTGCAAGCATTCTTCAAGCTGGCGTGTTCGATGCTCTTTCAGCGCTTCAAGCACAAATGCTGGCAGGACAATCTTTCGCCGACTCTGCTTGGTTTTTGGCTCTGAGACCTTGAATCCCTGTCCCGCATAGCGACTGACAGATCGGCGTATTTGAAGACTTCCGTCTTTCCAATCTATATCTTTCCATTGCAGAGCTAAAAGTTCTCCACGGCGCATTCCTGTTGTGAGCGCCAGGGTCAACAATGCCTCTAACCGATGTCCTTTGGCCGTTGCTAAAAGTTGTTGTGCTTCTTCGGCAGTAAGCGTAAGCATCTCCTTTCTTTCTATGCGGGGAAGAGTCACGTCATGACACACGTTATACGCGATGCGCCGTCTTTTCACGGCTGCCTCCAAGCTTTGGTAGAGTATTCCATGCACGAGACGAACAGTCTTTGCAGAAAGGCCTCCGTTTCCATCTGCTCTCCCTTCTTTCTGAAGCCTGCTATAGAATGCTTCAAGATGCTCTGGTTTGAGTTTTCGCAGTGGAAGATGCCCTAATGCTGGTAAGATGTACAGGTCAAGAAGATCACGGTATCTTAGATAGCTACCGGTCTTGATGGAGGGACGTTTCACATGCTCCAGCCAGTGCTCCAGGTACTCTTTGAGCGTCTGGTCTTTCTCAGTGATGAGTGAACCGCGCTCTAGCTCATCGAGGGCTTTCCTCAGTTTGACGTTTGCATCCTTTTCGCTTTTCGCATAGTACTGCTTTTGCCTACCGTCTTCCAGTGTAATCTGAGCAATCCAGCGCCCGTCTGAACGCTTGAAAACTGAGCCTTCACCTTTGGGGTGTCTTCCGCTCGTGGAATCTTCATGCGAGGATCGTCGTGGCATATTCTTTCTCTTTCTTGCTGCCTGCAGCGATGAGACAACGTGCAATAATCAGGTCTCTTGTCTGGAACGAATAGTTTCGATCCATGCTGCCACCGTTTCGCAGTAGCAGTGTTCGTAATGGTTCGGCCATGTATTGATCGTCACTTCTATCTTTGCGCCAGTATAATCATTATGGGTGGGCTTAACGTTCTGCTAAAATCGATAGATTCTGCGTATGAAATGTCTGTTTGTGGCTTCATGTTCCTGTGGGCCTTTCCATACGCTAGGTCTTCCTTTTAGCTGTCGAGCCAGCGTATAAGCTTAGATCTGGGCATACCCATCGTTATTCGCTGTGCTGCTCAAGCCATGTTTTGAGCTTTCCGGGCTGTATGCGTCGCGCACCCTTGATCTTGAGAGTGGGCAGTCCATCCCTCTTCATTAGCTCGTAGACCTTTACCCGGCTCAGACGAAGAATAGAGGCTACATCAGCCACTGTGAGAAGAGTTTGTATCACCACAGGTTGATCGCCTTCAGCCATCTCAGTTGTTTTCGCTTTCTTTCTCATAGGTTCTCCTTCTATTTATTATTGTCAAGAGAGGCGTATGCTTAAGGTCACCCGCTCCTCACAAGAGGAGCGTAATATATCGATCCTGTCGGCGTCCGGTACTCGGTCTGTCATGGTCCAGAAATTAACCTGAAATGGTCGTGAAGGCGAATTGTATCAAGCTGCGTTTTACAAAGATTGGTAAAAGGATCATGGTTTTTGTGCTGCTGTATTGTATGCTGCTGTCGCTGATAACCCTTTATCAACTGGAATCGCACTCCGGGTGATTGAATGGCCGGTAGTCCTTAGCCTGCTCAAATACGACCGTGCGTACCAGGCCACGGTCTTCCAGGCGCGAGCGAAGACGCTCGTCGAGGATCTCCAGGCCCTGGTTGTTGGACGTAATGACAGTAGGTAGCCGGTGGTGATACCGGTAGTTGAGCAGCTGGAAGAGTTTTTCGTTGGCCCATGGAGTTGGATTCTGCGTACCCAAATCATCAAGTACAAGCAACTCAGCCTCTCGCATGAGCGAGAGGAGTTCGTCATATACCACCTCCGACGTTGGTGCAAATGTTGACCGCAGGTGGTCAAGCAGATCGGGAACGGCGGAAAAGAGGACGACGGCACCACGAGCCAGGCACACGTTGGCGATGGCTGCCACCAGGTGTGTTTTGCCGCACCCGTAAGGCCCAAGTAAGAGCAGCCATCCCTCAGGGTGCTCGGCGAATTCCAATGCAGCCTGATAACCCCGCTGTACGCCAGGCACCCGCAGATGGAAGGTCTCAAAGCTTTTCTGGCGGAGGGTTCCCAGGTTCGAGATTCTGAGCAACTCCTGACGCTTCCACTCTGCCTGTGCAGCAAGCTTGCACTGGCACGGGACCGGTTTGCCAAACTCGGGGTGCCCACACGGTACATCCTTGCGCAGGTATCCGGCTCCTTTGCACACTGGACACGAGTCCTCGGCAATCGTGGTCTCAGGCCGCGCAGGTAGGTGAGAAACGCGATTACGTTGATCACCGATATTCTCGAACTCCCCACCTCGAAGGAAACGACGGCGCTTCGGTAGTGGTATCGGTACTCTCTCCTGCGCTGGTGGCTCCTGTGTACTGTTGCAGCGAGTCCCAAGCCGAGGTGAGCCTGTGCTTGCAAAAATGTCACGGATGTTTCCCATACAGTTCCTACCTTTCATGCTAGCTATGTTTGTATAGGGTACGAATACATCTCTTCGTTTGCCTGTGCTTCTCACACTTGGTATGAGTATGACTCGCACGTACGCAGATCGGCATAATAGCGGTCCCACTCGCCCTTGGAGGCGATTGTCCAGGGCACGCCGTCGATGCTGACATCAAGTTCGTAGGCAGTCTGGTGGACTCGGCGGATACCACGCACCTCCACGAAAGGGGCCTCTCGCTTGATCTGGACTTCGAGTGCTTTCGCCTCATCTTCGCTCAACCTTTTTTGCTCTACCGCCAGGCCTCGCTCTTTTCCGCACCCAACTACATTTTGAGCAGATGGGCGGTTAAGAGCATATGCGCGGCCGAGGTGTGTACGTTTCCGCCGTGAGGAGGGCTGTGATACACTCTGATCTGCCTTCGATTCCAGGTCCGCTACCAATTCCTCATAGGTCATGTGCCCGTAGGTTTGTACCAGGTCTCGCACGTGAGCAGGGATCTGCGTGCAATAGGCCCTGCAGCATTTCGTGAAGTAGCCACCCGGCTTGGCCAGAGAATGATAGGTATGGCGGATGACGAGCGTCTCTACTAAAGCTGCTGTAATCGCCTCCGGTGCTGAAAGGGTATCGCGCGTGAGCTCTGCGAAGAGTGGATTGTACCGCGGCCACTGCTTCTCCTCATCTTCCAGCACGGTCGCCAAGAATCGCTGTAGTTGCTCCCGTAACGTAACGTTTGTCATCATCCGTATAAAATATTGGCTGTATTGATCTATCGTTACGTTAGTGCGGAGCAAATCTACCCCGTTTGCGCTCTCACGAACGGGTTTGGGCAGATTCGTCTCCAAGAATCTACCCTGTGGCTCCGTATCTGTGGGGAGAGCAGTTGGAGTTGATCTGCAGGAATGTATCCCCTCATTGGCTGACTGCCGCGGCAGGGGTAGATTCTCCGAGTCGAATCTACCCAGGCTCGATCCCACCTGTGAGGTGGATTCTGGTTTCGCCGAATCCTGTCCGCGGATGCCTTCTTTTTGTGGAGCGGGTAGATTCTTCGGCACGAATCTACCCACACTCGTATGCTGGAGAGAACCCCCATCGCTGATCAGGCCGCTTTGGACCAGCTCATCTGCTACACAGATCGCGATTTGTCCATCAGGGTCCTCCACGCCTTGCCTGATCAGACCTCGTTGTATGTATGTCAGTAGATCTGCATGTTGTGGGGACGATGGCAAGCGTGGGTGTTCTTGCTGCGCCAGAGGTGGTTGTCCTTGATCCACTTGCACAATCGCTACTAAGCGCTTGATCGCGTTATCGATCAAGTTGTGCATCCTCTGTCGCTTCTCGCAATATCGCTCCCGGAGTTGTCGTAGTCGCCCCAGCAATTCATATGGAGATTGGCAGGCGACAAAGGGAATGACAATCATAGTCAGTTTCCCTCGCTTTTCTTCGCGGAGCAAGCCTAGAGTGCGGTAGATCATCAGGTACATCTGTGTGGTGTCATACGACAAATGCACAAGCCGGCTTAGCTCATCACAGCCTTGCGCGACAGTAACGACCGCCGCAACCTCATTCATCTCCTGGGGCTTACAGGGCGACGCGCATGGCTTGACTGCTGCGCTTGCCAACAAGCCCAAGTAAAAGGTCCCTCCACGGGTGTGCGGAGGGAACAGGGTATGGATGATGTCACGAGTGTAGGGATGGACTCGCTCATAGGCACCACCACCCGACCGGAGATCCTCTCTTGTACTGGATGTGAGTGCCACAGTCCCCTTTGAAGTAGATGCTTGCATAACGGTTCTCCCTGGCTGATTGTTTGACTAGCACCATTAGGTATGGCATAACTTTGCAATCTTAGGTGTAGCACCCTTCTCCTGAACTCCTCCTAGCATGACCCTGAAGTCTTCCAGGCATGACCCTGAAGTCTTCCAGACGTGACCCTGAAATGGGTCTGAAGGCCTTTTTGCTGATATGGCTCTATAAGAGCCTGGAGAGATTTAAGAGGATTTGAGTACGCTACTATGCCTGAGCTAATTCGGCCAGCAATATAGTTGTTTACACAACAATTGAGCACTCAATTTTTCAGGGTGATACTCGCCCTGAAACACGACCGGATATGCTTGCCAGGGGAAAAGTCCCTCTGGTTAGGAGCGGTTCAGACTCCAGTTCAGGAAGCGTCTGCTCTGTAGAACCAGAACTGCACCCGAGTCTGCCTTTTGGTCGGACATGCCCTTTCATTTCAGGGCGGGTTTCAGGGTCAGTTCAGGGTGCTTTCCGGCGCTACCTGCTATGGTGGCAATAGGCGTGCTGCCCACGCCAGTTAAGCACCAGACAAAAGGAGCAAGCACACTATGTCTCAACAGCGTCATGCCAGCAGAAGAGACGATCGAATTGGATACCCACCACCGATGCCGAACGAAGCGGAAGTCCGCTTCGTCAGTGCATGCGGCCTACGCCGCGCCGAGCTGCTGCATTTGCGCGTCCGCGACATACGCCAGGACGAAGAAGGACGGCTATGGATTCACGTTGCCAGGCAGGCCGGCAGAAGAGAGCGCGACGTCCCCGTCCTCGCCGGTCACGAGGAGGCGATCCTGGCGCGAGTGCGGAACTTGCGCCTTTTCACGGCCTTTCCAGATCGGGTTGTTGTGCAAATGGGTCGTCAGGAGTACGCCCGCGGGCTCTACGATCAATTGCGCAGGGCACCGCAAGACCCACCCCAGATCAGGAAATATAACGAGGAAGCAGCGCGTGAGGTGATGCAGGCGCTTGGACACGATGAGCTTGGCGTCGTCTGCCACCACTACCTCCGCCTGCAGGATGTGCCAGCAGGCCTGGGGTCAAATCGCGGTCCAGGGTCTGCTCTTACTGACCAGGAGCGCTAGGCCGCCCCAGATGGCGAAAAGGTGGTTAGAGAGCCTGAAAGGTCTTGGGGCGGAGGTCTCCTTCGCTTCAACCGAGATCTCATACCAATGAGGCATAAGGGCTGGGCAGAACCTGAAGAAGCATTTCAGGTGCATGCCCGACCTCCTTCAGATTGATGGCAGACCGGGTGTGCTATATCCATCATGATAGGGAGTAAGCGATGTCGAGGAAAAGGACTCGCAGAGGAAAGCAGAGGGATATCCCGGCGATCTGTTACTTACCTGCTGGAGCTAACAGGGAGGTAACAGCTCTGTAGCGGATGGTGGATGCCCACTCAGCTTCGAACATACAATGGAGCAGGCCTTCTCATCGCATAGAGCACATGTTTCTCGATTACTCCCCATCTTTCGTCGTCACATGGAAGTACAGGTGCGAGAATCCTCCCTGAGCGGAGGCACCCAATGAGAAAAGGATGTGTTATGGATCAGTACAAGAGCAGGAAAACGAGGAGCGATAAGGGTCTGGTCTCGTTCACGGACCGTGACCTCCACGTCTTGCCATGGATCGCCGAACAGTACGCGGCCCGCCGTGACCAGGTTCAGTACCTGCTAGGTCTAGAGGCGGGAAGGGGAGCAGTAGTGGAAGGCGAGATCAGTGCGAGTGCGGCCCGCCAGGTGATTGAGCGCTGGAGAAGGGCGGGATGGATAGTCCAGAAGAAGGTTTTTGCTAAAGACCCCCCCTGGTTGTGGCCCACCGCGCGCTTGCTAAGGCTGCTCGAGCTGCCGTACAAAGCCTACGAGCCGTCTTGCGTGCGACTAGAACACATCTTCGCCACCAATGAAGTTCGTCTCTCCATCGAAGACGTCTGGCCTCAATACCAGTGGATCAGCGAGCGCCGAATGCGCGCAGAAATCCCTTATGAAAAGGGGGTGTCGCTGCCGCATATTCCGGATGGGAAGCTGATTACCGACAGAGAAAGAGTGATCGTCGAAATAGAGCTAACGCCGAAGCATTCAACGGAACTTTCAGCCATACTAGAAGAGCTAGCGAATACTTACGAAACGGTGTGGTACTTTGCAACCAAAGAAACGCGGCCTGCTCTGGAAGCAGCGCTTGCAAAGCTGGATCCTGCATTGGCCATGCAGATTCATGTATATTCCTACTCGCTCGAAGAGGGAACGGATACTTCTGAAGGTTGGGCTTTTGAAGACCAAGACTACCCATAGAGAAATGAAACGTGCGTGTGTACGAGGAACATCCGCTCTCTTTAATCTACAATGAGGAGGTGTAGAATGGCTATTTGCAGCAAAAATGCCGCTTTTTGCGGAGAATCGTAATCTTTTTGAGGTTTTGTCTCCACTCTTGAGATGTAAAGGAGCGATGGGAGGGCCATTTGCAGTAAAAATGCCGCTTTTTGCACAGGTTTGTAATCTTTTTTAGTCTAGACCCGTGACAGAGGCGACTGCTATCACCCTGAAATCAGATGGACAACGGCAGAAGGTTCGGGATGCATTCAGCTATGTTATTCAGAGTCTACTGGGTTATCCGTCTGAAACGGCTATGAAATTGCGGGCTTGGGCTCGCCTGTTGAGCCGAATGAGACACATGGCCAGCGTCCAAAAAGAATTTTCCCGTCAGGGGCTCTGAAAGGCTGAGGCACCTGCTAACCTTACCTAGATTTCCTTTCTCGTAGCCCCTGAACTGCCTTTCGGCAGGGCGGACTCTCCCAGTTCAGAATGTCTTTCAGGGCAGCCCCTCCTGAAAGACATTCTGAACGGCCCAGCAAGAGGTGATGCACAAAGAGCATGGTCTCCTGCTCCGGGTCATGCTAGAGATGCGAACCCGTCTGGCCTGGAGCTTCCCAAGGCAGGCGCAGCGCTTCCCAGCTAATGAAGTTCTCCATCGCAACCAGCACGGTTTCCGGTCGGCGAGGGCCACAGAGCACGACATAGGGAGCCATGCGCGGTCTCATGCCCGTACCTCCCCTGGAAGCCGTTCCCCGGCAACACGGCGTGCGCGACGGGCCGCAGACTGGGCACGGAGCTGCCGGTCATGGTGCAGGCAGATGGTCGAGGACCAGCGCCGCGGATACCAGCTCATGAGGTGGAATGACTTCCAGCACCAGGCGCAGTGCGACTTGCGCAAAAGCGCTGGCCAGCAATACCGGGTGAACAGCATGAGATACAGGGTGAATAGGATCCCGACCAGGGCGAAGTAGATGAAGATATCGAGGATGGTCATAACTACCTCCTGTACTATGCAGAAGGCACACTATGGGGTATACTAGGCATAGCGGTCTTCCGCATAATGGCGTGTCTCCCTGCTTTGGCCTGAGAAACTTCGGCAGGGTGACACGCTCAATCCTTTTTTGGATGACAGTGAACGCACTACAGAAACAATTTGAGAAAACCAGGCCCGAGCTTGCACCACGCTGACCTACCACACGGATGTTCCTCCTTCTGATGTTTGCTCACCAGCCACTTCGATGAGGATTTGACTCGGGTCTGCTGGGAGTGTGGTTTGTTCGTTCCCTGAGAGGTATATGCTGGCAGACTGTACCCCTTCCTCGCGGAGCACAAATGCGAGCGCCTCCTGCTTTTGTGCGCCTGCAATCTGCCTTGCCAGCGCCTCCAGTTGTGCCGAGCCCCACTGGTAGACCCATACCCCCTCGGCCTCGATAGAGAGCATGAGCATTCCCCGTTTCGTATTGGTCACGCTCACGCCTACGAGCATCGTCGTTACCTGGCCCACCAGTGTGTAATTTGCCCCAAGTGTAGTGCTCGTTTCCCGCGTGAGGGAACTTGCAGC
>Ga0209648_10003426_pt1 | contig 13300 bp, 14 predicted proteins | sample GraSoi2013_115cm_FD_185830 | JGI IMG/M metagenome (GOLD analysis project Ga0209648, IMG submission 185830) | Grasslands soil microbial communities from the Angelo Coastal Reserve, California, USA - Sample 9_17_2013_115cm (SPAdes) (version 2) | ecosystem: Environmental > Terrestrial > Soil >...
GATGTGCTGGCCATTCTCGGTTCCCGCCATTATCGTTGGGCGTCGTAGCGTCAAGCTGCTGATAACGCATTTGGGGGGAGAAGACGCCGTGAAAACTGGTCTGAGATGGTTCGCGCTGGTGATGTCGGTGGTCATGCCGGCGGCGTTGATGGGCGCGCCGGCGCATGCCGAAAGCACGCTCGATAAGATCCTCAAGGAGAAAAGGATCCGCGTCGCCATCGATGTCGGCAATCCGCCCTTCGGCATTCTCGACAAGGCGGGCCAGCCCGACGGCTCGGATGTCGCCGTCGCCCGCCAGATGGCGAAGGATATGGGCGTCGAACTCGAATTCGTCCAAGTGCCCTCGACCGGGCGCATTCCCGCGCTCCTGGCGGGTCGCGCCGATGTCACCATCGCCTCGATCTCGGTGACCAGCGATCGCGCCAAGGCGGTCATGTACTGCAACCCGAACGGCGCGCTCTCGATCGTCATCTTTGGACCCAAGAGCGTCGCCATCAAGGCACCCGCCGATCTCGTCGGCAAGCGCATCGGCATCACGCGCGCGACCCTCGAAGAGGCGACCGTGCCGAAGATGGCGCCGCAGGGCACCAACATCGTCTGGTTCGACGAGATCGGCGCGACGATCCAGGCCTTGCTGTCGGGGCAAGTCGATGCCGTCGCCATGACTTCTTTCGCCGGAAAGGCCGTGGCCGACGGCAATCCGGACAAGGGGATCGAGACGAAGCTCAACGTGACGACCGCCTTTTACGCGCCGATCGTGCGGCACGACGATTTCGAGCTGCGCCAGTGGATCAATACCTGGCTCTTCCTCAACAGCCAGAACGGAACCCTGGCCGCGATCTACAAGAAGTACACCGGCCTCGACCTGCCGGCCTTGCCCGTGTTTTGAACGCTCTGCGGCGCCGCCGCAGCGGCCGGCCGCCGGGCCTGCCCGGTCCGGCTTGCCGCCGGTCGGCTGACCGGAGCGACCCGGCGTGAATTATGTCTTTCAATTCAACGTCGTCTGGGACCATCTCCCGGAGCTTTTGCACGGCGCGTTGCTGACCATCCAGCTCTCCGCCACGGCGATGGCTTTGGGGCTGTGCCTTGCCGTGCTCTGCGCCTATGGCAGGTCGGCCGGGCTCGCGCCGGTGCGCTGGGCGGTGGCTGCCTATGTCGAGCTGATCCGCAACACGCCGTTCCTCGTCCAGATCTTCATCTTCTACTTCTCGCTGCCGGTGGTCGGGATCCGGCTCACCGCCGACAGCGCTGCGCTCGCGGCAATGACGGTCAATCTCGGCGCCTATGCCAGCGAGATCGTCCGCGCCGGCATCGAGGCGATCCCGCACGGTCAGGTCGAGGCGGCGCGCGCGCTCGGCCTCGGCCGCCTGCAGATCTTCCGCTTCATCATCATCTTCCCCGCGCTGAAGACGGTGTATCCGGCCCTCGCCAGCCAGTTCATTCTGCTGATGCTGAGCTCGAGCGTGGTCTCGACCATCTCGGCGGTCGAGCTGACGGCGATCACCAATTCGCTGCAATCGACCACCTTTCGATCCTTCGAGTTCTACTTCGTCGCGACCGGCCTGTACCTCGCCATGGCGCTGGGATTCAGAGCCGCGTTGAGTGCGATCTACTGGGCGGTGTTCCAACGCGGCCGGATGGCGTGAGGCGGCAATGGGGCGCACCTTCGGGACGCAGGAGTTCCTCTATCTTCTCAAGGCGATCCCCTGGACCTTGCTCCTGTCGCTCGGCGCCCTTGCCGGCGGCGCGATCGTCGGGCTGTTCATCGCCATCCTGCGCACCGCGCCCTCCCGCCTCCTGCGCGGGCTCGCCACCGGCTACATCGAGATATTCCAAGGCACGCCCGTGCTGATGCAGCTGTTCGTCACCTATTACGGTCTCGCCGTTCTCTTCAACATCCGGGTCGACGCCTGGCCGGCCGTGCTGCTTGCCTTCACCCTCTATTCGGGCGCCTTCCTCGGCGAGATCTGGCGCGGCTCGATCCAAGCCATTCCGCGGCCGCAATGGGAGGCCGCGGCATGTCTGTCGCTCAGCTTCCCCAAGCAGCTCTGGTACGTCATCCTGCCGCAAGCCGCGCGCATCTCGATCCCGCCCACCGTCGGCTTCGCCGTGCAGCTGATCAAGAGCACTTCGATCGCGGCGATCATCGGCTTTGTCGAGCTCACCCGCGCCGGGCAGCTGATGACCAACACGACCTTCAAGCCGATGATCGTCTATCCCATCGTGGCGGCGCTTTACTTCATTCTCTGCTGGCCGCTCTCGCTGCTGGCCCGGACCCTCGAGAGGCGTATCGATGCCACTCTTGGCATTAAGAAGCATTTCTAAGCGCTTCAGCTCGCATCAGGCGCTTGAGGACGTGTCGCTCGAGGTCGACGCCGGCGAGGTCGTGGCGATCATCGGGCGAAGCGGCTCGGGAAAAAGTACGCTGCTGCGCTGCATCAACGGGCTCGAGAAAGTGGATGGCGGCACGATCGAGTTCGACGGCAAGCCGTGCGATCCGCGACGGCTTCGGGAGCTGCGCCGCGAGATAGGCATCGTCTTCCAGAGCTACAATCTGTTTCCCCACCTCTCCGTCGAACGCAACATCACGCTGGGGCTGACCGCGGCCAAGGGAATGCCCATCGCCGAGGCGCAGCGTCTCGCCCGCAAGGTGCTGCGCATGGTCGATCTCGAGGACAAGATAGCGGCCTATCCGCTGCGGCTGTCCGGCGGCCAGCAACAGCGCGTCGCCATCGCTCGCGCGCTTGCCATGGAACCGCACCTGGTGCTTTTCGACGAGATCACGGCGGCCCTCGATGCCGAGCTGATCGGCGAGGTCATCCAGGTTCTCGACAAGCTGGCGCGCGACGGAATGACGATGGTGCTGGTGACCCATGAGATGGGTTTTGCTCGGCGCAGCGCCGACACCATCGTCTTCATGCATCAGGGGCGCATCTGGGAGAAGGGGGCTCCCGCCTCGCTCTTCGGCGCTCCCGCGACAGCCGAGCTGGCGTCCTTCATCGACGCGATCCTGGCGGTCGATCCGGCCCGTCGAAGACGCATCGGCTGAGCCGGGCGGTTTAAATCGAGCGCTCGTCCGATCCTGGCTGGCCGACCGAGCGCGGTCCGAGTTATCTGCCGTAATTCGGACATGAGTGTCAATAATAATCGCGCCAATTTACGACGCCGTGCGGGGCGGTGCGGAGTTCAGGGACCGACGATCAGCGCTGCCGGATCTGGCGAGCCCATACCGAAGGCGGCGGAGAGCGCGACGATGAGTACGGCGGCGATCAGCATCCCCGCGATGACGAGCGCGGAGCCGTGAGCAGGCCTCTCGTGGATCATTGAGCTGAAAGAAAGCGACATGGTGAGCCTCCTCTGTAACACACGCTAATTATCAGCATGACTTACTAAATCAGAGTAAAAATTACGCCGCCTTTTCTCTGGAATACACGAAACCTTTTAGGCGATTCCGGTGAATGCGCGCTGGCCACCCATTCAAAGTGGACAGTCAAATGCTCTCCGCATCGAAAGCTCAATTACTGTGCGAATTTACGGCGCGTTAATGGTGTCCTTGTATGAATCACAAAGTAACGACTGCACGCGCTCAACGGGAACTGGCGCATGTTCAAAAGACTGCTGCTGTTAGTTGCGGCCATCGCTGCGTTTGTACTCGTGCAGCTGCCCGATGCGATTGCCGGAAACAAACAGACGCTGAAGCTCGGATACATCCTCGCCAAGAATTCCCAACTCGGCGCCGGCGCGACCGTGTTTGCGAATGAGGTCGCCCGGAGGACGCAGGGCCGCTACAGGATCGAGCAGTACCCCAACGCCGAGCTCGGCGGCGAAGTCGAGATGATGAAGGGCGTTCAGCTCGGCACGATCGACCTCGCTTTCATCACCGGCGCTCCGGTGCCGAACTTCGTGCCCGAGGCCGGCATCTTCGGCATCCCGTTCCTGCTCCGCGATGCCGAGCACGCCCACGCCGTGCTCGACGGACCGATCGGCGACGAGCTGCTCAGGAAATTCGCCGCCAAGGACATGATCGCGCTTGCCTGGGGCGAGAATGGCATGCGCCACCTGACCAATTCAAAGCATCCCATCGCGACGCCGGACGACCTCAAGGGGCTCAAGCTGCGCGTGCCGCAGAGCGACACCATGGTCGCCGGCTTCAAGGGCCTCGGCGCCGATGTCAGCCAGCTCGCGTTTCCCGAGCTTTACGGCGCTCTCCAGACCGGCAAATTCGACGGGCAGGAGAACCCGATCGCGACGATCGTCGCCTCCAAATTCAATCAGGTGCAAAAGTATCTGACGATGAGCGGGCACATCTACGACCCCGCCGTCTTCCTCGTCTCGAAGGACCTCTACGAGGACATGTCGGCCGCCGACCGGGCGGCCTTCGTGGAAGCGGCCAGGCTTGGCGGCGAGGCGTCGCGCAAATTCGCCGCCCAGGCAGAGGCCGAAGGCGTGGCGTTCCTGCAGAATCAGGGCATGCAGGTCGTGACCTCCATCGACAAGCGCAAATTCGCGGCGGCGATGGCGCCGATCATGCCCGCGTTCGAGCAGAAATACGGTGCCGCGGCGATCACCCGGATCCGCGAGTACAAAGTGGCGGAGCATTGAGCATCATGCGGTTCCACCTTTGCCCTGGGCGTCGGGCATGCTGAAGACGCTGCTGCTTCATCATTTGTCGATCAGGCAACGCGTCGCTGGAGGGTTTGCCCTCGTGCTCGTGCTCTGCGGGCTGCTGGCGATCGCCTCGATCCAGGGCACGCGGGTCATCACCGGCAGCGTCGCCAGCTCGCGGTTGACGGCGATCGCCGCACTTGCCGCCGAGGAATTCGCCTCGCGTCTCGCGGAGCTCAACGACGCGGTTTCGCGCTACGCGCTCAGCGGCACCGGCGCCGACCGCAACGAGGCCAGCCGCCATCTGGCCCTCGCCGCCGACGCGTTCGAAAAGCTGTCGAAGGAGAGCGCAAGCGGGGGCGGCGGCGCCGCCGCGGAGATTCGCGCCGCCTTCGACCAATACCGCGCCGCGACCGAGGACACCTTCAAGGCCGTCGGCGGCCGCTTCTCCGGCGCCGAGGATCTCAAGCGGGCGGGCATCGAATTCAACAATTTGGCATCGGCGATCGTCGCCCGCCTGGCAAGCCGCGAGCGTCTCGACGCGTTGCCGATCGGCGTGCAGATCCAAGAGTCGCTGCAGGCAAGTCTCGTGGCGGCGACGCGCTATCTCGCCTCGCTGAACCCGGCCGACGCCGATACCGCCAAGACGCGCCTCGAGGCCTTGCAGAACGACGTCGACCTCCACGGGCTTGCCATCGCCGCAGCCGGCGATGCGAGGCTGCAGCGGTTTTCCCAGGCGGTGCCCGAGATCGTCAAGAAATACGGCGCGGCCATCGACAAGCTGCTTCAGTCGACGGATCTCTACATCAAGTCGAACAAGCAGCGGCAAGACGCGGCGGAGAAGCTGGCGGCCGGCGCGGTGAAACTCAAGGAGGCGCAGCTCGCCACGCAGAACGAGGCGGTGTCCTCTGCGAGCGAGACACTGCAGCAGGTTGCGGACATCAATATCGACCTCGCCTTGGCCGTCATGATCTGCGGTATCGTCGCGGCGCTCTTGCTCTCGCGCAGCATCGTCGGCCCGATCGCCGGCATCACCGGCATCATGAAGGGGCTTGCCGCGGGAGATCTTTCCGTTCCCGTGCCGCAGGTGTCGAGGCGCGACGAGATCGGCGACATGGCGCGCGCGGTCCAGGTATTCAAGGACAATGCCGTCGCCATGCACCACCTCGAGGAAGAGCAGAAGGAGACGCGGCAGCGCAGCGACGCCGAGCGCCGCAAGGAAATGCTGCGTTTGGCCGCGGCATTCGAGGCGAGCGTAAGCGCCGTCGTCGATTCGGTATCGAGCGCGTCGACCGAGCTCAACGCCGAGGCCGAACAGATGAGCTCGACCGCGACGGCGGCGACGCACAAGGCCAATGTCGTGGCTTCCGGGAGCAGTCGCGCGTCGCGTAATGTCGAGACGGTGGCGTCGGCGACCCAGGAATTGGCGGTTTCGTTCGGCGAGATCGCGCGACAAGTGAGCGACGCATCACGCGTCGCCAAGGACGCGCGCACCGAAGCGCAGCGCACCAACGCATCGATCCAGGCTCTTGCCGAGAATGCCCAGCATATCGACGGCATCATCGCGCTCATCCAGGGCATCGCCAAGCAGACCAACCTCCTCGCGCTCAACGCCACCATCGAAGCGGCCCGCGCCGGCGAGACGGGCAGGGGCTTTGCCGTGGTGGCCAGCGAGGTCAAGAGCCTCGCCGACCAGACGGCGCGTGCGACGCAGGAGATTTCCGATCAGATCCAGAGCATGCAGGGGGCGAGCCAGGGCGCCGTCAACGCCATCGGCGCGATCCTTGCCACCATCGAGAGGATAGACGCCATCTCATCGTCGATCGCCTCCGCCGTCCAGCAACAACAATCGGCGACACAAGAGATCGATCGATCGGTGCAGCAGGCGGCCAAGGAGACGCAGGACGTATCGGCCACCATCGGCGGCGTCACGGAAGCCGCCGTGGAGACCGGCAAAGTCGCCAGTCACGTCCTCTCGGCGGCGCGCGATCTGTCGCAGCAGTCCGAGCATCTGCGCCAGGAAGTCAGCGCCTTCCTCACCAAGGTGCGCGCCGCCTGAACAGTTTTGTGCCAAGCCTTGGTCGGCACCGGGGCGCTCCGCACCGCAGCCCGTCAACCGCTATTCGACTTGCGTTGAAGCAGACGCGAAAGGGCGGAAGTTTGCCGGTGCCATTGGCGAATTGGCACCGCGGGATATCCGCCAACCGCTTCGCCCGGCTTGACGTTGCGCATCACGCCGCTTTTGCCGGCAATCCGCGCGCCGGAGCCGATCGTCAGATGATCGCTGATCGCCGACTGACCGCCGATCATCACGCCAGCGCCGATTTCGGTGCTCCCGGCGACACCGACCTGTCCACACAAGACACATTTTTGACCGATCCGCACATTGTGGCCGATCTGCACGAGGTTATCGATCACTGTTCCGGCGCCGATGACCGTGTCCCCGGTGGCGCCGCGATCGATCGCGCAGTTCGCGCCGATTTCGACGTCGTCCTCGATCACGACCCGGCCCAGTTGCAGCATGCGGAGCATGCCCTTTGGCCCGGGCACGAAGCCAAAGCCCTGACTGCCGACGGTCACGCAGCTTTCGATCCGGACACGATCACCGAGGAGGGCGTGGCTGATCGCCGTGTTCGCGCCGATCGCACAGTCATCGCCGATGACGACGCCGGGGCCGACAAACGCGTGAACACCGATGTGGCACCGCGCCCCGATTTTCGCGCCGGTTGAGATGACCGCGCCGGCGTCGATCTGAGACTCATCGCCGATGACGGCGGTCGGATCAATCGAAGCACTCGCATCGACGCCTGATACTGGCGGAGAGGCCGGGTAGAACAGGTGGCCGATTTGCGCATAGGCCAATCGCGGATGCTCGACGAGGAGCAAGCCGCTTCGATTCGGTCCGAGGCGCGCCAAGTCATGGTTCGTGACCGTCGCGCTCGCGCGAGTCGAAAGAAACTTGTCGAGGTAGCGCGCATCGCAGAAGACGGTGATCTCGCCGAGCCCCGCGGTTTCCAGAGGGCCGATATCATCGATCATCATCGCACCGCTGGCATCGTCCGGCGGCTCCGCCTCGATGTGCCGGGCGATGTAGCTTAAAGGGAACGGGCCGCTACGATGAAAAAACCGCTGATCGGCCAAAGTGCGGGGCCTCACATAAATTCCGTTTCGGGCGGGTGAACGCCGGCCATGCGCCACTCACGTTCGTTTTCCCGCGAGCGGATCTAGGTAACAAGATGCAACGAATCGACACGCGCTCTCACGCCGCCGTGGGCAGTGTAGTTATTTCGCCTTACAGGAATATGACGTTTCTCACTTGATCGGAGACGCCGTAAGCGCGTCGTGTCATCGTGCGGACTCCCGAGGAACTGCCGGTCGTCCTTCCGACGGCGAGCGTTGTGCATGAGGGCAGAACATGGTCGCGCCTAGGTTTGACCAATACGCGGGACGATTGAGCGCCGCGCAGATCGCGGCGGGCATGAACGCGGCCGAGGACAACGCGGCTCGGCTGTTGGCGGATGCCCAGCTGCTCCTGGATGCCGGGCGCTATCCTACGGCAGCTTCTGTTGCGATCCTGTGCATCGAGGAAGCGGCGAAGGTTTCGATCTTGCGGCGGATCGCAACGTGCAAGGACGACACCGAACGGCGAGAGCTCTGGAGTGCGTATCGATCGCATCGTTGCAAGAACCGCCACTCGATCAATCCGGGACCCGTTGCCCATCCGGGTGAGCCGCATCGAGGCTTCGACGCGCTGGCCGAGTCGGGAACGATCGACATACTCAAGCGGCTCGGGTTCTACACCAATTGCGTAGGGGACGCGAACTGGAGCACGCCGCAATCAATGATTGATCGGCAGCTTGCCGAGCAAATTGTCGGCATTGCATTCATGTCGGTGGAAAGCGGCTACAGACACACGGCGAAGGAGATCGAGTTGTGGGTGGCTCACATGGGTCCGGTCATGGACAAGCCCGTCGGGTGGATGAAAACCGCTCTCCTGAATTGGCAGCGCGCGATGGCCGAACGCGGGTTGACGGATTCCGATCACAATGTCGCCGAGCCGCTTGTCCGGGGCGCCTCGCGGGTTGGCGCGTAACCAATTCAATTTTGCTTGGGAGTCACTCGGCGTGGGCGACGGCGATATCGTCTGGAACGGCGCTCCATGCGCCGACCTCGGCCGCGATGATGTCTCGGCATTTTCCGTCCTCTGGTGGCTTCGCCCATGGTTCCTGGTCGCGCCATTCCTCGTGGTCTTGATGCCTGCCGCGCAGGCGCAGAGTGGCTGGATCGACGAGGCGAAGCTCGGTCTCACGGACCACGATATCGGATTCGGCGATCATCATGTCGAGCGAGGCCCCGATATCAACGGTGAGGCGCTGTTCGCTTCCCCCTCGTTCCTCGACACGGTCGGCGCGCCGCGACCGGATCTTGGCGTGTCCGTGAATACCGCCGGCAGGACGAGCTACGCCTATGCCGGTCTCACTTGGACGGTCCGGCCCTGGCGCTGGTTGTTCGCCGGCTTCGGCCTCGGCGGCGCGGTGCAGGACGGTCAGCTCGACGGGTCCGTCCCCGGGCACAAGAGTCTGGGCTCGCGCGGGCTCTTCCGCGAAAGCGTGGAGCTTGGCTATCAATTCACCTCCGCCCTGAGCCTGTCCCTGTTTCTCGACCACATATCGAACGCCAACCTCGCTCGGCATAACCAGGGGCTGACCAATTTCGGTCTGCGCACCGGGTATAGATTCTGAACCCACGACCTTGCTCACCATTCGCCCCGGTCGGCATGTGGATCGCGGACATCCGGCCGGCGCGGCTCTCGGAGCTTACGCGTACGCGTCCTCGACGCCGGCGGCGGCGCGGGCGTCCGCCGCCTCCCATTGCTCGAGCAGGCGCATGACGAAGCCCTCGACCGCCCACAGCTCGGGCGCGCGGACGCTCTGCTCGATGGCGGCGAGCACCGGCTTGAGCGAGCCGTCGAGATATGAGGACAGCACGCGCGAGTGGATGTAGCAGTTGCGGCAGACCGCCGCGTGTTGCCGAGCCGCTCGGCGACGCGCTCCACCACCGTCGCCGCGGCCCGCTTGGTCGGCTTGGCCGCGTGCAGGAAGGCGCATTCGAGCACGGCGAGGTTGGTCGCGGCCCAGGTGCGGAAATCCTTGGCGGTGACGGCGCGGCCGGCGGTCTCGTGGAGATAGGCGTTGACGTGCTCCGAGGAGATGCGGTGCCACGCACGTCCGGGCCGATGTATTTGAACAGCTCCGAGCCCGGCAGGTCGCGGCAATTCGCGAGGATGCGCGCGAGCTTCGGGTCGGTGACGACCTTGTGGTGGCGGATGCCGTGCTTGCCGCGGAAATCGAGCTCGATGCGCCCGCCCGCGGCGACGCGCACATGGTCGTTGCGCAGGGTGGTGAGGCCGAAGGTCTCGTTCTGCTTGGCGTATTCGGGGTTGCCGACGCGCGCCAGGCTGCGCTCCATCAGCCGCACCACCGCCGCCAGCACCTTCTCGCGCGGCAAGCCGTCTCGGTTCAGATCGGTCTCGACACGCCGGCGCGGGCGCGGCAGCGCGCGGCCGAAGCTCAGCATATGCTCGAACTTGGTCTCGTCGCGCACATGGCGCCAGCGCGGATGATAGCGGTACTGCTTGCGCCCGCGCGCGTCGCGCCCGGTCGCCTGGATATGGCCGTCGGCGTCGGGGCAGATCCACACCGCCGTCCAGGCGGGCGGCACGGCGAGCGCGCGGATGCGCGCGAGCGTGGCGGCATCGCGGATCAGCAGCCCTTGCGGATCGCGATAGAGGAAGCCGTCCTTGCCGTCACCGATCCGCTCGCGCGTGATGCCGGGCGTGTGGTCGCTGACACAGTGAAGGCGCGCGGTCTCGGCCGCGACCAGCGGATCGATGGCGGCCGGCTCGGCGAGGGCGGCCGACGCTCCCGCGGGGGGCGGGGGCGGCGCCTGCGCGACGCGCGGTGCAGGATGCGCGACCACGGCCGCGCTCAGCTCAGGTAGCTGAACTCCGGCAGGTTCTTCAGCGCGTCGCGCGTCGCCCCCGGCCATCGCTATTCTCCTCGCTCTCGTGCGAAGAGCTATATGCGCGCCACGGATCGGCGCCGCCTTGACGCGCGTCAACTTCGCCCGCGATTGGCGCACGCGGCGCTCTACTCCGCGGCGGCGAGGCGCGCGAAGAGGCGCTTCATGGCATTGACCTGGGCGAGATAGGCGGCGGCCTCGTGATCGCCGCAGCGCTGGCTGGGCGCGAGGCGGAAGCCGCGCCGTGCGAAGGCACCGGCGGCCCCGGCGCCGCAGAGATGGATGAGCGCGGCGAGGTCCTGCGTCTGCTGCGGCGTGGCGGCGGCGAGGCCGCGGCGCTGCAGGATGTCGGCGACGTTGCGGTCGAGCGACACGGCGGTGAGCTCGACGGCGTGGCTCGGCACGATGCGCGTGTAGAGCGCGTTGAACCAGCACGAGCGCCAATCGTGCCACGGGCCGTCCTCGACCACGCGGTGATCGTGGATGCAGTAGCGCCGCGCCTCGGCGAAGGCGCCGTCGGTCATCTGGTACATGCCGACGGCGCTCGAGGCCGGCTGGTAGATCGCGAACGGGTTCCAGGAGAAGCGCCAGCGCCAATAGGTCCGCGCCACCGGGTTGCCGGCGGCCTCGACCTGCGCCAGCGCCGCCAGCAGCTCCGGCGTGATCGCGGCAGTGGCGTTGGCGCGGAACAGCGGCCCGTATTGCCGCCACGTCTCCGCCGGCAGCTTGTTGAGCGCACCCGCGACCGGGAAGAACATCTCGGTCGGCTTGCGGATGACGTGGTAGGCGACGTTGAGCGCCGCGAAGATCAAGAGGATGGTGGCGACGCTGGCGAGGACCTGCAGCAGCGGCGGCGCCGCACGCAAGGCACGCCAGACGGGGCGCGCGCGCCTTCGCCAGCGGCGCCAGCCGCGCCGCAGCGCCCGCCAGCGCCGGCGCAGGCGCGTCCGGCGCGACGCGCTCCGGGCGGCGCGCGGCGGGGGCAGGTCAGCGCCAGATCGGCTTGCCGAGATCGACCTGGCGCGCATTGGTGAGGGCGCCGGTGCCGGCGCCGATGGCGGCGCCGACGAATATCCCCGCGCCGACGCCGACGCCGCCGAAGGCGAGGCCGATGGCGCCGCCCGTGCCGCCGCCGACGATGGCGCCCGTCGCGGCGCGGTCGCCTTGCGTCGTGCCGCAGGCGGCGAGCGCCAGCGCCGCTGCCGCGAGCAGGACCGATCTCACTTTCGCCATCATGTTCTCCTCGTGCACCCGAGGTCCCGACCCTCGGCGCCGCCACTCTCGGCCGGAAACCAGCGCCGGGTCAAGGCGTTGCGGTGTCGCCGAGGAAGTCTGGCCAGGCGCGGTCGCGGGTGCTGATCACGCTGACCGGCGGCGGCAGGCGACGCGAATACGGAAGCTTGCCGTTGCGAGATGCGCCAACCTTAGACCAAAATCAGTAGGCAAGGATATATCGGGCGAGTTCAACTTTCGCGGGGAACGGCGCGACGGGGACAACGTTCCTCTAAGGGTTGGATCGGAGGCTTCACGCTTGAGCCGTTCTCCGGGTCGATCCCGACGGCATCCGCGACATCGTCGCGGCGCAGATCGCGCGGCGCGCGGAAAAAATGTATGCATGCCGACAGGATCCCGCCCGATGCGGCGACCCTCGATGTTGGAACATGCGCGTGACCGAGATTAGCTTCACATCCGACCGCGAAACCGCTGCTCACGCGGGCGCGAGCGCGCTCGTCACCGGGGGCGCCGGCTTTATCGGCAGCCGCTTGTGCGATCTATTGCGCGCGTCCGGCTGGGTCGTGCATTCCGTGAGCAGGCGAGCGGCGGGCGCCGCGTCCGCGCACCGGCACTGGCAACGGGATCTCACGGACGCCGCGGCAACGCAGGATCTCGTGAAATCCGTACGGCCCGACTATGTGTTTCATCTGGCAAGCCATGTCTGGGGGGCGCCCGACCTGGCTCATGTCCTCCCCACCTTCCACAGCAACCTGCATACGACGGTGAACCTGCTGCATGCACTTGCCGGGACGGAGTGCCGCAGGTTCATCGTCACGGGTTCGCTCGTCGAGCCGGACGCCCGCTCCGGCGAGGCCGTGCCGGGCGCGCCCTATGCCGCGTCCAAATGGGCGAGCAGCGACTATGTGCGCATGTTTCACGCGCTCTACCAGCTTCCCGGCGCCATCGCGCGCGTATTCATGGTGTACGGGCCGGCCCAGCAGGACGCGACCAAGCTGATTCCCTATGTGATCGGGCGCGTGTTGCAGGGGGAGCCTCCGCAAATCACCAGCGGCCGCCGGCTGATCGATTGGGTCTATGTCGACGATGTGGCCATCGGGCTTGCGCGCATGGCGGTGGCGCCGGATCTCGCGGGCCGAACGGTCGACCTTGGGTCGGGGTCGCTGATCAGCACGGCCGAACTCGTGGAAAAAATCTGCGAGCTGATGGCAGCAAAATCGCCGCCGGTCTTCGGCGCTATTCCCGATCGTCCGATGGAGCCGACGCGGGCGGCGCGCACCGACGAGACGCGGCGCATGCTGGGCTGGGCGCCGAAGACGAGCCTCGCCGAGGGCTTGAGTCGCACCATCGAATGGTACCGCAGAGCCGGGAGCGAAAGGTAGAGCGGCCAGCGGCCGGGCGATGCGGATCGATCCGGGCGAGCAAGCAAGGCCACAGACGA
>Ga0209648_10003429_pt1 | contig 13294 bp, 13 predicted proteins | sample GraSoi2013_115cm_FD_185830 | JGI IMG/M metagenome (GOLD analysis project Ga0209648, IMG submission 185830) | Grasslands soil microbial communities from the Angelo Coastal Reserve, California, USA - Sample 9_17_2013_115cm (SPAdes) (version 2) | ecosystem: Environmental > Terrestrial > Soil >...
CCTGCGATGCTCCGGCCAGCGTACCTTGATTTGCCACATAGTCGAACACCTCTGCTTTCAAGAATCCCATACGCTCACCAATCTTCAAGAAGAGAGGATTATACTCGACGAGCGTTTGCCCTCCCAGGACGCCGACCCGGCGATAGCTTAAAGCAAAGAGCGGTTCGATGCTCGACGAGGTGTCAGCAATGATCGAAATGGTCCCCGTTGGCGCGATTGACGTCATCGTGGAGTTGCGGAGCTGTACGCCCTGGCTGGCATACATACTCTGTTCCCAGTTTGGGAATACCCCTCGCTGCGCCGCCAGTTCAGCCGATGTGCGGCGCGCTTCCTGCGCGATGAAGCACATAAGTTGGCGGGCCAGCGTTACGGCCTTTTCACTGCGATAGGGTATCCCCACTCGGATGAGGAGTTCAGCAAAGCCCATCACCCCCAGCCCGATCTTACGATTCGCGAGTGTCGTGACTTCGATCTCTGGCAGTGGATAGTGGTTCACCACCAGCACATCGTCAAGAAAGCGCACCGCCGGGTGGACTACTTCGGCAAGGTGGGCCCAATCTACCTCTACCGTGTCTTGCACTTCCTTGATACAGTGCGCCAGGTTGATGGACCCCAGATTGCAGGCTTCATAAGGAAGCAGGGGCACTTCACCGCAGGGATTGGTGGCTTCGATATGCCCGGGCGATGGGAGCGGGTGCAGGCGGTTGATGGTGTCCAGGAAGATGAGTCCCGGATCGCCGGTTGCCCAGGCTGCCTGGGCAATCTGGTCAAAGACCTCGCGTGCATTGAGGCGGTCGATCACCCGACCACTTACCGGGTGGCGGAGTTCATAGGACTCGTTGCGCTCGAAGGCGTTCATAAACGTATCGGTGATGCCAACAGACAGGTTAAAGTTCGCCAGGACTCCTGCTGACCGTTTCGCATCGATGAAGGCGCGAATATCGGGGTGATCCACGGGCAAGACGCCCATATTGGCCCCACGCCGTTTGCCACCGAGTTTAATGTTCTCGGTTGCACAGTCGAAAATCTGCATGAAGGAAACCGGTCCAGAGGAAGTGCCTCCCGTTGAGGCTATCAGGTCACCAGCCGGGCGGAGCCGACCGAAACTAAAGCCGGTGCCTCCACCAGAACGCTGCACCAGGGCCATATCACGGATGGCGGTAAAAATGGACTCCATGCTGTCTGCTACTGGCAACACGAAACAGGCAGAGAGTTGCCCGAGCGGCGTGCCGGCATTCATCAACGTTGGCGAATTGGGCAAGAAGTCGAAACTGGTCAGGAGATGATAGAAATGCCCCTCCCACAAGGCCGCTTGTTCCCGGTTGCCGAGCAGCAGTTCTGCGTGTGCAACAGCACGTGCCACGCGAGCAAAGAGTTGCTCCGGCGTTTCGTTGACCCTACCTTGTGCATCGCGCCGCAGATAGCGGGCTTGCAGCACGCGGTGGGCATTCTCACTCAGTTGCATGCAACACTCCTCAAGTATGCCACGGCCTTCATCGTTCGGCGGTAATGATACAAGAATGCTTGCTTCAGACGACCTGGTCCGTCAACCTCCTGGTCATTACCAGCCAACGGACAAACTCCAGGCGATGGAGGTCGGCAGGAGCCTGATCCATCTCGTTTTCAGCATGCTCTCTACGCAATCTACATAAGCGATCGATTTCTGATGCAGTGAATCCCGCCCTGCGCAGCATTTCAAGACCTTCTTTGAAGTTCACCTGGTTCATGGAATCCCTCCCTTCTGTAACAAAGAGCCCTTGTGATCAAAAAAAGTATTTCGATCACCTTTAGAGGGAAGGATACCGTCATGGTATCACAGAGGAATCACAACGCCATGCCTTCTTCTCACATTTCGTACACAATGCAGTTACCGCGATACGGCCAGCACCAGGCCTTCTAGCGGTTCGATGTCTATCTACTCGACTGGGGGATTCCGGGTGACGAGGATCACGATCTCTCGTACGACGACTATGTGTTCGACTATCATTCCAGGGCGGTCAGCCTCGTGCTCAGAACTTCACATGCCGAGGCGATTAGCCTCTTTGGGGCCTGCCTTGGAAGGGGGGATCGCCTGAGCCAGGACCCGTCGCTGGCCACCTGGATTGCCCTCAACCAGTGGGTAAGCGAGGGCATCCCTCCCATCAAATGCTCCTGGACAGAGCAATAGCTTCCGTGATTAGATCGTGAAGCTATTGCTACTTGCCGAGAGCATCTCGTGATGTTTAGATTTTATGCTTCTACTAAAGACATACTGGGAAACAAAGGATGAAAAAGGGAGAGGAGAAGCACGATGGTTACTACACGTGCTGCTGGACAAGTACAGCCGCTTTTACCAGAGAGAGAAGAACAAGCTCTAGACGATGATCCGGGTCCCGCCTCGTCTTCTTCTGAAGGCTTGACGAAGCGAGAATTGGAGGTACTCGTGCTCTTGGTACAAGAGCTGACCTACGTGCAAATTGCGCAGCAGATGGGACTGCAGGTGACAACGATCAATACGTACGTTCAATCCATTTACCGCAAACTCGGTGTTCGTTCGCGTGTTCAAGCACTTAGGCGAGCAATGCAGCTTAAGCTCATTTGATGCGCTTGTGTCGAGAGAGCTGCTGCTCTTCTGAGGTACATGGTCGTACCGTCATCCTCGTCGATGATGGGATTGCGACTGGAGCCACGATGCGGGCAGTTGTGGCAGCAGTGAGACAGCAGCAACCCGACCGCATCGTCATTGCTGTCCCTACGGCTGCGTCCTCCACGTATGAGGAGTTTGCAGCGGAAGTAGACGAGTTGGTGTCCCTCATCAGACCTGAGGCGTTCTTCGCCGTCGGCTTCTGGTATGAGAACTTCTCGCAAACAAGCGATGAGGAGGTACGTGACCTGCTCCAACAAGCCACACGCGAGCAGTTAACTACACCGCAGAAGCGGCGAAAGATGCCTGGAGCAGGAGGCCATGAGAAGAGAGCCAGGGTCGCGTCGGCAACCGGGCACAAGAAACATCGCATCGGTCAACGCTTAACCAGTTCGATGAGCAGCAAAGAGGTTTAGATAGAGCAACGCCGTTTCTGTAGGGGAGGCTGATACAGAATGGAGAACCAGGAAAAATTGCCGATGACGCTTCTTTTTGTTGGCGACGTCATGCTTGGACGGCTGGTGAATGCCGTGCTTGAGGAACAATCCCCTGCCTATCCGTGGGGAGACACGTTATCGCTGTTCCATGACGCTGATGTGCGCCTCTGTAACCTTGAGTGTGTCATTTCGGATTGGGATACTCCCTGGTCAGCCACCCCTAAAGTGTTTCACTTTCGATCAGATGCCAAAAACATTGCAGTCCTCAAAGCTGCACACATGGATGCTGTCTCACTTGCGAATAACCATGCGCTTGATTTTGAATACGAAGGGCTCTTTCAGACCATCGGTAATTTGGAGGATGCTGGCATTCATCATGCTGGTGCAGGCACGACCCTCGCCGAGGCCTCGGAACCTACCATCTGGGAAATGAAAGGGAGGAAGCTGGGGCTGATCGCCTTTACGGATAATGAGCCCGACTGGGAAGCAACCGAAGCACAACCAGGAGTATTTTATTGTCCTATTGAACTGAAGGATAAGCGAGCTGTAAAACTTTTGGAACTGGTGAGCAAGACAAAAGAGAGCGTCGATTTTCTGGTCGTCTCGGCTCATTGGGGACCAAATTGGGGATACGTTCCTCCAGCGGAACAGATTCCCTTTGCTCACGCTCTTATTGATGCAGGTGCAGATGTTATTTTTGGTCATTCGGGCCATGTAGTTCGAGGGATAGAGCTCTACAAGGAGAAACCAATCCTGTATTGCACCGGCGATTTTATTGACGATTATGCCGTTGCTGAAAGAGAGCGCAATGATCGGAGTTGTATATTTGTTGTTGAAACAGATGGACAGGCGATAGTGCGTCTTCTGCTGTATCCTACCGTCATTGACGCATGCCAGGCAAGACATGCCAGGCCCAACGAGAGAGAAGCCATTGTTGCAACCATGCAAAGGTTCTGCGGGAAACTGCACACAGCTACGACCTGGGATGAGCAAGAAGAGCGCCTCGAGGTTTGGGTGAATCAGCATACTCTCAGTTAACGTGAATGGCTTCTCCTCCTTTTCTGTGATATCTCTGTGATGTTCAGACCGCATTCAGTGATGGTACCGTGATGCGCATACATTATGCTTAACAGACTTGAGTTCGCTAAAACGGGGTGGGGCTGTTATACCTTTTCCTGTGCTTCTCCTTCTGAGCGTTCTGAGAGAAAGCAAGGACCTGAAGCGCGAACAGGCGGAGTGAAGAGAGAAAAGCATGATCCTGTTTGTCTTGCCTGCTCATGCCTTTCTGGGGAGGGAGCTTGCTCTCTCGCTCGGAATACGGCTGGGTGAATTCTCCATTGAGCGTTTCCCCAACCAAGAACTGCATGCCGTCATCCAGACGCATGTGGCGAACGAGGAGTGCCTCATCCTGGGGACGATTGCTCCCCCAGATGAGCAGCTCCTCTCTCTCCTTCTGTTAAGCCATACCTTGAAAAAAGAAGGAGCGCGTACCCTGCTTGCTCTCTTGCCCTATCTCGCCTATGCTCGCGATGATAAACAGAAAGCGGGGCAGAGTTTAGCAACGGCATGGGCGGGGGCGGTACTGCAGGCCTCCGGTGTCGATGAAGTGATCACCGTTGATGTCCACAGTTTCATCGCACAACGCTTATTCCCCATGCCTTTGGTATCGCTTTCGCCAGCAGACCTGTTCGCACAAGAAATGAAGCGGCTCTCTCTGCTCAATGCGACCATCGTTGCCCCTGATGAAGGAGCCAGGAACCGCTGTCAAGCGGTGGCGAGAGCAGCAGGGATAGCAGAGGAAGTCGTCGTGCTCGAGAAAAAACGAACGCGCCAGGGTGTTGTCCATGTGAATATCTCTGGAAATGCCGGGCAACAAGCAGTGATTGTGGATGATATTCTGGACACCGGCGGCACCCTTGTTTCGTGCTGTGAGCAATTGCGACACCGTGGCGTGCGAGACATCACCATTCTGGTCACGCATGGGCTTTTTACAGGTACGCTCTGGCTGAAACTCTGGACACTGGGAGTCAAACGCATCTACTGCACCGATACGGTTCCGCTAACTAAAGAACGACCCACGGAAAACATACGCACATTATCAGTGCTTCCGTTACTGTGTCAGAACCTGATTCGATAGGAGAGCCTCCTATTGGATCTATTGTGGAGGATGCGCGCCGTCACAGCGGCAGAATCACATGCAAACAGCGTAACGTTTACCTTTACCCAATATCGTTGAGAGGAGGTACTACTACGAGGAAGTATCAGCGTGTCATGCCGCTTTCATTATGGCTGGAGTGGAACAAGGCTTTTCTGGACATGTGGGATCTGACGCTGGTACCCTGGATAAAGACCGAAGCATTTGCACAGGCATCGGGCAGAGGGATGGAGAGTTATCTTTTGCTGGATACTGCTTCCAGTGGGCTGGTACGAGCTTCCATGGAGGAAGCTCACCGCATGAACGTGGCTTTGGTCTCTAAGCTTTCCCCAAAGGTTGGTCAGACTCCCAGGATACTTCTCTGGACGAAGAACAAAACGCGGCTCTATCGTTATGATCGTCCTGCTCAGGTGCCTGTGCGGTACAGAACGCCGCTGCTCATCGTCTACGCGCTGATCAACAAACCCTATATTCTTGACCTGATTCCTCAACGAAGCTTCATTGGAGCTATGGTGAACAGGGGCATAGATGTCTATTTACTCGACTGGGGGATTCCTGGCCCTGAGGATAAGCACCTCCGCTTCGATGACCTGGTGATGAGGTATCTGCCGCAAGTGGTGCAACAGGTGCTCAAGGCGTCTGGCGAGGAGCGCCTTCATATCCTGGGCTATTGTATCGGAGGGATACTCGCCACGCTCTTCGCTGGTGCCAGATTGCTGAGCCTGGTGGGTGCCACTGCCATGTTTGAAGAGTTTGCCACAGACGAGCAGGCCAGTTCAGTCTGGCAGGCGATAAGCCTCTGGGCTATAGATGGGGTGCCTTTTCCTGGTGAAGCCTTTCGCCAATTGGTCAGGGACCTCTATCAGGGCAATAAACTGATCAATGATCAGCTTACACTCGCGAGTCAACCTGTGCATCTGTCGAATATCACCATCCCCATCTTGAACGTCAGTGTGCAGGAGGATTACCTGGTTCCACCGTCACAAGTCAAGCCGCTGTTCGAAAAAGTCAGCAGTACTGAGAAAGAATTGGTCATCGTTCCAGGAAGTCACTTTGCGCTTGCTATAGGTCAGCAGGCAGTACGCAACCTCTGGCCCAGGGAATTGGACTGGCTAGCCAGGCACTCGCGTATCTGACTTGCCCCAGTATTTCATCGCTGGCTGAGGGATTCAAGAGCAGTGTAGCACTAGTCGGATGCCGGCAAGGCATCGTTACGTTGGCTAACGCTTGGCCTTTACAGACGATTTCTGACAAATGTAACACCTTTGTGTCGAAACTGCATTGTAAATTTACAACCATCTCTTAATCCGATGTTATACCTCAACCACAACGGGGAGGACCAACGGCCGGCTGTGGAAATTTTTGAAGATATGGCGTTCGGCAACATCTCCGATTACTCTCCTGATGTGTACCCAGTTTGTGACATGGCCTTTTTGATTGGAAAGCACTTTTTCTATGTCTTTCTGTAATAATTTCGTCAGGTTTTCTTTTGATTCCGGCAATGAAGTACCCCGCATGATTACTTCGGGTTTACTCGCTAATTGACTGTTGGAAGCGTTGATTTCCACCAGCAGAATTAATACTCCCTCCTGTGCTAACCGTTCACGGTCACGGACAACGTAACTTTCCAGTTCTTCGCCTGAGACTTCATCGACATAGACCTTTTTAACCTCAAGTTTCTTTCCGATTTTGGCTTGTTGAGCTGTGAATATTACTTCCTGCCCATTTTCAATCAGAAAAATCTGATTTCTTTTGTAGTTCATTTTTTCAGAGAGGGCACGGTATGCAATCATATGACGATACGTTCCGCTGATGCCATACCGAATATTGTGTAAAGGGAAGGTGGTACAAGAGCTGCTCTAGAAGAGATACTACAGGCATAGACTCTTCCTTTGGAAGAGCGTGTTCCTTAGCTTCAAATCCCAATAAGGAGGGAACTATGCCTGTCTCCAAGCAAAAGCGTACCACATCGCAGACTCCCCTTTCAAAGTCGGAGCCATCTTCCCCACCGCTGCCGGAGCAGCAAGAATTTCAGCAGCATCTGCGTGCCTTGGCCCAAAGTGCCGTGCGCACGGTCTTGGAACTGGTGATGCGTGAGGAGTTAGATGCCTTCATTGGAGCCGCCTGGGGCGAATGCAGCCCCAAACGCAAAGGCTATCGCAATGGCACCTACACGCGCGATCTAGCAACAGCGGCGGGTCAACTGGAGGAGATCAAGGTCCCCAGAGACCGCGAAGGCCAGTTCCATACGCAAGTCTTTGACCGGTACAGTCGCTTTGAACCGCACATCGCGAGATCCGTCTCACCCAGATGTTCGTGGCCGGAACAAGCACCCACAAGGTGGGAGAAGTGGCCCAAACGTTGCTGGGAGTCGCACCCAGTGGAAGTCGCGATCAGTCGGCTCAATCAGACGCTCACCCAGCAATTTGCAACCTGGCGACAGCGGCCTCTGCAAACCCATTGGCGTGTGTTGTACCTCGATGGGGTGCATTTCAGCATTCGTCACGGCGACAAAGCTGATGCCACGATCATTTTGACGGCCCTGGCGGTGGATCTGGACGGCAACAAAGAGGTGTTGGCACTGCGAGCCTGTGCGGAGGAAAGCAAGGAGGGATGGCTTGGGCTTTTGCAGGATCTGCGCACACGAGGAGCCACGCAGATCGATCTGATCGTGACCGATGGGCATGAGGGGCTGCTCTCTGCAGCCTCGGAGCTGTTTACGGCCACGCCTCGCCAACGTTGTCTCGTGCATAAACAGCGCAATGTGCTCGCTGCTATCCCCAGACGAGAGCGCGGCGAGGTCCAAGCCGAACTGGTTGGGATCTGGGAGCAACCGACACAGCCGGAGGCGTTGACCCACTTGGCTGCTGATCACCAGCCAAGTATGCTCAGCGCTATCCAGAAGCGGTACGCAGTCTGGCTGAGGACGAGGAGCATGTGTTGACATTTTATGCGTTTCCTCAGAGCATGCATCGTCACATTCAAACGACCAACGCCATCGAAAGTCTCTTTAGCAATGTGAGACAGCGCACCGACCAGATTGACGTGTTCACGACAGAAACCAGTTGCCTGGCGATTGTCTGGGCCACGATCCAGGATATCCGTCTTCACAAGTGTTTCTGCTAAACTAAAAGGGGATCTCCCCACGGGATGCGCAACGAGCTGATGCGGCGCATCCCGTGGGCGTTTGGGCGCCAGCGCCGATTTCTCCCTCGCCTGAACTTTTGTGAGCAATCTCTCTCCTCTGGCCTGTGTATGCTATGCTTGAGGTGAGAGTGGAAACAGCTCGGCTCTCAGAGGACGGCAAGTTAGTGCGTGTGCTGGCATCGGCACAGAAAGAGGCACCCAATGGCACTCCAGGCGGATGAGAGCGGAAGGAATCAGGCCAGGCAGACGCCTGGCAGTACGCGCCTGGCCAGGCTGGCTCCTGGCCCAAAAGAGACCTTTTTGCTGGGAAACCTTCCAGCGTTGGTGCGCAAGGGGCTCTTGCGTCTTTTCGAGGATGCCTGGCGCGAGTCAGGAGACCTGTTCAGTCTGAAAATGGGACCGAAGCGCCAATATGTGATTACTCGGCCCGATCATGTGAAACATCTGCTGGCAACCGAGAAGCAGAAATATCCTAAAGGGAGCGGCTACAAAATCGTGCGTGAGAGCATGATCGGTATTGGGCTGCTTACCAGTGATGGCGCATTCTGGCAGCGTCAACGCCGACTGATGCAGCCACTCTTTACCGCCAGGGCGGTCACGCAGTTTGCCGGGCAAATGACCGACAGAACTGAGGAGATGTTGGCCCGGTGGAAGCCACATGCAGCGCGTGGCGAGCCGCTGGACCTCTCGGTGGAAATGATGCGGCTGGCGTTAAGTATCATCGGCACAACTATGGTAAGCCTGGATGCTGGGGATGAGACGCTGGAGTTAGGCCGCGCCTTTCGGACCATGATGGAGTCTATGGCGCATCTCAGTTCCGGGCTACCGGTCATGCCCCAATGGGTCCCAACCCCGCGCAATCGCCGCGCCCACGCCGCTGCGCGTGTACTCGATACCTATATCTATCGCCTGATCCAGGAGCGTCCTCCTGACTTGCTGACGAAATTGCTGGAGGCGCGCGATGAGGAAACCGGTGAGGGCATGACGGATGAGCAGATTCGCAATGAAGTCCTCACCATTTTCCTGGCTGGCCACGATACCACCGCTGCTGTCCTTACCTGGGTGTGGTATCTGCTGGCGACACACCCTGCAATCGAAAGCAACCTGCATGAGGAACTGGCCGCTGTGCTGGGTGGCCGCACCCCAACGAGCGACGATCTTGCGCGGCTCACCTATCCCCGGATGATCTTTGAGGAGGCCCTGCGCCTGTATCCGCCAGGCTGGATATTCCCGCGCGAAGCCGCTGAGGAGGATGAAATCGATGGCTATCGGGTGCCGGCGGGCACCCTGATGCTCGCCTGTCCCTATCTGACGCATCGCCAGCCAGCCTTCTGGGAGCATCCAGAGCAATTTGAGCCTGAGCGTTTTACGGCTGAGCGTTCGGCACAGCGCCCACCCTATACCTATTATCCGTTTGGTGCGGGGCCACATACCTGTCTTGGCATCCACTACGCCCTGTTGGAGGGCCAGTTGATTCTGGCGACCGTCGCTCAGCGCTACCGGCTGCGGCTCGTGCCAGGCTTTTCAGTCGAAGTCCGGTCGATGGGAATGCTGCGCCCCCGGCATGGCTTGCCGATGCTCTTACAGGCCAGGGAGGCTGGCGGTTAAAACCGCGCCTTGCCTGGAGCGCGGGCGTCTCGCCCGCTCGTATCAGGTGGGCTACTGTGATACCTACCCGTTGCTGCGACGCGGCTTTTGCAGCGCTCACGGGTTTCGCAACCTCGTTGCGCATCGTGTGGGATCTCCCTGGGATTTGGGGAACACTGCCTGCTTGCGGGGAGATTGACAGCCCTGCACTTCTGACGCAGTAACCGATATCTTGAGAGAACACATTCCTGGTAAGACACAGGAGGGACACTTCCGTTTTTCAAAAGGGAAAGAGAAAAACAAGGAAAGAGACCAGGAATAAGCGTAGCAGGTGCTCTTTCGCCAGCTTCCTGAGGAGGATACGCATGGAATCGATACAAAACGCCTGGCGGCGGATTGATGGATGGCTCAAAGCATATGCGCCGCATGTTCAGCAAGAACTCAACGCCGGTGTTTCTGAAGAGGAGATTCAGCAGAAAGAAGCGGCCATCGGGGTTCCCCTGCCGGAAGATTTTAAAAGCTCCTATCGCATTCACAATGGGAGTCATAGTCGATATGATGGTACCAGTGGAAGTCAGTATGCCCTGATGGGATGTGACGCTTTTTATCCGCTCACGCGTGTGGTTGGTGGGGAAGCCGGGGTGTATCAGGACCTCTTGCAAGACGCTGATTGGGCCAGCCAGACACCAGGGTGGGTCTCTGACCCCACCCGTCCACCTCTGCCAGTCCAACCCGTCTGGCGTCATCCTCTTTGGCTCACATTTGCAGAACATCTGGGCTGGCTGGAGTGGTGTCTTGATCTCGCTCCTGCTCCTGGTGGGCACCTCGGTCAAATCATTAGTTGGGATCATGAAGACGGGCCGCAAGAGGTGCTCTTCTCCAGCTTTGAAGAACTCCTCTCAAGCTACGCAGATGGGTTGGAAGCTGGCCTCTGGCTAGGCGCGTGCGGTTCAGTCGCTGCCTTGAAACAAACCCAGCTCAAGGAGCGGCGGGCGTCATTTCTGTCTCCCTCCCCGGCCAAACCCGTCCTGCTCCAAGCGATCCAGCTGGCCTGGTCGAACAGTCTGGATGAGAGCCTGAGACGCTTCGGGCAAGTTCTGCAGATGCCGGAAGCCAGCCCAGAGGATCGTTTTCAGGCCTATTATGGGTTGATCTGTTTGACCGGGATCTATCCCGGGGGAACCTCCCCCAAAGAAGCCCAACATTTCTTAGCTCAGTGGGAAGCCGAAACGCACACACTGCCGGAGACGCACTGGGCCCGTCAGGAACTGGCCTTGTTTACTTAGAGGCAGAGATAAACTCGGATGAAGAGACCAGGAGAGCGAAAGGTCACAAAGCTACACGGCATGAAGTACTTTCACACGTAGCAGGTCGAGATGAGCGCGACCAAACATTTGGCGTTTCAGAAATTTGAGCCGGTTGACATGGCCTTCCGTAGTGCCATTACTCCACTCCGAAGAGAAAGCGGCGCGAACCGCGGCATAATCGCGACGTATCCCGTTGACAAAACTGGTGAGTTCAGTCACATGGCACGCTTTGGCTCGGTTGAGCCAGGAGTCCAATGCCTCCGCCTGGCGGTCTTTGAGCATGGTCACAAACTCCTGGCTCAGGAGGTAGACGGCACGGAGGTCCTCGTTGAGGTTCATCTGCTCAACCTGGTGCTGTTGAGCCTGAGTTCGCTTGGAAGGCGGTAAGATCATCAGGAAGGATGCACCGCGCGAGGAAAGACGGCGTTTCTTGGGCTTAGGGGCAAGGCGCTGTTTACGCGGTAGGCCTTGCCTGAACCTGGGCGGCAGTTCTGTTCGCCACTCACCAAGCACGTGTCTGAGGAGGGATTCTGAGCCGGTGTAGCCACGTCCCTTGATCTCAGCAAACAACCGCGAGCTTGTATGCGCTCCAGCGTTCCAGCGTTGGCGCAGATACCCCAGATAGGCATCGAGCTTGCTCTTGCCAGGCGCCCGCAGTCCAGAGCCAGGGGCACGTTCTGGGAAGCCTTCGGAGGAAAGATATCGCTGGACGATGCGTCGGCTCATCTGTAACTCACGGGCAATCGCTCGTTGTCCCATTCCTGCTCGGTGCAACGCCAGCACATGCTCATAGCGCGCAAGGCGCTTGTCTCGGCTGATCTTCTTCTTGCGTTCCGCATAGGTCAAGCAAGCAAGCTCCACCTCTTGACCCATCAGCGTCTGTGGCATTGCTGGCCGAACCTGCTCCTGATCAGTTCCCTCAGCAGGCGCTCCGCCTGCTGAAACGGTACGTGTTCCGATGCCCATGTGATCAAGTAGAGATCTTCCGCGATCCTGATCGCTGGCAGACATTGCTTTGAGCGGGATGTCCTCAACCTCTGGTAAACAGGTACGCTTGCGATCCAAGAAGCGTTGCAGGTGTTCGCGCAGGTTTTGCACCAGGTGATAGTGGTCAGCCACCTGGGTGGCATGAGGCAGCGCCCGCTTCACCGCATCTGCATAGGTACTGGCTCGATCTCGGCTGACCACTTCAATTTCTTGGTGACGTTCCAGCCAGGGCAAGACCGCTTCAGCCGTGCGGTCTGGCAAGAGATCGAGCGGTTTGCCTGTCTCAAGGTTGACCAGAATGGTTCCGTAGCTGTCCCCGCGCCTGATGGCGAAGTCATCTATTCCCAACACCCGCACCGGTGCATCGGTAGGGGGAGCGATGCTGCGCAAGTAGCACAACAAGGTTGGGGCCTTGACCTTCATCCCGAGTCGAGGAGCCAGGCGCTCACTCACCTCCGCAGAAGCTGCGAGCCCAATAGCTTTGAGTTCTTCCAGCAGGCGATTACTTATTCTGGCCCAGGGCTGGACCAGGTCGGGAAGCCGCTCGGCAAACACCTTCCTCTCACAGGTGGCTGTCCGGCAAAAAAACTTGCGCACCCCGAGTCGCAGCACGACGCTGCGCCCTCCACAGGGAACGTCGTGAACTGTTCGTCGATACTGACAGTGAACAGCGTCTGAGGACTTCCCACACGCTGGGCAGTATGCGTAAGGCTGGGTGGAGATGACCTCCACCGTGAGCTGAGTTGGGGTAATTTCCACCTGGCCAATGACCATCCCATCGGGTAGGGGCAGAAACGGGGACCTTTCCATCACCATCATCCTCCTAAAAAGCGAGAGTACGTTGCATCTTTCCAGGAGTATATCACCGAGCCATCAATCAAGACAGCAAGCAGACAGTGTTCCCCAAATCCCAGGGAGATCCCAAAAAGGGAGCCACTTCCCACTGTTTTCTGCTATCGTTAGGGTGAGCAAAACGCCCATTTTAGCGATAGGAGAACTGGAGATGATTACCGTGGAAGACCGAGAAGCCATTCGCAGAGCCTACTACCTC
>Ga0209648_10003430_pt1 | contig 13293 bp, 10 predicted proteins | sample GraSoi2013_115cm_FD_185830 | JGI IMG/M metagenome (GOLD analysis project Ga0209648, IMG submission 185830) | Grasslands soil microbial communities from the Angelo Coastal Reserve, California, USA - Sample 9_17_2013_115cm (SPAdes) (version 2) | ecosystem: Environmental > Terrestrial > Soil >...
CGTGACATGTTGAGGGTGATGCTCCCTCTTGCTCAGAGCTGACTGCCACGGGGGACCTGTACCGGCCTCACTGCTTTATATCAAACCAACCTGGATAAACTGATACAAGCGATACAAATGACACAAGTGATGCAAGTGTTACAAACTACGACGAGCATGCCGGATTGTAGTTGATACAATCCGGCATGCTCGTCGAACCTTTCCAATCACCCCGCCACGCCTGGCCTACCCTATTGCAGGCATGTTCCCTCCCAGCACCAGGCTGTCACTTGCAGCGCATGGCAGTTGGCTATTAGGGCCAATCGCCGCCGAAGTGAGATAAAATTTCCCGGCAAAGGCATTGCCAAGCTTCGAGTTTAACGTCTGCTCAATCTGCGCGTTGTAGCTGTTTATAGGGAATGTGATAAAGCCAAACAAGCTCAGAGTAGTGTTCAGCACATTCAACACCAGCTTCCCACCTGCCGCCGAAGGAGCAATCGTAGAATCCACCGTACCGACAGGCAGGCCACTCCATAAGATATCGGCTTTCAGATCCAGGTTGCTGCCCTGCACACTGACACGAATGTTCTGGGCGGTTAAACCATTACCCACGGGCATACTTCCAAAGCTATTGCTCAACGAAGCCAGCGAAGCTGCCGGAATTTCGATGAAGGAATTAGCACTGGCAGCTCGAGTTCTCGCGTTCGAGTTGGCCGTCAGCGGACCATTGGAGGTATTCATCACGGCACTTTGCCCCTGCGTGGACGCCTGGCCCAACGACACCGGAAATTGCAGGTTAAGCGCCAGGGCGGAAGCGCCGCAGCCCGGCGTTGCCTTGATCGTATTCAGCGAACCTAAAGGAATTTGAAAGGTTGCCACCGGGCCACTGACGAGCGCTGGACCGCCGTTTTCAGGGGTGGCGCTGACCTGTACCGTGGATGAATTCGCTACATGGAAACTGATCAGGATAGTGGCAGTGATTGCCTTGGGATCGCCCGGGTAAAGGCTTAACTGCAATGTCATCGCCAATCCAGCCTGTTGTGGGGCCAGGTTCTGCAGTGTCGCCGAGGGCTGAAGGAGCGTGGATGCCATCTCATAGGCCCAGCCCCGGTCCTGGCTGGGCAATTTGCTCACCATAGTTGTAAGGGCGTTGTTGAAAGCCACCGGCACCTGTTGCTCGATACGACTCTGAAACACCGGCTCCAGCATGCCGGTTGTAAGATAAATGATTGCATTCAGCGACGAACCGGCCGCCTGTCGCGCTGTGTATGAAGTGTGTCGCGTGGTGTTGTTGGATGCCAGCACGGGGGTGATCACCGATACTCCCGCCACGATAAATGCCAGCACCAGTACCCAACCTACCCGCATAAATCGTAAGTTTTTCATCTTTCTCTCCTTGCTCTCCTGGTTTATCCTGGCACCCTTTGCGGGTGCCACTACATCTCCCACCTAACTCGGCAATAACTTGCTGATATCAATAGGGCCTTTAAAGCAGAATGCTGTTGGCGTAGGTTGCGCGGCTATTCCCTGAATAGGAGGTGCCTGGATCAACAATACAAGCATTTCAGTCCCGCCGCCGCAGACAATTGATGTACTGGTATGCACCGAGACGAGCTTTACATTCTTGAGCTGTTTACGCAAGGAAGGCATCAGCGAGTTAAGTATGAGCTGATTCAACGCATCCTGCATGCGCGCAGCAGCCACAGGGCCTGCATCCAACCCATCGCGCTTCAGGCGCAACACGTGTAATATAATGTTCTGCTGCTGATCCACGCCGATAGTGCTATCCAACTCTACGGGCAAAACCCGGTGAATGCCGCTGGCATCGATATGCAGGTTAAGGCTGAGCACAAGGCCATCGCCTGGTTCAGGCGCAACGTTCATATCTGTCAGCGTCCCCTGGTTCACACCGAGTTGCGAGACGAACATCGAGGTAAGAGCGCCTTGATCCAATGCCAGTTGGATCATACGCGGCCCCGAGAGAGGCGTGGCCGTCGGTGTACCAGCGCCCGGTGATGTGCTCGCGGTATTGGATGTGCTTGCGGTATTGTTATTACCAGGCGACTGCCAGACGAAGGCGGCAAATATGCCCCCCAATATTAACAGCAGCACGAGCGCAATACTGGCAATTGCGATCAGCAGGCGGCGGCGATTTCGAGGACTGCGACCGCCGTTGCCACCGTTGCCGTCATCGTCTGGTGCTGGCGGAACAGGGGGCGGCGCAGCCAGTTGAAGCTCATCCAGCGCAGCCGCAGTTGCTAGAAATGTCCCCGCTACTGGAGCAGTGACTGCCACTGTGTCATCTTCATGCAGAGCAGATCCAGCACCTGGCGCTATGGCTGCCAGCGGACCGGTAGTAGCCTTTGACACGTCTCGCTCTTCCACCGGCGCTTTCCTTCCCCACAGGAAGATGGCCGGGATGATCGCCACCAGACAAAGTATCATTGTGACGAAGAAGATGGCGCTATAAAGAGAATGCGCGGCAGTAAGCAGGTAGTTGCCATATTCCTGCGACCACTTCGCAAACTGCTCAGCTGTAGCCGTTGCTGAGAGCGAAGGGAACAGTGAGACCAGGTGCTTGAAATATGCCAGGCCCCACGAAGTCAAAGCTGCCAGGCCAAGCATCATGCCCACCATGCGCAGCGCGGTCACTACAGCAGCTCCCATGCCGGCCTGGTTAGCTCGCACGGCGTTGATAGTTGTTGTACTGATTGGCGCAATCACCAGGCCAAAGCCAAAACCCGCGGTAACCGTACTGATTGTAATTTGCGTCCAGCCAACATCCATGGGCCAGCGACTCATCAGGTAGAAACCTGTAGCCGTGAAGAGCAAGCCGAGCACTCCTGTAAGGCGGGAGGAGATGCGGCTGCACAGCCAGCCACCCAGGAAAGCGCCGACAGGAATCAGGGCCGTAAGGCGGAGCAGCGCCAGCCCACTGGCGAGCGGCAGATCAGCCTGGCTTATATTCTTGCTTAAAACTGTATCGACAAACAGGGGAATATCGGCCATCGCAATAATGAGCGCCGCGCCTACGAACAGGCTCACCAGCGAACTGGCGCTGAATGGCAAACGTTTGAACAGCGTCAGGTCAACTACCGGCCAGCGCCTCTGCTGAGCCATCCCAAAACGCAAGAACGGGAAACGCCCGGAGAACGAGAGGCGAGGCACGCGCCAGCGTGGTATGCGCTCAACCACAATAAAAGCTATCAACAAAACTCCGGCCAGGGCCAGCAAGATCGGATTATTCTGTGGAGCAGCGCCGTTGGCTGTCGTTGGTCCCCCCAGGCCTGTGCTTTGCTGGGCCAACCCCAGGCTCAAGCAGGTGAGCATCAGCCCTAACAGGATTGCGCCAAGCCAGTCGATGCCTTCATGCAAGCGCTTTCCTCTGGGTATAAGCAGCCGGGCAGCAACCAGCAGGACTATCACAATCGGCACATTGAGGTAGAAGATATAGGTCCAGCCCAGGTGCTGCACAATCAGTGCGCCATACAATGGACCTAGCACACCACCGGCCTCAGTGACAGCGCCGATAATACCCAGTGCCAGCCCACGCCGCTCCGCGCCATAGAAATCGCTCACAATCGCGATAGCCACTGGCACAAGCGCCCCGCCGCCAATAGCCTGGACAAAGCGAGCGGCGATTAACCAGATCAATCCTGGTGAGGATGTATCGATACCGAGGCTATTCAGAAAGCTGAGATCCGTATTCTGACCGAGTACCGGAGCCAGGCCGCAAAAAATAGAGCCAAAGCCAAAGATGCTCAAACATAGCAGGAAGACGCGGCGGCGGCCATAAATGTCGGATACCCTGCCCATCAGCGGCATCGCAATCACAAACCCCAGCAGATACGCGCTGATGATCCACGCAGCATGGTCCAGTTGTGTGAACGGTATGTTGATCCCTGGGTCGGCAATGATCCTTGGCAGCGCGGTCACAACCACAGTCTGGTCCATCGCTGTCAAAAAGACGCCCACACAGGCTACACTCAGCGCAGCCAGCGCTACACGCTTCTCACGTTTGTCACCTATAGCTCGGCCGGGAGTGGCAAGTCTCTTGAACGAACTCGTAATCTGCTGCGGTGAGAAGCGGTGGGCAAAAGTGGAACTGCTAGGTGGCGCCTGGGTGTTCGCTCCTCCCGGACCTGCCTCCGCAGGAACCGCAGGCGCATTTGTGAAGTCATCTTTACGCAGGCGCGCGGATGTCTCCTGGTCGTCTTCTAATGTGTACATTTGACCCCCGAAATAAAGATAAGAGCCAATAAAAGATAATAATGACTTTTGTAGGGGTTCAATCGAACCCCTACAATCGCCCAATTAATTTGTTAATATGCATAGCCCGGCCATCCGTAGGGCCGATAATGATTTTTAATAACCAAAACCGGTCCTGTCATGCTGAGCGCAGCGAAGCATCTCTGTGCCCATCGAGCCAGACCCTTCGCTGCGCTCAGGGTGACAACGCCTAACCGCTCTTGGTCGTTAACATTCATGATCGGCCCTTGATGGATGCTCCAATATCCCGCGATTTAATAGGTAACTTGCATCATTGCGCCCACCTGAAGGGTTGCCAGGCTATACCCCTACATCACACATACCTCGTTGATTTGTAAAAGTTCATTAAGTTGCGAGCCTTAGACCTGTGGGGCTGTGATAGTAACATGCTCGTTGTAGTTCGAGATAGTAAAAGTGCGCGAGGTTTGCGCAGTATCACCTTTGGCCGCCAGGCCAACCGCGCTCAACTGGTAGAGCTGGCCATCGGCTTTCCCGGCACATACACTCGTCTGCAGCATCGTACCGGCTGGAACACCACCGCCTGTGAGGAATTTCAGATACTTCGCATCCAGCGATCCGGTGACATGCCAGCAAGGAACGCCATTTACAACATCATCAGTAGGGCCGGCCACACTTTGCAGCTTACCTACCAGGGAGATAACGCCAGTATCAGGGTTTGTAAGCGTGCTCACATTGAGCACACCCTTGAGGACACGCCACTGGCCGGTAATAGGATCGGTGATATATTGAATATCGCCGATACTGACGAGCTTAATAGTAACAAGCTGGCCGGAGAAAAGCACACTTGCCAGCGCCTTCACCTTGTCCGGCATAATCACATCGCCATCTGCAGAGCGGATTTGTATCTGGCTGCCTGATGCATTGCCGAGATTATCCACTTTCATGATAAGATGAAATGTATTGATCGTGCGGAAGTTCTTCTGTACTGTGCTCAGTACCTGCTGCGCCGTCGGCTTCGATGTGAGACCACTGGCAACAGCAGTGCTATTATGCTGCCATGGGAGCGAACAGCCTGCAATCAAGAGCGCACCTGCCAGCGTGAGAACAACGCAGGTCAACGTGCGGTGTACCGACATACGAAACGAAATCATTAGAGATGCCTCCCCAAATCCGGTCGATAGAATAGTCTTGCTGAAATAATTCAACGCAAACGACCGGCCTTTCGGGGCAACCATACGCCAGGTGGCTTCTAGTATGGTACTTTATGGTACAGGGTGAAATGTTTATATTTTCTCCAGTTTCGCAAAATCCATATTCAGGGTTTTTTTACCGTGCTTGCCCGGGAATTGCACCTCGACGAATTCTGTATCTTGCTCCATTTCACTTTTGAGGACGATACCATCTCCAAACCTATCGTGACGCACCCTATCACCTGGTTTATACTGCTGGCCCTTTGGTCTGGCTGGCATCGAAGGCGTTTTTGATGATGGCAGCGATGGTGTTACATTACTACTGCTCTTTTGTGAGGATGATGTACGCGGCGGCGTCCACTGCGGAGCCTGCCTGCTCACCTGTGGATTGCCTGAGCCGAACACACGCCCGGTCTCACGCGATGAGCTGCTATCCTGGTTGTAGTCGTCATCCCAATTGCTGCGCCGCCTCACGTTCGCACGCAAGCCGCCACTGCCCGCGCTACCCTCACTCTTAACGAGGGTCACCGGAATATCCTCCAGAAAACGCGACGGCTCGGTCGCCTGGCTCTCACCAAAGATTGAACGCCGGTACGCACGCACGAGGTAGAGGCGATACATGGCGCGTGTAAAACCAACGTAGGCCAGGCGGCGTTCCTCTTCCAACTGTTCCGGCTTATCGACCGAACGCGCGTGCGGCAGCGAGCCTTCGTCCATGCCCACGATAAAAACAACCGGAAACTCCAGCCCCTTCGCGGCATGCAGCGTAATCAAGGTCACGGCATCTTTGTTCTCCTCTTTAATGAGTGTGCCGTCTTCGCTGGTCTGCGCGGTATCTGCACCACCCACAAGCGCGACGTTCTCCAGGAACAGCTCGAGGGCGGTGCGTGTCTCAATTTCCGAGTAGTCTTCGGCCACGCGCCGCAGTTCCAGCACGTTGCTCCAGCGCTCTTCGCCTTCGGGTGTCTCACGCAGTTCAGGGCCATAGCCACTGCGCTCGGCCACTCGATCGAGCAGTTCCGGCAATTGCAGTTCCTCTATGGCGCCAGCCAGGTCAACAAGCAATCGCCCAAAGCCCGACAGCGCAGCTTTAGCTGTTTTAGCAAGCGTTGGATGCTCACTTATTTGCTGGATAGCATCGTAAAGTGCCAGATGCCTCTCGCCGGCCCAGTGCTGTAGCTCGCCGAACGTTTTAGGCCCGATTTTACGATTAGGCACATTGATGATACGCTGCAGGCTCAGGTCATCGTGGGTATTTGCCAGCAGGCGCAGGTAAGCCAGCATGTCCTTAACTTCTTTACGCTCGTAGAACTTGCGGCTCCCTATGACCTTATAAGGAATATTCGCACGCAAGAACTGCTCTTCCAGCGCGCGGGACTGCGCATTGGTGCGGTACATCACGGCGACATCTCCAAGCCTATCAATGTCACCACGTGCCAGCAGGCGCTTGATCTCGCGCGCAGTGAAAAGACCTTCCTCTTCTTCGTCATAAGCTTCGTGCAGGATAATCTTCTCGCCCTCACCCAGGTCGGTCCACAAGCGCTTGTCCTTGCGCAGTCGATTGCGCCGCACTACATTTTGCGCCGCGTCGAGAATGGTCTGGGTCGAGCGATAGTTCTGTTCCAGCATTATGATTTTCGTACGCGGAAAATCGCGCTCGAAGCGTTCCACATTTTCAGCGCTGGCCCCGCGCCAGGTATAAATCATCTGGTCGTCATCACCTACTACACACACATTGCCCAGCCCTTCATGCCTCTCATCAGTGCCGAATCCCAGCTGGCGTACCAGCTTGTACTGCGGCAGATTGCAATCCTGGAACTCGTCAACGTGGACATACTGCCAGCGTGCCTGGTACTTGCGCAGCACCCCTGGTTCGCGCCGCCACAACTGTTCTGTCAACATGAGTAGATCATCAAAATCGACCCCGTTGTTAGCGCGTAAGAGCTTCTGATATTGTTTATAGACACGAGCTGCCACCTCTTCAAGATATTTCGCGGCCAGCTCCGCCATTTGATCTGGACTCTGCAAATTATTTTTAGCGCGCGAGATCATGGCCTGTATGGTTAGCGGTCTGTATTGCTTTTCGTCCAGGTTCAATTCTCTGATCGCCTGCTTCACCAGCGTAGCCTGGTCATCGGTGTCGAAGATCACAAAAGACCGGTTGAGTCCCAGCGGTAGGAGATAGTCGGCCTCGATGCGCAGTACGCGGGCGCAGATAGCGTGAAACGTGCCAATGGTCATCTCTTTGGACTCATTGATGCCCACCAGCTTCTCCAGGCGCTCGCGCATCTCCCTGGCAGCCTTATTTGTGAAGGTGACCGCCAGGATATGCCAGGGCGAAACATGCTCGTGCTGCACCAGGTAAGCGATACGGTGAGTGATAACGCGGGTCTTGCCGCTCCCCGGCCCTGCCAGGATCAGAACCGGCCCTTCGGTGGTGGTAACGGCTTCTCGCTGAGGCTCGTTAAGCCCTGCCAGTAAATCTTTTTGTTCCAACATCATCACTCTCCATGAGAAGCAGAATTTTTTCAAAGGCGCGGAGGCAATGCTTCGCAGATGTACTCAAGTAAAATCCACGCTATTGTACCACACTCTCATTAATGGCGACATAAGTCCTGTTCTTCGGCTCTCCATCCTTGTAACGAAAAGCCCATCAACATCCGTAGGGGCGAGGGAGGTGGAGTGGGGACGGGAGGGCCTTTATGGTCGCCCGCCGTCCCCCTCGTAAAGCTGCTTCCACTATGCTACACTTAGCCCAGAATTGGTACGTAGGAGGATATTACTATGTACGATGATATTGAACAGAGTTCCAAACGCAAGCGTATTGAAGAAATTATAGAGTTCATCGAAACAGCCACAGAAGGTGAAAAAGGTAAGTGGAAAGGAGATTTGCTTTTATTTACCTTTGTGTGCGAATCGCTGGCATTTAATAAAAGTCACGAAGAACGGGTTTGGTTGGAGTCAAAGTTTAGTAAATACTGGGATATCATGCGGGAAACAGCATTCTATCAAAGATTGCGACAGAGAGGTTTTGATGAAGGCCCAAGCCTCGACGAGATGAAGCTTCAATCGCAACGCCAGCTATTCATGATTTTTGTTCAGCAGCTTTTCCCGGAACTTGTACCTCTTGCAAAACAACAGATCGATCTTATAAAAGACCCGGATGTCTTGCAGAGTTTAGGCTTCAAGATATTCTCCGGATGTACCGCTGAAGAAGCCAGGCAATACCTTCTTGCAGTAGAAGAGGACCAGAAAAGTTGAATAGTGCAGCCTTATCCTATCTCATGTTCCATGTTGTGCATGCATGTAGAGGTTGAACACAAAATAGATGGTGACAATTGCTACCAATAAGAGCAAAATCACTGGGACAAAGAGTAACCGTCGCCGTCTTTCCGCTGGTGCTTTCAACGCTCCAACTAAACCAAGGATGCCGAATACGAGCGTAACAACGTAACCCAGGAGAGCTCGATAGGTGTTAGGAAGCCCCTGAATGGTCAAGATCAATGCCACTATTGGTATCCCCAATGGCACCCATACAAATAACAAGAGCAGCACCGATGTGACGTATAGCTTGGTTCGAGGCAACCGGATGAGTCGCGCTACCAATTTCTCCTGTACCCAATCTCTACGCAACTGAGGGAAAAAGAGAGAGCTGACCATAAAACTGACTTGGAGCCCCCCAATAATAGACAGTATGTAGTTGTAGTTACTTGGAAGCCCTTGTAGGAAGTCAACTATTAACAAAATTTCAATCATGACTACTTCAAAAAGTAACCCCATCCATATATAGAAACTCTTTTTGATCCTAGGTCGTTCGAGAGCCGTCGCAAGAGTGCTAAATCCTGCCACAAGTGTGAAGATACCAAGTAAAATGAGATTGCTTGTAGTGAATAGAGCCATAACTCCTCCTTACAAAATACACCAGCTATTCTTTCTAACGTATCAGACGAGAAACCCAAAAATCCCCCTTGCAGCTCTGCCTCCAATGGTGTATGATATAGCTGGTTCGCACTCTCAATATGAGAGTGCTAAAATTTGGAACGAGTTTAGACTCACACACGAAAATAACAGGGAGGATTTGGTGTATGACCGCAGTGAGCGTAAAGATTCGACCGCTGGGTGACCGCGTGCTAGTCAAGGCCCTATCTCGTGAAACCGTCACTAAGAGCGGCATTGTTTTGCCGGATACTGCGAAAGAAAAACCCCAGGAAGGGGAAATCCTGGCAGCCGGGCCAGGTAAAGTGCTGGACAACGGCAAGCGCACGACACTCGAAGTGAGCGTTGGACAAAAGGTACTGTTTGCTAAATACGCCGGTACCGAAATCAAAATGGATGGCGAAGAGTATTTAATCCTGCGCGAAAGCGACATTATGGGTATTGTTGAGTAGCAGCCCGAATTACCGCACGCGCTGCGCCTGGATGCAGATGACCAGGCAAGCAAGTGCGCTAAATCGGAGCCTTTCAAAAAATTTAGGAGTATGTTTCTTGGCAAAAAGATTGCTTTTTGATGAGCAAGCGCGTCATTCCCTCAAGAAGGGCATGGATGTGCTCGCCGGTGCAGTAAAAGTTACACTTGGGCCAAAGGGCCGCAATGTAGTATTAGACAAGAAGTTTGGCGCACCGACAATCACGAACGATGGAGTAACTATTGCTCGCGATATCGACCTGCCCGATCCCTTTGAGAACATGGGCGCTCAGTTGCTCAAAGAGGTTGCGACCAGGACAAACGACGTGGCTGGAGACGGCACCACAACCGCTACCGTCCTGGCCCAGGCCCTTATTACCGAGGGTCTGAAGAACCTTGCAGCAGGCGCCAACCCGATGATCCTGCGCAAAGGCCTGGAGAAAGGCACCGAGGCGGTTATCGTTGAGATCAAGTCGATGAGCAAGCCGGTCGAGACGCAGGAAGAGATTGCGCAGGTTGCCTCGATCTCAGCGGCTGACCCAGAAATCGGTGCGCTGATCGCCGAAGTCATGGAAAGGGTCGGCAAAGATGGCGTAATCACCGTCGAAGAAGGCCGTGGCCTGGCGATGGAGAAAGAATATACTGAAGGCATGCAGTTCGATCGCGGCTATATCTCAGCCTATATGGCCACTAACATGGAGCGTATGGAAGCCGAGTTATCGAACCCCTACATGCTCATTACAGACAAAAAGATCAGCGCGATTGCAGACATTCTGCCAGTGCTTGAGCGCGTCATACAGACCGGACGCAAAGAACTGGTAATCATTGCCGAGGATGTGGACGGCGAAGCTCTGGCAACATTGGTAGTCAACAAGCTGCGCGGCACCTTTAATGTCCTGGCAGTGAAGGCTCCTGGTTTTGGCGATCGCCGCGAGGCCATGCTCGAAGATATAGCCATTCTGACGGGTGGTAAGGTCATTACAGAGAAGGCTGGTCTCAAGCTGGAAAATGCTACACTGCGTGACCTTGGCAGCGCCCGCACCGTCTCTGCCAACAAAGACACCACGACTATCGTGGAGGGTGCCGGTACGCACGAGGATATCCATGCTCGTGTTCGCCAGATTCGGGCGTTGATCGAAGAAACCACGAGCGATTACGACCGCGAGAAGCTGCAAGAGCGACTGGCAAAGCTGGCCGGCGGCGTCGGTGTGATCAAAGTAGGCGCTGCCACCGAAGTAGAACTCAAAGAGAAGAAGCATCGCGTTGAGGATGCTCTCTCTGCCACACGTGCCGCTATTGAAGAGGGCATCGTGGCCGGCGGCGGTTCTGTGCTGGTTCATGCCATCCCCGTGCTGGATACTGTCCAGGTCCCCGCTGGCGAAGAGCAGACGGGTGTGAACATCCTGCGCCGTGCACTCGAGGAGCCGCTGCGCCAGATTGCTGAGAATGCCGGGCGCGATGGGGCAATTACGGTCTCCGATGTACGCCGCAGTCCCCACGGGCACGGCTTCGATGCCCTGACGGGCGAGTACGTGGATATGTTCAAGGCGGGTATCGTTGATCCTCTGAAGGTGACACGCTCGGCCTTGCAGAATGCTGCCAGTATCGCCGGCATGTTCCTTACTACCGACGCACTCATCACCGATGCGCCGGAGCCGGAAGGCGCTGCTCCCGCTGGTATGGGTGGTATGGGTGGTATGGACGGTATGATGTAGTAAATCAACCTTTCAGGGTGCCACTATAGAAATGCTATAGTGGCACCCTTCTTTATGATCTTTGGTTCTGTGCATAGAGACTGTGATATCATAAGCTAAGAGTATTCCCCTAACCAACGACAAGGAGCAAAGACATGCGAACCAGGAGCACTGTTCTTCCTCCAGGCATCGTGTACTCTCAAGCAAGGGTGTATGCCAACCAGGGAGATATTTATGCACTGGAAGCGAGTAGTGGAACATTGCTCCAGAGCTATTCCATCCAGGGTCTTGGACATCCTACAGCGGTGAATGATATTCTCTACATAAATGTGAGCCGCCACCCTGACTACACGATCCAGGCCTTACGTAGTAGTGACGGTGCTCCCCTCTGGAGCTATAAAGTCGAAGGCCGCCTTTCTGGAGCCCCCATCGTTGCAGGTGGAGTTGTCTTTATTAGTAGTACAGAGGGAACAATCTACGCGCTACAAGCCAGCGATGGCAAGCTCCTCTGGCAATATACAATCGATTTAGGTCCTGGCGTACCGTCATTTCTCGGCCCAATCCTTTTTGCATCCCCCACTGTCGCGGGCAAGGTTGTCTACATTTCACCCGCAGTCAATTCCCCATTGAAACCATTCGTGTATGCTTTACAGGCGAAAGATGGCGCTTTCCTCTGGAAGTCTCAGATCTCTGACTCTACCTCTTCCCCCCTCATTTTCGCGGATGGTGTGATCTACATCAATACTCACTCCAACTGCTCAGCCCTGCATGCCAGCGATGGCTCCCCTATCTGGCAACATGAGATAAGCGATCAGACGCGCTCGTCACCAGTAGTTTTGGATGGGATAGTCTACATCAGTCTCTCTCAATTCAAACATGAGGTTCTCTCTTTTGAATCTATGCAGTATAAAGCTTTCCTCTGTGCCCTGCGGGCCAGCGATGGTTCTTTGCTCTGGCAGCAGCAGCTTGGGGTCGCTACAGGGGCAAGCAATCCAACAACACCCGCAGCAACTCATGGCGTCGTTTACGTTGGTGCAGATGATGGGTATCTCTACGCTCTTCGTGCCGGTGATGGTTCTCCACTCTGGCAGTATAAGACTGGTGGCACACTCCTATCATCGCCAATTCTGGTACATGACATAGTATACGTGGGATCAAATGACGGTTATGTCTATGCTCTCAGCGCTGATGATGGTGCGCTTCTGTGGCAGACCTTTGTAAGTGTCGCTGTCACAGCGACAGCGTCGTATTCGTCGATGAGCTTAAAACGCAAAAATAGAGAGAAGTAGCGGTTTACACGAAGGCTGCTTTAGCTACCTCATCATTCCTGCTGCATTCACCGCCGCGTTAACCAGCCAGAACGGCAGCACTGTACCCATGGCAAACGTTCCCAGCGCAGCTATACCCAGTGCTGCCCACGTCGTCCAGGCAACCTCTACCCTTTTCTCCTCTACTTTCTCGATTGCACCTGCTGTCCTTCGCTGGCTGAGTGGCGAGGTCCCCGTCTTCACTGCGACAGCCGTCGCAGCGCCTGTCCTTGCATTGCTTAGTTTCGTGGAGACGCGCTTGCCAGGAATAGGCGCGGGCGCAACTGTCGCGGCTGCCACTGCAGGAACTGCCTCCCTCTCCATGAACATAGCCGCGATGACTCGAAGGTAGTAATACATACCCAGCACACTGGCAAGTACGCCGATAATCAAGAGTTCGGGATGGCCGCTCTGCAATGCAGCGTAAAATATGTAGTATTTAGCAGCGAAACCGGCCATTGGCGGAAAGCCCGCCAGCGCAAGCATGA
>Ga0209648_10003432_pt1 | contig 13291 bp, 11 predicted proteins | sample GraSoi2013_115cm_FD_185830 | JGI IMG/M metagenome (GOLD analysis project Ga0209648, IMG submission 185830) | Grasslands soil microbial communities from the Angelo Coastal Reserve, California, USA - Sample 9_17_2013_115cm (SPAdes) (version 2) | ecosystem: Environmental > Terrestrial > Soil >...
AGCCCAGGCGGCGCGAAAATTCGCCGCCACAACGACTGCCGGCCCTCACCCATGTCCCATGCCTGCTGCATGAGCTGGCGCCGCAAGCCGGACCGGAAGGCGTCGTCCAGGGGCGGCTCCTCGCGCCGCGTCGAGTTGAGCAGGCCCGCCAGGCGGCTCAGCTCCTCGTCCTGCAGGATGTCGTCCAGCTCCGGATCGTGGCGCGCGTTCATTCGACCGGCCTCAAAGAGTCAGCTTCATCGCGCAGCCGGCTGACTCCGCGGTGGATGAGGAGCTTCACCGCGCCGGGCGACTTGCCCATCGCGACCGCGATGTCCTCGATCTTCATGTCCTCCTGGAACTTGAGCACCAGTGCCGTGCGCTGCTGGTGAGGCAGCGACTCGACCAATCCCCAGATGCGGCGGAGCTCGTCCCGATGAGCCGCGAGGTCTTCGAGTGCCGGGCCTGCCACAGAAAGGTCGTGGAAATCGTCGAGCGGCTGCGAGGGGCGCATGGTCCTGTAGCGGTCCGCGATGGCGTTGACGGCGATCTGGTACAGCCAGGCAGCAAAGGGCCGCCCCGTGTCCTGGTATCGGGGCATGGCCTTCAGAGCCTTCATGAAGATCTCGGAAGTGACGTCTTCTGCCGCTGTTTGTTCTCTCACTCTTGAATACACGAACCGGTAAATCTGCTGAAAATGCCGGTCATAGAGCGCCCCGAACTGGCGAGGATCCCGCCTGGCGTGCTCGACGAGCTCTCGCTCGTCGTCGCGGGACGTGTCGCTCACTGGCCGTTCAGCCTGCGCCCGTTCAAACGGGTGCCTTTGTGTGGTGGTTACGAGCTTTGGCCATAAAGGGCTTGATTATCGAGCCGAGGGCCCGACCCGGCCCGGCGCCGTTCCATTCCCACAGCATCTTGGGCCCAAGACATTCGGGCCCACAAGATCTGCTCTGCGCCTCCGCCCGTATAATCGTCCGGTCCCCCCGGTGATCATTGGGAGCCGGCGATTTTCTTGATCGAGCGATACTCTCCGCCTGCGATTCGGGCGGTCTGGTCCGACCAGCACCGACTCGAGCTGTGGCTCCGCATCGAGATTCTCGCGTGCGAGGCCTGGGCGACCCTGGGCCGCATTCCCGCGTCGGCCCTTCCGAAAATCCGCAAAGGCACTTTCGACGCCGAGAAGATCGCCGAGGTGGAGGGTCGTGTTGGCCACGACGTGATCGCGTTTCTCACGGTCCTCAACGAGTCCATCGGCCAGCCCGAAGCTCGCTACGTCCACATCGGCATGACCAGCCAGGACCTGAACGACACGGCGATGGCTGTTCAGCTGGTCGAGTCGGCGCGGTTGATTGCCGGCGACCTCGCGTCGGTGCGCGAGTCCGCGGCCGACCTCGCGATCCGCCACCGCCGCACTCTGATGGCGGGCCGCACCCACGGCGTGGTGGCCGAGCCCATCACGTTCGGATTCAAGGTGGCCGGCTGGGTTGCGGAGCTGGACCGCGCCCAGGACCGGCTGACCCGCGCAGCCGACGAGGTCGGAGTCGGGCGCGTTAGCGGCGCGGTCGGCACGCACGCCACCATCGATCCGAAAGTCGAGGAATACGTGTGCGCGGAGCTTGGCCTCCGTCCCGATGCCGTCTCCACCCAGGTCGTGGCGCGCGACCGGCACTCGAGCTTCATGTCGGCGCTGGCGCTGGTGGCTGGGACGCTGGAGCGGATCGCCACCGAGATCCGTCACCTGCAGCGGACGGAGGTCGGTGAGGCGTTCGAGCCCTTTGGCAAAGAGCAGAAGGGCAGCTCGGCGATGCCGCACAAGCGCAACCCGGTGCTCACCGAGCGGGTGTGCGGGTTGGCGCGAGTGGTGCGCGGGCACCTGGTGACCGCGCTCGAGAACACTCCCTTGTGGCACGAGCGCGATATCAGTCATTCTTCGGCTGAGCGGATCATCTTCCCGGATGCCTGCGCCCTCGTCGACTACATGTCCCAGGAGATGACCAAGGTCTTGCGCGGGCTGGAGGTGCGCACGAACAGGATGCTGCGCAACCTCGATGTCGGCGGAGGAGTCGTGTTCTCGCAGCGTGTGCTGCTGGCGCTCGTCGACAGCGGAATGTCCCGAGAAGATGCTTATCTCATCGTTCAGAAGGCGGCCATGCGAGCGATGGACGGAGACGAAGCCGGCTTTCGCAAACTGTTGGAGAAAGACACTGAAGTGATGTCGCGGATAGGTTCGAAGCTCGACGAGGTGTTCGATCCGTGGGCGGGACTGGAGCACACCGACCTCGCATACGACCGATTGGGTTTGGGAGTGAAAGCCAAGTGATCGCGGGTCCCGCGGTCCTCGACACAGACCTCCCGCTCAAGCTGTTTTCGCGCGGCAAGGTCCGCGACACCTACGAGCTCGGGCCGGACCAGCTCCTCATGGTCGCGACCGACCGCATCTCGGCTTTCGACCACAACATGCCCAACGGCATACCGGACCGAGGCAAGGTCCTGACGCAGCTGTCGATTTTCTGGTTCTCGCAAACCGACACGTTCCAGGAGAACCACCTCATCTCTGGAATGGTTCCCGACCTGCCGGCCGCGCTGAGGGATCATCGCGACAGCCTCGCCGGCCGGTTCATGATCGTGCGCAAAGCCAAGCGCATCGATTTCGAGTGCGTGGTCCGCGGATACCTCGCGGGGAGCGCGTGGAAGGAGTACCAGGACTCGCACACGCTGGCCGGCGAGGAGATGCCTCCAGGTCTGCGGCAGAGCGAGCGCCTCGCATATCCGGTCTTCTCGCCCGCGACCAAGGCCGAGAGCGGTCACGACGAAAACATCAGCTTTGAGCAGCTCAAGAAAGAGCTCGGCGACGAGCTCGCCACCAGGCTCCGCGACGCAAGCCTGGAGCTCTATAAATTCGCTTCCGACCTGGCCGGCCGCCGCGGACTGATCCTCGCCGACACGAAGTTCGAGTTCGGCCTACTCGGCGACGATCTCATTTTGATCGACGAGGCGCTCACCCCCGACAGCTCGCGATTCTGGGATTCCGCGACCTACCTGGTCGGCAACTCGCCGGACTCCTATGACAAACAGTTCGTGCGCGACTGGCTCACCAAGGCCGGCTGGGATAAGGAATCGGAGCCGCCGCGGCTGCCGGACGACATAGTCGCGCAGACCCGAGAGCGGTATCTGACCGCGTATCAGCGCCTGGTTGGAAAACCATTGTTTCCACCAAAGCCAAGGTATGAGCGTTGATAGCGAGGATTGTCGTGACACCGAAACCTGTCGTGAACGACCCTCAGGGCATAACGGTCAGGCAGGGCCTTGCGACGCTCGGGTTTCGTGAAGTTTCCGACGTGCGCATCGGCAAGTACATCGAGGTGAGCCTCGAGGCGGACAGCGAACACCAGGCGCGGCAGCGTGTCGAGGCGATGTGCAAGCAGCTCCTGGCCAACCACGTGATCGAGGACTACAGGTTCGAGATCGAGACGGACGGTCACAAGCGCAGGTGAAGTTTGGAGTCGTTGTCTTCCCCGGCACGTGGTCGGACCGCGACTGCGGTTGGGTGATCGACCAGGTCCTCGGGGGCGAGCTTCGGTACCTGTGGCACAAGGACGCCGACCTCAAGGGCTGCGACTGCATCATCCTGCCTGGCGGGTTCGCCTACGGCGACTACTTGCGCACCGGCGCGATCGCCAGGTTTGCGCCGGTGATGGAGAAGGTCAGCGAGTTCGCCGACCGCGGCGGGCTGGTCTGGGGCATCTGCAACGGCTTCCAGGTCCTCTGCGAGGCGGGGCTCCTGCCGGGCGCCCTTCTCCGCAACTCATCGCTGGAGTACCGCTGCCAGTGGACGAACCTCGTCGTCGAGCGGACGGACCTGCCGTTCACCTCGCAATGCGCCGAGCGAGAGGTGCTCAGCATTCCGATCGGCCACGGCGAAGGCAACTACTTCGCGGACCCGGCCACACTGTCACGACTCGAACAACGCGGCCAGGTCGTGCTGCGCTACTGCGACTCGGGGGGACGCGTCACGAACAATGCCAACCCCAACGGGTCAACCCACAACATCGCCGGCATCGTCAACGCGCGCGGAAACGTGCTCGGCATGATGCCGCACCCGGAGCGCTGTTCCGAGGCGGAGCTCGGCGGGATGGATGGGCTTAAACTCTTCCGCTCGGTCGCGGCGAGTGCGATGCAGGTCCTGGTTTCTTGAGCTTGGGGATGGTTGACGAGCGCCGATTAAGGGAAGTCGCGCTCACCCCCGAGGAGTACCGGGTCATCGTCGAGGAGCTCAGGCGGGCCCCCAACGAGGTCGAGCTCGGGATGCTGGGTGTGCTGTGGTCGGAGCACTGCTCGTACAAGAGCTCGAAGGCGCTGCTCCGCCGCCTCCCCTCGACCGGTTCCGCGGTGATCCAGGGCCCAGGTGAGAATGCCGGCGCGGTCAACATCGGCGAGGGCTGGGCCGCCGTGTTCAAGATCGAATCCCACAACCACCCGTCGGCGATCGAGCCCTACCAGGGAGCGGCGACCGGCGTGGGCGGCATAATCCGCGACGTCATCGCCATGGGCGCCCGGCCGATCGCGCTGCTCGATTCGCTGCGTTTCGGACCGCGGCCCGCGTCGAGCCACCACGTCGAGGGAGTGGTCGCCGGCATCGGCGGCTACGGCAACTGCATCGGCATCCCGACCGTGGGCGGCGAGGTCTACTTTGACGACTGCTACGCCAACAACCCGCTTGTCAACGCGATGTGCGTCGGCCTCGTTCGGGTTGACCGGCTCATGCGCGCGCGCGCCGAGGGAACTGGCAACAGCCTGATGCTCGTCGGCGCGGACACGGGTCGTGACGGCATCCACGGCGCCTCATTCGCCTCGCTCGAGCTTGACGAAACCAGCTCCGAGCGCAGACCGGCCGTGCAGGTGGGCAACCCGTTCCTCGAGAAGTGCCTGCTCGAGGCATGCATGGACCTCGCGCTCACCGACGCCGTGGTCGCGATCCAGGATCTAGGCGCCGCCGGCCTCACCTCATCGGTGGCGGAATGCGCAGGTCGGGTGAACGGAGCGGGCGCACACATAGACGTCGCGCGCGTGCCCCGTCGCGAACTCGGGATGAGCCCATATCACGTGATGCTGTCCGAATCGCAGGAGCGAATGCTCGTCGTCGTGGAGCGTGGCCGCGAGGCGGAGGTCGAGGCCATCTTCGAGGCCTGGGACCTCACGTCGGCGGTGATCGGCCACGTCACGGATGATGGCCACCTGACAGTTGTCGACGGACCGGCCCTCGTGGCGCGGGTGCCCATCAGCCTGCTCACCGACGGCGCGCCGCCGCGGCGACTCGTCGGCGTGGCGGCTGAGCAGCCACCCGGCCTCGACATCGACGCGCTTCCGCCCCTGGTCGATCCCGGCGCGAGCTTGCTGCGCATGCTCGCGAGCCCGAACCTCAGCAGCCGGCGCGGCATCTTCCGGCGCTACGACCACATGGTCGGCGACGCGACGGTCGTCCCTCCGGGTGGCGACGCCGCGATGCTGCGCGTGAAGGGCACGCGCCTGGGCCTGGCCGTCACCACCGACTGCAACTCGCGCTACTGCCACCTGGACCCGCACCTGGGCGCCCAGCTCGCCGTGGCCGAGGCGGCGCGCAACATCGTCGCCACCGGCGCCCACCCCCTGGCGGTCACAGATTGCTTGAACTTCGCGAACCCCGACCGGCCCGAGGTCTACTGGGAGATGGAAGAGACGATCGCGGGCCTCGCGCACGCATGCCGCGCCCTGGATCTGCCTGTCGTCAGCGGCAATGTCAGCCTCTACAACGACTCGTCCGGGACGTCGGCCATCTACCCGACCCCCGTCGTCGGGATGGTCGGGCTGATCGACGACTATGCCAAGCGCCTGACCGCCGGCCTTCGCGCCGAGGGCGACTTTGTGCTTCTGATCGGCTCGAGCCACAACGACCTGGGAGGCAGCGAGTACCTCAAGGTCGAGCACGACGTGGTTGCGGGCCGGCCTCCGGCGCTCGACCTCGCGCGCGAACGCGCAATCCATCGCCTCGTGCTCGCAGCCGCGGACAACGGGCTGCTGCACTCAGCTCACGACTGCGCGGAAGGAGGAATGCTCGTTGCGCTCGCCGAATGCTGCTTGCTCGGCGGCGTCGGCGTGCGCTGTCCGGCGATCAGGCCCGAGGCTCCTCTGCGCATGGACGCCGCATTCTTCGGCGAATCTCCGAGCCGCTTCATCGTGAGCCTGCCCTCGCGCGCGATGCCTGAGCTGCAGTCCCTCGCGCGCCGGCACCACGTCGAGATCTCGCTGCTCGGCCTGGCCGGCGGGGAGACGATCGAGTTCGAGGGCCAGTTCCGCTTGCCTCTGGCCGACATCCGCCAAGCCTGGGAAGGGGACATCTTCTGATGTGTGGAGTTTTCGGTATCTGTGCGAAGCAAGGGGTCGACGTCGCGAACCTGACTTACTTCGGGCTCTTCTCGCTCCAGCATCGCGGACAGGAGTCCGCGGGTATTGCCGTGTCGGACGGAAGCAACGTGCGCGTGCATCGAGCCATGGGCCTGGTGGCGCAGGTGTTCTCGCCCAACCAGATCAAGGACATGGGTGAGGGCTCGATCCTCGCCCTCGGACACACGCGCTACTCGACGACCGGCTCCAGCCGCGCCGAGAATGCCCACCCGCTGCCATTTCACCATCCGACCCTCGGTCCCGGCGCGATCGCACACAACGGCAACCTTCTGAACGCGGAAGCGCTGCGCGCTCAGCTCGAGGAGGAAGGCGCAACCTTCGACTCGGGGCTCGACACCGAGGTGATGGCGCGCTTGATCGAGCACACGCACGGCAAGACGTGGGAAGACGTGATTCGCCGGACCTTCGCACGCGTGGTCGGCGCTTACTCATGTGGAATCATCACGCCCAAGCAGCTCATCGCGCTGCGCGACCCGTACGGGTTCCGCCCGCTGTGCATCGGCTTCATCCCGCTCTCCGGCCAGCCGGCGCATGTGATCGCGTCGGAGACCTGCGCGCTGGACACGGTGAATGCGAACTTCGTGCGCGAGGTTCAGCCCGGCGAGATGGTGATCATGGACGAGCACGGAGTCCACAGCGTCACCTTCCAGACCTCCAACAAGCACGCGATGTGCGTGTTCGAGTTCATCTACTTCGCCCGCCCGGACTCGATCCTCAAGAACTGCGAGCTCGAAGACGCACGAATCCGGATGGGTCACGAGCTGGCCAAGGAGGCGCCGGTCGAGGCGGACATGGTGGTCGCGTTCCCCGACTCCGGCACGCCTGCGGCCATCGGCTACGCCGAAGCGGCGGGCATCCCATTTCGCGAAGCTCTCATGAAGAGCCGCTACATAAACCGGACGTTCATCCAGCCTGACCAGTCGCTTCGCGAGGCCGGCGTGATGCTCAAGCTGAACCCGCTGCCCCGCTCGATCAAGGGCAAGCGGATCATCGCCGTCGACGACTCGATCGTCCGGGGCACGACCTCGCGGCGGATCATCGAGCGACTGCGAGCCGCCGGCGCAAGCGAGATCCACATGCGGATCTCGAGCCCGCCGATGCGATTCCCCTGCTTCATGGGCGTCGACATCGGTTCGACCAAGGAGCTGATCGCGTCAGGTCGCACCGTGGAGCAGGTGCGCGAGAGGATCGGCGCCGACAGCCTGCAGTACCTGTCCATCCCCGGCCTCATGCGCGCGATCGGTCGCGGCACGTCGCAGGAGTTCTGCCGCGCCTGCTTCGACGGCTCGTACCCGGTGCCGGTGCCGCAGCAGCTCGAGATGGACAAGATGCAGTTCGAGCTTCCCCTGAAATCCGATCACATCTCGGGACCTCCGTCGCCTTTGCTAGCCAAGATCTAAATGACCACAGAAGGACTGTCGTACGCCGCGGCCGGCGTCGACATCGAGGCTTACGAGCGCGTGCTGGAGCGGGTCAAGCCGCTGATCGCGGCCACGCACGGCAAAGACGTCGCCGTCGGGGTCGGACCGTTCGCGGGTCTCTACGCCCTGCCGGGTGGAGGCCACCTCGCGTCCAGCGCCGACGGCGTCGGCACGAAGATCAAGATCGCCATCGCGGCCGGGGCACACCGCGGGATCGGCATCGACATCGTGAACCACTGCGTCAACGACATCGCGACCGCCGGCGCGCGGCCCCTGTTCTTTCTCGACTACTTCGCCACGGGCAAGCTGGACCCGGAGGTCTTCACGCAGCTGATCGAGGGGATGTCGCAGGCGTGCCGGGCCGCTGGGTGCGCCCTGCTGGGTGGGGAGACCGCCGAGATGCCTGGCGTCTACGCGCTCGGGGATTATGACCTCGCAGGCTTCATCGTCGGCCTGGTGGAGGCCGGCCGGAATCCCGAGGTGGCGAGCATCAATGCCGGTGACGTGCTGATCGGCCTTCCATCGAGCGGCCTTCACACCAACGGCTACTCGCTGGTGCGCAAGGTCTTCGAAGACGTGCCCCTGACCCGCGTGTTCCCCGAGCTTGGCCGGCCGCTGAGCGAGGTGCTGCTCGAGCCGCACACCACTTACCTGGGCGACCTCGGGCGGATCCGCTGGAAAGGCGCGGCACACATCACGGGCGGTGGAATCCTCGGGAACCTACCGCGGTGCTTGCCCGACGAGCTTGGCGCGCGCCTCGACCGCAAGGCATGGAAGGCGCAACCGATCTTCGAGCTCATACAGAAGCGTGGCCGGGTTGCCGATGACGAGATGTACGGCACCTTCAACATGGGATTGGGAATGATCCTCGTGGTCGATCCCGACGCGGTCCCGGCCGGTACAGAGGTGGTCGGCGAGGTTGTCGGGCATTCCGGACCCGATCGGGTGGTCATCCGCTGACCCTCAGGTTGGGCGTCTGCGTTTCCGGTCGGGGCTCGAACCTGCGCAACCTCGTCGAGCGCGGATTCGATGTCGTGGCGGTGGCGTCCAACCGGCCGTCCTGCGGAGGCGCTGCATTCGCCCGCGAGCATGGACTGCCGCTAGGGGAGCTGTCGCAAAAGTCATTCGCATCGGCGGAAGACCGTGACGCGGCGATGCGCGACTTTTTCACCGGCCATCGCGTCGAGCTCGTGGTGGATGCCGGCTATGACCGCGTCCACTCTCAGAACTTTCTCGCAGCCTTCACCGATCGCATCATCAACGTCCATCCCTCGCTGCTGCCGGAGTTCGGAGGCGGTATGGACGCGGTGGAGCGAGCGCTGGAAAGCCGGGCAGCGCGAACGGGGGCGACCGTCCACGTCGTGACCCGCGACCTCGACGCGGGCCCGATCCTCGTGCAGGAGGCCGTCCCCGTCCACGAAGGCGATACCGTGGAAACCCTGCGGCAGCGCGTGCACGAGGCCGAGCACCGGATCCTGCCGCAAGCGATCCGGCTCATGGAGGCGAGGCTCGCCGGGCGCGGGCAGGGCGCATGACAAAAAAATCAGCCCTCCTGTCGGTTAGCGACAAGACCGGCCTCGCCGCCTTCGCTCGCGGGCTGCAGCGACTCGGCTACGAGCTCTTCGCGACCGGCAGCACGCTCCAGGCGATCCAGGACGCCGCCGTCGATGCGCGCCCGGTGAGCGACCTGACAGGTTTCCCCGAGATGATGGATGGGCGCATCAAGACCCTTCACCCGGCCGTTCATGGGGGCATCCTGGCGCGTCGAGACAGGCCCGAGCACCTGGCGGCGCTAGCAGAGCACGGCCTGCGCGAGATCGACCTGGTGTGCTGCAACCTCTATCCGTTCGTCGAGACGGTCACGCGGCCCGACGTCACCTTAGAAGAGGCGATCGAGCAGATCGACATCGGCGGGCCGGCCATGATCCGGGCCGCGGCCAAGAACCACGAATCGGTGATCGTGGTCGTGCGGCCCGAGCGCTATTCGGACCTGCTTGCGGCGCTCAACGAGGGAACCGTCGATGCAGGCCTGCGCCGGCGACTCGGGGCCGAGGCGTTCGCTCATACGTCGGCTTATGACGCATGGATCGCTGCCTACCTACGCGGCGTCGCGCCCGACGGCTTTCCGCCCGAGATCTCGTTCGCGGGGCTGCTCACCCAGCCGCTGAAGTACGGCGAGAACGAGCATCAGAGAGCCGGGTTCTATCGCTTCGGACCGAACCCGGGAGGGATTGGAGGCGCCGTGCAGCTTCAGGGCAAAGAGCTCGGATTCAACAACATCCAGGACGCCTCGGCCGCCTACCTGTTGGTCCGCGACTACGAGCGGCCGGCCGCGGCGATCGTGAAGCACATGAACCCGTGCGGCCTGGCGGTCGCGGACGACATCGCCAAGGCTTACCGGCTCGCATACGAGTGCGACACCGTGTCGGCATTCGGCGGCATCGTGTCCGTCAACCAGCCTCTCGATCGCTCGACCGCCGAACAGATCGTGCAGATCGTCACCCATGTCGTGATCGCGCCGGCGGTGCTCGATGAAGCGAAGGACGTGCTCGCCCGCCGCAAGTCGATGATCGTCCTGGCCGCGGAGGCGCCGCGGGCAAATCCCTTCGACTTCGACGTGAGGTCGGTGCCGGGAGGCTTTCTGGTGCAGGAATGGGACCGCACAGGTTTCGACCGAAGAGCCTCTTCCGTCGTGACCCGGCGGGCTCCCACCGAGGCCGAATGGGAGCAGCTCGGCTACGCGTGGACCGCGGTCAAGCATGTGAAGTCCAACGCGATCGTCCTTTTCAATGCAGGGTCCGCCGTGGGCGTGGGCGCCGGCCAGATGTCGCGGGTCGAGGCGGTGCAGATCGCGGTGCGGCGCGCCGGCGAGCGAGCGCGCGGATCGGTGATGGCCTCGGACGCGTTCTTCCCGTTTCCTGATGGCCTGGAAGAGGGCATTCGGGTAGGTGTGACGGCCGTGATCCAGCCGGGCGGCTCGCTGAAGGACGCTGAAGTCGTGGCCGCGGCGGATGCGGCAGGGATCGCCATGGTCGTCACCGGCCAGCGCCACTTCAAGCATTAGTGGGCACTCGGTTCGGGGAAGAGGGCCGCGAGCTCTCCTACGGCACATACCTCAAGGTGCCTGAGCTCCTCGAGCTTCAAAACGGGCTGAGCGCCGAGCATGACGAGCTGCTTTTCATCGTCGCCCACCAGGTCTACGAGCTGTGGTTCAAGGTCGTGCTCTTCGAGCTGGAGGCCGCGCGCGACCGAATCGATTCCGACGATATGTTCTTTGCGCTCCACTACCTGAAGCGCGTCCACGTCATCGAAAAGCTTCTCGTCGAGCAGATCGATGTCCTGGAGACGATGTCGCCTCAGGATTTCCTCGCTTTTCGCTCGCAGCTTGCGCCGGCCAGCGGCTTCCAGTCGGTGCAGTTCCGTGAGATCGAGTTCCTGTCCGGCCTGAAGGAACCCAAATATCTCGCCCGCCTGGAGGCGACCGCCGAGGAGGCGGCTCGGCTGAGGAAGCGGCTCGACGACCCCTCGCTGAACGAGGCCTTTCACCACCTCCTCCAGCGACGCGGGTCGCCGACCCTGCTCGAGGTCTTCAGAGATCGCGAACGGCATGGCGACCTGTTCGATCTCTGTGAAGCGCTGCTCGATCACGACGAAGCATTCGCGCACTGGCGTGCCCGCCACGTGCTGATGGTCGAGCGCCAGATCGGGGGGAAAACCGGCACCGGCGGCAGCAGCGGCGCGGAGTATCTGCGCACGACCCTCGGCAAGCGTTTCTACCCAGACCTATGGGACGTACGCTCGCAGCTGTGAAGGACCCCTTCGAGGGAGAGCGTCCCGAGCATCACATGAAGAAGACCCGGGTGGAGAACCCCCGGGTGACGTGTGGGACGTGCCGGATGTTCGACGGCACCGCATGGTGCCGGCACTGGAACTTCCACACAACGCTCGAGTCGCCTCCATGCCGCTTTTACAAGCCAAAGGGGAATTAGGGCCCGCCGCACGCCGGTTGCATGGGGCGTGGGACTCTCAGCCGATCAGGTCTCCGCGCCCGCGCGCGATCCGCGCTGGCCGGCTCTGTACGTCCTCTGCGCCGGCATCCTGATGGTGATCCTCGATGGAACCATCGTCAACGTCGCGCTGCCTTCGATCCAGAGCGACCTCGGCTTCACACAGTCGAACCTCGCCTGGGTCGTCAACTCGTACCTGATCGCGTTCGGAGGACTCCTGCTCCTCTCCGGGCGGTTGGGCGACCTGGTGGGTCGAAAGCGCGTCCTGGTCGTTGGCCTGAGCGTTTTCACCGTGGCCTCGCTGCTGTGCGGGTTGTCGGCCACGCCCGAGGAGCTCATCGCGGCGCGGTTCCTCCAGGGCATCGGGGGCGCCTTGAGCTCCGCCGTGGCCCTGGGAATGATCGTGACGATGTTTCCCGATCAGCCGGAGCAGGCGCGCGCTTTCGGGGTCTACAGCTTCGTGGCCTCAGCAGGCGCGTCAATCGGCCTGCTGGCCGGAGGGATCCTGACCCACGCGATCAGCTGGCACTGGATCTTCTTCGTGAACGTGCCCATCGGCATCGTGTCGATTGCTCTTTCCGTGCGGCTCATCGACTCAGATCGGGGCATCGGCTTGAGGAGCGGAGCCGACGTGATCGGCGCAGCGCTCGTCACTGTCGCCCTCATGCTGGGCGTCTACACGATCGTCGAGACTTCGCAGGTCGGCTGGGGTTCGGTCCAGACGATCGGGCTCGGTGTCGTGTCGATCCTCCTGCTGGCCGGCTTTGTCGTGCGACAGGTGAAGGCAGCGAACCCGCTTTTGCCGCTTCGTGTTTTCAGACCTCGCAACGTCTGGGGCGCCAACCTGGTTCAGCTCCTGATGGTCGCCGGCCTGCTGGGATTCTTCTTCATGAACTCGCTGTACATGCAGCGCGTGCTCGGCCTCAACCCGCTTGAGATCGGCTTCGCATTTCTGCCCGTGGCTGTGACGATCGGAGTCCTCTCGGTCGGTCTGTCGGCGCGCCTGACGACCCGATTCGGAGCGCGCCGCGTCCTGCTGCCGGCGCTGCTTCTCGTCACCACGGGGCTCGCCCTGTACATGAGGTTGCCCGTGCGCAGCGACTATTTCGTGGACCTGCTGCCCGGAATGGTCTTGCTCGGCGTAGGCGCCGGCCTGGTGTTTCCTTCGCTGGCGACGCTCGCGATGTCCAGCGCAACCGAGAGCGACTCGGGGCTCGCCTCTGGCCTTCTCAACACCACCGCCCAGGTGGGTGGTGCGCTGGGCCTCGCGGTGCTCGCGACGCTGGCGGCGTCGAAAACACAGAGCCTGCGCGCACTGGGCAACAGCGCGCCGGACGCCCTGACGGGTGGATTCCGCACGGTCTTCGGCCTGAGCGCCGCGCTTCTCATCGCAGCATTCGTGATCGCCGTAATCGTGCTTCGGGATCAGCCGGCGGACGCCGG
>Ga0209648_10003433_pt1 | contig 13288 bp, 14 predicted proteins | sample GraSoi2013_115cm_FD_185830 | JGI IMG/M metagenome (GOLD analysis project Ga0209648, IMG submission 185830) | Grasslands soil microbial communities from the Angelo Coastal Reserve, California, USA - Sample 9_17_2013_115cm (SPAdes) (version 2) | ecosystem: Environmental > Terrestrial > Soil >...
GGCGTCCGCCGCCTGGCCTAATTCGGCTATACTCCGTTTCACAAAACGCCTTCGCATTGCGAACTGGGGAAGCCGTGACAAAATTCACCTTCAACCTCGCTCTCGTTTTTCTTTTCGTCCTCTTCTGCGCTGGCTCTTTGCAAGCTTCGCCGCAATCGCCCTCTACTCCCTCTGCGTCTGCGCAACCAGGCGCAACCGCCACAGACTCCCCATCCTCCTCATCCACCGCACCAGCTCATTCTCAGACCAAGATCGCTGCATACACTCTCCCACCCGATCTCTACCGCAAAGCTCGCAACCGGAGTCGCATTGGTTTTGCCTCTCGCATCATCGGCTTCTTCTACGGACTCTTCGTCTTTTGGTTCATCCTGCGCCGCAAATTCTCCGCAAAGTTCCGTGACTGGGCTGAAAAAGTTTCGCGCAACCGGTTCGTGCAGGCGCTCATCTTTACCCCGCTCCTGGTCATCACCATTGGCATTCTCGAAATCCCTCTCGATCTCTTTGACGAATGGGTTTTGAAGCTCTACCGCATCTCCGTTCAGCCCTGGCCTTCTTGGCTCGGTGACTGGGCCAAGGCGCAATTCCTCGCCATCGTCATCGGCAGCCTTCTTGCCTGGCTGCTTTATGTGGTCATCCGCAAGAGCCCGTCGCGCTGGTGGCTCTACTTCTGGATCCTTTCCTTACCCATCATTTTGTTCATCGTATTCATCTCGCCCTACGTCATCGAGCCCATGTTCAATAGATTTGAGCCCCTCACCATCAAGGCTCCGCAGCTCACTGCTCCTCTCCAGAGCGTCACTCGCCGCGCCGGCCAGGAAGTCTCTCCCGAGCGCATGTTCTGGATGAAGGCCAGCGACAAGACCATCGCCACCAACGCCTACGTCAGCGGCTTCGGCGCCTCCAAGCGCATCGTCATTTGGGATACCGCCATCGCACAGGAATCTACCGATGAAGTCGTTGCAGATTTTGGACACGAAATGGGCCACTACGCCCTCGGTCACATCTGGAAGGGATTTCTGTTCTTCGCCGCGATGCTTTTCGTTCTTTTCTACCTTGGCTTCCGTTCCATCGGCTGGCTGCTCGCACGTTCCGGTGCTCGGTGGGGCGTCCGCGGCCTCGAAGATTTGGCCTCGCTTCCGGCGCTCCTCTTGCTCTTATCTTTTTTTGGTTTCGTTTCGAATGCTATCGGCAGCGCCTTCAGCCGCTATCAGGAGAATCAGGCGGACGTCTACGGCTTGCAAGTAACCCGCGGCATCATTCCCGACCCCGGCCAGGCGTGCGCGCAATCCTTCCAGAACTACGGCGAAACCGCCCTGGTTGATCCCGACCCCAATCCCATCCAAGTCTTTCTCTTTTACGATCATCCCACCGTCACCAGCCGCATCCATCTCTGCGTTACCTACGACCCCTGGTCCAAAGGCGAATCTCCACAGTTCGTCAAGTAACAATCCCCTCTCAAACGGTTGGCTTTTAATCGTTTTTTGACTTGGCATCCATCGCGTTTGAATGTAAATTCTTTGAGCCAGCCACCCGAGGTGCGCATGAAACTTCTCATCGGTGTGTCCCTGCTGGCCGTCGCTCTTTTCTCTCTCGCTTCAGCGCTTCCTGAAGCACCTACCGGCTTCGACAACAAGACCAATGGGCTGGTCGACGACGCCACCCACGCCGCCGACCAAGTCAAGTTCGATGAAATCGAACAAATCTCCGACGGCCTCGGCCCGCTCTATAACGCGCAATCCTGCCGCGAGTGCCACCAGAATCCTACTTCCGGGGGCTCTAGCCAGATCTCCGAATTGCGCGTGGGACACCGTGGCACGGATGGCAAATTTCAAAATCCTGAAATCCCCATCGCTCGTGGAACGGAGATCATCAAAGGACGCTCGCTCGTGAACGACCGCGCCATCTGCCCGAATGCCGCTTTCCCCGGCACGGAAATTCAGGAACGAGTGCCGGATTCGGAGAAAATTCGCACCTTCCGCGTTTCGCTGAATCTTGTGGGCGACGGCTTTGTGGAAGCCGTCCCGGATCAGACTTTTGTCGACCTCTCCAAGGAGCAATGCAAGAAGAGTCACAACAAGATTTGTGGCCAGGTGCTTTATGTTCCCATCGTCGAGGCGCCTGGTCAGACCGGAGTCGGCCGTTTCGGCTGGAAAGACCAACATGCCAGCCTCCTGTCCTTCTCCGGTGACGCCTACCTAAATGAAATGGGCATTACCAATCGCCTTCAGCCCGACGAAGTCACCAACCTCTGCAATACCGCCTCCGAGCCCAACGATACGCCTGGCGCCGACGGCCTTGCCGATATCGATCACTTCGCCCGCTTTATGCGTGCCACCGAAGCGCCCGCCCGCGACGCACAATTGGCCCAGACCACCAATGCCCGCCACGGAGCTGAATTATTCGACAAAATTGGCTGCGACACCTGCCATGTCCAGACACTGACTACGGCCCCGGCGGGGACAAAGATCAATGGTGGGACCCTAACCATTGATCCCGCCCTCGGAGGCAAGCAGTTTCACCCCTACGGCGACTTCTTGCTCCACGACGTCGGCACGGGCGACGGCATCGTTCAGTCCATGACCGAGCATTACGGCAAGAACATGTATCGCATCACCTGGAGAAACCTCTCCATTCCCGAATTCAACAATACCGCCAACAAAATCCGCACCGCTCCGCTCTGGGGTGTCCGCTTGCACTCGCGTCTCATGCATGACGGCGCTTCCCACACCTTTCTCGACGCCATTCTCCGCCATCGCGGCGAAGCGGAACATGTCGCCGAAAAATTTGAAAAGCTCAAGCCCGCAGATAAGGAAACCCTTCTCGAATTCCTGCGCTCTCTTTAGACGATTCTGGCTAGCGTCCTCGTATATAAACGCTGGTGTCCGCTCGTACAGTAATTGTTTACGCAAAGCCCTTGCCGAACCCCCTTTCTACCCCTCTTTCTCTGCTAGCCTGTAGATACGAAACGACATACCCCGCCCAAGAGGCTTCCAACGCTCATTGCTGCGGGGGCGTCGGTTTTTCTTGAAGTAGGTTGTGGCCGCAGAACGGCCATCGTAATTCTTCCGCCTTCCATGGCGATGAGGAGCATGACGTGAAACTGGCATCTACTTTTCTTGTCGCAACGGGAATCCTGGGAATGCTGGCCGCTTCCGCGCTCGGTCAAGCGCCGCCTTCCGCCAGCCTCGCTAAGAGTGTTTCCCGCACGACCAAGGCCGTCAATTACCGCCGCGCCGGCGCTGCCAAGATCGATTTTCAAGGCACCGAATTGATGCAGCAGGCCAGCGGCGAAGCCCGCGTCCAAAACAAGGGCAGCCGCACGGAGATCGACGCAAAATTCCTGGGCCTCGATGAAGCCACCAAGTTCGGCCTCGAATATCTGACCTACGTTCTGTGGGCCGTCTCTCCCGGAGGCCGCGCCGTAAATCTCGGCGAGGTTGTTCTGAAAAATGGCGCCGGTGAAGTGAAAGCCATCTCCGACATGCAAACTTTCGGCATGATCGTCACTGCCGAGCCTTATTTCTCGGTCACGCAGCCGGGCAATACCGTGGTTCTCGAAAACGTTTTCGGCCCCGCTACTCTCGGCAAGGTCGAAAACATCGACGCCAGCTACGAACTTCTCGGCCGCGGCATCTATTCCTCTTCCAACACTAAAATCGAGAACGCCATCTTTGGCATCGACCGCAAAACTCCACTGGAGCTTTTTGAAGCCCGCAACTCCGTGCGCATCGCGCATATCGCCCTGGCTGACAAATATGCCGCTCCCACGCTCGCCAAGGCCGAGCAACAGCTCCGGAACGCGGAAGACGTTTACGCCCGCAAGAGCGACAAGAAATCCGTGATCGCCGCCTCGCGCGAAGTTGTCGAAACCGCCGAAGAAGCCCGCGTCATGGCCGTAAAACAAAAGGCCGAAGAAGATGCCAACGCAAAAATTGCCGCGGACAAAAGGGCCGCCGAGGACCGCGAAGCCAAAGCCCGCGCCGACGCCATCGCTGAAGTTCAGCGCCGCAAGGACGCCGAGCTAGCTCGCCAGCAGGCCGAAGCCGCCAAAGCTGAAGCTCTCCGCATGCAGCAGGAAGCCCAGCAAGCCGCCGCCGCCGCCGCGCGTCAGCAAGCGGAAGCCGAAAAAGCCAGTGCCGCTGCCTTACTCCAGCAGCAAGCCGCACAAGCCGCCGCCGATCAGGCCGCAAAAGACAGATCCGCCGCTCAAGCTCAGCAGCGCGCCGCCGAAGCCGAAACCGAAAAAGCCCGCCGGGCCGCCGCGCAAGCCGAAGCCGAAAAAGCCCAGCTTCGCGCCCAGCTTCTCTCGCAGTTGAATTCCATTTTGCAGACCCGCGATTCCGCTCGCGGCCTCATCGTCAACATGTCCGACGTGCTCTTTGACACTGGCAGCTACACGCTCAAGCCCGGCGCCCGCGAAAAACTCGCCAAAATCTCCGGCATCGTCCTCGCGCATCCCGGTCTCTCGCTCCAGATCGAGGGCCACACCGACAGCGTTGGCGGCGACGATTTCAATCAGCAGCTTTCCGAGCGCCGCGCCGATTCCGTCCGCGACTTTCTCGCCGAGCAAGGCGTCGCCCCGTCTTCCATTACCGCTCACGGCTTCGGCAAGACGCAGCCTGTCGCCTCCAACGACACGCCCGAAGGCCGCCAGCGCAACCGCCGCGTCGAACTCGTCGTCAACGGCGACGCTATCGGCAACACCGCCATCGCCTCCGCCGCTCCCGCGTCACGGTAAATAACCCTTCGTACTCTCTTTTCCCTTGTAGGGGCGCAGCATGCTGCGCCCCAAACACTTACACCTCTCCGTTTCCACCGCGTTGTTCTTTGCCCCGATCTCTCCCGTCCGTTCCAACCTGAAACGCTCGTGCGCCTTCTCAACTGTTCCCGCCCCGCCCGTTTCGTGTTCTTTCCTTGTTCGCCTTAACTTTCAACCTTTAACTCTCAACTTCTTCTTCCGTGGTACTAAATTGTCCTCCCCCTCCCGCTCCTCTGGCCTCTCGCTTGCCCCTTCTTCTCCGTGCGCAGCTCTGCCCGCATCCCCAAAGAAATCCCCATCCTCCTGATCGGCTCCGATTTGGACGGCCGCATGTTTTCCGAGCGCGCTACCACTGTTCTCCTCAGCCTTCACGGCGCCGGCGTTCTTTCCCGCCACAAGCTTTCCCCCGAACAGGAGCTCATCCTCCGCTGGCCCGACAAAAACAAGGAGACCGACATTCGCGTCGTCGGCCACATCGGCGAACAGTCCGGCCGCCACACCTACGGCGTTGCTTTCTTCGATTTCAATCTCAATTTCTGGGAAATCGATTTTCCTCCCATCACCGGCCGCGAAAAAGAACTCGGCTTCATCTCTCTCGTCTGTACCTCATGCAACGCCCTCGAAAAAATCGACGACGCCAGCGTCGAAGCCGATGTCTGCGCCACCAACGAAAGCGTTCTCCGTTCTTGCAAACGCTGCGGTGCCGCCACGCTCTGGAAGCCTGCCGCCCCAATTCAGCAACTCACCGCCGTTCAGCAATCTGCTCCTGCCGAGTCCGCTCAACTGCCGCTCTTCTCCGTGCCCGCCCCTCCGCCGCCGGCGCAAACTCCTGCGCCTTCAGCAAATTCCCAATCCGCGCCGCGTTCCTTTACCACGGCTCAACCCGCTCTCTCCGTTCCCCAGCCTTCCTTCTACGCTCAATTGCCCGTCGCCTCTTCACCGCCATCCAACTTTCGCGCTGGCCGCCCCAGCCTCGTCGGGGACGTGCCCGCCGGCCTCGTCGTTGACTCTTCCTCCGAGCCGCTCGCCCCTGTCCTCACCATGTCGCCTCCTTCTCCAGACCAATCCGCTCCCGCTCCACAGCATCCTTCCTCCGCGCCTCGCGCCAATCGCCGCCAGCATCCGCGCGTCAAAGTCAGCTACTCCGCCTGCGTACGCCATCCCGAGCGCGGCGAAGACGTCGTCGCCTGCGAGGACATGTCCAAGGGCGGTCTCCGCTTCAAGAGCTCCAAACGCTATTACGCCCAATCCCTCATCGACGTCGCCGTCCCCTATCAACCCGGCCAGCCCGCCATCTTCGTCCCGGCCCAGATCGTCTTCGCCGAAGAGCTCCCCGAGCAGCGCCTCTTCCGCTACGGCGTCCAATACCTCAAACCCACCAAGCCCCGCGACTCTTTCTAGCTGCCGCCCTTGTCTCAAACCACTTATGCATAGCAATTGAACTAACGAACAGGTAAAATCCTTAGTGCCGAAGAGTTTTCCTTGGGTTCTAATTCTAGTTTCTGCCTTCTAGTTTCAGGTTGGTTAGAAAATGCCGCAAGCTGTCACCCAAACAGCCGTCCCCGTAGACTTGAAGATCAGGACGCGCGACTTCGCCCTGCGCGTTATTCGCCTATATTCTTTGTTGCCAAAATCCGCGGAAGCCCAAGTCATCGGAAGGCAAATCCTGCGCTCGGGCACTTCGGTGGGTGCGAACTACCGCGAAGGCCTCCGCGCCCGCTCTCGCTCCGAATATGGAACCAAACTCAACATTTCCCTCATGGAACTCGAAGAGACCCTCTACTGGCTCGAATTATTGGAAGCCGCCGTCCTCCGCAACACCGAAGTAAACTCCCTCAGGGGCGAAGCCGGCGAACTCTGCGCCATCCTCGTCACTCTAATCAAGCGTGCGAAATCCTGACCAAGCTCGCGCCCCTCTTTCCTCATCTCTTCTCCGTCTTCTGATTCTTCCTGTCTTTCTCCGATTTCTAGTTTCTGCCTTCTAGTTTCTAGTTTTCCCCTCCCATTCTAGTTTCTGCCTTCTGGTTTCTAGTTTTCCTCCTCTTGACTCCTATATCCATCTGATCAACGATCCCGATCGATCATCATCATGTCCAAATCTCCTTCCACTCTCCCATCTCCCGCCTTCGACGACCCCAAACACCACCTCCGCATCTACCAAGGCGACTGCCTGGAAATCCTCTCATCCATTCCTGAGAATTCCGTCGACCTCGTCTTCGCCGACCCGCCCTACTTCCTCTCCAACGGCGGTATCACCTGCCACGCCGGCAAAATGGTCTCCGTCAATAAAGGTGCCTGGGACGTATCCAAAGGTCCCGATTCCAATCATGCCTTCAACACCGCCTGGCTCGCCGCCTGCCAGCGCGTCCTCAAGCCCAACGGCGGGATCTGGGTTTCCGGCACTTCCCACGTCATCCATTCCGTTGGCTTCGCCATGCAGCAGCTCGGCTTCAAGCTCCTCAACGACATTTCCTGGGTCAAGCCCAATCCTCCTCCCAATCTTTCTTGCCGCTACTTCACCCACGCCACCGAAACCATCATCTGGGCCGCCAAAAGCTCCAAGTCCCGCCACACCTTCAATTACAAGCTCATGAAGGAAGCCAATCGCGGCAAGCAGATGAAATCCGTCTGGGAAATCCGTCCGCCCGAATCCTGGGAGAAAAAATTCGGCAAGCACCCCACCCAAAAACCCGTCGCCCTCCTCGAACGCATCCTCCTCGCCTCCTCCAATGAAGGCGACCTCGTCCTCGATCCGTTCTTAGGCGGCGGCACCACGCTCCTCGCCGCATTCCGCCTCCGCCGCCACGCCCTCGGCTGCGAACTCTCCGCCGAATTCCTCACCCTTTCCCTCCGCCGCATCTGTTCCAATCTGGTACAGGTCGATCTTTCTTTGACTTGCGTCCAGTTTTCTCTTGATCCGTTCAGCGATTCCGTGGATCGATCAGATCGCGCTGCGGCTCCCGATCCGTCATTTCGAGCGGAGCAAGCCAACGCCTTTTCTTCCCGATTCGCTCTTGCGAATCGGTTGGCTTGCGAAGGGAGAAATCTCTCTTCGATCTATCCAGGAGCCACGGATTCGCGCTCGGACCGAAAAAACTCAAACGTGTCACCGCACCTCCAACTCGTCCAGCAAGAACGCCGCTTCTATTTCATTGGCCACGCCAAACGCGAAGTCATCTTCTCCGTCCTAGCCGACTCCCTCGACGAAGCCCGCCAAAAATTCCGCGCCTCCGGCCGCCCCGATTCCGACGCCCTCTTCATCATCAAAACCGAAACCGAAATCTACCTCGCCTAGTTCTCAACACATCGCAACTCTTCCGACACAATCTTTATTCTTCGCTGTTAACCATGATCTAATACTCCCGCACGTCCATTTTGGGCAGAAGTCCGCGCAGGAGTCGTAGTGGCGATCCCCGATTTTCAGACCATTATGAGACCGCTGTTGCAGCTTGCATCAGATGGCAAGCAGCACTCTAATCGCGAAGCACGAGAGATCCTTGCTCGCACGTTCAAGCTGAACGATGAAGAGAAAAACGCGCTCCTGCCAAGTGGCAGACAGGGAATTTTCGTCAATCGAATCGCTTGGGCGAAAGCATACTTGCAACAGGCGCGCCTGTTAGACACTCCGGAGCGCGGGCACTTTACGATCACCGATCGTGGTCGTGAAGCATTAAAAGACGCTCCCGAACGCATCACGATAAACTTTCTCCAAAAGTTCCCTGAATTCGCTGAGTTCAGAACGCCCACGAAAAAACCGAAAGGCCCGCAGACCGAGCCCAGCACCGAGGAGGAGGAGCGCACTCCTGAAGAGACTCTAGAAGCGGCCCACCTCAGATTGCGAGCCGACCTTGCTGCCGAACTACTGGGCCGCGTAAAAACAAGCTCTCCGCGCTTCTTCGAGCACCTCGTTGTCGAGCTTCTTCTCAAGATGGGATATGGTGGGTCACGTGAAGAAGCGGGAGAAGCAGTCGGTGGGGCAGGAGACGAGGGAATTGACGGTGTAATCAGCGAAGACCGCCTTGGCCTAGACAGCATATACTTGCAGGCAAAAAGATGGGAAGGAACCGTGGGCAGGCCAGAAATTCAGAAGTTCGTCGGAGCGCTGCAGGGGAAGAGAGCCCGAAAGGGGGTTTTCATCACGACCGGCTTGTTTTCTACGGATGCCCGCGAATATGTTAAGAACATCGATCCGAAGGTTGTGCTCATTGACGGCAAGCAGCTAGCGGAGCTTATGATTGATTTCAATGTTGGTGTCGACCCGGTAATCTCGTATGAGGTGAAAAAAATTACGCTGGACTATTTTGACGAAGATTAGGCACATGGAACTCTAATGGAGAGCTGGCTATTCCAAGCGAACCCAAACTTCTACAAGGTGCGCCCGGCCTTGCATCACTTTAACGTGACCTCCCGTCTCACGACATGGCTGGTCAATGCCCACAAGGATCGAATCAAGGTTGGCGACGAGGTGTTCTTTTGGGAGGCCGGACCTCAAGCGGGACTGGTCGGCTGGGGCGAAGTCCAAACGGAGCCCGCGAAGATCCCGCTAGAACAAGAAGAATTACAGTTCGTGATTGTAAAGGCCAAGTTCGACGGGGCCCGACTTCGCGTGCGGATCAAGGTTGAAGGGGAATGCTATCGGTCCCGTGTCCAATTGCGCGCGATACCTGCACTTAGCAATTGGGCGCCTATCAGGCGAGGAGTGGAAGGCACAAATTTTCACATCCCACCTGGAGTTCCGGAGGAACTTCGGCTAGCGATTGCGAAATAGCAGCTGCGCGCCTGTTTATCTTTCTTTGTTCTTATCAGCCGTGATCTAATCCCCGCGTGGACCTTCAACTTTCCACCATAGGCCTCGACCGCTACAAGAGCGCCTCCCAACGTGCCCGCGTCGGCACCGAGTCCTGGGGCGCCGCAAATTTCTTCTGTCCCGCTTGCGAATCGCCAAGGCTTAACGTCGCGCCGCGCAACACTGTCACCGTTGACTACTTCTGCCCCTCTTGCGAATCTCCGTTCCAGCTGAAGAGCCAGTCCAAACCTCTGGGCAGCAGAATCGTCGACGCAGCCTATTCCGAAATGAAGCGCGCCATCCTCGAAGACCGAACTCCCAATCTCTTCGTCTTGCACTACGACCTCGCCGCGTGGGCCGTTCGCACTGTTCTACTCGTCCCTCATTTCGCCTTTGCGTTATCTGCGGTCGAACGTCGCAAGCCTCTCGCGCCGACTGCCCGCCGCGCCGGTTGGGTTGGCTGTAATATTTTGTTGGATAAGATTCCCGTGCATGCCCGCATCTCTATAGTGAGCGAAGGAACGCCCCAGACTTCGCAGCAAGTGCGAGCTTCTTACAGTCGGCTCCGCCCACTGGAAAAACTACAGGTGGAAAAACGCGGCTGGACTCTCGATGTCCTGAATGCAGTTCATTCACTCGGCAGGAAGGAATTTTCGCTGTCTGACGTTTATGCCCACGCTGAAGCGCTGGCGAGTCTACATCCGGACAACCGCCATGTCCGTGACAAAATCCGCCAGCAACTCCAAGTCCTCAGAGATCTCGGCCTCCTCACCTTCCTCGGCTCTGCCTCCTACCGCCTCCTTTGAATCGCCCCCCTTACCGCATGAGCGGCAGTCGCCGGACACGCACCGCTTTCTCCGTCACCGAGACCATTGCCCCCTTTCCCAAATCTTCTTTGCAAATCCCCAGCACGTCCTTAAGTAGATCGGCTAGACCCGCCGCTCGTAATCCCTCGATCCGAACGCGAATCACGGAAGGCCCCGCACCGCCAGTTCTAGCCAGCAGGGTATGGAAATCAGCGTCGAGCGTCACGACTACGCGAGAATGTTGCTCCGCGAAGGCAAGGATCTCCACATCCTCGGCTGCGGCCATGCCAATCTCGCCCACGTGAACCGCTTCAATTCCGGTTTTGCTTAGTTGTGAGACTGTGGATCGCGGAAGACCTTGGTCGAGCAACAGCTTCATCGGGGATTGGGCAGCGGCACAACCTTGTCCTCAATCAACGTCGAAGCAAATGCCAGTGCCTGCCGGATGTCCTCATCCTCTAATTCGGGATACTCCCGTTTCAGCTCTGCACGGTCGGGATAGAGCGCGAGCGCTTCGAGAACCCGCCGGACGGTGAGCCGCAGGTTGCGGATGCAAGGCTCTCCGTTCATTCGGGCAGCGTTCGTCGTGATGCGGTCCAGTTTCTCCATGGCAGCTTCTTGGCTCAGTCTAGGCACACCTCCACGAACTGTCAATCGCCGTCACGTCCGCGACAAAATGACTATCCGACGAGGATAGTCATCCTGAACGAGTCTGCGAGTGAAGGATCTCTCCGCCAACAACTCCAAGTCCTCCGCGACCTCGGCCTCCTTGAATTCCTAGGCGGCGGCTCTTACCGGCTCCTTTAGCCGGGTGCACCGCCGCCAATCCGTACCGCTTCATGATAAGCTTGATGTCAGAAACTTACCCCGTAGGTTTCCGAACGTGTGGGGAGGTTTGCAAATGACTGAAAGACTGAACGAGCTTCTGGAAAAAGCGAAAGGCGTGAAACTGTCTCCCGAGCAGAAAGAGGAGCAGCGCCGGAGCTTTGCCTACGGCAATACCAACATCGAAAATCCCCGCATCACCCGCGAAACCGTTGATCAGGCGGCGGAAAAGCTAAAGAAAGCCCGCTAGCGGCAAACATGTCGGACGAAGAGCGGCACAGCAAAGCTCTTGAAATCGAGCTGATCTCCGACCCGAAACAAAAAGCCCGTCAGGAAGCAGAGAACGGCCTACGACAGTACGATGAAGTCCTCGAGCGAATCACCTATTCGCTCTAGCCCGAGCGCCCGTTCAAGCTCCGTCCATCCGCCATTCTAAGCCTTCATCGCCGCGCTCTCGAAGGAATCAGTTCCTTCGCGGGAGTGTTCCGCCCGGGTGGAATTGAAATTAAGGGGAGCAAACAATCAGCTGGTCTCGGTCCTGGACTCTGCTCGTTCGGGCATTTGAAAGGTCGCCACGTGGCCCAGAGTCGATCCGTAAGTTAGGTTTTGGGTGCCCCATACGCGGGTTTTGCGTGTGGGGTTTTTGAAGCCGGCTCATTCTCACTAAAGTGCCTTGCCCCTGGCCGCTTGTCCCCGGAGGAGGAATGTCTTGGGGTGCTTGCCTTCACCGCAAATCTTGAACGACCCGAAATCCTTGTACCACGGCCCGTCCGGTGCGTCCGGCTCCGATTCACGCCATAGCTTTAGCTGGTACAAATCCTCAGCAGTAATCTTGCGCTCCGCTACCCGGTCGAAGAGGTGTTGGCGCAAAGCCGGCGGAAGATTGGTCCACTGAATCTTCGGCATCACTCACCGAAGGTCATTCGCGCCAGTTCTTTTTTCAGTTTTTCGCGTTCCGTGGGATCTGCGGACTCGCTCAGTCGGTTCGCGAGGGCAAAGAACCGTTCCTTTTCGGATTCTTTGGACGCCAGGCCAGCCTCAATCAAGTCCACCAGCACCCGGCTGGCACTTGTCTTCTCGGTTTTGGCCAGCGCCTTCACTTGCTTTGCCACCCTCGTCGGAAGCGAAACGCTTTGCCGCACGGATTTCTCTGCAGTCGCCATGTGCGCCATTGTACAGCATTCTGCACCATAATGCATCACCGTCCGTTGCACTCATTCGAGTGCTGCGGCTTTCGGATTAAAGCGCGTTTTCTTGCGCTCCGGCTGGTTTTGCGGAGGCTGCGGTTTTTGACTCTCCCGCTATTTCACCCCGGCCTCCCCTGTGATTTTTCCAATTTCCCATTGACAAAAAGAGAGCCCCAGCGTACAGTATTTCTTGGGTAATATAGTGCCTGAACCGGAGAGCGCCAGCCACCTCGCTGGCATTTTTACTTTCTAGAGCCTGGTTTGGGCCTAAGTCCTTTATCCGCAACACTTGCGAAACAAACTACGTTTTGCACAGTTTTTGTCAACCTAAGTCCCTTTAGAATCAACACTTACGCGACTGCCCACAAGTGCTGCATCTAAAGGACTTACAGAAAAGCTAACTCGTTTAGATGCAACACTTACAAAAAACCGGGGGGAGGACGCCGGTTATGGTCAACCAACTTCGACCTCGGCCTCCTCAATTTCCTTGGCTCCAGTTTACCCCGAGCGCAGTCCGAGGGGGCTCTTATCGTTTGCTCCGCTCTCCTTGACCGTTCCTCCTCGCAGGTGTAGAGTCCGCCCACTAGGACCCTTCCCAGCACTTCCCGATCGAAGGAGGAATGTATGTCTTTTCGCAGAGCCCTCTGGGCCTTTGCTGTCGTCGTGTGCTTGGCAGCCCCCATCGCTGTCCAAGCGCAGGGAGACTATCTAGATGTTTTCGTCGTCAAAGTGAAACCGGAAAAACTCGCCGATTTCCAGGCCCTCACCAAAAAATGGGCCGACGCCAATCGTCGCAATAATGGCGACCGTTGGCTCGCTCTCGAAGCCGTCTATGGTGAAGGCAATGTCTACCAGTTCACCAGCACCCGCAAGGACTACGCCGATATCGACAAAGCCAACGAAGCCGTCATGGCCGCTGTCAATA
>Ga0209648_10003434_pt1 | contig 13286 bp, 10 predicted proteins | sample GraSoi2013_115cm_FD_185830 | JGI IMG/M metagenome (GOLD analysis project Ga0209648, IMG submission 185830) | Grasslands soil microbial communities from the Angelo Coastal Reserve, California, USA - Sample 9_17_2013_115cm (SPAdes) (version 2) | ecosystem: Environmental > Terrestrial > Soil >...
CGAAGCGCTGGCCGACGCTCTCGCCCGCCTGCGCGCAGCCTGGACCGGACAGGACGAGATCGCGGGCAGCGAATGGCCGGCGCTACTTTCCGCCATGCTCGAGCCGGAGATCATCCGCCCCAGCTTCGGCCGCCATCCGCGCCTGGCCATCTGGGGGCCGCTGGAAGCCCGCCTGCAGCGCGCCGATCTTCTTGTGCTGGGCGGGCTGAACGAGGGGACCTGGCCGCCCGCGGTCGAGACCGGACCCTGGATCAACCGGCCGATGCGCGGCGCGCTCGGCCTGCCCCAGCCGGAGCGGCGCATCGGCCTGTCGGCCCACGATTTTGCCGCCGCCCTCGGCGCCGAGCGCGTGCTGCTGACCCGCGCCGAGCGCGAGGGCGGGGCGCCGACCGTGCCGTCGCGCTGGCTGGCACGGCTCGACGCGCTGTTCGGCTACGAACCCGGCAGCGTCGCGGCCCCGCCGGAATACATCCAGCGCGGCCGCAGGAGCTACCTCGCCTGGGCCGATGTACTCGATCGGCCCGATGCCTACAGGCCATGGCTGCGTCCCGAACCACGACCGCCGCTCGCGGCACGGCCGACACGGCTCTCGGTGTCCAGCATCGAGCAGTGGCGGCGCGATCCCTACGGGCTCTATGCGCGGCGCATCCTGGGGCTGGAGGCGCTCGATCCGCTGGAGGCCGAGCTCGGCGCTGCAGACCGCGGCTCGGCGCTGCACGATACGCTCGACGAGTTCCTGAAGGCATATCCCTCCGGCTTGCTGCCGGCCGACGCGATCGGCCGGTTCGAGGCACTGGGCGAGAAGCATCTCGAACCCCTGCTCGCGGCCCCTGCCGAACGCGCTTTCTGGTGGCCGCGCTTCCAGCGCCTGGCGCGCTGGTTCGTCGGCACCGAGAATGCCCGACGCGCGGCGGGCACCAGGCTGCTGGCGAGCGAAACCAACGGCGTCCTCACCGTCGGGCCGCCCGGCCGGCCGTTGCGCATCGAAGCGCGGGCCGACCGTATCGACGAGATCGAGCCCGGCGGCTGGGAGATCATCGACTACAAGACCGGCCGCGTGCCCTCACCCAAGGAGCTGGAGGGCCTGTTCGCGCCGCAGCTGCTGCTCGAGGCGGCGATGGCCGAGCAGGGCGGCTTCAAGGGGATCAAGGGCAAGGCGCGCGCCGTGCACCTCTCCTATTGGCAGGCCAACGGCTTGGGCAATGGTGGCGAGGTGAGGGAGATCAAGGACAGCGAGCAGCTGGTCCCGGCGATGCTGGCGCTGGTCGCCAAGATGGCCGAGCACTTCGCCAATCCCGCGACACCCTATGCCGCCCTGCCCTGGCCGGAATTCATCCCGCACTTCAACGACTACGCCCATCTCGAGCGCGTCGCCGAATGGTCGACCGCGGGTGATGGCGAGGAATGAGCGCGGCGCTCGATCCGCTCGTGCTGGCAACCGACGCGCAGCGGCGCGCCACGACGCCGGGCCACTCGGCCTGGGTCGAGGCCAACGCCGGCACCGGCAAGACCAAGGTGCTGACCGATCGCGTGACGCGCCTGCTTCTGGACGGCGTCAAGCCCGAGCGCATCCTTTGCCTCACCTTCACCAAGGCGGCCGCCGCCGAAATGCGCAACCGTCTGGCGACCCAGCTCGGACGCTGGGCGCTCGCCCCGCAGGCCAAGCTCGACGAGGAGGTCGAGCCGCTCATCGACCGCACGCCCGATCCGGCGGAGCGTGTCGCGGCGCGCCGCCTGTTCGCGCGCGTGCTCGACGCGCCGGGCGGCATCAACATCCTCACCATCCACGCCTTCTGCCAGGCGCTGCTGAAGCGCTTTCCGCTCGAGGCGGGCGTGGCGCCGGGCTTCGAGGTGCTCGACGAGGCCGAGGCGCAGACGCTGCTGCGTCACGCCCAGGACGAGCAGATGGAGGCGCTGGCCCGCCGCGATGCGCCGCCCGCCCTGGTCGATGCACTGGCCGCGGTGGCCAACCGGATTTCGATCGCCGAATACGCCGAGCTCATGACCAGGCTTTTGGGCGAACGGGCCTGGCTGCTGGCGCGCATCGGCGACGAAGCGGGACTGCGCCGCGTGCGGGAGCGGCTGGCGGAGGAGATGGGCTGCTCGCCCGATGACACTGCCGACAGCCTGAGGAGCAACGCCTGCCTCGACGCCGCCTTCGATGGCGCGGGCCTGCGCGCCGCCGCACAAGCGCTGACAAAGGGCGGCAAGCAGGACGTCGCGCGGGCGGCCCTGATCGCCGAGTGGCTGGCGGCGGCCGAGAGCCGGCCAGCGCTTCTGCCCGCTTATGCCAAGGCGTTCTTCACCGCCAAGGGCGAGATCCTGGCGCGGCTCGCCACCAAGGCCGCGATCACGGCGATGCCCGGGATCGAAAGCGTGTTGCGCGGCGAGGCCGAGCGGCTGGCCCGAGTGCTCGACCGCGTCGCCGGCGCGGCGTTGGTCGAGCACACCCTGGCGCTGCTGCGGCTCGGCCTCGACATTGCCGGCCGCTATTCCCGCACCAAGCGTCGGCGCGCGGCGCTCGACTACGATGACCTGATCGTGGCCACGCGGCGCCTGCTGGAGAGCGCGGCGAGTGCCGCCTGGGTGCTCTACAAGCTCGACGGCGGCATCGACCACGTGCTGGTCGACGAAGCGCAGGACACCAACCCCGACCAGTGGGAGGTGATCCGCCGCCTGACCGAGGAGTTCTTCGTGGGGCAGGGCGCGGTCGAGCGCAGCCGCACCGTGTTTGCCGTGGGCGACACCAAGCAGTCGATCTTCGGCTTCCAGCGCGCCGATCCGCGCAAGCTCAAGGAGATGCGCGAGTGGTTCGCCGGACAGAGCCGCATCGCCGAGCAGAGGTTCGTGCCCGTCGACCTCAATGTCTCGTTCCGCTCGACGCCCGCCGTGCTCGATGCCGTCGATTGGGTGTTCGGCGAGGTCGAAGCGGCACGCGGCGTCGCCGGGCCGGGCGGCGTGACCCATCTGCCCAGCCGAAAGGACGAGCCCGGCCGGGTCGAGTTGTGGCCGCTGGTCAGTGCGCCCGAGGCCGAGATCGACACGACCAACCTGGAAGGTCCACGGGGTACGCTGGCGCTGCCGCACGAGCGCCTCGCCCACTTGATCGCCGTCCACGCCAAAAGCCTGATCGGCCACGAGCGGCGCGCGCGCAAAGGCGAGCTGCTGCATGCCGGCCATTTCATGGTGCTGGTGAGACGGCGCAACGAGTTCGTGAATGCGCTGGTGCGCGCGCTCAAGCGCGAGGGAATCGAGGTGGCGGGCGTCGACCGCCTGAACCTGGGCGAAGAGCTCGCGATCCAGGATCTTTTGGCATCGGCGCGCTTCGTGCTGCTGCCTCAGGACGATCTCAACCTTGCGTGCCTCCTGAAATCGCCGCTGATCGGCCTCGGCGAGGAGCAGCTCTTCACCCTGGCATGGAAGCGCAGCGGACATCTCTGGCGGGCCCTGCGCGCGCGCGCGGGCGACGCCGCCTTCGCCGCCGCCCATGCGCGGCTCGCGGCCTGGCTGAAGCGCGCCGACTACATCACTCCGTTCGATTTCTTCGCCGAGGCGCTTGGTCCCGAAGGCGGCCGCGTGGCTCTGCTGGAGCGGTTGGGCCGCGAGGCCGCCGACCCGATCGATGAGCTGCTGGCGCGGGCGCTGCAGTATCAGCGCGCCGAGGGCAGCTCGCTGCAGGGCTTCCTGCGCTGGTTCGAAGCGGGCGGCGGCGAGATCAAGCGCGATCTCGACCAGAACCGCCGCCGCGAGGTGCGCATCCTGACGGTGCATGCGTCGAAGGGCTTGCAGGCGCCGATCGTCTACCTGCCCGACACGACGCGCGTGCCGCGCGACGCCGAGCGCCTGCTGGCCGGCGCCGACGGCGAGGCCAGGCTGTGGCTGCCGCGCGCCGACGACGCCAACGAGGCCGCGCGCGCCTGGCGTGCCCAGGCCCGCGAGCGCGCGCTCGAGGAGCAGAATCGCCTGCTCTATGTCGCCATGACCCGTGCCGAGGATCGGCTTTATGTCGGGGGCTGGGTCGGCGCGAAGAAGCCGGATCGCGGCTGCTGGTACGAGCGCATCGAGGCGGGGTTCAGGGCAAGCAGCGAGGCCGGCAGCGCCGTGCCGCGCGCGTTCGACTTCACGACGCTGCTCGGCCCGGAAGGCTGGGCGGGCGATGGCTACGAGCTCACCAATGCCGGCCGGATCGAGCTGCCCGAGCAGGCCGAATTGCCTCTGGAAGCGGCCGCCAAACTCGAACCGTGGGTGCGCCAGCCCGCACCAACCGAGCCCGACCCGCCGGCGCCGCTCGCACCTTCGCAACCGCTGCCGGACGAAGGTCGCACAAGCCCGCGCGCTTTCAGCCCGCTGGCGCCCGAAGACTCCCGGCGCTGGCAACGCGGCCGGCTGCTGCACGAACTGTTGCGCCATCTGCCCGCGCTTCCGGCAGCGGCGCGCGCGCCTGCGGCAGAGCGCTTCCTCGCCCATCAGGCGCATGGCTTGACCGACGAGGAGATCGCGCGCTGGACCGAGGAGGTGCTCGCCGTCACGGAAGCGCCGGGCCATGCCGCCTTGTTCGCCGAAGGCTCGCGCGCCGAGGTGCCGCTGATCGGCACGGTGAAGACGCCGCGCGGCACCTTCACCGTCAGCGGCCAGGTCGACCGGCTGGCCGTCTCCCCGCGCGAAGTGCTGATCGTCGACTACAAGACCAACCGGCCGCCGCCGCAATCGGCCTCGGATGTGGCGCTCGCCTATCGCCGGCAGCTCGCGCTCTATCGCGCGCTGCTCGCCGGTATCTATCCCGGCCGCAAGGTACGGGCTTTCCTGTTGTGGACAGCGGCGCCCTTGTTGATGGAAATCGATGCGGAAATGCTTAGCAAATCAATGCCTTATGCCGCCGCATCTTGACTCGTGCGGCTGCCGTTCCTAGCTTGGGGTCCAAGGGCGGCGCCGGTCCATCGACCGGCCTGTAGTGTTTTTGGGAGAACCCATATGACCGTCAAAGCGACCGATACCTCCTTCGAACAGGAAGTCCTGAAGTCCGACACGCCCGTCCTTGTCGACTTCTGGGCTGAGTGGTGCGGCCCGTGCCGCATGATCGGCCCCTCGCTGGAGGACATCTCCAAGGAGATGGATGGCAAGCTGAAGGTGGTGAAGGTCAATATCGACGAGAATCCGACGACGCCGTCGCGCTATGGCGTCCGCTCGATCCCCACGCTGCTGCTGTTCAAGAACGGCCAGGTCGCCGCGACCAAGATCGGCGCCGAGCCCAAGCAGAAGCTGGTCAGCTGGATCAACACCGTCGTCAGCTAGACCAATCGACAAACGACGAGGTCTGGGGCCCATGCTTCGAGACACTCGCTTCAGGCGCATCAGAATGCGCCGACTCGCTCCTCAGCATGAGGATTGCCTCACCCTGAGGAGCGGCCCGCAGGGCCGCGTCTCGAAGGGTCAGCCGTTGCGGGCCAGCACTTCACCCGCGACGTAGAGCGACCCGCAGATCAGGATGCGCATCGGCGCGGGCTGGGTGGCTAGAAGGTCTTCCAGCGCCGCGCCGATGTCGTTTGCGGGCACGCAATCCAGGCCGACCTCGGCCGCCCGTGCGCAGGCTTCCTGCGGCGTGTAGGCGGCATGGCCCTCGATCGGCACGGCACGCGCGGCGCGCGCGTGGCGCGCCAGCGGCCGCAGGAAGCCTGCGGCGTCCTTGGTCGTAAGCATGCCGAAGATCAGGTAGAGCGGCAGCGGCGCCGGCTCCTTGGCCCAAACGGCTGCCTGACGCGCGAGCGCCAAGCCGCAATCCTCGTTGTGACCGCCGTCGAGCCAGAGTTCGCCGCCGTGCGGCACGGCCTCGACCAGCGGCCCGCGCGACAGCTTCTGCAGCCGGGCCGGCCAGTCGACCGAAGCGAGCCCTTGGGCCACCGCCGCATCGTCGATGCGGAACTGCGCGGCGCGCAGTCGCTCGATGCAGGCGACCGCCGTTGCGGCATTGTCGATCTGATGCGCACCGACCAGCGCCGGCGCCGGCAGGTCGAGGCCCAGAAGGTCGCTTTCGTAGCGGAAGCCGGCGGAAGTCGGCGTCACCTGCCACTCGCGGCCCATGCGAAAGAGCGGCGCTGCAAGTTTGCTCGCCTCGTCGGCGATCACCCGGGCGCTCACCTCGCGCTGACGGCCGATCACGCCCGGAACCGCGTGCTTCAGGATCCCGGCCTTCTCCGAGGCGATGCCCTCGAGCTTGTCGCCGAGGAAGCCCGTATGGTCATAGCCGATCGGCGTGATGGCCGAGAGCATGGGATCGATCACGTTGGTCGCGTCGTAGCGACCGCCCATGCCGACCTCGATCACCGTGAGATCGGCCGCCACGCGCGAGAAGGCGAGATAGGCCGCGGCCGTGGTGATCTCGAAGAAGGTGATCGGCTTTTCCTGGTTGGCCTCCTCACACTCCGTCAGGATGGCATCGAGCGTGTCGTCTTCGATCAGGCGACCGGCGACGCGAATGCGCTCGTTGAAGCGCACCAGATGCGGCGAGGTGTAGACGTGAACGCGATAGCCCGCCGCCTCGGCCATGGCCCGCAAATAGGCGACCAGCGAGCCCTTGCCGTTGGTGCCTGCGACATGGATCACCGGCGGCAGCTTGCGTTGCGGCGATCCCAGCGCCTCGAGCAGTCGTTCGATGCGCTCCAGCCCGAGATCGATCGATCGCGGGTGGAGCCGCATGACGCGCTCCAGAAGCGGATCGATCATGGGCGGCCCGGTGGATTGCACTCAGCGGACCGCGACAGCCAGGCCGCGGCCCTCCGACGTGACGGGATCCATGAACAGCGAGACCAGCCGGATCAGCGTCTCGCGCAGCTTGTGGCGGTGCACGACGGCGTCGACCATGCCGTGCTCCAGCAGGTATTCCGAGCGCTGGAAACCGGGCGGCAGTTCCTGGCGAATCGTGTCCTGGATCACGCGCGGACCGGCGAAGCCGATGATGGCGTCGGGCTCGGCGATATGGACGTCGCCCAGCATGGCGAACGAAGCCGACACACCGCCCGTCGTGGGATCGGTCAGCACGACGATGTAGGGCAGGCCCGCCTCCTTGACCTTGCGCACGGCGATGGTGGTGCGGGTGAGCTGCATCAGCGACAGGATGCCCTCCTGCATGCGCGCCCCGCCCGAGGCGGAGAAGACGATCAGCGGCGCCTTGCGCGCCACGGCAAGGTCGGCCGCCATCACCAGTCCCTCGCCCACCGCGGTGCCCATCGAGCCGCCCATGAAACCGAAATCGAGCAACGCCACGACGGCCATGCGGCCGCCCATCGGGCCGCTCGCCACCACCAGCGCATCGGTCGTGCCCTCGGCCTTGGCCTGCGCCTCCTTGAGCCGCGCGTCATAGCGCTTGGTGTCGCGGAACTTGAGCGGATCCGCCGTGACACGGGGCAGCGGATGCAGCTCGTATTTGCCCTCATCGAAGAGGTGCGGCAGGCGTTTCAGCGGACGGATCCGCATGTGATGGCCGCAATGGTTGCAGACTTCCTGGTTGGCTTCCCAATCGCGCATGAACAGCATCTGTTCGCACTTGGGACATTTCAGCCAGAGATTCTCGGGCGCCTCCTTGCGGGAGACCAGCGCCCTGAGCTTGGGGCGGACGAAATTGGTCAGCCAGTTCATGGCGGCGGTATCGCACGAATGGCAGGGCCGGCCAAGATCGACGCCGTCAGCGCCAGAAGACGCCGAACGGCGGCACGACCTCCTCGGGTTTCTTCACCTGGCAGAACAATTTCCGCGCCTGGTAGTCGGCACAGAGCTTTTGTGCCGCGGCAGGTTCGAGGTCGGCGATGATGGCGGCCTGCCGGGTCACCTTGTTGGCGCTGACGGGCAGGATCCACTCCTTGCCGAGTCGCGCGACTCCGAGCCTCACAAGGTCAGCCTGGCCGGTGTCGTAGGCGTGCCGCGCCGTTTTCCAGTCACCATAGGTACCGAGCCAAACCGCATCGCCTGGCATGTCGTAGCGGATGCCACCGCACTCGCCCAGAGCGAACACCGTGCCCGGGCCGCCGTCGCCATTGCGCAGCTGCCAGATCTTGGGCCGGTTGCCGCCGGTCTTCAGCGCGTAGGCCTCGTCGAACAGGCGGACGATGAATTCGTCGCGCAAGTCGGCGCGCCGGAAACCGAACGCCACCGCGATCAGCCGACGCCCGTCACGCACCGCGCTGCCCACGATGTTGAAGCCCGAAGAGCAGATGAAGCCGGTCTTCAGCCCGTCGGCGTAGGGGGCGTAGAGATCGAGGAACTTGTTGAAGCTCGGTCCGATCCTTATCTTGCCGAGCATGAACTGCTGGGTGCGGAAGTAGCCGTAATATTCCGGGAATTGCTTGACCAGAGCGATCGCCAGGATCGCCATGTCGCGCGCCGTGGTCATCTGGCCTGGATCGGGCAGGCCGTTGGCGTTGCGGAACTGGGTGGCGTTCATGCCCAGCCGCACCGCCGTCTCGGTCATGCGCTGGGCGAAGGCCGGGGAGGAGCCTGAGATCAACTCGCCGAATGCCGTTGCCACGTCATTGGCCGAGTGCGCCACCAGAGACTGCACGCCCTGCTCGACCGTTACCGTCTGGCCGGCGCCCAGGCCGAGCTTGGTCGGCGGCATCGAGCGGGCATACTCGGAGAACGGGACCGGCGTGGCCAGGGTGAGGCGGCCCGCCTTCAGCTCCTCGAAGACGATATAGAGCGTCATCATCTTGGTGAGCGAGGCGGGATACCAGTAAGCCCCGGCGTTGCGTTCCAGCAGCGTCTCGCCTGTGGCGGCATCGACCACGACGTAGGGTCCGGCCTGGACGGGGCCGGACGGCGAGGCCACGGCGGCGATCTGGGCCCGGGAGGGGGCGGCCGCGAGGCCGATCAGGCCCAGGATGCAAAGCAGAAGACGCAGGTTCATTGCCGCCGATGCATGAGAACCCCCAGCATACGCCCTTCCACGCGAGGGCGGGAGGCATTAGATCGGTGCCATGCTCAAGGTCCTGATCGCCCCTGTCACCCCGTTTCAGCAGAACTGCTCCATCGTCTGGTGCGACGAAACCATGGAAGGCACCGCCGTCGACCCGGGCGGCGATTTCGACAGGCTGAAAGAGGCGATCGCCGAGCAGGGCATCAAGGTGACGAAGGTCCTGCTGACCCACGGCCATGTCGACCATGCCTCGGCCGCCGGCACCATGGCCGACCATTACGGAGTCAAGATCGAGGGTCCGCATCGCGACGACTTGTTCCTGATCGAGGGCCTGCCGGACTCCGGCCGCAAGTACAACTTCCCGGTCTACAAGCCCTTCGTGCCCGACCGCTGGCTCGAGGACGGCGAGACGGTGAGCCTCGGCAACCTCACCTTCGATGTCGTGCACTGCCCCGGCCATACGCCAGGCCATGTCGTGTTCGTGCACAAGCCGGCGAAAGTCGCCTTCGTGGGCGACGTGCTGTTCCGCGGCTCGATCGGCCGCACGGACTTTCCGCGCGGCAATCACGATCAGCTGCTGAACTCGATCCGCAAGCGGCTATGGCCGCTGGGCGACGACATCACCTTCGTGCCCGGTCACGGCCAGACCTCGACCTTCGGCTGGGAGCGCAAGACCAATTCCTTCGTCGCCGACCTGTTGTTCGATGACGACGAAGAGGAGGCGAAGGCCTAGCGGAGAGCGACGAGAGAAGACTGGAAGGCGCGCTGGCCGGCGGCGAGGGCCGGCGGCATGTCGTCGACGGTCGGGGGTTGCCCATAGTGCTGCTGCACGTAGTCCAAGCCATGGTGCAGCATCGCCTTGGTGAAGCGCGCGGGCTTTGCCGCCAGCGCGGCAATGACTTCCGGTGATCGTTCGGCGAGCGGCCGCCTGAACGCAGCGAGCTCGACCTCGGCGACCAGGTACATGCCGCAGGCCATCGCACCCAACGCGTAAGACAGGCACTCTTCTTCCCAGCGATCGGGCTCTCGATGCTCGGCATCGAGAAGAGCCAGCGCCGCGGTGAAGCTCTCGTGAAGCCTGTCCTTCCGGTCGGTGGAGTCGCGCTGCATGCTTGTTTCTCCTCGTCGCTGTGTCGAGGTGCATATGAGAGCGCGATCGTGACCCGACCATGACGGAAGGCGCGATTGCGTGAATGGTCACAGCACGAACAGGGCGGCGAAATGTCCCGCCGCATGACACGGCGATGACGACGACTAATCTTTGCGTACGCTGCGCACGCCCTCTGCAAGCGCCTTGATGAAGGCGAAGACGCCCGGCACGAGATCGGGCTTTGGCTTGCCGTTGCCGTCGAGGCCTGCCTTCACGTGATCGACGATGGCCGTGCCAACGACGGCGGCATCGGCATGGCGCGCCACGGCGGCAGCCTGGTCGGGTGTCTTGATGCCGAAGCCGACGCCCACCGGCAGCTTGGTGTGGCGCCTGATGCGCTCGACATGCGCGGCGACCGCGTCCTCGGTCGCCGACTTGGTGCCCGTGATGCCGAGCACGGAGACGAAATAGACGAAACCCGTGGAATATTTCAGTACCGCCGGCAGGCGCTTGTCGTCGGTCGTCGGCGCGGTCAGCAGCACCGTGTCGAGGCCGCTCGCCACGGCATGCGGCTTCAGCTCATCGGCTTCCTCGGGCGGCAGGTCGACCAGGATGAAACCGTCGACGCCCGCTGCCGCCGCTTCCTTGCAGAAGCGCGCGGGACCACGCTGGTACACCAGGTTGTAGTAGCCCATCAGCAGGATGGGCGTGGCGTCATCGCCGGTCTCCTTGCGGAAGCGGCGCACCATGTCGAAGGTCGCGTCGACCGTGATGCCGGCCTTGAGCGCGCGCTGACCGGCGAGCTGGATCGACGGACCGTCGGCCATCGGATCGGTGAACGGCATGCCGAGCTCGATCAGGTCGGCGCCGGCAGCGGGCAGGCCCTTCAGGATCTGGTAGCTGACGTCGACATTGGGATCGCCGGCGCTGACATAGGTCACCAGACCGGCGCGCTTGTCGGCCTTGAGCTGGGCGAAGCGTCGGGCGATGCGGCTCATCGTCAGATCTTCATGCCCAACCGCTCGGCGACGGCAAACACGTCCTTGTCGCCGCGACCGCAGAGATTCATCACCAGCAGGTTGTCCTTGGGCAGCGTGGGCGCGAGCTTGGTGACATGGGCCAGCGCATGGGCGGGCTCGAGCGCGGGGATGATGCCTTCGAGCTTGCACAGGAGCTGGAAGGCGGCGAGCGCCTCATTGTCGGTCGCCGACACGTATTCGATCCTGCCCTGCTCCTTCAGCCAGGAGTGCTCAGGGCCGATGCCGGGATAGTCGAGGCCGGCCGAGATCGAATGCGCCTCGGTGATCTGGCCTTCCTTGTCCTGCAGCAAATAGGTGCGGTTGCCGTGCAGCACGCCGGGGCGGCCGCCGGTCAGCGACGCGGCATGCTCGCCGGTCTCGACGCCCCTGCCGCCCGCCTCGACGCCGATGATGCGCACGCTCTTGTCGTCGAGGAAGGGATGGAACAGGCCCATGGCGTTCGAGCCGCCGCCGATGCAGGCCACCAGGGTGTCGGGCAGGCGCCCTTCCATCTCCATGATCTGCTCGCGCACCTCGTTGCCGATCACGCACTGGAAGTCGCGCACCATCGCCGGATAGGGATGGGGCCCCGCCACCGTGCCGATGCAATAGAAGGTCGTCTCGCAGGTCGCGACCCAGTCGCGCAGCGCCTCGTTCATGGCGTCCTTCAGCGTCGAGGAGCCCGCCGTCACCGGCCGCACTTCGGCACCCAGCATCTTCATGCGCACGACGTTGGGCGCCTGGCGGTCGACGTCGACCGAACCCATGAACACGACGCAGGGGATATCGAACAGCGCGCAGGCCGTTGCGGTGGCGACGCCGTGCTGGCCCGCGCCCGTTTCGGCGATCACCCGCGTCTTGCCCATGCGCTTGGCAAGCAGCACCTGGCCCAACACGTTATTGATCTTGTGGCTGCCGGTGTGGTTCAGCTCGTCGCGCTTGAAGTAGACCTTGGCGCCGCCCAGTTGCTTGGTCAGACGCTCGGCGAAATAGAGCGGGCTCGGGCGGCCGGCATAGTGCGCCAGAAGATAGTTCAGCTCGCCCTGGAACTTCGGATCGGCCTTGGCCTCGGTGTAGGCCTTCTCCAGCTCGAGGATGAGCGGCATCAAGGTCTCGGCGACGTAGCGGCCACCGAAAATGCCGAAATGCCCGCGTTCGTCGGGGCCGGTGCGGAAACTGTTGGGTGAACTGCTCGGACTCGAGGGCATCGCTGTTCCTGTCGGGAGGCGCGGACTTAGCAGTCCCGACAGGGGTCGGTCAAAAGCCCCTACCTCTTCTTTTTCTTGGCCGACTTCTTCTCGGCCTTCGGGGCCACTTTGCGCTTGGCCGCAGGCTTGGCGGCGGCGCGCCGCGCCGGCGCGTCCTCGATCTCGACGATCACCTCGATCTCGACCGGAATGCCGCGCGGCAACGAGCCCATGCCGACCGCGGAGCGCGCATGCCGGCCGCGATCGCCGAACACCGTGACGAAGAGATCGGAGCAGCCGTTGATCACCTCGGGCTGCTCGCCGAATTCCGGCGTGGCGTTGACCATGCCCAAAAGCTTCACGATGCGCTTCACGCGATCGAGGTCGCCAAGCTCGGCCTTCATGACGGCGATCAAGCTGAGGCCGGTCTGGCGGGCATACTCGTAGCCCTGCTCGCGGGTGAAGTCGCGCCCGACCTTGCCGACCGGCAGCGGATGGCCCGGCAGGCCGGGGCCCTTGCCGGCGAGATAGAGCAGGTTGCCGGTGCGCACGGCGTTCACGTAGTTGGCCATCGGCGAGGTCGGCTTGGCGAGCTCGATGCCGAGCTCCTTCAGCCGCTGTTCGGTTTTCATGCTTGGCTCCCCTCAGAGCGCCTTCACCCGATCGAGGAAGGCGCGGATCAAGTCGATCGATTTCACACCCCGGCTCGATTCGACGCCAGAGGAAACGTCGACCACGCGTGCACCTGTGACCCTCACCGCCTCGGCGACATTGGTGGGCGTGAGGCCGCCGGCCAGGAACCACGGCAGCGGCACGGTGAGGTCGCTCAGGATCGTCCAATCGAAGGCGCGGGCGTTGCCGCCGGGCAGGGTGCCTTCGGCGGCGTCGAACATCAGCCGGTCTGCCACGCTCGCATAGGCCGCGATGCCGCGCTCGACGTCACCGGCTTCGGCGACCTTGAGCGCCTTCATCACCGGCTTGCCGGTGCGCAGCTTGATCGCGGCGATCCTCTCCGGCGTCTCCGCGCCCTGGAGCTGCAGCACGTCGATGGCGCCCGTCGACAGCCGCTCGTCGAGTAGCGCATC